>Ga0181522_10001099_pt1 | contig 17186 bp, 11 predicted proteins | sample PEATcosm2014_Bin_27_FD_121103 | JGI IMG/M metagenome (GOLD analysis project Ga0181522, IMG submission 121103) | Peatland microbial communities from MTU Mesocosm Facility, Houghton, MI, USA - PEATcosm2014_Bin05_10_metaG | ecosystem: Environmental > Terrestrial > Soil > Wetlands > Peat | place... | reverse complement strand
TATTCGCTATTGCGCATTGCGCTCGCGTATGTGTTGAGCCTGGTGTTTGCGCTTGTCTATGGATATATCGCCGCTTATCGTCCGCGCGCCGAGCGGTTCATGATTCCGCTGCTGGATGTTTTGCAATCGATTCCAGTGCTCAGCTTCCTGCCGGGCGTCATGCTGGCGATGGCGGCGCTTTTTCCGGGGCGGCAACTGGGTGTCGAACTGGGCGCGGTGCTGCTGATTTTTACCGGGCAGGTGTGGAACATTGCGTTCAGTTTCTACGCGTCGCTCAAGAGCATTCCGCGCGAGATGCGCGAAGCGGCGGCGATCTATCGCTTCAACTGGTGGCAGCGCTTTCTGCAAATTGAATTGCCCTACGCGACGATCGGACTGGTCTGGAATTCGATGATGTCGGTGGCGGGTGCGTGGTTTTTTCTGATGGCCTGCGAGCAGTTCAGCGACTTCCGGCTGCCCGGCCTCGGCTCATATCTTCAGACTGCGGCCGACAATGGTGACACGCGCTCGATTCTGCTCGGCATCGCCACCATGGTTGCGGTGATTGTGCTGATCGACCAGCTGCTCTGGCGGCCGGTGATTGCGTGGGCCGAGAAATTCAAGATGGAGCAGGTTGAGAGCACGGACGCGCCGCGGTCGTGGGTTCTGGAACTTCTCCGCCGGTCGCGCGGCGTCGCCTACGTTCGCAAACGCGCGGTGCGGCCGCTGCGCGAGCAGATGGTGCACTATTTTGCGGGACGCAGCGAAGCGCCTGCGGAGCCGGCTGCGGAGGGTAGCGCGATCTTGTGGGGCTGGCGCATCGCCGGAATCGCGATGCTTGGCGGGATCAGTTACGCCGTGGTTCGAGTCGTAATGATTCTGGCGGGACTGCATGGGGCGGATTTCCGCGAGATTGGCATGGGACTCGGGGCGACATTTTTGCGCGTGAACGCCACGCTGATTCTGGGCGCGCTCTGGACGATTCCTGCGGGTGTAGCCATCGGTTTCAGCCCGCGCCTGGCGCGCATTGCGCAGCCCCTGGCGCAGATCGCGGCCTCCGTCCCGGCAACGGCGCTGTTTCCGGTGGTGCTGTTGATTCTTATCCGACTCGGCGGAGGGCTTGGAGTTGGTTCGATTGTTCTGCTACTGCTCGGCACGCAGTGGTACATCCTGTTTAACGTGATTGCCGGGGCCATGGCGATTCCTACCGACCTGAAAGAGGCGGCCAGCGTTTTTGGGCTGCGCGGCTGGGAGCGCTGGCGAAAGCTGATCCTGCCGGGGATTTTTCCGTATCTCGTGACCGGGCTGGTCACCGCGTCAGGCGGCGCGTGGAACGCGAGCATCGTTGCCGAATATTTTCATTTCAAGGGACAGACTTATTCGACGGTCGGCGTGGGCGCGCTGATCTCGGGGGCAACCGACGCGAAGAATTTTAATTTGCTGCTGGCGGGGACGATTGCGCTGGCGGCGGTGGTGGTGACGACGAATCGGCTGGTGTGGCGGCGTCTCTATCGGCTGGCAGAGACGCGGTATAAGCTGGAGAGCTGAGGGGCTTCGGTTGCGTCTTTGAGCCTGGCGCCGGAAAAACACTCTCAGAACGCAACGGTCTGTAAACGCACGGGCGGGGCGCCCGTGCCTCCAGTTTCGCCCGTGACTTCAGTTCGCCAGTTTGATTGTCCCTTATTGGCCTTGTTGCTACTATAAGAGTTGGGCACGGCCGCAGACCGAGTGCATGGCCCAGACCCGGACACCGCTTTACTAAAATCGCCTCTCCATTGACAGTACACAGTTCAAACCAAGGAGCAATGATGCCCGCAACCGGAGAACTCATACGTCTTATGAATTACGTCGACGACATCGCTGCGATTCTGCGGCGGGTCAACACTTCGCTGCCAACCATGAGTGAAGAGGAAAAGGTTCGTCTGGCCGAATACATCCGCAAGTCCGATCCCAGCCTGGAGAGCGTCCTGAAACAGCTCGACAAGCAGCTCGACAAGGTGAGCAAGTAGTGGCTGAAGTAAAAACCGTCGCCGTTATCGGCGCCGGCATTATGGGACGAGGCATTGCTCACGCCGCCGCGCTGGCGGGCTGCCGAACCATTCTCGAAGATCTTCTTCCGAACGCGCTGCGCAAAGCGGAAAGCGAAATCCGCGCCAACCTCGACAAAGCGGTCGAGCTCGGCAAAGTGAACGCCGACGAGGCGGAGGCTGCGTTTTCGCGCGTCGAGTACGCGGACTCGGTCGACGAAGCGGCGCGGCCAGCCGATCTGGTGATCGAAGCCGTGCCGGAGGAGATGGAGTCGAAGATCGAGATCTTCACGCTGCTCGATAAAATCTGCCGGCCCTCGACGATTCTGGCTTCAAACACTTCTTCGCTGAGCGTGACGGAAATCGCGAGCGTCACTTATCGCGCGAAGAAATGTGTCGGGATGCATTTTTTCAATCCTGTGCACAAGATGAAATTGATTGAAGTGGTGCGCGCGCTCGAAACCGACGACGAGACGCTGGCGGCAGCGGTCGAACTTGGCCGGCGGATGGGAAAAGAAGTGGTCGTGGTGAAGGAGTCGCCCGGCTTCATCACCAGCCGCGTCAACGCCATGATCGGAAACGAAGCGTTCTATATGCTCGAGGAAGGCATTGCGTCGGCGGAAGACATAGACAAGGCGTTGAAGCTGGGATTGAACCATCCGATGGGGCCGTTCGAACTGGTTGACATGGTTGGACTCGACACGCGGCTGCATATTCTCGAATACCTGCACAAGACTCTGGGAGAGAAATTCAGGCCGTGCCCACTGCTGGCGCAATATGTGAGTGAGGGAAGGCTGGGAAGAAAGTCCGGCCGCGGAGTTTTTGAATATCCCGGACAGAATAAGAATTAGGTCGGATAACACACGAAGTAGAAGCCGCGAAGTAATCAATTGTAAATTTATCTGCATCTGCTCTTTCGGGTCTTAGTAACAGGCAGCGACCTGCGCGGAACCTGCATCTTATCCCTTCATGAAAGCCCTCGTTCTCAGCCTGGCAGTTGTAGTGTCTGTATTTCCGTTATTTTCCTTGCCGGCATTTGGCGCTTTGGGAGGAAATGCCGCTTCGGTGGCCGCGGACCGCGCGCTACTGAAGGCGGGCGATGTGCAGACGCAAACGAGCAGTTATACAGTGCATCAGTTGAAGGCGGAGAGCGGAACGGTTGTTCGCGAATATGTTTCGCCGTCGGGCAATGTTTTTGCGATCGCGTGGCAGGGACAATTCTTCCCCGACATGCAACAGCTGCTGGGAACTTACTTCGACCAGTATTCGGCTGCGGTGAAAGCTAACAAAGATGCTCGCGTCGGGCGGCGTCCGCTGAATTTGCAGTTACCCGGACTTAACGTGCAGTTAAACGGTCACATGCGCGCATATCACTTTCGCGCTTGCGTTCCGCAACAGATTCCAGCGGGAGTGAAACAGGAGGAATTGTGGTAGCCGGGGTTGTGGTAACGACAGCGACGACTAAAAATGGATGGAGAAAGCGCGGAGCTTCGGCCCTCGCAGTGATATTTGCTTTTGCCTCGCTGGCGGCTTGTGGTGGCGGCGGAGGGGGGAGTTCAACCACTGCGCCCCCCGGAAATAATGTGCAGGCGATCAGCGTGAATGGCGGTCCGGCGCCGGGAGTGAATTATTCCGACGCCGCGTTTACGAGCGTGACGGTGTGCGTTCCAGGATCATCGAGTTGCACGACGGTGGACGGAGTTCTAGTGGATACGGGTTCGATTGGATTGCGGCTGCTGGCGTCGGCGGTTTCGGTGACGCTTCCGCAACTTGCCGGGTCGGGTAACACGAGCTACTACAACTGCGTGAACTTCGTCGATGGCACTTATCTTTGGGGTCCGGTCGCGCAGGCCGATATTGAAATGGCTGGCGAAAAAGCGAGCACGGCGAGCCTGCAACTGATCGAGAATCCCTCGGGCTTCAATGTTCCGGCGCAGTGCTCGGAAGGAGGCGAGAATCTGGACACGCTGGCGGCACTCGGTGCGAATGGCATTCTGGGAGTGGGGTCGTACCCGCAGGATTGCGGGACGGCCTGCCAGGATTCGAGGTCGCCGGATGTGTACTTTACTTGCGGACCAAGCGGTCCGTGCTCGTCGCAGACGATCGCGGTGGGGCAGCAGGTGATCAATCCAGTCATTGGATTTACGACGGACAACAACGGCGTCGTCATTGAAATGCAGTCGGTGGACGGGGAAGCCTCGACGGATGCAGGATCGATGATTTTTGGAATTGGCACGGAATCGAACAATGCGCTTGGTTCGGCCGCGATTTATCCGATCAACAACGATGGGTTTTTCACGACGACGTTTAATTCGCAGGCGTTGACGGAGAGCTTTATCGACAGCGGATCGAACGGATACTTTTTCCCCGACGGGTCGATTGCGCAGTGTGGGGCGGATAGCATTGCACCGGGATTCTACTGTCCGGCGAGCACGCTGAACCTTTCGGCGCAGAACGCCGCTCAAGGCGGCACACAGAATACCGTGAACTTCAGCGTCGATAACGCGGTGAACGATTTTAATGATTTTCCGAGCGATACTGCCTTTGCGAACCTCGCCGGCTCAAACGCGGGGAGCAACTGCGGCGGTGGGACGGCGTGCGGCTTCGATTGGGGATTACCATTCTTCTTCGGCCGCAATGTCTTCGTTTCGATTGACGGACAATCGGTGCCGTCGGGCGCTCCGGCCGCGCCATGGTGGGCATACTGATGGGCGAGTCGCAGCGGCCTATGTGAGGCTAGCGCAAGAGCGTGTTATTCGCCGGTGGCGCCCAGGCGCTTGGCGGTTGCGCGCTCGCGATCAGCATCCGCCTTGCGCTGCATCTTGTCATAAACATCGGCGAGGATCACGTGCGGGTCGGGCGCCTTGGGCTCGAGCGAGGAAGCTTTCTTGAGGCTGGCGACCGCGCCGTCAAGATTGCCGGACACTTCCAGAAAGCGTCCCATGATCAAGTAAGTCGGATAGTGGTCGGGCGAGAATTTCAGAATGATGTTGCATTCGCGCAGGACGTCTTGCACACGATTGGTCTGCGTGTATGCCATCTGGAGCAGAAGGTGCACTTCACCTAACCGCGGCAGCTTGGCTTCGGTGATTTCGAGTTCGGGGATGGCGTTTTCGTAATCCTTAAGCGCGATGTAGGCCTTGGCAAGCTGGAGGTGATTCACGGGATCTTCGCGATCCATTGCGACCACTTTGCTCAGAACCGGGATTGCCTCCTGGTATTTCTTTTGCTTTAGAAGCCAGTGCCCGAGCTGCGTGTAGGAGGTGACGGGCGAGTCCGGGTCTTTGCCGATGGCCTGCCGCAACAGCGCGATTGCCTCGTCAAAATGTCCACCCTTGTAAAGCGCGTCGGCGTGATGAATCATGTTGGCGATTTCGATTCTGTCTTTGGGATCGGCTCGGTTCTCCGCGGTATCGCTCCGGGTGGGGTTGTGTCCGCCCAAGTAGCCAAGGGCCGAGAGCTTATCCATCGCCTCCGGATCCATAGGGGCGGGAGCGGGTGCTTCCGCATGATTGGTCGTTTTCTCGCGGAGATCGTGCAATTGAGAGGCGAGCGTATCGGCAATCGCCGGCGATGCGGGCGCGAGATTGTGTTCCTCTTTCGGATCGGCGTTCTGGTCGTATAGTTCGCGACGCGGCGCTTGAACGAACAAGTACTTGCCGACGCGCAAGGACTGGATCGCGCTCCATCCATAAACCACAGGATAGTCGCCTTGCGCGTAAGCCGGACGGTTGCGCCAGGGTTGGGGTGGGGCGTCGCCGCCGGTCGAGTCCGGCTTGGCCGAATCTTCTTCGATCAGGCCGAGCAGCGATCGACCTTGCACCTCCGCGGGCGCCTCTATTTTGGCCGCCTGCAAGGAGGTCGGCAGGATGTCGATCAACTCCACTACGTCATCGATGCGCGCCCCCGTTTTCTCGTGAGGCAATTTGATGAGCAGCGGGACATGAATAGTCTCATCGTAGAGAAAGATTCCGTGCGTTTCCTCGCCGTGCGCGCCCAGCGATTCTCCGTGGTCGGCGGTAATGGCGATGGCGGTATTGTCGTAGAGGCCACGGGCCTTCAACTCACCCAGAAGCTCTCCCACCACGGAATCCTCGTACGCGATTCCGCCGTCGTAGGGTTGGGCGGCGTAACGGGTCTTAAAGGGTTCTGGCGGGTCGTAGGGATCATGAGCGTCATAGAGATGGACCCAGACGAAGAACGGGCCTTTGGGATGCTTGCTGAGCCAGGCCAGCGCGTGCGCGACCACCTCGCTGCCGCGGCGCTGGACCGTCGTATAACGGCTCTCGCCGGCGTGGAAAAGGTGGAAGTTGGCGTCGTAGTAGTCAAAGCCGCGGTTGAATCCGGCCGCAGAGGGAGTATTGGGATCCAGGATGATGGAGCCGACGAAAGCGCCCGTCCGATATCCATGCGCGCGCAGGATCGCGGGTTCATAGGGCACATCCTTCGGCAATCCCGTGTCAAGATTGAGCACGCGATGAAATTGCGGGTAGGTGCCGGTGAGAATGCTGGCGTGCGAGGGCGGCGTCAGTGGCGCCTGCGAATAAGCGCGAGTGAACACCGCGGACTGTTGCGCCAATGCGTCGAGGTTGGGAGTGAGACCAAGCTCGGAACCAAGAAAGCCCATTCGGTCGGCGCGGGTGGTGTCAAGCGTGATGAGGAGAATATTGGGGGACGAAGGATGCGGCGCGGGCGCCTTCGGCGGCGCGGCGAGAGTTGCCCTGGTCAGAACCACCGTTGTCAGCACCGCAGCCACAAGCAAACGACGAATCAAAAGCATAGTCGAACCGCCACCTGTTTCCTTTATGACACTCGCAAGATTGTCAGCCACCGCGGGACTGCCGGCACTTTACTTCGGGTCGGTCTCATCCTCGCCGGGGGTCGCGTCCGGGGAGGCTTTATGGACCGCGCCCAGGCGTTCGGCTTCCGCCCGCTCCTGCATTTCATTCGTCTGAAGCCCTATCCGCTTGTATGCCTCGGCAAGAACAATGTGAGGGCCGGGCCGATCGGGATAGAGCGAGGCCGCTTTTTCGAGCGGCGGAATCGCGCCTTGTGGGTCTCCCGTCTGGACCAACGCGGTGCCCAGATTCATGTTAGCCCAGAAGCTGTCCGGCCTGTCTTTCAGTACCCTTCGGGATTCTCGAATGGTATCTTGCGGGCGGTTCTGCTTGGAGTAGAGCTGCATCAGGTAAATGTGGGTTTCGACGACGTGCGGTTCCAGCGTGGCCACCGTCTCAAACTCGACGGTCGCTTCCTTAAGCCGGTGGGTTTTCAATAATACGCGAGCAAGATTGAAATGAGCCTTGGTAAACCCCGGATCCAGCTTTGCTGCCGCGCGTAGTTCCGGCAAGGCCTTATCGTAGTCCTCATTTTCCATGTAGCACCCCCCGAGGAAGAAATGCATCATGGAGATGTTGGGATCTTCAACGACCGCTTCCTTAAGCGCGGGCATCGCCTTGTCGCAGCGAAAATCTTGAAGGATGGTGTTGATTCGATTGATGGTATTGATGATGCCGATTTTATCCTTGGGATCGGCGCCCTTCTCGGTGGAGGCGGCGAGAGACTCTTCGCTGCGCGCCGTCATATATCCGAGGGCGGCAAGTTTCTTGGCCGCCGCGTCGTCCATCAGGCTCTTTGGTGTATCCCCGGTATTCGTCGTCTTTCTTACGAAATCCTTAATCCGGGTGCTGAGGGTATCCGCCACTGCCGGAGTTGCCGCGGCCAGGTCGCGCACTTCCCGTGGGTCGGCTTGTTGATCGTAGAGTTCAGGGCGAGGAGCTTGGACAAAGAGGTACTTGCCGGTGCGCAACGATTTCTCGTCGCTCCAGGCAAAAGTAAGATGGGCATACTCGGACTCGGAAAAGGCGCCCCGGTCGCGCCAGGCCGCGGCCGCAGCATCCCCTTCTGCACCCGGCTTCATCAATTCGAGCAGGGATGAGCCCTGTACCTGCGACGGCACCTCGATCCCGGCATTCTGGAGCAGGGTGGGCATGATATCGACGGACTCCACGATATTATCGACGCGTTTTCCAGCAGATTGGCCGTGCGGGAGCTTGATCAGCAGGGGCACATGAATAGTCTCGTCATAAAGAAAAATGCCGTGCTGGTCCTCGCCGTGCGCGCCGAGCGACTCACCGTGGTCGGCGGTCACCGCAATCGCCAGCCCGTCGTAAAGGCCATCCTTTTTCAGCTCCGCCATCAGCCGGGCAATCGCCGAATCCATGTAGGCGATCTCCCCATCGTAGGGCGCTTTGGGATAGCGTGCTTTGAAAGGCTCGGGCGGGTCGTAGGGCTCGTGCGGGTCAAAGAAATGCACCCACAGGAAAAATGGGCCGGGCGGTCGATTCTTCAGCCACGCGATAGCCTTGTCCACGATCTCGTCCGCGCGCCTCTCCACGGTCTGATAGCGCGTCGCCGGGGTATAGCCGTCCCAGCTCATCTTGCCATCGTAGCTGTCAAAGCCGCGGTCGAACCCAGGGGCGCCATAGGTCGGCGCCAGAGCCAGAGACGCAACAATCGCGCCGGTGGTGTATCCGTGGGCCTTCAGAATGCTCGGCAGGTAGGGGATATCCTTTCCCAAGGGAATGGGAAAGGTCAGGACCTGGTGATACTGCGGGTACGTGCCGGTCAGGATGGAGGCATGGGAAGTGGGCGTGAGCGGCGCCTGCGAATAGTCGCGAGTGAATACCGTCGCATCTTTCGCCAGGGCGTCCAGGTTCGGCGTCAGGCCCCGCTGCGATCCGAGGAATCCCATGCGGTCGGCGCGGGTGGTATCGAGCGTCATGAGGAGCACGTTGGGATATGCCGTCGCCGGCGGCGCAACTGACTTGGTCGTGTCTTGCGGATTGGCGGCAAGCGCGAGCGATGTCAGAAACAGCGCGCACACGAATCGCTGGATTGTACGCATACAAAACATCCTATTTGAATTTCAGTTTGAGGCGATTAAAAACCCGCCGGATAATAATCGCCCGTAATAGATTCCGGGAACAGTTTTCGGCTTTGTTCCGACCGGGCCGTTACTGCTTTGGCTTCGGCGGGCTGACTGGCGATTTTGGCGACGCATGTCCCGTGATGCTCTTCTCGTCCTGGCACTTATCGGGAACGATGAAGAGTGAAGGATCCTGGGGGCCGAACCTCACGTCGGTATACTCCAGAGCCCAGCGCGCACCATGCGGCCGGCGATTCTCGATGCGGATGGGAAAGCCTTGCAAATCCTGGGCCTCGAAAAATTTGAGCGGGATTTCGGGATGTCTCGGAACGGAGATCGTGACGTTCACAATCTTGACCGGATGACCGTCGATGGTGTCTTCGCCCACCGTTTCGTAGGTGTACTTGGTATCGGGCCCCGAAAGGAAGAACGGAAAGGCGCGGGAGTATGGAGTGCTCAGTTTCATGCAGCCGCTGGCCGCCAGGCCATGGGTCTCCCGCTTTTTGAGGTCGGTGACGAAATAACTGGGGACGGCGTGGTTGCCCTGCATCCTCATCATGTCGTGGGAGCGGTAGATGTATCCGGCATCGTCGTGATTCGGAATGACGCTGCCCGTCATAATGGCGGAAAACTCCTGAAATTTATCGAGATAAAACTCGGTTGATTCGGTGGCCGGCGCGGGGGCCGGTTGTGTGCCGTTTTTGGCGGCGGGTTTGTCCGGCGCCGGCTGAGTGCCTTGATCCTGACTGCCCTGATTCTGCGTAGCCGCGGAAGCGGGAGCCGGTGAATTCTGATCTGGCTGCGCCTGCGCCCAGACCTGCAAAGATATGCATCCCGCCAGAAGCAAGGACGCGGTGACTCTTCCCATGGTGTAATTTCCCCCGGAATTGACGGCCGGAAACCAAATGCCCTAGCCGCAAAATGGCGGTCGGCTGGGCCTCTTGCACAAGGTCGCCGACTGCTCAAGAGTGATTTTACACCAAGAAAAGGCCACGCCGAACAACGGCTTGGCCCACTGGTAACTCGAGCTGCACATAGAGGTAAGAATTATGAGCTCCGGCGAGCGGAGGCCAAAAGAGATCACGAGGGAAAACGGGCTGCGATCAAAAACGAAACCTCGGTTTTCGAGAACATAAACATAAAAAAGACCACGCCGGAAGCCGGCGTGGTCTGGTAAGCAAATGAACTGAGTTACTTCGTCGACTTCGCCAGCTTCATCTTGGCGTTCTTCGAAGATTTGCCGATCGTCGGTCCCAACTTGGCAGCTGCCTTGTCGCCCTTTGCAGGGATCGAGCAGGACAGGAAGCCGTAGTTGTCGCCAAAGTAGAAGCCAAAGCTCGAACCGGCTACGCCGACCCAGCTATAGGCGCCCTTGTACTGGCCGGTCTTCGGGTTGGTCTTGTTGCACTTCAGAGCGGAGTGAACTGCCCACTCGTCGGTGGAGAAGTAGCCGAGGTTGTAGCCATAATAGTCGAGGTAGAACTCGTCGATATCGGCTTCCTGCGCTTCGTAAATCGAATCGCCGTAGTCGATGCCAGCGCCGTGAACCGGCAGGCCAGCGCTCGGAAGAGCGGCCACGAAGCCAGCGATCGCGCCGTTGTACGAGAGATTGTCGCCCGCGTAGCAAACGTTGGTCACGTTGTCAACGCCGGTGTAGACGTCATCGCCGTTGTTATAGAGCGTTTCGTAGTTGCAATACGAGCCGCCGCCGACCGACGCGAAACCGAACGTCTGCGCCGAAGCCAGCGTGCCGAGAGCCAGAACCGCGAGAACTGCAATGATTCTAAGTTTCACTGAATTTCCTCCTGGAAGTTTTGTGAATCTAACGTTAGAAGCAAATACTCACCAGTGAGGCCCTGCGGGGAAGCAGGTGACCCGCACTGACTGCTGGCAAATCTAGCTCATCCACAGATTAAGTCAAGCGAATAAGCTCCGTTCGGGCGGAAAATTTTTGGAAAGATAAAAAGTTTGCGCTCTTGCGGCAAAATGTCGGCTAAAGTAGTGAAAAAGGGCTTCTTTCGCGCGGTCTCGCGGGTCTGGAATCGAACGAAAAAGGGAGAAAAATCGATTGATTCGGAGCCCCGCGCAGGTCGCTTGTAGCGGGTCATCGATCTCGTAAATCCTGCTCTGATTCTTCCTGAAATGCTGGCTGCGAATGCAGCCTGCGGAGAAAGTGTTTCCAGCTCCGCACAGTCACCTCAGCGGCTAAAGCCGCCTGTTCGATGCCAGCTTTGTCGCAGCGGTGAACCGCTGCGCCACCCAAAAGCAAGGGCAACATCGGCGGGCCACAGTGCCGGCGGGTCAACATCAAGCACGTCGACATCGGACAACTGCAATGTCAAGCCGGTGCGACATTCCAGAGCAACACGGCAGTTCAACATTCCAGTGCAACATGCGATTTTTTCCGCAGACTTTTAGAACGTTATGCGGACGCCGAACTCCAGTTGGCGGGGAGCACCGTTGGCGTATGTGCCGGAGCCGGGAAGCACGCGATCGAGGCGCGAAGTGCAGAAGGACGTGCTGTTGCCACAGACGCCGGGCGAGGTTGAGTTGTTGAGAGAAGTTCCGGGCGAGCCATCGAGAATGCCGCTCAACTGGCCTCCCGGGCCACCGAAATTGGCGAGATTGAAAATGTTGAAGACGGCGAAGTTGGGCTCGATCTTGAAGCGCTCGCCAATTGCGAACGGCCAGCTGAGGCGGAGATCGATGGTCTTCAGCCAGTTTTCTTCGGCGGCTCGGCCGGGCACGCCGCAGCTGGGATCGGGCGGATTGCAGGAGGAAATCAGCGGCGAATACGCGCCGAGCGCGTGCAACTGCGTGGCGCTGAACAGGCCGCTGCCGACAAGGTCATTGCCGGCGGGCGTCAATTGGCCGGCGACATTGTGGTTGTAGAAGGCGATGGCCTGGTTGATTTTGGTGCTGGTGTATTTTCCGGTGCTGCCGATGTAGGTGCCGTTGACGATATCGCCGACCGTGCCGTCGCCGCTGACGTCACTGCGGAAGATCTCGCCGGCAACGCCGCCGCCGTTGAGCTCCGGGATATAGCCAGTCAAGGGAAGGGGCGAGGCCATCAGAAGAATCATGGAAATGCGCGGCCCGTGCGGTGTTTCGACGGTCGGAGTCAGGACGATCTGGTGAGTGCGGTCGAGTCCTGACGAGCCGAAATGGCCGAGGTGGGGACGATCGTAATCCTGAGCGACGGTGAGGGTGGAGTAGTCGCCGCCACTGCCATTCGGTTGAGCGATGTTGGTGCGATAACGCGAGAGCGTGTAGGAGAACGCGAGGTCGATTTTCTGCACGTGGTGCATGGGGTTGTCGGCGCTGGAGGTGTGATAGGTGGCATGGAGCGCCTGATATTGCGAGCGTCCGCTGGGGAAATACATGATGTTCGGGCCGACTGCGGGATTGATGCCGCCAAACGAGGCCTGCTGCGGGTTGCCGAAAATGTCGCGCTTGTTCAGCACCGAGCAGGGGAAGGGTCCGCAGTAGGAGTTCGAAGAGTCAAGGCCGTTGCGGGCGAAGTCAGTGATGCTGGCGGTAGGCACGGTGGCGAGATAGCAAGTGACGGCGGTTTGCGAACTGCCTCCGGCCGAGGTGGCGGCGGGACAACCGTAGGGAACGACCGTGTCATTGATCGCCGAAAGTTCAGCGGCGTAAGTGTTCAGCGCGGGATTCGGATTGACTCCGTCGGTGAGGTACTTGGCGCCGCCGGCGTGATTGGAGTCGATACCGAGTGGCAACTGGGTGCCGATTTCGCGCATGTAGTCGACCGAGAACATGCTGCGCACACCCATCTGGCGCTCGATTCCGCCGGACATGTGGATAATGCGGGGAGTGCGGAAGGTGGGCGCGAGCATGCCGCCGAAATCCGCCATGCTGTTGGCCAACGAATAAACGTTGGGCCCGCCGGTGGTGGCGGCCTGCGCTGCCTGAAACTGGGTTTGCAGATCCTGGATCGCGGTGGCCACTTCGACGGGAGAGCCTCCGCCGGTGGGGGTCTGCAAGGAGCCGAGGGGCTGACCGCAGATCTGAGTAGCGATGTCGAGGCCGTCGACGGAGCTGGTGATGTAAGGCTGACCGCCCTGGGCCTGCTGGATGGCATTCGGCAAAAGCGTGGAGCCGACCGGGCAGAGCGTCAGGCTGCGGTTGTATTGGCCGTTGGAGAGGCGGTTGATGCGGTCCTGGTAGGTGTTCTGGAGCAGAAAATTGTCGAAGAAGATGCCGGTACCGAGGCGCACAACCGTGCGGCCGTTGTGGCCGGGATCCCAGGCGATGCCGAGTTGGGGCGCGAAATTATTGTAGGGATGGCTGATCCGGTTGCCGAGCGGCTGGTAGAGACCCTGAGTGAAGGGCGGCAGATAGCCAAATTGATTGAGAACCAGATTGCTGCCGGTGCAAGGCGGGGCGGTGACGATGGTCGGGTTGAGGGCCGAGCAGGGAACGGGTGACAGGTCGCTGTCGGTGCGGTTGGTATCGAAGACATAATTGAGGCCGAAGATGATATTCAGATTCGGCATGGCGTTGAAGCGGTCGCCGAAGTAGCCTTCGAGGCGCGTGTCATTGTGACCGCCAGTCGGCCGGTTGAAGGCGGAGTTCTCACTGAAATTGCCGAGGCCGTTGAAAATCGTGACCGTGCCGACGGGATAGTTGAGAGGATTTTCGGCACCTCCGGAGAGAAGCGGATTGCCATCGATGGCGGAGATGGTGGCGAGGCCGTTTGAGCTGGTGACGGACGGGCCGTAAATGCCGGGATCGAAGAAGTCTCCCTGGTTGATGCGGTGGATGGCTGCACCGAAGCGAATGGCGTGATCGACCCTGAAATTGGTGATGCTGTCATAGCGCCCGAAAAGATCGCGCTGAATCGTTTGACGCGGGCCGACGATGGAAGGTCCGATGCCGAAGGAGCCGAACTGCAAGTGGAAGGGCGCCGCTGAATCGATGACCGACGCGCCGAGATCGGGATTGACGGCGTTGACCATCTTTTGAATTCCAAAGCGCGCACTGTGCAGGAAGCGGCCGTGATCCCAGTCGACGCCGAAGGCGGCGGAGGGAACGTTGAGCTGGTTGCGGAAGCTGGAGAAGCTGTTCTGAGGGCCGACCTGGTTGGCGTTGTCGTAACCGAGGCGCACAAAAAACTTCATATTGTCGCTAACGCTGTAGTCGAGGCGGGCGAGCAGCATGTTCTCGCGAAAAAAAGCGTCGCGCAGGGTGGTACCGTTGGGCGCGGGGAATCCGACTTCGGTGGGCAGAAGGCCGTCCTGCTTGCTGCGCTCGCCGCTGACGAAGAGGAAGGCTTTGTTTTTGATGACTGCGCCGCCGGCGCCAAATCCATATTGCTGGCGGCTGTAATCGGAGTTGTCGGGGAAGCCGGCGAGTCCGAGAGACTGGTCGCGGAAATTTCCGAAGACATTGCCGTGCCACTCCTCGCCGCTGCCGCTGCGCGTCAACACGCGGACTGAACCTTCGGCGTTAAGAGACTGGTAGGGCTCGGGCAATTCGCGGTAAACGACTACCTCGCGGACGCCTTCGGCGGGCAGATTCATTTCGGCCGCGCCCTTGGTTTCGTCCATGGACTCGATTTCGTCGAAATCGTAGCGAGTGGTGCGGCCGAGGCTGCTGTCGATAGAAAGCGTCTGAAAGCCGCTCTTGCCGGGATCGAGGACAGCGCCATCGACGGCCTGCACGCCGGGAAAAATTTCACCCGCGGTCAGATAGTTGCGGCCATTGATGGGCAGCTGTTCGGGAGCATCGCCGGTGAACTGGCTCTGGAGACGAACCGGGCCGGGATTGATCCATGCGAGGTGGAAGTTGACGGTAGCGGCGCCGCCCGCGGTCACAGTGACGGTCCGCTGCCCGGGCAACATGTCACGCCCTTCGGCCACGACGAGGTAGGTAGTGGCCGGCAGTTGTTCGCTGGCGTAGGTGCCGTCCTTGGCGGCGGTAGCCGAGCCCCTGGTCTCGCTCGATTGCGAGGTATAGGTGACGCGGGCGCCTTCGACCGGGTTGCCGTCTTCATCAAGCACCGTGCCCTGGATGGTTCCGGAGGTCCCGCTTTCGGGAGCTTCCTGCGCCCAGAGTGGGGCGGCGGCGACCAAGATGAATGAAATAAGGCCGAGCAACGCGCAGAGGATAAGGCCGCGGGACAGACAACGCCGAGCGCACAAAGCAGACCATTGAAACAAAGCGCCACTCTCCTGGGAGCAGAATCACCAACCGAACAGAGAACAATTCTGCGTCTAAAGGCTTAAGGTCTTGGTTTCCACTGAAATGGAATAGAACAGTTTACTAGATGCGGCCGCCGAACCGGCGCGATGTATGCGATTTTTCCGATAAAGCTCCGAGCTCTCGGCTCCAAGCGAGCTTTTGGATTCGTAAACTTCTTCTCACGGGTTTTCGCGGATTGGGGTCTTTTTGGATTTGCCTGGAGCTGGGAGCCGGTTGCTTGGAACTTGGAGCTGAGAGCCTGGAGCTTTAGTTCAGAACGTCCCTTTTCTTGTGTAATATCCCGCGCGATTGTGCACCTGGAACGGGCCGCCGGTTGGAGGATTGGCGAGGTTCACTTGCACGCGGCGAAAATCGGAATCGGAAAAACGATCGGATGGATAGTAAGCCAGCAGATATTGCGTGCGTAGTTCGTCGCTGATCTTGCGGAACGCGTCATCGAGTTGCGGAGTTGAAGTGGCGTAGTAATATTTTCCGCCGGTATCTTCGGAGATCTGGATGAGCGCGTGCTCGCCGCCGGTGTCGCGGCCGGCGCTGGCTTCGATGGGCACGATGATGATGCTGTAAATGATGGCTTCGGCTTCCTGGGCGGCGCGCAGAGCTTCTTTGTAGTCGACCTGGCTGACGGTGTCTCCGCCATCGGTGATGACGACCATGACTTTTCTGCCCTGGCGCTTGCTGAGGGCTTGCGCGCCGAGGAAGATGGCGTCGTAAAGGGCGGTGGCGGAGCCGTTGCGACCATGGTCGATGCCGGCGTCGATTCTTTTCAGATCGGAGGTGAAGGGAACGACCAGGTCTACTTCTTCACTGAACTTGTAGACAGCGAGTCCATCCTGGGGACGCAGGATGGTATGGGAAAATTTTCGGGCCGAGGCGAGTTCGAGCGGCAGATCTTTGCGCGTGCTCAGGCTGGTGTCGATCGAGAGAGCGATGGAGAGCGGCAGCGCCGATTCGCGGCTGAAGACGGCAATCTTCTGATCTTTGCCGTTCTCCTTGAGTTGAAAATTATCTTTTTCGAGTGAGGCGACGGGTGCGCCATGCGGATCGGTGACGGTCACAAAAATATTGACCAGCTTGACGTCGACTTTGAGGGTAGATCCTGAATCCTGCGCAAATAATGGCAGGCTGGTGCAAACGATGAACGCGGAACTGATGAGCGCTAAAGCGATGAGCGCGCGGTTCGCGGTTCCGGGCTTTGAATTCATTGATTGGATATTCATTTGGATGCGTGCTTGGGTCCCGTTGTGCCGTCCGCGCGCTGAATTTCTTCGGGAAAAGCCTCTCCGTCAGCCCAGACGGCGCCATCTTCGAAGTACTCTTTCTTCCAAATAGGCACGGTTTTCTTCAGGGTATCGATGATCCAGCGGCAAGCCTCAAAGGCCGCGCCGCGATGCGCCGACGCGACCACGATCAGCACGCTGGTTTCGCCGATTTCAAGCCGCCCGAGCCGGTGAACGATGGAAACTGCGCGCACGGCGAAGCGTTCACGAGCCTGCGCGGCCAGGCCTTCGAGTTGCTTCTGAGCCATGGCTTCGTAGGCTTCGTAGTCAAGATAAAGCGTGCGGCGAGCGCGCGTGTTATTGCGCACGATGCCTTCGAAAACGACGGCGGCGCCGTCTTCGGGTTGCTTCAAGGCGGCGAGAACTGCCTCGGTTGCGATGGGTTCGCGCACGATGCGGACTTCGTTCCTGCTCTTGTTTTGGCTTCCGGCCTCGCCGTCGTCGTTGTGTCTGCCCTCGGCGCCCGGCGCCGCGGGCGCACCGCCACTGACGGGCGGCAGCAATCCAACTTCATCGTCCGCGGCCAGCTTGCGCTCCGGGCTGGCGTATTCCTGGTTTACCGAGAGGGCCAGAGCGGCGAGCAGGGGCTCCAAACGGGGAGACTGACGCACGTAGTGCGCCAGCACGTCTTGAAGACGCGTGCCTTCGGGAAAATCGACGATTTCGGTCGAGCGTCCGACGAGGTCTTTAAGAACGCCGAAAAAGAGGATGCGAATCTGCATGATAGTCGTCGGTCGTCGGTCGTTAGTC
>Ga0181522_10001096_pt1 | contig 17232 bp, 14 predicted proteins | sample PEATcosm2014_Bin_27_FD_121103 | JGI IMG/M metagenome (GOLD analysis project Ga0181522, IMG submission 121103) | Peatland microbial communities from MTU Mesocosm Facility, Houghton, MI, USA - PEATcosm2014_Bin05_10_metaG | ecosystem: Environmental > Terrestrial > Soil > Wetlands > Peat | place... | reverse complement strand
GCGGCAACTCCTCGCGCAGCGTTTACGACATGCACTCCGGGCGCCAGGTCGGAGACACTCTCAATCGCGAAGGCACCTACCGCCAGGCCTTTCCCGAAGATATGACCGACTCGGCCATCCGCCTCAACGGCCACTTCGAAGAATCGGAAATGGAAGAGTGGGGCACGGAAATTCCCAGTAGCGCGCTCGATCTTCTCCACGTAGATTTGCGCGCCGCTCAGCGCGATCACGCCAAAACCGGCAAGACCGACAAAGACCACGACAAAGCACATGCCAAAGGTCACGACAAAGGTCACGACAAGGACCACGGCGCGAAAGAATCTCCAGCCGAGCACACTGCCGCCAGCTAGCCCGCCCAACCGAAATGGACTCGCCTGCGAATCCGAGTCAGCCACCCGAACCTAAATCTGCCGCCGAATCCAAAAGTTCCGCCGCGAACCGTCAGAAGCTGATCTTCTGTCTTCTCCTGGCCGCCACCACCATCGCCGTCTACAGCCCAATCCTCACTGCGCCCTTTCTCAACTATGACGACGCTCTCCACGTCACCGAAAACCCGCACACCCGTGCCGGCCTCACGTGGGACACCGTAAAATGGGCCTTCCGCAGCAATGAAACCTCCGATTGGCATCCCATCACCTGGCTCTCGCACGCCCTCGATTGCCAACTCTTCGGCCTAAGTCCCGTCGGCCCGCACGCCGTCAATCTTCTACTGCACGCCGCCAACGCAGTCCTGGTCTTTCTCCTTCTGCAATCCGCCACCGGATTTCTCTGGCGCAGCTTGGCAGTGGCAGCGCTCTTCGCCCTGCATCCCATCAACGTAGAATCCGTAGCCTGGATCTCCGAGCGCAAAGACGTCCTCAGCATGTTTTTCTTTCTGCTCGCGCTGGCGGCCTACGGAGCCTACGTTCGCCGGCCCGGCATCGTGCGCTATCTGCTCGTCACGCTCGCCTATGCCGTCGCCCTCATGAGCAAAGCGCAAGTCATCACCTTCCCCTTCGCTCTTCTCCTGCTCGATTACTGGCCCCTGCGCCGCCTGGGAACCGCTGCCGGCCGCACCGATCACGGCAAGTGCACCGCCGGCTCGAATCAAGCTATAACCCCGCCGCCGAAATCCTTCGCCAGCCTCATCATCGAAAAAATCCCCTGGTTCGCGCTCTCCGCCGCCAGCGCGCTCATCACCATGCGAGTCGAGTCCGAAGCCATGCAGGCAAGGTATCCGCTCTGGGTGCGCCTCGCCAACGCCGCGCAAGCCTACGCCACCTACGTCGTCAAAGCCGTCTGCCCAATCCATCTAGCCCCGATCTATCCGCACCCGGGCCTATCCATTAACAAAGCCGCCGCCATCCTCTCCGCGCTTGGAATCGCGGCCGTGTCCATCATCGTCCTGGTCTTCCGCCGCCATCGCCCCTACTTCGTCGGATGGTTCTGGTTCCTCGGCACGCTCGTCCCCATGATCGGCGTGGTCCAGATCAGCATCCACTCCATGGCCGACCGCTACGCCTACATTCCGCTCCTCGGAATCTTCACCATCCTATGCTGGGGCGCAGCTGACTTAGCCGAGCGGTGGCATGTCTCACAAGCTGCGTCCATCGCCGCATCCGCCGCTGCGCTCATCGCTCTCGGCATTCTGCTTTCCCTGCAAGTCGATCTCTGGCGCAACAACGTCCGTCTCTGGACCCACACCCTCGCCATCACGCAGCAGAACTACACCGCCGAAGACATGCTGGCCAGCGCGCTCTTCGCCGAAGGCAAAATCGAAGACGCCATCCCGCATCTTCGCCAGGCTCTCGTCTACTACCCCAACGACGCCATGGCCATGCTCAATCTCGCCACCTACGACCAGATGGAAGGCAACTACGCCTCCGCTATCGCCGGGTACGCGAAGGTCCCGCACTACACGCGCAACCCGGGATTCATCGAGCAGGCCTACATCAATAGCGGCTACGCCTACATGTCGCTGAAGCAATACGAAAACGCCATCCAGGATTTCGCAGCAGCTCTACAGGCCCAACCCACCAACCCCGCTGTCTATCGGGGTCTGGGCCTGGCCGAACAAAGAAGCGGAAATCTCCCGCTGGCCATCCGCTGTTATCAACAATCCGCAGCCCTCGAACCCGACGCCACAAACTTCCTCTTATTAGCGCAAGCCTACGACCAATCCAACCAGCCCGAACCCGCCAAAGCCGCAAGAACCCAAGCCGCTGCCGTATCCACGAATCTGCCCGACGATGAAGCAACCGTCCAGCGCCTGCTAACGCAGTAAGGTTTAACTGAGAGCTGACAGCTGAGAGCTGACGGCTGAAAGCTAAGCAATATTCTTGAAACGATCGTTTCAAGTATGCTATATTCCATTCTGTTTCCGAGGCGCCCGTGGCATGCGCCTGGAAAGGAATACTCCAATGTCAGCTATTTTGAAGGGAATCGGCGCCCTGATCGTAGCGCTCATAATCTGGTTCGTGGTCGCTACCATCATTCACCGGCTCATGTGCCTGTTCTGGCCCGCCTACGCGCAAGCGACTCCGCTCCTCGTCTTCACTCTGCCCATGAAAATCGCCCGCCTCGCCCTCGGCGCTTTCTGCACCGTGATCGCCGCCGCCACCGCCCGCCGCCTGAGCGCGGTCCGCTGGCTCCCGCTCGTTCTCGGCTGCGCCCTCCTGGCTCTCTTTCTGCCCGAACATTACAAGCTTTGGAATCGTTTCCCGGTGTGGTATCACCTGACATTCCTCTGCTCGCTGATTCCCCTCGCGCTCCTCGGGGCTCGCCTGCCGAGCGCGAAAACAGTCTAGGTATTTGCGAACGTGAGCCGGACCGTCGATGAAACTCGCCCCATCGAACTCCTGGACGCCATCGTGGCGTATCTCGTCAAACACGGAATCGCGGAGGTCTCCCTGCGCCCGCTGGCCAAGGCCGTAGGCTCCAGCCCACGCGTCCTTCTTTATTACTTCGGTTCCAAAGAAAAAATGCTGGCCCAGGCCGTTCGCCGCCTGCGTGAGCGGCAGCGCTCGAGCTTCGGCAACCTGCGCGACGCGCAATATGAAAATCCCTCCGACGCCTGCCGCGCTATCTGGCGTGAAATGAGCACGCCCGCTGCCCTGGCCGTCTTTCAGCTCTCGCTTGAAACCTTCACGCTCGCTCTCCGCCATCGCCGCCAGTTCGCCCGCTTCCTCAGCAACTCCGTTGAAGACTGGCTGCAATTCATGTCGCAACCGCTAATTCGCCAGGGCGTGGCACCCGCCGATGCCCGCGCCTACGCAACCATAGTCATCGCCGGATTCCGCGGCTTCCTGCTCGACTACTGCGCCACCCGCGATAGCAAGCGAATCAATCAGGCAGTAGAAATGTGGATCGCCACACTCAATCCGCTAGCCTCAACCGTGATTCCCGGCAGCGCGCAGAACAGTAGCGTCAACGCGCACAACCGCAGCGCCAGCGTATCGCCGGCAGTCGCGGCAGCGTCCTCGCTCCCGCATCCATCTCCGCGAAAGCCAGAGGTCTAAATGCCCACAAAACGCCACGCCGCTCTCGGCTTCATCTTCGTCACCGTCCTCCTCGACATGCTGGCCTTCGGCATCGCCGCGCCCACCCTCCCCAAACTGATCTCCGACTTCCTCGGCGGCGACACCGCGCGCGCCTCCGAATATCTCGGCTTCTTCATGACCACCTTCGCGCTCGTCCAATTTTTCTTCTCGTACTTGCTCGGCCTCATCTCCGATCGCTTCGGCCGCCGTCCCGTCATCCTCCTCTCGAACTTCGGCCTCGCCCTCGACTACGTCATCATGGCGCTCGCGCCTTCGCTCAACTGGCTTTTCCTCGGGCGCGCGCTTGCCGGACTCAGCGCTTCCAGTATTCCGACCGCAACCGCCTACATCAGCGACGTCACTGAGCCCGAAAAACGCTCCAAGGCATTCGGACTGCTGGGCGCGGCATTTGGCGTCGGCTTCGTAGTCGGTCCGGCCATCGGTGGATGGCTCGGGCAGCACAATCCGCGACTGCCGTTCTGGGTGGCCGCCTGCGCCAGCCTGCTGAACGCCTGCTACGGATTCTTTGTTCTACCCGAATCGCTCGCGCCTGAAAAACGCCAGCCGCGCATCCAATGGAAAAATGCCAATCCGCTGGGCGCGCTAAAACTCCTGCGCTCGCACCGCGAACTCCTCGGCCTCGCCGCCGTCAACTTCCTCGGCTACATCGCCCACGAAGTTTATTTGACTGTCTGGATTCTCTACGTGATGTACCGCTTCAACTGGGATCAGCGCATGGTCGGCATGGGACTGGCCGTGGTGGGAATTTTCCAGATCATCTGCTCTGCCGTGTTGGTAGGCCCGGTCGTCGCGAAGATAGGCGAGCGCCGCTCCCTGCTTACCGGCCTCGCCTGCGCCAGCTTGGGATTCGCCATGTACGGCTGGGCAGGTTCGAGCGCCATGATCTTCGTCGCCATCGCCATCAACTCGCTCTGGTCGCTTGCCGGACCAACTTCGCAGTCGCTGATGACGCAGCGCGTTTCCGCCTCCGAGCAGGGAGAGCTTCAGGGCGCCCTGGCATCGATTCGCGGCATCGCCATGATCATCGGCCCGCAAATCTTCGCAGCTACCTTCGCCTACTTCATCGCTCCCAGGCACAAAATGCCCGGCGCGCCGTGGTATCTCGCCTCAACGTTGCTCGTAGTGTCGTTAGTGATTGCGTGGGCGGTCGCGAAAGACACAAAGCGCGACAAAGAAAAGCGCGACAAAGACACCATCAACGGCGGTCTGGCCAACGTGGAAGTAGAAATCGGCTAATCCCGCCGCTAAGAAAGAAAAATTAATCCGAATCTATCCCTACTCTGTCCCGTAAGGATTTGGGTAGCGCAGCGCCTTCGCAAGATTCTTCCCGCGCACGATCCCGTACGCGTGATACGCCAGTCCCCAGGAATCAATCGACGACATATCGGGAAAAATGCAAGCCTCCAGCACCGTATCGAGCGGATCCGACTTCTGCACCCATCCGCCGCCCGCCGCATTGATTCCGCCAAATGAATCGCTCCCGCCCAGCTGCGTGCAATAGCATGATGCCGGATTCCCGTTGCAACTTCCCACGGGAACCTCCGCGTAGTATGCCAGCGCCGCCAGCGACGGCTCTTCGGTGAAGAGCGTCGACAGCTCCACATGAATCCGCGATCCGTCTTTCTTCGATGTGAACTTACAGAATTGCCGCGACCCCGACAGCCGCAGCCAGCTCTGCTCATCCCCGTTGGTGTTGTAGTAGGGCTCGCGCACATCGACCTCGCCGCCCTTCTTCACGCAATACTCCTCGGCGGTAATTTTGCTTCGAGCGGCCTGTGCGCCGTTCCCGGCTTCCACCGGTTTCCACGCTGGAAGAATGACTGCGATACCAAAAGCGATAACCGCCAGCACTGCGACAAATGACCACTTCATAACCACCTCCTGGGAAGTGAACGGGACATCGACGCTACGGCCACGCATTTTTCCGCCGGCCAATCGATCCGGAAGCGTACCACAAAATCTGCGCCCCAGACGCCCGCGTTTCCGCCCCGGTCGCCTGCTTCTGCCGCTTTCCATACCCGCGCCCCTGCAACTTGCGGTAAGATGACCGGCGTGAGGTCCGCCATGCCGAGCGCTTCATTCGCCTCCCCGTCCCGCCGATCGTTTTTGGGTCTCTCCGCGGCCGCATCCGCCGCCGTCGCGCTCCGCGTCATGACTGAGCCTATGCTGGCCCGCGCCGCCTCGGTCCTCGAACTCTCGCACGATGGCGTCATGATCAACGCCAACGAAAATCCTCTCGGCCCGTGCACCGCCGCCCGCGAAGCCGTCGCCAACATGGCCTCTCAGGGAGGCCGTTACTGTCCCTGGCTCACCGACGAGCTCGTGAACCTGTACGCCGAGCACGAAGGCCTCAAGCCCGAGCAGGTCCGCTTCTTTCCCGGATCCAGCGGCCCGCTCCACTACGCCGCCGCCATCTTTTCTTCGCCGCAGCGCAGCTACGTCACCGCCGATCCCGGCTACGAAGCCGGCATGTTCGCCGCCGAAGCCGTCCACGCCCGCGTGATAAAAGTTCCGCTCGCCAAAGATAGAAACTACGCCCACGACGTCCGCGCCATGCTCGCCGCCGCGCCCGACGCCGGCATCTTCTACATCGCCAATCCCAACAATCCCACCGGCACCGTCACCAGCCACTCCGACATCGAATATCTGGTCGCCAACCAGCCCAAAGACTCCATCGTCCTCATCGACGAGGCCTACATCCATTTCTCCGACACCGAGTCCGCGCTCGATCTCGTCAAGGCCGACAAAAACGTCATAGTCCTGCGCACTTTCTCCAAAATCTACGGCCTGGCCGGACTGCGCTGTGGCGTCGCGATTGCCAAGCCCAGCCTGCTCGAACAACTTGATCGCTACAGCGGATGGAATTTCAGTCCCGTCACTGCCCTCGCCGCTGCCTCCGCCAGCCTCAAAGACGCCCAGCTCGTCCCCGACCGCAAGCGCATCAACCGCGAAGTCCGCGCCGGCGTCTTCGCATGGCTCGACCGCAACGGCTACTCCTACATCCCCTCCGAATCCAACTGCTTCATGCTCGACACCAAGCGCCCCGGCAAAGAAGTGATCGCCGCCCTGGCCAAGCAAAACGTCCACGTGGGACGCATCTGGCCAGTCTGGCCAACCCACGTCCGCATCACCGTAGGCACCGCGCCCGAGATGGACCAATTCCAATCCGCCCTGAAAAAAGTGATGACCGGCGCAGTGACAGCGAGCCTCTCGCCCTTGACTCAATCGCAATTGCGCGCCGCCCGGATAGCAAGCAACGGCGAACTTCCGATCCGAAGCTGAGGCGTCGCGCTCCACGGGCTGGCAGTTCGCACTGCGGCACGATCGAAAGTAGTGCACCTCAGGAGTAGTACACCTCAGGGATCACGCACGACAGAACCGCCGGTTTTGCTTTTCTCCGTGTTCCTCCGTGTCCTCCGTGGTTCAAGCCTTTGACTTTGACTCCAGCCGCAAAGCCAAAGCCGGGCGATGTAACATCGCTGCATGCCGAAACCACACGCCGCTCCCAAGGCGTCCGCGAACAAACCGGCCGTCACCCTCTCCGCCCGCGGCGCAGCCCGCCTAAAATCAGGACACCCCTGGGTCTACCGCTCCGACGTCACCGCGACGCCAGAAGTCGCTCCCGGCGCCACCGTCCAGGTCCTCGATCCGCGCGGCAAGCCCCTCGGCACGGCCCTCTACAGCTCCTCCTCACAAATCGCCATCCGCATGATCGCGTCCAGCAAAGAAGAGGTAACCGATCTCCCCCAACTCATCTCCGATCGCATCCGCGCCGCCCTCGCCTACCGAAAAAAGTACGTCGAAAACACCGACTCCTACCGCCTGGTCTTCAGCGAAGCCGACTTCCTCCCCGGCCTCATCATCGACCGCTACAACGATGTCATCTCCCTCCAGATCCTCACCCAGGCCATGGACGCCGAACCCATCCGCGGCGCCATCATCGAAACGCTCGTCGAAGAATTAAATCCGCAGGGCATCGTCGAGCGTGTCGATCCCCGTATCCGCGATCTCGAACAACTTCCACCCCGCGCTTCCGGTCTCCTCTGGGGCAAAAAAACTTCCACCGTCATCACCATGAACACCGGCCAAACGAACGGGGATCAAACGAACAAAGACCAAACCAACGGCGTCCGCTTCCACTACGACGCGCTCGAAGGCCAAAAAACCGGAGCTTTCCTCGACCAGCGCGAGAACTACGCTGCCGCCGCCCGCTACGCCCAAGGCGACGCCCTCGACGTATTCTGTTATCAGGGAGGCTTCGCCCTTCACCTCGCCGCAAAATGCAAATCAGTTACCGGTGTTGACAGCTCCCGCCCCGCTCTCGAAATGGCCGACCAAAATGCCGCCCTCAACAACCACGAAATCGATTGGATCGAAGCCAATGCCTTCGACCTCCTCCGCGACTACGCTGCCGCCGGAAAAAAATACGACATCGTAGTCCTCGACCCGCCTGCCTTCGCCAAAACCAGGCGCGACCTCGACAAGGCACTGAGCGGCTACAAAGAGCTGAATCTCCGCGCCCTGAAAATGCTCCAGCCCGGCGGAATCCTCGTCACCTGCTCCTGCTCCTTCCACGTCAGCCTGTCCGATTTCGAGCAAGCCGTCGCTGCTGCCGCCCAGGACGCCCATAAAATCCTCCGTCTCCTTGAAAACCGGGGAGCATCGAAAGACCATCCAAACACCCTGAATATCCCTGAAACGAGCTATCTTAAATGCCTTATATTCGATGTAAACAATTGAAAATAAAAGCTAATAAATAGTTGACAATAACACGCTAAGATTTTATTATCCTGTTGTGCTAATTAGGCACAAGTGGAGCACTCAGGCATAGCGCTCGCGACCGCCGGGAAATCTCAGCCCCAACGCCAGTTCCAGATTGCGCCGCCGTGCTCCCAAAAAACCAAATTCAAGTAGGAGGAAGTAAGCCATGACCGTCATCACCCGTTGGGATCCATTCCGCGAATTCTCCACCCTGCAAGACCGCATGAACCGTCTGTTCCGCGACTCGCAAGGCGGACAGGAAGAGTCCCTTACCAGCACCACCTTTGTGCCCCCGGTCGACGTCTACGAAGACGAGCACAACATCACGCTCAAAATCGAAGTCCCCGGCATCGACGAGAAGGACATCGACGTCCGCGTCGAGAACAACACTCTCACCGTCCATGGCGAGCGTAAGTTCGAGCAGGAAGAGAAGGAAGAGAACTATCGCCGGGTCGAGAGCCAGTACGGCAGCTTCACCCGCACCTTCACTCTCCCGACGTCGATCGACAGCGAAAACGTCCAGGCCGATTACGACAAGGGCGTGCTGAAGATCAAGCTGGCCAAGAAAGCCGAAGCCAAGCCGAAGCAGATCAAAGTCAATGTAGGCAGCAAGACGCTGGAAGGCAAGCAGCCAACCAGCGAAACCAAGATCGAAACCAAGAGCTCCGGCAAAGCTGCCTAAGAAATGAAAATGAAATGGAGGCACGGGCGCCCCGCCCGTGCGGGCAAGGACTCGGCCAGTTCTAGTCCATCGGGAGGCGGCATGCTACCGCCTCCCGTGTTATTTTGCAATTTCGCAATCGGGCCATTCATAAGTTCGAAATCCCGGTCTTTTGAAAAATTACTCAATTACCCGATTACAAAATTACAAAATCCCACTACGCTTTAAGTAGCGCAAGGAGATAACCCCATGCCCATCCGTTGGGACAAATTCACAGTCAAAGCGCAGGAAGCCATCCAGCGCGCGAACGAGCTCGCCTCCGAGCACGGCAATCCCGAACTTCTCCCCATCCATGTGCTCGCCGCGTTAGTCGAAGACCGCGAAGGCATCGTCGTTCCCGTTCTCGAGAAAATCGGCATCGGCCCTCAAGCGGTGCTCGCCGAGATCTATCAGGAAATCAATAAGCTCCCCAAGGTCTCCGGCAGCGGAGCCAATCAGGCCAGCATGTCGTCGCAGGTCAACCAGCTTCTGGAAAAGTCCTTCAAGGAAGCGGAAGCATTCAAGGATGAGTATGTCTCGACCGAGCACTTGCTGCTTGCGATCACCGGCCTCAAGCGCGATCCGGCGCAGGAACTGCTCGCGCGCCATGGCGCCACCAACGAGGCAATTCTCAAGGCGCTGACCTCTGTCCGCGGATCGCAGCGCATCACCGACCAGAATCCCGAAGGCAAATATCAGGCGCTCGAACGCTATGCCCGCGATCTGACCGAGCAGGCCCGCCGCGGCAAACTCGACCCGGTCATCGGACGCGACGAAGAAATTCGACGCGTGGTTCAGGTCCTCTCGCGCCGCACGAAAAATAATCCCGTGCTCATCGGAGAGCCCGGAGTCGGCAAGACGGCCATCGTCGAAGGACTTGCCCAGCGCATCATCTCAGGCGACGTGCCCGAGGCGCTCAAGAACAAGCGCGTCGTCTCGCTCGATCTCGGAGCCATGCTCGCGGGAGCGAAATATCGCGGCGAATTTGAAGATCGCCTCAAAGCCGTTCTAAAAGAAATCGAAGATGCGCACGGCAAGATCATTCTCTTCATCGACGAATTGCACACGCTGGTGGGCGCGGGAGCGTCGGAAGGCGCCATCGACGCGTCGAACATGCTCAAGCCCGCGCTCGCGCGTGGCGAGTTGCGCGCCATCGGCGCCACCACCCTCAACGAATACCGCAAGTACATCGAGAAAGACGCTGCGCTGGAGCGCCGCTTCCAGATCGTCTTCGTCGGCGAGCCAAATGTCGAAGACACCATCGCCATCCTCCGCGGACTCAAAGAAAAATACGAGGTCCATCACGGCGTCAGAATCAAGGATTCCGCGATCGTAGCCGCGGCCACGCTCTCGCATCGCTACATCTCCGACCGCTTTCTCCCGGATAAAGCAATCGACCTCATCGATGAAGCCGCTGCCTCGCTGCGCATTCAAATCGATTCCATGCCGACCGAGATCGATCAGCTCGAACGCCGCGCCACGCAGCTCGAAATCGAAAAGCAGGCACTGAAGAAAGAAGACGACCGCAGCTCGCGCGAGCGTCTCTCGCTGGTGGAAAAAGAGCTCGCGGAAATTCGCGAAAAGTCGAACGCGCTCAAAGCAAAATGGAAACTGGAAAAAGACGTCATCGCGAAAGCGCGTTCGCTGAAAGAAAAACTCGAGCAGCTCAAGCTCGAAGAGCAGGCCGAAGAGCGCAAGGGTAATCTCGAACGAGTGGCGCAAATCCGCTACGGCTTAATTCGCCAGACTGAAGAAGATCTGAAAAAGATCACCGATCAACTCGAAGGCGGCCCGGCGAAAGATGGAGTGAGGAGCAAGGACGGCTCGAAATCCGCACCCAAGGCCGCATCTGGCCGCATGCTGAAAGAAGAGGTCGACGAAGAGGATGTCGCGCGCATCGTCTCCAAGTGGACCGGCATTCCGGTTTCGAAGATGCTCGAAGGCGAAGTAAAAAAATTAATCAACATGGAAGACCGCTTGCGGCTGCGAGTAGTCGGCCAGGACGAAGCGTTGGAGCGAGTCTCGAACGCTATCAGGAGATCGCGCGCCGGGCTCAGCGATCCGAAGCGTCCCATCGGTTCGTTTATTTTCCTCGGACCGACGGGCGTCGGAAAGACAGAACTGGCGCGGGCTTTGGCTGAATTTCTTTTTGACGACGAGCGCGCCCTGCTGCGCATCGATATGTCCGAGTACATGGAGAAGCATGCCGTCTCGCGTCTCATCGGCGCGCCTCCTGGCTATGTCGGCTACGAAGAAGGCGGTCAGCTCACCGAACAAGTGCGCCGCCGTCCCTACGCGGTCGTGCTCTTCGACGAAATTGAAAAGGCGCATCCCGACGTCTTCAACGTCCTCCTGCAAATCATGGACGACGGACGCCTCACCGACGGCAAGGGCCGCACCGTAGATTTCAAAAACACGGTCATCATCATGACCTCGAACCTCGGCTCGTCGTACCTCCAGTCCGAAAACATAAAAAATGACGACGCGTTCGAGCGCGCCTCAAAGCAGGTTCTTGAAACTCTGCACGGCCACTTCAAGCCCGAGTTCCTGAACCGCGTCGATGACATCATCATCTTCCGTCCGCTCGGCAAAGAGCAGCTTGTGAAGATCGTTGACCTCAGACTTGAAGATCTGCGCCGTCTGCTGGCCGATAGAAAAATTTCTCTCGAGCTGACCGACGCGGCGAAAGAGCTTCTCTTCACCGAAGGCTACGATCCCAACTTCGGGGCGCGCCCGCTGAAGCGGGCGATCCAGAAGCTGGTGCAGGACCCGCTCGCTTTGAAGATCCTCGACGGCGAGGTCCTTCATGGTGATCACCTCATCGTTGACGCCAAGGCGGGGAAGATGACCTTCAAGGTCAGCGAGCGGGTAGGCGAGCCGGCTCCCGCCAAGCGGTAGGCCTCGGACATCGGGACGAAGTGCTCCACGTGGAGCACATCTCGGTTTTGCGAAATGCTCCACGTGGAGCATTGTACATATCTTTGCGTATGTACAATTGACGTTATCGAGCCTGTTATCTTCCGGTTGCAGGGATATTGCAGGTATATAAAGAAAAGATTGAAGTCGGACGGCTTCGGGTGGGGTCGCCGTCCGGTTCGTTTTGTCAAGGGCCGACAGATTTGTACTTACGTTTGCCGGGATCGCGGCTGCAACTTGCGGATTGGAAATGAGTTACGGCGCGGGGCGCGTTCGCTGCTTCCTGGGGAGCGTTTTTTGGACGGGGAAGCTGGAATGGCCGGGTTCGTCCTTGGTTTTGGACTAGCGTCCGGCCTTGAACTTCCAGCGGAGGGCTTCGCCTGATCTCAGGCTGACTTCTTTTGCAGTATGGGGAACTCAAGAACTTTGCCGCACTGGTCCGGGGGAATCCACTTGGTTGCTTTTTTCTTGAAGTTCGCGGGTACGTAGAACTCGATGATTTTCGCCATAAGTCACCTCGCTAGTAGAGGCGATAAAACGGCTCTGAAAGTGTCAGGCAAGCGCGATTCTTCAGATCAATTCAGACGGTCGAGGGTAATTTCTTTTCCGTGGATCAACGGGGATTCTCGCGGATCTTTTTTTATCATTCATTTTTCATGATTCGCGCAAAAAGCGGTAAGGTGGTTGAGTGGATGGAACGGGTGAGCGACGAACAATATCGGGGTGGGAAGTGACGGGGAGCGGTTGGTTCAATGAGATTTATCTTCGCCGCAAACACCCACGTCTCGAAAACCACGAGACGTGGGGCACCCGACGTGGACAACGTCATGTTGTCGGATCGTTGGAAAATAGATAACTGATATGTGGGAATAGAGGATATGGAGATCAAGAGAGCGGGCTCGCAGGCTTCGGGCAAGGGTCCTTCTGAGTGGTTCACGGGTACGGTGCGTATCGACCCATTATTTCAGGCCCCCGATCCGGCGCTTGTGCAAGGCGCGAGCGTGACTTTTGAGCCGGGCGCGCGAACGGCATGGCATACGCATCCGCTTGGTCAGACGTTGATCGTAACCGCGGGCTGCGGCCGGGCGCAGCGCTGGGGTGGGCCGCTTGAGGAAATCCGGCCGGGGGACGTGATCTGGTTTTCTCCTGGTGAGAAGCACTGGCATGGGGCTGCTCTGACGACGGCTATGACGCACATTGCGGTTCAGGAAAAGAAGGACGGCAAGGTGGTTGAGTGGCTGGAACACGTGAGCGACGAACAATATCGGGGTGAGAAGTAAAGTACATTGGTTTAATCCGTTTTATTTCGCCGCAAGCACCCACGTCTCGAAAAGCACGAGACGTGGGGCACCCGCTCAATGAGATTTTATCTTCTCCGCAAATATCCGTAAGCCACTGCGTCACCGCTGCAGCACCCCAAAAATTGGTAAAGCGCTGCGCTACTCAAAAGCGATAGGTAGCCGCGGCTGCGGGTTAGATGCCGTAGTTCACGCGGCGGAGCGCATCTTTGTAGGCGTCGCGGGCCTGGGCGGCTTTTTCGTGGGCGTCATGCTCTGCATTGTGCGCGTCATCCCATTTCTCCATGGCTATCATGGAGTGGTCGGGAGTGGCCAGAGCTTCTTCGGCGCGAATTGTGTCGACCCATTGATCGACCGCTTTCTTGTAGGCGTCGCGCGCGGGATCCAGTTCGGGGTGCTTCATGCGGAGCAAGGTTAATGCTGTTCAAGAGGCTCGTCAATCGGGATGGACCGATTTCACGAAAAATTAATGTTGAAGAATTGACTCGGCGCAGGCTTTTGCCCGGAGAAGTGCCGACGCCGAAATATCCACGCTGAAATATGAAGTGGCGCTTTTCATCGCTGAAGTTGTAAGGTACTCGGCCAGAGGCTCATTGAGGTATTTCTCCAGGAGATTGACATGAAAGTTGGTGGACGCTTCTTGGTATTTGTTTTCCTGCTTGGTTGCGCATTTGGTTGCGTGAATTTTGCTTGGGCTCAGGACGCACATCTTCAGGATGCACATCTTCAGGATGCACATCCGGCGAAGACTGTGGTGGTGCGCGCGGGGCGGCTTCTGGATGTCAAGAGCGGGAAGATGCTGAGCAATCAGACGATCATTATTCATGGAGACAGGATTACGAGCGTTGGAACCGCGGCTGACCAAGCGCTGCCGGCCGACGCTGCCGTCATCGATCTTTCTAATGCTACGGTTTTGCCGGGACTGATTGATGCGCATACCCATCTGACTTTCACCACAAATTTCGGGTATTCGCGGTTGGGGATTTCGATTCCGCGCGAGGCCTTGACGGGCGCGCGGAATGCCCGCGTGACGCTGGAAGCGGGATTCACGACGGTGCGCAATGTGGGCGCAGATGGATATGCAGATGTAGCGTTGCGCGACGCGATCAATGCGGGCGACGTGCCGGGGCCGCGCATGCTGGTAAGCGGGCCGCCGCTCAGCATTACTGGGGGCCATGGCGACAATAATCTGCTGCCATTTGAATATCACGCCAGCGGTGACGGCGTGGCCGACGGTGTTGATGGAGTGCGCCACATGGTCCGGCGGAACATCAAGTATGGCGCTGACATGATCAAGGTAATGGCTTCAGGCGGGGTGCTGTCGCATGGCGACAACCCGCAGGCGTCGCAATACACCGAGGAGGAGATGAGAGCGATCGTGGAGGAGGCGCACCGGTTGGGGCGCAAGGTGGCGGCGCACGCGCATGGAGCGCAGGCGATTCTGTGGGCGAGCCGGGCGGGGGTGGATTCGATTGAGCATGGATCTTATATCGACGACGCCGGCATTGCGGAGATGAAGAAGAACGGGACTTACCTGGTGCCGACGCTTTATCTGATGGATTGGTTTTATGAGAACGCGGAGAAGATTGGGACTCCGGCGGAGTCGATTGCGAAGGCGCGGGAGGTAATGCCGGCGGCGCGGAAGAATGTGCAGCGCGCGTTTGCGGCGGGAGTGAAGGTGGGATTCGGGACGGATGCGGCGGTGTATCCGCATGGTTTGAATGCGCGTGAGTTTGCCGTGTACGTGAAGATGGGGATGACACCGCTGGCGGCGATTCAGACGGCCACGGTGAATGATGCGGATCTGCTGGGATGGTCGGATCGAGTGGGGACGGTGGAGGCGGGGAAGTTTGCGGATTTGATTGCGGTGGATGGGGATCCGCTGGCGGATGTGACTACTTTGGAGAGAGTGAAGTTTGTGATGAAGGGCGGGGAAGTGGTGCGGAATGGGTATGGGAAGTGAGGCGGCGCGCAAGGGCAACGCCGCGCGGCTGATATTCTGATCCTCTCTTCTTGAGCGAGCATACTGCCATGGCCGCGACTTCTTTGCCGTCTGCTTGCGAGATTGCGCGGCGGATTCGGGCGCGGGAGGTTTCTCCTGTCGAAGTTGCGCGGGAGCATCTGGAGCGCATTTCTGCGCTGAATCCTTCTTTGAATGCGTTTGTCGATTGGCAGCCGGAGCTGGTGTTGGAGCAGGCGCGCGCGGCTGAGAAGGCTGTCCTGCGCGGCGATGAAATTGGTCCGCTGCATGGCGTGCCGCTTTCTATTAAATCTTCGATTGATGTGGCTGGGCACCGGTGCGAGGCTGGGTCGCGGCTGCGAGCGGGGTATGTGGCGGAGGCGGATGCTCCGCTGGTGGCGCGGTTGCGGGGCGCGGGGTCCGTTATTTTGGGCGTGACGAACACGCCTGAGTATTTGATGGCATGGGAGACGGACAATCTGCTTTATGGGCGGACGAATAATCCTTGGGATTTGACGCGGACGGCGGGCGGATCGAGCGGCGGCGAGGCGGCGGCGATTGCGGCGGGACTTTCGGCGGGGGGAGTGGGGAGCGACGGCGGCGGGTCGATTCGCGTGCCCGCGCACTTTTGCGGAATTTGCGGATTGAAGCCGACGCCGGGGAGGATTCCTTCGACCGGGCATTTTCCGAAGGCGGGCGGGCCGTTTGCGCTGCTGGGAGTGGTGGGTCCGATGGCGCGAACGGTGGAGGATCTGCGCGTTTTGTTTGAGGTGATGTCGGGGTGGGATGATGGCGACCCGTGCTCGGCTCCGGTCGGGGTTCGGGGAGATGGATTCGAAAACCCCGACCCTAGAGTCGCAAAGGGCGCGGCGTTAGGATGTGGCGGCCTCGGGCCTATTGGTTTCTTTACTGACGATGGGCGGACTCCGGTTACTCCTGAGACGCGGGCGGCGGTTGAGGGTGCCGCGGACAGGCTGCTGGGCGCTGGATTTCGGGTGGAGGCGTACCGGCCGGAGGGATTGGACGAGGCGCGCGAACTCTGGTGGGAGTTTTTTGGGACTGCGGGCGGGATGATTCTGGGGCCGATGATGCGTGGACGGGAGGCGGAGCTGTCGCCGATTTTGCGGGAGTTTTGTTCGTGGACTCCGGCGGGGAATGCGGAGGTGGCGGGGCACTCGGGCGAGTCGCTGCTATCGACGTGGCTGCGGCGGGATGAGCTACGGGAGAGAATTCTGCGGCAGATGCGGAAGTATCCGGTGCTGATTTGTCCGGTGGCGGCGATCCAGGCGTTTCGGCATGGCGAGCGCGAGTGGCTGGTTGAGGGCAAGAGCGTGAAGTATCTGGATGCGTGGTCTTATAGCGCGTGGTTTAATCTGCTGGGATTTCCGGCGGCGACGGTGCCGCGGGGACGGTCGGCGGAGGGATTGCCGATTGGAGTGCAGATTGTGGGGCGTCCGTGGGAGGACGAGGTTGTGCTGGCGGTGGCGGCGGAGTTGGAAAGAATCTGATTGAGTATCGGCAAAAAAACATGAACGACAGGGTACGCGGAGGTGCACGGAGGAGACCAGGAACTTAATCAAACTTTCCGTAAAGTCACCCCGCACGCGGATACACTATTCCGGCGAGCGCTTTCCCCAGGGCATGTCATGTCAGATTTGAAGTTCTCCACGCCGACGGTGCTGCGCGGCTTGTTGTTTGTGCTGGCCGCGTCGGCGGCTTATCTCTATCCATTTCCCCAGGCAAATCTTTTTTATCCGGCGGTGGTGGTGATTCACACGCTCGGTGGAGTGGTCGCGGCCGTGCTGGGCGCGGTGATGCTCGGGCGGTGGCTGCGGCAGGGAAACTGGATTTGGAAGGCGGGATGGCTGTTGCTGGGCGCGGGCGCGGGGCTGGGGCTGCTCCTTATTTATACGGGGACGGCGCGCAGCGAATTTCGATGGCTGTATGGGCACATTATTTTGAGCATGGCGGGCATCGGTTGCCTGCTGGCGGAGTGGCTGGGGCGGCGCGGATGGGTGAGTTCGGTGGCGGTGGTTCGTTTGATTTTTTGCTTCGCAT
>Ga0181522_10001094_pt1 | contig 17235 bp, 15 predicted proteins | sample PEATcosm2014_Bin_27_FD_121103 | JGI IMG/M metagenome (GOLD analysis project Ga0181522, IMG submission 121103) | Peatland microbial communities from MTU Mesocosm Facility, Houghton, MI, USA - PEATcosm2014_Bin05_10_metaG | ecosystem: Environmental > Terrestrial > Soil > Wetlands > Peat | place... | reverse complement strand
GATTTGATTTCACCGAGATGAGCAATCCAAATGACGCGATGCCGCCATGGAACATTGAAGCGGCGCGCAACCTTTACAACATCCATCGCTGGGGCGCGAAGTATTTCGACATCAACGAGGCCGGGCATGTCGTGGCGCGTCCGTTGCAGGACGCCGGTGTGGCGGTGGATTTGACGGACGTCACCGAGGAGGCCAAGGCGCGCGGACTGAAGTTTCCGCTGCTCATCCGGTTCCAGGACATTTTGCGCCACCGCGTCGAGGCCATCAACCAGTCCTTCCGCACCGCCATCACGGAATACAATTACCAGGGCCGGTATCGCGGCGTGTTCCCCATCAAGGTCAACCAGCTCCGCGAAGTCGTGGAGGAAATTCTCGACGCCGGCAAGCCGTTCGAATTCGGCCTGGAGGTCGGCAGCAAACCGGAACTGTTCGCCGGGCTGGCGCTGCAAAATCAACTGGGCAGCCTCATTATTTGCAACGGCTACAAGGACGCGGAGTTCATCAAGATGGCCATGCTCGGCATCAAGCTCGGCAAGACGGTCATCATGGTCGTGGAAAAACTGGAGGAACTGAGGCAAATCATCGCGATTTCCAAATCGGCCGGCGTCGAGCCGCTCATCGGCATTCGCGCCCGGCTGTTGAGCAAGGGCGCCGGACGCTGGGCCGGCAGCGGCGGCGAAAACGCGAAGTTCGGCCTGAGCACAGCGGAGTTGCTGGAGGCGACGGAATTGCTGAAGACGGAAAATCTCGGCCATTGCCTCAAGCTCCTGCATTTCCACATCGGCTCGCAGGTGCCGGACATCCTCACGGTCAAAAAGGCGGTGCAGGAGGCCGCCCGGTTTTATGCCAAGCTGCACAAGATGGGCTTTCCGATCTCCTATCTCGATGTCGGCGGCGGACTGGGCGTGGATTACGACGGCAGCCGTTCGGCGTTCGACAGTTCCACCAATTATACGCTGCAGGAATACACCAACGACGTGGTCTTTTACATCGCCGATGTCTGCAATGCCGAGAACGTGCCGCATCCGGACATCGTGAGCGAAAGCGGCCGCGCCATCGTCGCCCACCACAGCGTGCTGATTGTTGAGGTGTTTGGCGCGATCGAAAAAATCCGGCCCGGTGAATTCTTGAAATTCGGCGACAACGAGCACGCGCTCGTCAAGGAGTTGCTGGACATCAAAAAGAACCTGAGCAAGCTGAACAAGCTCGAAGGCTATCACGATGCGCTTGAACGCCGCGAAGATGCGCAGCATATGTTCACCTTGGGCGTGCTGGATTTGCCCGACAAGGCGAAGATCGAGGACCTCTACTGGCAGATCAGCCGCGACGTCGTCGAAAGTTTCAAGGGCCAGGTTTATGTGCCGGAGGAAATCCGCCAGCTCGAAGACAGCCTCGGCGACCAGTATCTCTGCAATTTTTCCGTTTTCCAGTCGCTGCTCGACCACTGGGCGCTCGACCAGCTTTTTCCGATCATGCCCATCGCCCGCCTGAATGAACGCCCCACGCGCGAGGGCACGCTGGTGGACATCACGTGCGACTCCGACGGACAGGTCAACAAGTTCATTGATTTCCGGGACGTGCGCGACACGCTGCCGCTGCACAAACTCAATCCCAACGGCAATGGCATGCCCGAACCGTATTTTATCGGCTTTTTCCTGATGGGCGCATATCAGGACATCATGGGCGACCTGCACAACCTGTTCGGCCGCGTCAATGAGGTTCATGTCTTTCTCGAACCCGACGAATCCACCGGCTATTACATCGAGGAAATCATCGAAGGCAACACCATCATCCAGTCGCTTGCCGCGGTGCAATACGACGAAAATGAGCTTAAGCGGCAGATGAAGGCGCAAATGGATGAAGCCATCAAATCCGACCGCATGAAACCTTCCGAAGCCATGCGGCTGCTCGACGACTACGAACGCGGCTTGAAGGCCTACACGTATCTTTCGTTTTGACCGAAACCCAAAATCCAGCTGGCGGGAACCGGAACGAAGCCGAATTGCTCCGTTCGCTCGGACGGCTGGCCCGCGGCCTTTCCGCCTTGTTTTGGGGGTTGCCCGCAACGCTGGTCATTTGCGCGGAAACGGCGCGCGTCGACTGGCTCAGGCCGTTGGGCATGCTGCCCGCCCTGACCTGCACCGGCTTGCTGCTTTACGGTCTCTGGCAAATGGGCAATTTCCAGAAGCAGGAACGTCCCTGGCTGAATGCCCTCGATCGCGCGAAACTCCTTGGCCTTGTCAATTTCGGCTTGTGCCCGTTCCTTTACTGGCAGAACAAAATGCCGGGACAACCGTTCTTCGACGCGGCGGTTTTGGTGCTGGTCCTGTCGGCGCTGCTTTTTCTGTTTAATTTGAACGTCGTTCTCAAACAACTCGGGGCGATGTTGCCGGATGAAACCCTCCGGCATGAGACGCGGTTGTTCACCGCCTTTAACCGTTGGGTGCTGGCGGGCCTTCTGTTCCTCGGTTTGAGCCGCGTCGTTTTCCTGCATTCACAGCGTTGGCAACTGGCCTTCGGCATTTTTTCCTACTGGTTTGAACGCCTCAGCTTTTGGATGCTGGTTTTTCTCGCCTTGCTGCCCCTGGCCTTGACCATGGCGCTCCTCTGGAAAACCAAGGAGGTCATCCTCGATAGCGTTTTTGGCACCCGCCATTAAAGGAGCGCGGACAGCCTGCCGCCGTGAGAAAGCTTGCCGCGGCGCCACCTCTCGCGCGCCGTTCGCGACTTGATTGCCGCGCCACACCCCTTACCATCGCCTTCCTTTTCAGATGAAATCGCATGTTCTGTCCCGAATGGGGCAACGCGCCGCAGAGCCGCCCATCTCCTGGCTCATGCACGCGGCACTCTCGCGTCCCAAACTCATTTCACTCGCCGCCGGCTTCACCGACAACGCCTCCCTGCCCACAGCCGAAGCGCGTGCCGCGTTGGACCAGGTCTTGCGCTCGCCCCGCACCGGCCGGACCGCGCTGCAATACGGCGTCACCGCCGGTGACCCGACCTTGCGCCGGCTCACCGCCCGCCATGTGCAAACCCTGGACGGTGTCACCGCCCACGACAAATATCATTCCCCGGAACGTTTGCTCATCACCAGCGGTTCGCAGCAATTGCTTTACATGACGACCGAGGCGTTGTGCGACGAAGGCGACATCGTGCTCGTGGAAGACCCGACCTACTTCGTCTATCTCGGCATCCTCCAGAGCCGTGGCCTGCGCGCCCGCGGCGTGCGGCTTGAACGTGATGGCCTTGAGCTCGCGCATCTCGAAAAGGTCCTGACCTCGCTCAAACGCCGCGGTGAACTGCGCCGGGTCAAAATGCTCTACCTTGTCAGCTACTTTCAAAACCCGACCGGCGTCACCGCGTGCTTTGAAAAAAAGTGCGCCATGCTCAAACTGCTGGAGAAGTTCGAGCGCGCCGCCGGACACCCCATTTATCTGCTCGAAGACGCGGCCTATCGCGAATTGCGTTTCGCCGGCAAGGATGTGCCGTCGGCACTGACGGTGCGGAGTGCGGCGGAACGGGTGATTTACGCGGGCACGTTCAGCAAGCCGTTCGCCACCGGGGTCCGTGTCGGCTACGGCATCCTGCCCGAGCCGCTGTTGACCACCGTGAAGCACATCAAGGGCAATCATGATTTCGGCACGGCAAATCTGCTGCAACAACTCTCCGTCCAAACGCTGGCCTCGGGGATTTATGGCCGGCACGTTGCCCGGCTGCAAAAGCGTTACGCACACAAGGCGCGCGTAATGAAACAGGCGCTCGAGGAACATTTTCCGCCCAGCGTCGAATGGTGGGAGCCGGAAGGCGGGCTTTATTTCTGGGCACGCGCGCCGCGCCACATTGCAACCGGTGTGACCTCAAACGTTTTCAAGACCGCCCTCAAAAACGATGTGCTCTACGTGCCGGGCGAACTCTGCTACGCGGAGGACGCAACGCGGCGGAAACCAAATCATGAAATGCGCCTCAGCTTCGGCAGTGCGAGCGAGGCAGACATCCGCACAGGCATCAGACGGCTGGGCAAGGTGTTGCGGAAATTAATCGCGTGACGTTTTGAATCACCCCGGCGGCCAGGCCATGTGGCGTCCGCCCAGAAGATGGACGTGCAGGTGCGGCACGCTCTCGCCGCCGTCCTCGCCGTTGTTGATGACCAGCCGATAACCACTTTCGTTCAACCCCAGTTTGGCCGCGACCTCGGCGGCTTTGAGCAGCAGGTGACCCAACAACTGGTTGTCTTCCGGCTTGGCCTCGGCGAGGCGCGGGATGGGCTTTTTGGGGACCACCAGGACATGCTTGGGCGCCTGGGGATTGATGTCGCGCACCGCAAACACCAGGTCGTCTTCATAGACAATGGTCGCCGGAATTTCGCGGGCAATGATTTTCTCGAACAGCGTCTTGCTCATAATGGTTCCTTTCGGAGGGCGGAGCTCCGCGACGCCCAAATCAAAAAGTTTGGGGCTCGCAGCGCTCGCCCCTCCGGAACTTGTTCATTCCACCACCAGCGAACATTCGGGCTGCTCCGGTTCAGCCGTGAGGCAGCGACGGAGATATTCGACGATATGGTCCTGCAACCGTTCGCACCGGGCGCTCCAGCGGCGCGCGCCGGTAAGCTGCTTGACGCAGCCGCGCAGGCCGCAAAAGCGCAACAGCCGCGGCGACTGGCGGAGCTGGGCGCGAAGTTCGTTGCGCAGCCGCGGAAAAAAAACAAGTTCGAGACTGTCGGCGGAATCGCGCGCGAACACGCAAAGATCGGTCTCGATGGTGCCCCGTGGGCTGGTTTCCATCATTCCGGTGCGGATCGTGAAGCCGAGGTTGCGCAGGACCTTTTCCAGCGCCTGGGCGAATTCGCCCACGGTGACGGATTCGCGTTCGAGCTCGTTTTTGAAATAGTGAAAGACAGACGCCGTGGCGTGGCGCAACACCTCCGGGTCCAGCACGCCTCCGGCGTTGCCGGTAAGTTCGACGGAAATCATTTCCGCCGAGCAGGGCACGCTTTCACCGCTGGCCAGCTGAAACAGCAGACATCCGGATTGGAGCGCAATCATTGCTTGGCCTCCAGTTTTTTCACCTCATGCACAAAGTCGGTGGCTTCCTGAAACCTGAGGTAGACACTGGCGAAACGCACATAGGCCACTTCGTCGATGTTGCGCAGGCCGTCCACGACCAGTCGGCCGACAAAATCGGCGGGCACCTCGCCCTCGAATTTGCCGGTCACCGTGGCAACAATATGGTCCACCAAATCTTCCATGGTTTTGGGGCTGACGGGACGTTTCTGGCAGGCCTTTTTGATGCCGGACAGAAGTTTTTCGCGTGAAAACTCTTCATGCCGTCCATCGCGCTTGAGCACCATCAAACCTTCGCGTTCCACTTCCTCGTAAGTCGTGAAACGATGATTGCACTTGGTGCACTCCCGACGGCGGCGAATTGTAGCCCCTTCGCGCGACGCGCGCGAATCAATGACTTTATCTTCCTGACAGCCACATTTAGGGCAACGCATAGGGCCACAGCTTATTGTGGTCACCTGTTTGTAACATACCAAATTTTGTGGTGTCAAGGGGTAGTTGAGCGATAAATGACATTTGTTAATAGTCGGTGAATAACTCATTTCCCCTAAAACCGCGCTTGCGTTCACTCGATTTTCGGATACGTTTTGCGGCTCCCATTGACGGGAAAATACAGCGCAACGACATTATTTGAATTTATGGCAACCGCAAACGATCTTCGCCGTGGCATGGCAATCAATTACAACGGCGACATTGCCGTGGTGCTGGACATGCAGCACCGCACCCCGGGCAACCTGCGGGCGTTCGTCCAGGCCACCCTCCGCAGCATCCGCACCGGCAAGTCCTCCGACGTGCGCTTCAGCTCGACCGAAAAAATCGAGCCGGTGCCGATGATCACCAAGAAGATGGAATTCAGCTACAAGGACGGCGTGGACTACGTCTTTACCGACCCGGAAACCTACGAAACGGTCACCCTGGCGGAGGAACTGGTTGGGGATGCGAAGAATTATCTCGTGGAGAACGCCACCATCACCGTGACCTTCGTCGAGGAAAAGGCCGTGTCGATCGAATTGCCCTCGAGTGTGACGTTGACGGTTGCGGACGCGCCGGAAGGCATCCGCGGCGACTCCTCGAACAACGTGCAAAAGCCGGTAACGCTCGAAACCGGCATCACGGTCCAGACGCCGCTGTTCATCAAGACCGGCGAAAAAATCAAGGTGGACACGCGCACCGGCAAATACATGGAACGCGCCTGACGGAATTTTGGAATTAAAGTTCCGAATGTGGAATAAAAGCCCGCCTGCGCGGGCTTTTTTATTTTGCGGCGGGAATTGCTAATCCACCCCCTTTCAGCTATTTCTCCCGCATGGCCGAGCGGCTTCAGAAAGGGGAAAAGATTCTTCGGGGCATCGCTGTCTCCGATGGCGTTTGTCGCGGCAAGATCCTGGTGCTGCATCGCGCCCGCCACGTCATCGCCCGGCGTGAGATTTCCGCCGACGAAGTGGCCAGTGAAGCTTCCCGATTTGAAAAATCGCTCGTCCAGACCCGCCAGCAAATCCTGGAAGTGCAGCGCAAGGTCGTGGAAAATCTGGGCGCGAAAGAGGCCGACATTTTCGAGGCGCACCTGCTGATGCTGGAAGACCATGCCCTGGTCGGTGAAGCCATCCGCCTCATCAAGGAGGAAAAGGTCAACGCCGAACACGCCTTCCATACCGTGGCCGAGCGTTATGCCGGAGCGCTCCTTACCGCCAACGACGAATACCTCCGTGAGCGCGCCGCCGACATGCGCGACCTGACATCGCGCGTGCTGGACAATCTGCTCGAAGTGAAGGACGCCTATGACCTGCAACACCTGGCCGAACCGTGCATTCTGGTCAGCCACGACCTCAGCCCGTCCACCACCGCGCAATTGAACAAGAAATTCGTACTGGGCTTTGTCACGGACATCGGCGGCAAGACTTCGCACACCGCCATCATGGCCCGGTCACTGGGCATCCCCGCCGTCGTCGGTCTGCAAACCGCCAGTCAGGAACTCGACAGCGGCGACTATGCGCTGCTGGACGGTTACAACGGCACCGTCATCGTCAACCCGACCGACCAGACGCTGTTTGCCTATGGCCAACTGGCGAAAATCAAGGCGTCCCTCGAGGAAAAGCTCCGCGAAATCCGGGAACAGCCCGCCGTCACCCTCGACGGCAAGCCGATTCATCTTTCTGCCAACATTGAAGACCAGAACGACATTGAAGCCGTGCTGGCCAATGGCGCGGAGGGTGTGGGCCTGTTCCGCACGGAATTTTTGTTCATCAACCGCGACAGCCTGCCGGGCGAGGATGAGCAATATAAGGTCTATCGCGAGGTCGCCGCCGCGCTCAAGCCGAATGCGATCATCATCCGCACCCTCGACCTGGGCGGCGACAAATTTGCCTCGCATCTGCAACTGGCGCAGGAGATGAATCCGTTTCTCGGCTGGCGGGCAATCCGGTTTTGCCTCGCGCAGCCGGAACTGTTCCGCGCCCAGCTCCGCGCGATCCTCCGCGCCAGCGCCGAGGGCAACGTGAAGATGATGTATCCGATGATCTCCGGCCTGGATGAATTGAACCAGGCCAACGCCATCGTCGAAAAATGCAAAACCGAGCTGCGCGCCGAGGGCAAACCCTTTGACGAGAACCTGGCCGTCGGCGCGATGATTGAAATCCCCTCCGCCGCCTTGATCGCTGACACGCTGGCGCAACGGGTGAAATTTTTCAGCATCGGCAGCAACGATCTGATCCAGTACACCTTGGCCGCCGACCGCACCAACGAAAGGGTCTCGCACCTCTACGAACCCACGCACCCGGCCATTCTGCGATTGATCAAAAACACCGTGGACGCCTCGCATCGGCATGGCATCTGGACCGGCGTTTGCGGTGAAATCGCTGGCGACGCCGCTCTGACGCCCCTGTTGATCGGATTGGGCGTGGACGAATTGAGCGCGGCCCCTTCCGTCGTCCCGCAGATAAAATATATCGTCCGCCGGCTCAAGCTAAGCGAGACCCAGGCGCTGGCCGAGTTTGCGCTGCAATGCGAATCACCGTCGGAAATTTACCGGCGCTGCCAGGAACTGGCCCGCGCCACCGCCCCCAGCCTCTTCGAAAGCAAAACGTGATGCCGTTAAATGGTTGAACCGTTGAACCGTTTAATCGTATTTTCCCGCCGTGTTTTGCGGTTCAACCATCTAACGATTCAACGACTGCCAATGAAAGTCATCATCCTCGCCGCCGGTTACGCCACGCGCCTGTATCCGCTCACCCTCACCCAACCGAAACCGCTCCTCCCTGTTGCCGGCAAGCCGATGGTCGAGCACGTGCTCGACAACCTCGCGCCCATCGACGGCATCGACCGCGTTTATGTCGTCACCAACGCCAAGTTCGCAAGCCATTTCCAGAAATGGTCGGACCATTACCGCGCCACCAAATCCAAGTTTGAATTCACCGTCGTCAATGACGGCTCCACCGACGATTCCAACAAGCTCGGCGCCATCGGCGACATCCATTACGTTCTCAAGACGCAAAACGTGGAGGATGACCTCATAATCGTCGCCGGCGACAATCTGTTCAGCGAGAAGCTGGGCGATTTCGGGAAATTCTGCCGCGAGAAAAACGCGCCGGCGCTCGCGGTCTATGACGTGGGCAATCTGGAGGAAATCAAGAAATACAATTCCATCTCCACCGACGCCGCCGGCCGCATCACTTTCTTTGAGGAAAAGTCGAAGAACCCGACGAGCACGCTCACCGGCATCGCGCTTTACTTTTATCCCAAGAGCACGATTCCGCTCATCCAGCAGTACATCGCCGAAGGCAACAACCCCGACCAGCCCGGGCGCCTTGTGCAATGGCTGTATCCGCGCATGGCGGTGTATACCTGGCGCGTGCCCGGACTCTGGTTTGACATTGGCTCGAAGGAAACGTTGGTGGAGGCCAATCAGATTTTCGCGAAGTTTGAAAATCACTGAGACCCGGCTGGTGGTAAAAGTGTTTCACGACGGCCGCTCTTGTGTTACAAGCGAACGGTAGCCCATGGACTTTTTTAACCAGGAAGCACACGCCCAGCGACAAACCAGATTGCTGGTCTGGTTGTTCGGACTGGCTGTGTTCGCGGTGGTCATCCTCACTTACCTGATTTTGGCCACGGCCATCCTGGTCTTCCGCAATCCCTTCCCGGATGAACTAAGTCTGCCCGGCGTGCTGCGCTGGTTGTGGGATGCGAAGCTGTTTTGCTGGATTACGCTGGGCTCGCTGATTTCGATTGCGCTGGGCAGCCTTTACAAAATCCGCCAGCTTTCCGCCGGTGGCCCGGCCGTGGCCGAATTGCTGGGCGGACGATGCGTCGAACCCGGCACCTCCGATCTGGACGAACAGCGCTTGCGCCACGTGGTGGAGGAAATGGCCATCGCTTCGGGCATGTCCGTGCCGGAAATTTACGTGCTCGACAACGAGCGCGGCATCAATGCGTTTTCCGCCGGACACACGCGCGACGACGTCGCCGTTGGCATCACTCGGGGCTGCCTGAAGCTGCTGACCCGCGACGAATTACAGGGCGTCGCCGCCCACGAGTTCAGCCACGTTTTGAATGGCGACGCACGGCTGAATCTGCGGCTGATGGGCCTGGTGCATGGGCTGTCCTGGCCAACGATCTTCGGCCGGATACTGGTCCGTGGAACCACCCAGGCCCCGGAAATCGGCGAGTCCATTTTTGACGAGGACACCAACCCCTTTTTCCTTCCCACGGCGCCCATCGGAGTTCTGTTCCTGATTGTCGGCGGCATCAGTTCGCCCTTCGTGCGTTTGATCAAAAGCCTGATTTGCCGCGAACGCGAATGGCTGGCGGACGCGGCAGCGGTGCAATTCACACGGAACCCGGCCGGCATCGCGGGCGCGCTCAAAAAAATCGGCGGGCTCTACAAACAGGGACGGCTCGACACGCCCAATGCGGAAACCGCCAGCCACCTGTATTTTTCAAACTCCACCTACGATCCGTTGTTCGACTTCCAATCCACGCACCCGCCGCTGGCCAAACGGGTCCTGGCGGTTGACCCCGCCTTCGACGGCCTGTTTCCCAAAGTCAAAGCACTCGCGCCGAACCAGTACGAGCGCGACCAGATTTATGAACAGGCGGTAGCCCGGGTAATTTCCGTCGAGCAGAAACTTCCCGAAACCTTGACGGCGGATATCGGCGGCCTGACCGCCGATCACATCAAGCAGGCGGCAGCCATCCGCCTCGGCCTGCCACCGGCGGTGCAGTCGGCCCTGCGCGAATCCGCGGGAGCGGCGGGTGTCGTTTATGCGCTGCTCCTGAGCGAGGACGCCGCCGTGCAGGGCAGACAGATGGACATCCTGCGGGGGAGCCAGGACCCGGCTTGGTACGAGCGCACGGCCGCCATGGCTTCACAAGTCCAGGCCTTGGGTTTCAAATACAGGCTCGCGCTGGCTGAATTTGCCGTGCCAGCCCTGCGCCAGTACGGCTTCGACGAATACACCGCATTCGATCAAACCGTGCAACAGCTTGTCGAAGCCGATGGGGCCATCGAGCTTTTCGAATACACCTTGATGAAAATGGTTGCCCGCCAGTTACGGGCCTATTTCGCGGGGCCGGTCCTGGACCAGGCACGGTATGGACGGATCCAGGACATATTGCCGGAGTGTGCGCTGCTGCTTTCGGCACTGGCGCATGTCGGGCAGGAAGAGGATGAACCGGCGGCGCGGTCAGCCTTTGCCAGGGGGCGGCAGTTTCTCGATCCGCCGGGCGATCAAATCGAGTTCATCCCGCGCAGCGATTGGGACCTGGCCAAGGTCGACACCGCGCTGTCCCGGCTGGCCAAATGTCCGGGCGGGGTCCAGCGCAACCTCCTGCTGGCCTGCGGTCAGACGGTTGCGGCGGACGGGCAAGTCACCGAACGAGAAGCGGAATTGCTCCGCGCCATCGCCGATTCGCTGGATTGCCCCATGCCGCCCTTCGTGGACGCCATCCGCAACGAGGAAATGGCGCAGGAAGCGTGAAGCCGGTCACCTGGCCGTCACGACGACGTAATTTTTTTTGCCCTTGCGCAACAAGATGTGTTTGCCGAAAAGCAAATCGCCGGTCGTCGCGGCACGGGTGGCACTGGCTTCGCGGACGTTGTTGACGTTCACACCGCCGCCTTCAATGTCCTTGCGGGCCTGTCCCTTTGACGGACACAGGCCGGCGTGAACCAGCAACTCCACCAGCGGCAAGCCTGCGCCATCGAGTTTTGATTTCTCAATCTCCTTGGTGGGCACTTCCCCAACGATTTCATTGAAGGTGCCTTCGGCAATGTCTTTGAGGTCGCCGCCGAAAAGAATCTCCGTGGCGCGAATGGCTTCCGCCGTCGACTCCGTTCCGTGAACCAGGTCGGTGACCGCTTTTGCCAGGGCCTTGTGCGCTTCGCGCCCCTCGGGTTTTGCCTTGTGCTGCGTTTCAAGCGCCTCAATTTCGCCGACCGGCAGCAATGTCAGCATTTTCAAGTAGTTCACCACCATGCTGTCGTCCGACTGAATAAAGAACTGGTAGAGGCGGTAAGGGCTGGTCTTTTGCGGATCAAGCCACACCGCACCGGCCTCGGTCTTGCCGAATTTCGTACCATCCGCCTTGGTCAGCAGGGGAAAAGTCAGGCCGCAGGCGGAGGCACCCAGTTTCTTGCGAATGAGGTCGATGCCGGCGGTGATGTTGCCCCACTGGTCGCTGCCGCCGACCTGCAACTCGCAGTTGAATTCCTTGCGCAGATGATAGAAATCGAAAGCCTGGAGCAGCATGTAGCTGAATTCCGTGTAACTGATGCCGCTCTCACGATCTTCCATGCGGGCGCGCACACTCTCCTTGGCCACCATCTGGTTGACGGAAAAATACTTGCCGATGTCACGCAGAAAATCGAGGTATGAAACGCCCGTCGTCCACGCGGCATTGTCCACAAGTCGGGCGGGATTCGTCCGGGAATCGAAATCGAGAATGCGCTGCAGTTGGCGTTTGATGCGGGCAACATTGTGTTCGAGCAGGTCGCGCGTAAGCAACTGGCGCTCGCTCGCCTTGCCGCTCGGATCCCCAATCGAACCGGTCGCGCCGCCGGCGAGCGGGATGGGATGATGCCCGGCCAGTTGAAACCGGCGCAGCATGAGCTGCCCCATCAAATGGCCGACGTGCAAACTGTCGGCGGTCGGGTCGAAACCGCAGTAAAGCGTGATGGGCGCGGCAAGCTTTTGGGCCAGTTCCGCCGCGTCGGTGCAATCGGCGATGAGGCCGCGCCATTTCAGTTCTTCCAGGATGCTCACGCGAACAGGCTAATTCGCCGCTCGCCAATTGCCAATCGCATTCGCGAACCCTAGACTTCGCCCGATGTCACAGATGCTCAAGTCGTCCGGTTCCATGGCGGCCGCCACGCTGACCAGCCGTGTGCTCGGCATGGTGCGCGAAATGGTTTATTTCCATTTCATGGGCACCGGCTGGGTCAACGACGCCTTCCAGCTTGCCTTCATGATTCCGAACCTTTTCCGGCGGCTGCTCGGTGAAGGCGCGCTGACCGCCGCATTCATTCCGGTTTTCAAGGAAAAGGAAAAAATCCACGGAGAAGCCGAAATGTGGCGCGCGGCCAACGCGGTCATTTCCGGGCTGGTGGTCGCCGCGAGCGGAGTCATCGTGCTGGTGCTGCTGGTGGTTTCCCTCGTCCTGGCCGCACATCAATTTGACACCAAAACCGAGCTCATGCTGCGCCTGTTACGGGTGATGTTTCCCTACATGCTGCTCGTGTGCCTGGCAGCGGTCTTCATGGGAATGCTGAACGCGCGCGGCCATTTTTTCATACCGGCGATGGGCGCCACCATGCTCAACGTGGTAATGATCGCCTCCGTGTTCTGGCTGGCGCCGCGGTTCGGCCACGGCCTGCCAGACGAGGAAAAGCTGCCGGTTCAAATCTTTGCGCTGGCCATTGGCGTGCTGGCGGCGGGCGTGGCGCAGGCGGCCTTTCAACTGCCGACGCTCTGGCGCGACGGATTTCGCTATCGCTGGGTTTCCCCGTGGCGCGATGAGACCGTGCATCGCGTCATTTACAAAATGATCCCCGGCACGATCGGCGTGGCGGCGTTTCAAATCAATGTGGCTCTGGTGCAAGGCCTGGCGTTTTTGGTCGGCAACGGCATCGTTTCGTCGTTCACCGGCGCCGTGCGGCTCATGGAATTGCCGCAAGGCATGTTCGGCATCTCCCTGGCGACGTACCTGCTGCCAACGCTTTCAGGGCTGTCGGCGGAAAAAAATTATTCCGAATTCCGCGTCACGCTGCGGCACGGCCTGAGCACGCTGATTTTTTTGAACCTGATTGCCTCCGTCCTGCTCGTGGTGCTGGCCGAACCCATCGTGCGGCTGCTTTTCGAGCGCGGCGCATTCACCGCGGATTCGACCCACCGCGTGGCCTTTGCCTTGATGTGCCTCGCCCCGGGGCTGGTGGCGTTTTCAACCGTCAATATCCTGGCACGGGCATTTTACGCGCTCGGTGACACCCAAACCCCCATGAAAATCAGCATCGCGTGCCTGGTGACGAATTTTCTCCTGGCGGGGGCGCTGGTGGTGCCATTGCAGCAAGGCGGCCTCGGGATTGCCAACACCCTGACTTCGATCGGCAATGTCTCCCTGCTGGCTTTCGCCTTGCGGAAAAAAATGGGCCGGCTGGAAATGGAACCGCTCCGAAAAACCCTGCTTCCGCTGGCAGCCGGCGGCGTGCTGGCCGGGCTGATTGCGTGGTTTGGCGGTTATTTCTGGGAGGGTTCCCTCGGCCACGAAACCCTTCTGTTGAAGGTTGGCGCGGTGTTTGTGCCGGCCGCAGTTGCCGGTGTGGTTTATTGGTTGATCGCGCTGGCCTGCAAAGTTCCGGCAGCGAAAGAGATGACGGACCTCGTGTTGCACCGATTCATAAAACCAAGATAGAGAGGGCCCGCCGTCAGACCGGCACAACCGCCGTCCAGGCGTTGGCGCCAAACTTCGTTTTGAATTTTTCCACGAGCGCTTCGCCGGCGTTCACGTTTTCCACGATGGCAAAGGTGGTTGAACCGCTGCCGGACATGAGAGCGGCCAGGGCGCCGTGGGCGCGGAGAAATTCCTGGAACAGCGCGAGCACCGGGTATTTTTCCAGCGCCGGGGCTTCGAGCGAATTATAAAATTCCCGGCTCGCGGCGCGCAAATCACCGGCTTGCAGGCCGGCAATCAGTTTTTGCGCGCGGTCCGGCCGGCCGTTCAACGCCTCCGGGAAGCGCGCCAGGTCCTGGTACGCCCAGGGCGTGGAAATGCCGAACCCGGGATGAATCAGCAGAAACGCCTTGCCCTGCAATGCCGGAAAATCATCCAATGGCTGGATTTTTTCGCCGCGCCCGGTGGCGAGCGCCGGTTTGTTTTGGAGAAAGAACGGCACGTCCGAGCCCAGCGTTGCGGCCAGTTCATCCAATTTCGCCGGGGGCAGCGGCTGGCCGAACAGTTCGTTCAGCGCGAGCAGGGTCGTCGCGGCATTGCCGCTGCCGCCACCCAATCCGGCAGCAAGCGGAATCCTTTTCTCCAGCCGGATGCGCACGCCCTCGCCGATCCTCGCCGCCGACAAAAATGCCGCGGCCGCGCGATGAACCAGATTGCGGGCATCCACGGGAAGCGTGGCGTCATCGCAGGAAAGGGCCACCCCGCCGCCGCCGTGTTCAAATCCCAGCCGGTCGCAAAGTCTGACCGGCTGCATGACGGTTTCGAGAGCGTGAAACCCGTCGGGCCGTTTGCCGAGAATGTTCAGCAGCAGGTTGACCTTGCAGGGCGATGATCTTTCGAGCGCAGTGGCCTTCACAAAATCAAAACGCGCCAACGGGAAACGGTTGGCGCGCTGATGAAAACGGTTCCGGTCACAGTCAGTTGTCGAACACCTTGAACCGGCTGCCCGGAACGAACGGGGCAACGTCGCCGCCGCTGAAACCAGTGTAGGTATCCGTGTCAAACGTCGAGCCCGAAATCAAACCTGGTTTATAGCTGTCAGGATAGACGGGCCCGGGCGGAAGATAGTGGGGAAACAGCGGACCGTAACCGGACCCCGGCATGGGGATCGGAAACGTCACGACTTCAAAGAGCCCGACCCCGGTCCGCGCCACCGTTTGCGCAAAGCCGCTGACCGCACCGACGGTGTAGCCGGCGCTGGGTGAGTTGAAGACGGCGGTTTGCTCGACGGAACGCCGCATGTCGCCCATGCGGGTGATTTCAAAAGTGTTGCTGATGCCGCGGCCCAGCTTTTGTTCCGGACCCGCACAGCCGGAAGTGAACAGGGCGGCCAGCGCAGTCAAGGCAAGAAGAGAAATTGCGTTTCGCATACGTTATTCGAGTTGACGGATTGAGCTTACGCCGAAATCAGCGGTTGTAAAGTGCGTTTTACGATGCGCGGCCGGCGCGTTTCCGATCCCGCCGGTCCCAATACCAGGCAATCCAGACGGTGATTTCGTAAAGGAATTGCAGCGGAAAGAACATGAGCATCTGGGTCAGCACCTCCGGCGTGGTCAGGAAGGCACCCAGGACCAGGTTGATGACAATCACGTAGCGGCGGGCCCGGGACAGCGTGTGATAGTCCACCACGCCGAGCTTCACGAGGGTGAGCACCACCACCGGCAGCTCGAAGCCCAGTCCCATGCCGAGCAGGAACTTGCAGACAAAGCTGATATATTCCTCCGCCCGCCACTGGAGCGCGCCCAGGCCGAGCCAGTGGGAATACATCTGCGCCGCGGCCAATGCCACCGGCATCAGGGCGAAATAGCAAAACGCCACTCCCAGGAGAAACAGCATGATCCCCACCAGCAGCCCGCGGTAAATGTACTTTCGTTCGCGGATCTTCAAGGCCGGGAAAACGAACATGGCGATGAAGTAAAAAATAAATGGCGATGCCAGCACCATGCCGGCGTAGATCGCCACCTGAAATGCGACGACAAATCCGCCGGCCGGGCTGAGATTGATCAGATCGATTTTCATCCGCTGCACGTCGGCAACCGCCCCGGGGTCGGCGCGGACCTGCCAGCCGAGGACTTGATTGGTGCCGATTGTGACCGGCGCCACCTGGACGGCCACGAAGCGGTTTGTGCCGAGGTTCAAAGCCGCCTGCTGTTCCGCCGTGAGCTGAAAATTGGCGAGGTGATTGGTGCCGAAACTGACGGTGACGACCTGGTTGGTGCCGGGATAACTGATTTTGGCCCGCGTCAACGGCCACTTGATGACCTGGATGACGTAATTGCCGGCCAGGAGGCAAAGCAACATGGCCACCAGCAGTGTGGCGATGCTCTTGATGAGCACCCAGCGGAAATCCTCCAGGTGTTCGAGAAAAGTTTTGACGGGGCCTCCTTCGGCCTCATCGGGGCGCTCCGTTTCGTGGTCGCCGGCCATGCTGGAAACATCCCGCCTCAGGCCTTGGGCGGGGTGGGGGGCTGCGAAACTGCTTGGGAGGGCTGCGACTGGCTGCTGGCTGCCGGTTTGGCCGGCGGCGGTGCGTCGGTCGTCGTGTTCTGGATTTCGTCCGTCACTTCCCGCGTCGCCTTCTTGAATTCCTTGATGCCCTGGCCCAATCCTTTGGCAAATTCAGGAATCTTTTTGGAACCAAACAGGATCAGAACGGCCACCGCAATGACGATGAGTTCCGTGCCACCGATTCCCCATGCGAACATGATATTCATATAAATTTTGTCGAGCCTTTCCAAGCCTACGCCCGCTTCCACCGATAGTAAAGCGCCAAAAACAACGGCCGCGACACGCGCGGCCATTGGACAATTTCAAATTTCCCAACTATCAGGCCCCGCTCTTGGGATGGAGCAGAACGAAATCGTCGCGGCGGTTTTTCGACCAGGCCTCCTCGTTGTTGGCAGGGTCCACCGGCTTGTCCTTGCCGTAGCTGATGGTACGGATCCGCGCCGGATCAATCCCCAGCTTGTGCAGCGCCTGGCGCGCGGCCAGCGCGCGGCGTTCGCCGAGCGCCCGGTTGTATTCCTCCGTGCCGCGTTCGTCGCAATTTCCCTCGATGAGCAACTTGGTGCTTGAATCATGGCTCAAGGCGTCGGCCACGGCCTGTAGATTCGCCTTCTCGCTCTTTCTCACGGCGGCGCTGTCGTAGGCAAAATGCACCGTGTAGGCGGCCAGCGCCGAAGGATCTTTGATCATGCCTTCAAATTCCTCCAAGGCCGTCGTTGGCACAGTG
>Ga0181522_10001093_pt1 | contig 17237 bp, 11 predicted proteins | sample PEATcosm2014_Bin_27_FD_121103 | JGI IMG/M metagenome (GOLD analysis project Ga0181522, IMG submission 121103) | Peatland microbial communities from MTU Mesocosm Facility, Houghton, MI, USA - PEATcosm2014_Bin05_10_metaG | ecosystem: Environmental > Terrestrial > Soil > Wetlands > Peat | place... | reverse complement strand
CCACCTTTGCCCGGCTGGAGGCTGCGTTCGCCCAGCAACAACAATTCACCTCCGACGCCGCCCATGAACTGCGCACCCCGGTGGCGGTAATGCTTGCGCAGACGCAGACGGCATTGAATCGCGAGCGCAGCGCGCCTGAATACCGCGAGACCCTCGAAGCCTGCCAGCGCGCCACCCAGCGGATGCGCCGGTTGATCGAAACGTTGCTCGAACTGGCGCGGCTGGATGCCGGTCAGGAGCCGATGAAACGGCTGAAGTTCGATCTGTCCAAAACGGCCTGGGATTGCGTGGACCTGGTACGTCCGCTGGCCGCCGAACGCGGCGTAAAAATTCATTGCGATCTGCCGCCGGTCGAATGCCATGGCGATGCGGAACGACTGGCGCAGGTCATCACCAACCTGCTGGCCAACGCCGTTCAATACAACAAGGAAAACGGCGAGGTCGGCATCAGCGCGAAATTGCAGGGCAGCATGATTCTCCTGGCAGTTAGCGACACGGGGCCGGGTATTACCAGTGCGGATCTGCCGCGGGTGTTCGAGCGGTTTTATCGGGCGGACCAGGCGCGGTCGTCGGGTCAAACCGGATTGGGCCTGGCGATTTCCAAGGCCATTGTCGAGGCGCACGGCGGGACCATCGATGTTTCCAGCACACCGGATGTGGGAACGACTTTCACGGTGAGGCTGCCGACGTAACACGCGGCGGCTTTCGGTCGAAGCCTCAAAATCTTCCTGGAAAAATGCGGCGGGTTGCCGACACGCCGCTACATCAGCGCAGGAAAAGTTCCGCTGCCGCATCTGCGAAACGCAGCCCCTGTGAGGTGAGTTGGAACCGTTGGGCGTCGCGCGACGCCCAGCCCCGCGCTGTCAACTGCTCCATCTCCTGTGACCATTCGTGGCGCAAATCAAAATCGGTGGTGCCTTGGAATTCTTCAAATCCCCAGCCGGCATTCATGCGCAGGCCAAAGGCGGCGGTTTCGCCGGCGCGCCGCAGCGGGGGCAGTTCCTCGCGCGACTCGATGGCGCGTTTCCCCTTTTCCAGTTGCTCGCAGTAAAGTTGCGTATTCGACCAGTTTTTGGTCCGCACCCCGCGCACGTAACCGGTCGCGCTGGGTCCCAGCCCATAAAACGAAACGCCCCGCCAGTAGTTCACGTTGTGCCGGCAGGCGAAATTGGGGATTGGTTTCTCGGGTCTGGCATCCGGGGATTGAATGGTGGCGCGTTCTTCACGCGCGAAATTAGCCACCTCATATTGCTGGAAACCAGCAACAACCGCGTGTTCCACCAGCGATTCATACATGTCACAGGCGAGGTCCTCGTTGACAGCGAATTCGCCGGCCTGCAGTTGAGCGAACAACGGCGTGTCGTCCTCATAAATGACCTCGTAGCTGGACAGATGCTCGCTGCCGAGCGCCAGCGCCTCGGCCAGGGTCGTCCGCCAGATTTCCAGGGTCTGGCCGGGTATCGCGAACATCAGGTCGAGGTTGAGATTGTCAAAACCAGCCTGGCGCAGGAGGTCGAACGACTTGAAAACCATTTCCCTGGTGTGGATCCGTCCGAGCCGGTCGAGCAAGGATTCATCAAGAGACTGCACGCCCATCGAGATGCGGTTCACGCCGAAATCCCGGAGCAGTTTTGCCTTGTCGGTGGAGACAGTGGCGGGATTGCATTCGACGGTGAATTCATCCGCGCCGGCCAGGTCCAGCCGCTCCAGCGTGAGGAGGATTTGTTCCCACTGCCGGAGATTGAGCAGCGACGGGGTGCCGCCGCCGAAGAAAATCGTCCTGGGCTTGAGATCGTGCGCGACGAGTTCCAACTCCCGGATGAGTGCGGCGACGTAGCGATTGATGAGGTCACCGCCGGACGGTTCGGAATAGAAGGCGCAATACGCACATTTCTGGGCGCAGAACGGAACGTGGATATACAGGCTTTCGACCTTGGTCGTGATGGAACCGGCCATGGAGGAAGAATACTTCCTTCGCTCATGGCTGGCGAACGAAAAACTCCCGCTTCGCGGGACAACTTAACCTGGCGGAGTGTCGGCGTTACGCCGGGGTCACGCGCTGGACATTCTGGGCTTTCAAACCCTTGTCGCTAGGCACAACTTCGAAGGAGACTTCGTCGCCTTCATTGAGGGTCTTGAATCCCGAGCCGATGATGGACGTGTGATGAACGAAAACGTCCTGCCCGGAATTTTGGGCGATGAACCCGAACCCTTTTTTGTTGTCGAACCACTTAACTTTGCCGCTAGCCATAATTAAACTCCTGAGCTGTCGAGGTGTTTCTCAAAAAGCAAAAAGGACACGCCTGTAATCAGTCGTGCCCCCTCTTCACTTTTTTAAAGTGTTCATGCCTCAATTAGTGGGGCCATCATAAGAGCCATCAGGCCAAAGTCAAGTGCAAGTTTCACCCAGGTTACAAACAGGTTACGCACAGATTCTCCGCTCATGGGGCCGCCTCAAGCCCCTAAACCTGCAGGGCTTGGTTCAGAAGCTGCGGCAGATAACTCGCAATGGTGGCCTCGCCAACGACGAGGGTGGCGCCGGCCTTTTGCGCGGCGGCCTGCAACCCGGTCGCCTGTTCGCCGGCAAAGGCAATGATGGGGATGTGCTGGGTGGCGGCATCCGCCTTCAACGCAGCGATGGTGCGGCAGACGTCGTCATGCTTCGATTCCAGGTCCACCACGACGAGCATCGGCCCGTCGGTTTGGGCGCCGCGCAGGAGGGACGGCAGGTCGTTGGCGGTCTGGACGCGGTAATTCAGGTCCTGCAGCCGGTTCACCAACTGGCTGCCGGGCAGCAATTTCTCGTAAAAAACCAACGCGAGCGGTTGCGTCATGCGAACAACGTGGCCGGTAAACGGGGAAATTGCAAAGCTGTTTTTGCCGGCTGCGGTTTTACATCCTTTTTACAAACCTTTGACCCGTCCCTGACAACTTCCGCCCGCCATCAGGCATGGTGGCGGTATGAAAAAAACACTGCTTATCCTTGGTCTGGCGACCGGTCTGGCTGTCAGCTTGTCCGCCGGAGAAACCCTGCATCTGAACCTGATCCCGGACCGCGAGGTCCTGTTGAACGGCTCGCCGCAGGAGGTCGTCGTGAAGATTGACCTCAGGGCGATCGCCGACCGGCAAAAGCAACGCCGCACGCCGCTCAACCTCGCGGTGGTGCTGGACAAGTCCGGTTCCATGACCGGCGCCAAGCTGGAGAAAACCAAACAGGCCGCCATGCAACTGGTGGACCGTTTGACGCCGAATGATGTTTTTTCCCTGGTTATTTTCAGTGATGAAGCGCGGGTGCTGGTGCCGGCGCAGAAGATTGAGGACAAGGAAGCGCTCAAGGAGAAAATCGAAAGCATCGAGGCCGGCGGCAGCACGGCGCTTTATGCCGGGGTCAAAACCGGGGCCCGGCAGCTCCAGGAATACTTTTCCCTCAAGCGGATCAATCGCGTCATCCTGCTTTCCGACGGGCTGGCCAATGTCGGTCCCAGTTCCACCTCCGACTTGCGCCGCCTGGGGCGTGAACTGGCCGAAACGGGCGTATCCGTGACCACGATTGGCGTCGGCGACGATTACAACGAAGACCTGATGGCCGGTCTGGCGGAAGCCAGCGACGCCAATTATTATTACGTTCAGGACACGGAGAAACTCCCGGAAATATTTGCGAAGGAACTGGGCGAGCTGCTGACCGTCGCTGCGCGTGAAATCCGCATTGAAATCACCTGTCCCGACGGGGTGCAACCGATTGGTTTCATCGGTCGCAGTGAGAAGTTTGAGAATCAGAAGGCGTCGGTGAATTTGAGTCAGTTCACGCTGGGGCAGGGCCGGTATCTTTTCTTGCGTTGCTTGGTGAGCCGCCCCGAACCGGAGGTTGCACGGGTCAAGGTCAGTTACACGGATGAACTGGACAACGGCAGCGAGCAATCCGTCAGCGGGGTGGTAAAAATCCGTTACACAGACGAACCAACAGTCGCCGACCGATCGCTCAATGGAGCCGTCAATGCGGAAAAAGCGCTCGTGCTCACCGCCGTCGCCAAGGACGAAGCCATCGCCCAGGCAGATGCAGGGCATTACCAGCAGGCGGCCCAGACTCTCGCCGCACAGCGGAGCGCGCTTGGTGCGGCTTATGCCAATGCGCCGGCCTCCGTTCAGGTCCAGATCCAGGCCGAAACGAACAACCTGGAGGACTTCAACGACCAGCTTGTGAACGGCAAATACGACGGAGCTTCACGCAAAACCTTGCAGGCACAATCCTACAACACCCGCAACGCCAAATGAAATCCGCCCGTAACCCATTCGAGACCATGAAAACCCGTTTCCGGCTCATTCTGGCCGTGGCCCTGTTGCCGTTCACACCCGCCGACGCGCAGGTGATGACCCCGCTGCCGCAAATCAACGTGTCCGGCTCTGCCGAGGTCAAGGTGGTGCCGGATGAGGTCCAGCTCTACGTCGGTGCGGAAAGCCGGGATACGAATCTGGCTGGGGCCAAACATCAAAATGATGAAAACATTGCCAAAGCGCTGCAGTTCCTCAAGGAACAGGGCCTCGCGGACAAGGACATCCAGACTGATTTCCTGTGTGTTCAGCCGGTTTACCACGAACGGTCGCCAGCCATAGACTATTACACGGTCCAGAAAAACATCACCGTCCGGTTGACGACTGTGACCAACTTCGAGGCCGTTCTCACCGGCCTGCTTTCCAGTGGCGTGAACCATGTTCTCGGCGTCAGGTTTTGCACGACCCAATTGCGCAAGTATCGCGACCAGGCACGGGCCATGGCGGTCAAGGCCGCCACGGAAAAGGCCGGCGCCATGGCTTCGGAAACACACGTCAAGCTGGGCAAGGTTTACAACATCGGCGTCAATGACTGGGGCGGCTGGATCAACTATGGGGGGTACGGTGGCGCCAACGGCATGTATCAGTATCAGAATGGCGTCCAGAATGTTGCCGGGGACGCGCCGGCGGAGGAAACGTTCGCGGTCGGCCAGATCAGCGTGGATGCCTCCGTCAACGTGACGTTTCTGATTGACTGAGCAAGGTGCATGGGCTTGGCGCTCCCAGAAGCGCTGATGCTGCCGGGCAGAATGAGCTTGGTTATAAACGTGGACTTGGGATATTCCCTGAAGAAAACCAATGAAAAAAGTCGCACTGGTTTTTGTGCTGGCCGTCCTGCTGCCGAGCCTGGTGCTCGCGTGGCTGGCCGTGCGCTCGCTGCACGACCAGCAGTTCCTGCTCGAACGCCAGCAATCGCTCCTCTGCCAGCATGTGACCGACGCGCTGGCGCAGAACATTGCCGATTACCTGGCCCAGCAGCAGCAGACGTTCAGCGCGCAGGTCGAGACGCTCGCCGCCGGCAAGGACGCCCTGGCCTTGGCGGCTGAATTCGACAGTGAACTGCGCGCCCACTGGCCGCTGGCCGAGGTCGGCTTTTGCGTCACGCTATCAGGAAGAATCCTTTCGCCCTCCCTCAACGCGCGGAGCGAAGCAAGAACGTTTTACGCGGACAACAGCGCTTTTTTGGGCAACCGCGAGGCAGTCGAGGTTTATCAAAGCGCCAACGCCGATAACAACGGGACTTTGAACTTCGCCCGCAACGCGGCCAGCCAGCCGGGCTCGATCAACAATTCATTCGGCGGTAATTCCAGCCAGAAGCAACCGTCGCAAACGCTGGCCCTTGGCGCTCCCGCCGCCCAGGTTCCGCAGCCGGAATTGGCCGCCAACCAGCCGGCGGTGGCTGGTCCCGGCGCTCCCGCACCGATTCAAAAGGATGAGTCAGGCCGCCCGGCGCCTGTAAGTGCGGCCGTGAACCCGTTGGCAGAACCCCAGGTTGCAACTGCCAATGACAGACAAACCCGCTCCAGAACTTCGCTGCTGGACGGCAATATCATCAATGCCTCACTGCAAAGCCAGGGCTCCTTCAATTCCAAGGCAGCGCAAACCCGCAAGGTCAGTCCGCAAAGCGGTTATTACCAACTGAGTGACCGGGCACAAATCCCCGTCGATGAGCAACAAGCCAATTTGTCCAAGGTGGTTCCCGCCGAGGCGGAATTCGGCCAGCTCATCGGCAGCGGAACCGACGGCATGCTCGCGCGGTTTCTTCAGAACAAACTCCGCCTGATGTTCTGGCACCGGCTCAGCACGGAACCCGATTTGATCTTCGGCGCGCAACTGAATCTGGACCGGGTCGTGGACGGCTTGCGCGGTCTCGTGCAGGCCGACGCCGAGATGCGCGACGAAATCTGCGTCGCGATTCTCGATGACAACGCCAGGCCGGTGACGCTTTCGCATGAGGGTTTCTCGGCCAGTTGGAAACGCCCCTTCGTGGCCACCGAAATTGGCGACGCGCTGCCGCATTGGGAAGTGGCCGCTTATCTTGTCAATCCCGCGCAACTCACCCGGGCGGCGCGCACCGCCGAGCTGACCCTCGGGTTGCTGGTGGCGGTGCTGGTGCTGGCCATCGGAATGGGAAGCTGGCTCATCGTCAGCAGCTTGAATTCCGAACTCAAACTGGCCCGGCAGAAAACCGATTTTGTCAGCAACGTTTCGCATGAATTGAAAACACCGCTCACGTCCATCCGCATGTTTTCCGAATTGCTGGCCGAGGGACGGGTGAACGACCCGGCCAGGCAGCGTTCGTATCTGGACATCATCACGGCCGAGGCGGCGCGGCTGACCCGGCTCATCAACAACGTGCTGGATTTCTCGCGCCTGGAACGCGGCGAAAAGAAATACAACTTCCAACCCTGCGACCTCGTCGCAGTCGGCCGAACCGCTGCGCAGACCTTCCGGCCGCATCTGGAGGCCGGCGGGTTCAAGTTCGATTGCGTGCTGCCGGGCACAACCGTGCCAGTGCGCGGCGATGCTGATGCCTTGTCGCAAATCATCGTCAACCTGTTGTCCAATGCCGAAAAATATTCCAACGACCGCAAGGAAATCACCCTGGCCTTGGATCGCCGTGAATCACCGTTGCCTTACGCGGAGGTGAAGGTGCTCGATCGCGGCCTGGGCGTCCCCCGCGGCAGCGGGGAAAAAGTCTTTGAGAAATTTTATCGGGCACACGATTCCTTGAGCAGCGGCATCCAGGGTTCGGGCCTGGGGCTGACCATTGCCCGGCAGATTGCCCGGGCGCACGGTGGCGACGTGGTGTATGAACCGCGGGACGGCGGCGGGAGCTGCTTTATTCTGCGATTGCCATTGATGGATAATTCTTTAGGAGCCGACGTAAGGAGGCTTTGACTGACAGAAGGAATAATGAGCCTCCGTACGCCGGCCCCCACTGGAATAAAAAAGATGAAAGCCAAAATTTTGATCGTCGAAGATGACCCGCACATCCTGCTGGGGCTGGAGGAAGTGCTGAAAAGTGAGGGCTACGACGTGGCCTCGTGCAGCCGCGGCGACCAGGCGCTCGACGCCGTGGCCAGACATCGTCCTGCGCTTTTGCTGCTGGATGTAATGCTGCCGGGCCTGAGCGGTTACGACATTTGCAGACAACTGCGGGCGAAAAAAATCCACCTGCCCATTCTCATGCTCACGGCCAAGGGGCAGGAAATTGACAAGGTGGTCGGCCTCGACCTGGGGGCGGACGATTACGTGACCAAGCCCTTCGGCGTGCGCGAACTGCTGGCGCGCCTCCAGGCCTTGCTGCGCCGCAGCGGCGGCGACGCCGCGTCGCCCATCGCCGGTGAAAAATCATTCAAAATCGGTGATGCGACCATTGACCCAAAAACGTTCCAGTTCAAACGCAACAAAACCACCGGGGAACTCTCGGCCCGGGAATTGAAACTGCTCCAGTTTTTCCACGCGCACGCGGGCGAGGTCCTGTCACGCGACAAACTGTTGAGCGAGGTCTGGGGCTACAATTATTACGGCACGACGCGGACTTTGGACCAGGTGGTGGTACAACTGCGCAAGAAACTTGGCGACCACGGCAGCGAACCCAGACTTCTCCTGACCATCCACGGCGTCGGTTATAAATTGGTCGCCGATTGAACTGCACCTTCAGCGCACTGGGATTTGTTTTTTTCCACGGCCCTCTCCTGTCCGGCGGACATCCTCTCCCGCTCCCGCGCGCCTGGAACATCACGGCAAATCCGTGGTGCCCATCAGGTAGCGGTCGCATTCGCGGGCGGCACCGCGGCCTTCGTTGAAGGCCCAGACCACGAGGCTCTGGCCCCGACGGCAGTCGCCGGCGGCAAAGACGCCCTTGAGGTTCGTGGAATATTTTTCAAAATCGGCCTTCACGTTGGAGCGCGGGTCGCGCTCGAGCTTGAGCACTTCGAGCAACGTCTGTTCCGGTCCCAGGAAACCCATCGCCAGCAGGACGAGTTGCGCGGGCAGGACCTTTTCCGTGCCGGGAACGTTCTTCGGGATGAACTGGCCCTTGTCGTTTCTTTCCCACTGCACCTGTATCGTATGAATGGCTTTGACCTGGCCATGAGTGTCGGCTTCAAATTTCGTTGCCGTGGTCAGGTAAACACGAGGGTCGGCGCCGAACTTCGCGGCGGCCTCCTGCTGGCCGTAATCCAGCGCGTACACCTTCGGCCATTCCGGCCAGGGATTGTCCTTGGCTCGCTCCAGAGGCGGTTTGGGCAAAATCTCCAACTGCACCAGGCTCCGGCAGCCCTGGCGGATGGAGGTGCCGACGCAGTCCGTGCCGGTGTCGCCACCGCCGATGACCACGACGTCCCTGCCCTCGGCGGAGATGTAATTTCCGTTCTTGTGCCGGTCGAGCAGGCTGCGCGTGTTGGCGGTCAGAAATTCCATCGCAAAGTGTATGCCTTTCGAGCTCCGGCCTTCAATGGGCAGGTCGCGCGGCTTGGTGGCCCCGGTCGCCAGGATCACGGCGTCGAATGCCTTCAGCAGTTGTTCCGCGGGATAATTCACGCCGACCTCGGTGTTGCACACAAACTGGATGCCTTCGGCTTCCATCTGCTGGATGCGGCGCAGGACGACCTGTTCCTTGTCGAGCTTCATGTTCGGGATGCCGTACATGAGCAAACCGCCAGGACGGTCCGCGCGCTCAAAAACCGTGACGAGATGGCCGGCCTGGTTCAACTGTGCCGCGGCGCACAAACCGGCCGGACCGGAACCGATGACCGCCACTTTCTTGCCGGTCCGCTTTTTTGGCGGTTCGGGCGTGACCCAGCCGTTTTCCCAGCCGCGATCGATGATTTCGCATTCAATGTTTTTGATCGTGACGGGCGGGTTGTTGATACCGAGCACGCACGAGCCTTCGCACGGGGCCGGGCAGACCCGACCGGTGAATTCGGGGAAATTATTCGTTTTGTGCAGGCGATCGAGGGCTTCCTTCCACAGGCCGCGATAGACGAGATCGTTCCATTCGGGGATGAGGTTGTGGATGGGGCAGCCGGAGGCCATGCCGTTGACGAGCTGGCCGGTGTGGCAGAAGGGGATGCCGCAATCCATGCAGCGCGCGCCCTGTTTTTTCAGGTCGGCTTCGGGCAGGTGATGGTGAAACTCCTTCCAGTCGACGACGCGTTCAAGCGGCGCACGATCCGCGGGCAATTCACGTTGGAACTCTAAAAATCCGGTTGGCTTTCCCATCTTATTTCAGGTTTAAAATCCAGATTGGTTTGCGGCGCACTCAATGGCCGCCCTTCACGTTTTCCTCGAACGCCGCCATGATGGCTTCGTCGCCGCTCAGGCCCTGCGACTGCACCTTTTTGAGCGACTGCAACACGCGTTTGTAATCCTGCGGCATCACCTTCACAAATTTCGGGATGAAATTTTTCCAGTCGGCGAGAACTTTTGCGGCGCGCTCGCTCTGGGTGAAGGTCTGGTGGCGCTGGATCAATTTCCAGACCGCCTCGATCTCGTCCGGGTCGGTGAGTTTTTCGAGGCCGACCAGTTCCAGGTTGCAACGGGTGGCAAAATCTCCGGCTTCATCGAGCACGTAGGCGATGCCGCCGCTCATGCCGGCGGCAAAGTTCCGGCCCGATTTGCCGAGCACCACGACCTGTCCGCCGGTCATGTATTCGCAGCCATGGTCGCCCACGCCTTCGACGACTGCGTTCACACCGGAATTGCGGACGCCGAAACGTTCACCGGCCATGCCGTGCACAAAAATCTCGCCGGCCGTCGCGCCGTAAAGCGCCACGTTGCCGATGATGATGTTGTCCTCGGCCGCGAAGGTTGAGCCTTTGGGCGGATACACAATGAGTTTGCCGCCGCTCAGGCCCTTGCCAAAATAATCATTCGCGTCACCTTCAAGTTCGAGGGTCATGCCCTTGGGGATGAACGCGCCGAGGCTTTGTCCGGCGCTGCCGTTGAATTTCAGGTGCACGGTATCTTCCGGCAATCCGTCCGGTCCGTGTTTCTTGGTGATTTCGCTCCCGACAATCGTGCCGACGACGCGGTTTACATTGCGGATGGGCAGTTCCGCCTTCACTTTTTCGCCGCGTTCAATGGCCGGTTGGCAGATGGCCAGCAGCTTCGTGACGTCGAGCGATTTGTCGAGGCCGTGGTCCTGGTCCTGCTGGCGGAAACGGCCGACCTCCGGCCCCGCTTCGGGCTGGTACAAAATCGGCGTGAGGTCGAGACCTTTTGCCTTCCAATGCTCGATGGCCTTCCACGGCACCAGCTTGTCGGTGCGCCCCACCATGTCTTCGAGCTTGCGGAAGCCCAGTTTCGCCATGATCTCGCGCAGTTCGCCGGCGATGAAGCGCATGAAATTGACGACGTGATCGGGATTGCCGGTGAACCGGGCGCGCAATTCCGGATTCTGCGTGGCCACGCCGACCGGGCAGGTGTTCAAATGGCAGACGCGCATCATGATGCAACCCATCACGACGAGCGGCGCGGTGGCAAAACCAAATTCTTCCGCCCCAAGCAAGGCGGCCACCGCCACGTCGCGGCCGGTCTTCATCTGGCCATCGGCCTCGACGTAAATGCGGCTGCGCAGATTGTTCAGCACCAGCGTCTGGTGGGTTTCGGCCAGGCCGAGTTCCCAGGGGCCGCCGGCATGCTTGATGGAGGACAACGGCGACGCGCCGGTGCCGCCGTCGTGACCGGAAATCAAAACCACATCGGCGTGCGCCTTGGCGACGCCCGCCGCAACCGTGCCGACGCCGACCTCGGCGACCAGCTTGACACTGATGCGCGCGTCGCGGTTGGAATTTTTCAAGTCATGGATCAACTCCGCCAGATCCTCGATGGAGTAGATGTCATGGTGCGGCGGCGGAGAAATCAAGCCGACGCCCGCGGTGGTGCCGCGGGTTTTGGCGATCGGCGGATAAACTTTTTTGCCGGGCAATTCGCCGCCCTCGCCCGGTTTCGCGCCCTGGGCCATTTTGATTTGCAGCTCCTTCGCGTTGACGAGGTAATGGCTCGTCACGCCGAAACGTCCGCTGGCGACCTGCTTGATCGCGGAATTTTTCGAGTCACCGTTCGCTTCCAGAACGTAGCGGGCCGGATCTTCGCCGCCTTCGCCGGTGTTGGATTTTCCGCCGAGCCGGTTCATCGCCACGGCGAGCGTTTCGTGCGCCTCCTTGGAAATGGAACCGTAGCTCATGGCGCCGGTCTTGAAGCGTTTCACGAGGCTTTCAACGGATTCAACCTCCTCCAGTGGAATGGCGGTTTCGGCGAAATTGAAATCCAGCAGCCCGCGCAAGGTGCAGAGATGCTTCGCCTGGTTGTTCACCAGCTCGGCGTATTCGCGGTAGATTTTTTCGCTGCCGAGGCGGCAGGCGGTCTGGAGTTTGTGGATCGTCTGCGGATTGAACAGGTGATATTCGCCGCTGTCGCGCCATTGATACTGGCCGCCGGCTTCGAGTTCGTTGACCGTTTCCCGCGGAAAGGCGCGATGATGCCGCGCGAGCGCCTCCTCGGCGATGTGCTTTAGGCCCACGCCCTCAATGCGCGATGGCGTCCAGGTGAAATATTTGTCCACGACCTCGCTGTTCAGGCCGACCGCTTCAAAGATCTGCGCGCCGCGATAACTTTGCACGGTTGAGATGCCCATCTTGGCCATCGTTTTGACCACGCCCTTGATGGCGGCCTTGATGTATTTCTTGATGGCGGTCTTGTGATCGGTCTTGAGCAGCAGGCCTTCCTGGATCAGATCGTCAATCGTGTCGTAGGCGAGATAGGGATTGATGGCGCTGCAACCGTAACCGATAAGCAGGGCGAAATGATGCACCTCGCGCGGTTCGCCGGATTCCAGCACCAGTCCGACGCGTCCGCGGGTGCCGGTGCGGATGAGGTGATGATGCAATCCCGCCGTGGCGAGCAGGGCCGGGATGGGCGCCAGTTCCGGCGAAACGCCCCGGTCGGACAAAATCAAAATGTTCGCACCGTCCTCGATGGCTTGATCGGCGGTGGCGAATAATTCCTCCAGCGCCAGTTCCAGGCCTTTTTCACCATCCGCAGCCTTGAAAAGAATCGGCAGCGTCGCGGCCAGAAAACCGGGCCGGTTGACCTGCCGGAGTTTTTCCAGTTCCTCGTTGGTGAGGATGGGCTGTTCCAGCCGGATGAGCGAGCAGCTGTCGGGTTTGGGATTCAACAGGCCGCCGCGCGAACCGACCATCGTGTGCGTGGCGGTGACGATTTCCTCGCGGATCGGATCGATGGGCGGGTTCGTCACTTGCGCGAATAACTGCTTGAAATAATTGTACAGCAGTTGCGGCTGGTTCGAGAGCACCGCCAGCGGCGTATCCGTGCCCATGGAGCCGAGCGGTTGAACGCCGTCGTTCGCCATCGGACCAACAATGAAACGCAGGTCTTCAAACGTGTAGCCGAACGCCTGCTGGCGTTGCAGGATCTTGCGATGCTCCGGCTCGGTGCCCCGGGGCGGGTCGGGCAGCTTTTCGAGCAGGACATGATGTTTGTCGAGCCACTCCCGGTACGGATGCGCGGAGGTGTATTTCTTTTTGAGTTCCTCGTCGGCAATGATGCGGCCCTGCTCGGTGTCAATGAGGAACATGCGGCCCGGCTGCAGGCGGCCCTTGCTCGCGACGCGCTCCGGCGCCACCGGCAGCACCCCGGCTTCCGAGGCCATGATGACCAGATCGTCTTTGGTGACGTAATACCGCGACGGACGCAGCCCGTTGCGGTCGAGGCAGGCGCCGATGCGGATGCCGTCGGTGAACGCCATGGAGGCCGGACCGTCCCAAGGCTCGATGAGGCAGGAATTAAACTCGTAGAACGCGCGGCGTTCCGTGTCCATGCTCTCGTGATTTTCCCACGGCTCGGGAATCATCATCATCATCGCGTGCGGCAGATCGCGGCCTGCCATGACCAGCAGTTCGAGACAATTGTCAAACTGCGCCGAGTCGCTGCCGTCTTCATTGATGACGGGGATGACCTTCTTGATGTCCTTGCCGAAGAGCGCCGACTTGAAATTCGCCTGGGCCGCCTTCATCCAGTTCACGTTGCCGCGCAGGGTGTTGATTTCTCCGTTGTGCGCGATGTAACGGTTCGGATGCGCTCGATCCCAACTGGGGAACGTGTTGGTGGAAAAGCGGGAATGCACCAGTGCCAGCGCCGTGACCATGCTCTCATCGCGCAGGTCCGGATAATACTTCGCCACCTGCTCGGGCATCAGCATGCCCTTGTAGATCATCGTCCGCACCGAAAGGCTGGACACGTAAAACCATTTGCCGCCGTCGATCTTGCTGCCGTAACGGATCTTCTGCTCCGCCTGTTTGCGGATGACATAAAGTTTGCGCTCAAAAGCCGCTTCATCCTTCAGCGCCGGATTGCGCCCGATGAACACCTGGGCCATGTGCGGCTCGGCGGCGACCGCCGTCTTGCCGAGCGACGAATTATCCGTCGGGACATCGCGCCAGCCGAGCAACGTCTGGCCCTCGGCGGAAACGATCTTGGCAAACGCCGTCTTGACGGCGTTGCGTTCCAGGGGATTTCGCGGCAGGAACAACATGCCGGCGCCATATTCGCCGGCGGCCGGCAGTTTGAAGCCGAGCTTCGCCGTCACCTTGATCAGAAATTCGTGCGGCGTCTGGATGAGGATGCCGGCGCCGTCGCCGGTGTTTGGTTCGCAGCCGACTGCGCCGCGATGGTCGAGGTTCATGAGGATTTGCAATCCGTCGGTCACCAGCTGGTGGGACTTCCGGCCCTTCATGTTGACGACGAAACCAATGCCGCAGGAATCGTGTTCAAACTGCGGATCGTACAGCCCTTGTTTGGCCGGCGGCGTCGTACGCACCCCGCCGTGATTGTGTCTCTGCTCGGTTCTGCTAATCATCGCTTCGGCTCTATGGCCCTTCGTTCTCCTATTTTTTACTCCTTTTTTACCTGTGCGCAATAAATGTTTTTAAATAACGTCGGGGACACGCCATTAGAATTCATTTTATTAATCCGGCTTGCATTAGCCGGCAAAAATCGCGGGGCCAAAACGAGCTGTTACCTTTTCGCCTCGACGTAAATATCTGAGTGAAACGCCGAACGACGACCGGATCCTGCTGCGGGAATACGCCCGGCTTAATTCCGAGGAAGCGTCCACCGTGCCGGTCTCGCCTTGCGTCGACCCGGTTTATTCCGCGGCGCTGCGGCAGGTGGGCGACCCGCACCTGGCCGAGGAGATCACGCAGGCGGTGTTCATCATCCTGGCGCGCAAGGCAGGCTCGCTCGGTCCGAATACGATTTTGGCCAGCTGACGCATCGCGTCCAATCCTCAAACCATTTTACACGCCGCCGGCGCATTGTATAATGTCTTACTGTGAATTTGGAAAAGCGTCAGCGCGTCGTCTGTGGCATGAGCGGGGGAGTCGATTCCTCCGCCACGGCGGCGCTGTTGCTCGAGCAGGGCTATGATGTCGTCGGCATCACGCTCAAGCTCTGGCCGCAGGATTGCGTGAATCGCGCCGAAGACAAGTGCTGCGGCCCGCAGGCGGTCACCGATGCGCGTTCCGTCTGCCACAAGCTGGGCATTCCGTATTACCTGATCGACGAGGCGGGAGAATTCCAAAAGCACGTCATCAACTACTTTGCGGACGAATACAAGGCCGGACGCACACCGAACCCGTGTGTGATGTGCAATCAGAATCTCAAGTTTGGCCGGCTGATTGACCGGGCGGACCAGCTCGGGGCGCAATACATCGCCACCGGCCATTTTGCGCGCGTGGAATTTTCCCCTGGCCCATATGGTAGAGCTGACCTGCCGGTCAGCCCGGGCGCGCAGCAGCGCGTCACCACCAAAGATCGCTATCTGCTCAAGCGCGGACGTGATTTGAAGAAGGACCAGAGCTATTTCCTTTTCTCACTGCGGCAGGACCAGCTGGCGCGTGCGATGTTTCCGCTGGGCGAAAAAACCAAGAGCGACACCCGCGAAGTGGCGCGGCACTGCAACCTGAAGACCGCCGACAAGGAGGAGAGCATGGAAATCTGCTTCGTGCCGGACAAGGACTACGGAAAATTTCTCCAGGAGGCGAACCTGGCGACGAAGCATCGCGGCGAGATCATGGATTTGCACGGTCAGGTGCTTGGCCATCACGATGGCATCGAGTTCTACACCATCGGCCAGCGAAAAGGGTTGGGCATCACGACGCCCAAGCCGGTTTATGTCATCGATCTCGACGTGGAGCACAACCGGGTGATTGTGGGCGACGATGCGGCGCTGGATCGTGACGAGTTCACCGTGGAGCGATGCAACTGGATTTCGTTTGACGAGTTGTCCGCGCCGGCCGAAGCGACGGTGAAAATTCGTTACAATCATCCCGGCACGGCGGCGACGGTGGCTCCGCTGGGGCAGGGCAGGGCCAGGGTGAAACTGCACGAACCGCAGCGCGCCATCACGCCCGGCCAGGCAGCGGTGTTTTACCAGGACGATCTGGTGATGGGCGGCGGGTGGATAACAAAATAGGGCGGCGCGTTCCGCGCCGCCCTACACAACTCAAGACGGGCAACAACAACCCGTCCGGGCATTTCCCACCCACAACAAAAGGTGGAAAACCCAACGTTGAGAGGACTGGCCAGTTGGAAAGTTTCCGCAAATTTTTCTTCTTTGAGCTGCGGAAAATTCAGCAGTGTCCTTCATGCAATGATCAGGCATCAAGCGGGATTGGCCGGTGAAATCAGTGCGTGCGATTTGCACGCCCCCTGCTCGTTTTCAAGACATTTTCTGTCTTAAGCTCTTTTTGCCGGGCCCCCCGGACTGCCGCCATTTGAGGCACGGCGGATGGAGCAAACTTCAGGTGTTTGACTCCAGTGCTGAAAGCATTGAGTTCTATAAACTATTGCCGGATCCCACTTTGTCCAAAAGTGTGCCACCGGTTTCCAAAAAATGCATGGGCCGGCGTTGGCATGTTGGCAAGCCTTATGCGTAGAGACGGGGCAAGATGTACACTGTAGGAGCAGTACCGGTTCGTTCGGGGCGTATGGGTCTTGGTTCTTTTCTTTGTTTCGCCTTGTTGTTGACAACGCAACTCTCGGCCTTCGCTGCGGCGAGTGTAACGTTGGCCTGGAATGCCAGCACGGATCCTCTCGTGGTGGGTTACAATGTTTATTACGGTGGAGCCAGCGCCACCTACACCAACGAGGTTTCTGCGGGTGCGGCAACGAATGTCACCATTTCCGGCCTGGTCCCGGGAATCACTTATTATTTCGCAGCGACCACCTACAACGCTGCCAACCTCGAAAGTGCATTTTCCAGTGAAGTGTCTTATCTCGTTCCTCTGGGGGTTCTGGGCAACCAGCCGCCGACGTTGAACCCCATCAGCAACCTCACCTTCAACGAGAACGCCGGACTGCAAACTGTAAGGTTATCCGGCATCACTTCCGGCGCAACCAATCAAATTCAGACACTCACCGTCACCGCTTTTTCCAGCAACACCAACTTGATTCCCAATCCAACGGTCAATTATGTCAGCGCCAACACCACCGGCACCCTGACCTTCACGCCCGCAACCAACGGCAATGGAACTGCCACCGTTACGGTTACCGTCAATAACGGCGGGGCCAGCAATAATATCGTCACCCAGACTTTTACGGTCACGGTCAATCCGGTGAACCAGCCGCCGACGTTGAACCCCATCAGCAACCTCACCTTCAACGAGAACGCCGGATTGCAAACGGTGAACCTGTCCGGCATCACCTCCGGCGCGGCCAATCAAAACCAGACGCTGACCGTCACGGCCACGTCGAGCAACACCGGCTTGATCCCCAACCCGACGGTCAGCTACATCAGCGCGAACCCCACCGGCACCCTGACCTTCACGCCGGCTATCAACGGCAATGGAACTGCCACCATCACCGTCAAGGTCAACAAT
>Ga0181522_10001087_pt1 | contig 17303 bp, 12 predicted proteins | sample PEATcosm2014_Bin_27_FD_121103 | JGI IMG/M metagenome (GOLD analysis project Ga0181522, IMG submission 121103) | Peatland microbial communities from MTU Mesocosm Facility, Houghton, MI, USA - PEATcosm2014_Bin05_10_metaG | ecosystem: Environmental > Terrestrial > Soil > Wetlands > Peat | place... | reverse complement strand
TTTATGGCCGCAGTGCATTTGCGAGTTGAATCCAGCGAATGGACGAGGTTTTGCATGACGGCCATGACCACCTGACCGGTGGGACTGGCTTGCATGTTCCACTCTTCATTGGCCAGCGACCAGGCGAAGATACTCGGATGATTTCGATCCCGCATCACCTGGTTTCTCAACTCAAACAGCGGCTCGACATTGGTCCCAATGCGGCGGTTTTCATCCAGCACCAACATACCCAACTGGTCGCAGGCGTTGAGCAATTCCGGCGTCGGCGCATTGTGTGACGTGCGAATGGCATTGCAGCCCATCTCCTTAAGTCTTTCGATCCGGAAGTATTGCAACCGGTCGGGCAGTGCCGACCCCGCGCCCGCGTGATCCTGATGGTTGCACATGCCCTGAATCTCAACGTGCTGTCCGTTGATAAAAACGCCGTTGGTCGGATCAAATCTTACCATCCGCACGCCAAAAGCGGTGTTGCAAACGTCCACTTGGGCGGCGGCATTGCTGACGGTGGAAACCAAATTGTAAAGATACGGTGTTTGCAGCGACCAGAGGTTGGCGGTTATTGTCACGGACTGAGTCACCACCAAGTGCTGGTTGACCGGGACGCTGATCGCCGTGGTAATGCTGGCAACAGCGTTGCTGCTGGCATCAAAAATCGTTGAAGTCAGACTGCCACTTGCCAAGGTTTCGCTCTGATTGGTCACATCGGTTTGCACGACGAGGGTGGCATTGGAGCCGACCAGATTGGTGGTCGCCACAAATGTTCCCCAGTGCGCGACATGAACCGGATTGGCAGCCACCAGCCACACGTGGCGATAAATGCCCGCACCTTCGTAAAACCAGCCCTCAAACCGGCTGGCATCCACCCGCACCACCAACACGTTGGTGCCTCCGGGGTTGGCGTATGGAGTGACGTCAAAAGAGAAGCTGCTGTAACCGCTGACGTTGCGTCCCAGAATGTGACCGTTTAACCAGACCAGGCAATTGCGGTAAACGCCGTCAAATTCCAGCCAAAGCACCTGCCCGGCATTATTCGCGGGCAGGGTAAAAGCATGACGATACCAGGCAGTGGTGTTTGGACTGTAGGTTCCAGTAATTCCGGATTTGTAACCGTGATCCTGAGCAGCCGTTTGATCGAAAGGCAGTTCCACCACCCAATCGTGCGGCAAGTCCAAGACGCGCCAGGCACTGTCATCGTAATTGGTTTGGACGAAAGAAACACTTTCGCCTGCGTGCGTGGCGACCGGATCAACGCGATTGGTTTCCAGGTAGGTCTCCGAACCCGAGCCGGCAAACTCATCGTTGTTCAGTTTGGGCAGATAGTAAATTTCGGGATAGTTGGTCACGCTGGAGGTTAAATGCGGGTCACCCACGGGATCACCCAACTGGAACCGCCAGCCAGCGTCCAATAAAGTCCGCTGACGTGCCTGACTTTGGGCGAACGAGTTGTCCGCCAAGAAGCACAGGATAATGAACCAACCTGCGGAGCAATGGAACCAGCGCGAAATGGACATACGATCGGTTGTGGTTTCAAGGCCACGGCATCCCAGCCGTGCTGCCACAGACCGACGTCGGCGAGGCGGCCGATTTGGCGGCCACCGACGAGCGCGACAGCGCAGGCAAGTTGGCAATGAAAATCGCACGCCGGTCCAGCGGGTTGTTCGACATCGGCACGGTAAAGTCCCGCCCCTCCCGACTGCCGGACTGGAATCCAAACAACCCGTTATTCAACGGTGGCAAACTGGCTGACGACTGGAAGGGAGAATTCATATCGCAATTATCGATTAGTGGCAGCTGGGGCATTGTTGCAGTTCCCATTCCAGGCATCTCTTACGGCGCCCGATACATCATGGTCAAACAGTAGTGTGCCATCTTTGCCGCATTCACAATCTCCCACGGACAAGCTGATTGCCAAACGCGACATCAGCCATAATGGAAACTGTAATTTCATAAGTGCTTTACCAACCTAGCCAAACTCCACGATTGTTTCTCACACCCTCCTCGGCGAAGTTTTAAAACCGTATTCAGATCAAATTCATTTTCCCCACGTTTCAATCCATTCGGCTGCGAACAGGGCGGCTTAGACAGATTGCCCGCCGAATTCACGGCTCAGAAACTGGGGCGTGAGCCCGGGGATACAGTTTGATTCCAGTAGTAAGACCAGAGATCTTCCAGTTTGGTAAACTCCACATGGCCATCGGCAAGACTGATATTCACCCCCCCGTTCCACAACGGCCTGGTGGAGCCAGACACCTTCATGGTTGACCCTGCCGGACCTTTTCCGCTGTGGCGCGCGATGCAGCAGCGCGCCATGCCTTGGTCCTGATTACCAAGCGAATTCTTGCTGGCGTTGTTATTGTCCGCGTACAGGTCCCACGATCCATTATGACCATCTAGAACGCCCCCCTGAAAAGGCCACAAATCCGGCCACAAAGCATCCACAAACTCAGGGGTTTGTGAAGGGTGTTTGATCGCTGAATCATTCGGATAAAAGCTCGATACATCACCGGGGTTGATAAAAAAACTCATGCTATCTTGATACTTGTAAAGCCATCCGTTTATTGCATAACTGCCGTTTGTGGCAACCATGGGGCTGTTGGGATCATTTGGATTCGAAAGAACATTCCAGGACCAGGCATTTTGAGTCGTGCCTTGGGCATTGGGAACGGCACTTTTGACTGGTTCGGTGGCAAACGGGCACATTCGAATGGCTGACGATCCTTGATCCGACAGGAGCGTTGTCATCCATAATTGATTGACGCCTGTCCACCCGATGCAGCCGCCGTTATCATTTACATACATGGCTGCTCCCGTCGCCAGTTGCTTTAGGTTGTTGAGATCTTGCATGTTTTTCGCTCTTATTTTCGCGGCGGCCAGCGCTGGCAACAGCAGCGCCGCCAGAATGGCAATGATCGCTATCACCACCAGCAATTCTATCAGCGTGAAGCCGGAGCACTCTGTTACCTGCCGGTGGTTCAACCTGTCTTCGCTTTTACATTTCTTCATATTCTATTTTTTACGGCCGTCCGGCACCGATCTGTTTCTTTTCAACAAAACAACCGGTTCGAACCAGGCATGACATTTTAATTTCATGACCAGGGAGAGGCAGGGTGTCGGTGACACCCCGCCTTCCTGATGTATCGCGCGTTCGTTATTATTCGTCATTTTCTAATCTGCTTACGGCAACTGGCTGCGGTAGAATAACCTCGGCGCCGTGGGTGTCACCGTGAGAGGCGACGTGCCGGAATTTGTTATCCATGGACCGGTAAGGTTGGTCGCTTGCAGGAGCGTTCCAATGGGCCACGCCACCTGAAGATTCGAGCCGGACTGGGTGATGGTCGGAGACGGTAACAGCGTTGTGCGAACAATCACGGCGGCGACGTACGCACCACCGCCACCTATTCCTGGAGTGATAACTTGCGTCGCGCCCGTGGCGGTGAAAGTTCCCACCACGTAGACATTATCGCCAAAGCTGAATGAGGCTGAAACGTCAGCGGGATCAGTCGGAATTGAAAAGTTTCCTTGGCGAGATGCCCCAGCCGTATCGTTTAAGGGGAACAATTGCACGGTATACAGCTGGCCCGGAGTCAGATTATTAAGCGTGAGGGTTGATCCCCCGTAAATTTCGTCATCCGTACCGAGAACCGTGTCGAAGTTTGTGTCACCGGTGCTCGGTCCGGTGTACGCCCCGGTTATGGCCCTGGTGATTGAAGTGAGAACTGCGTTGGCAGTCGTATTGTCAAAGCTGAATATGGTGGCGCCATTCGTCACCGTTATGATGGAACCGGCGCCGAATGATGTCGCTTCGAAGTAAGTGCCGTACGGACTCAGTATTTGCGCCGCAGTCAGGGCGGTGGCCGGAGTCGGATTGATGGCCACCGGCGCCGACCAATGGATGGTCGCGGCGGATGACGGCAATATTACCACTTGCACCCACGCGGTGTTGGTGGGCGTAGCACCAGAAAAACTGTTGGAGGCTTGCAGGCTGTAATATCCAGTACTGCTGACCTGCGGATTGGGCAGCGTGTATACGTTGCTGGTTGCCCCGGGAATATTCACGGCACCGCTGCCGTCAGGATTGGGGCTGACCTGCCAGTGATAGCTAATCGGCTGCGTGCCAATAAACGATGCGGTAAAGTTCAAGGTGTTGTTATTGCCGGCCTCATTGGTTACGGCGGCTGAGGCGAACAGAGTGGCATTGTTGGGATAGATCATCGCCGGGGCCACAGGGATTGGCGCCGAATCCAGGACGGTTAATGTTGCCTGCGGCCCGTTGGGCGGCCCGCTGGTGGTCGAGCCGGCTCCATCCGTCACGATCACCCGATAGTCCTTGTGATTGGCGGTCGTATTGATACTGGCGATGGACAGAACGGGCGTGGTCACACCGGAGAACTGTCCGCCATTTGACAGGTTGTGCCACGTTGAACTGCCAACCGCGGTGTTGGTCTGCCATTGATACGTCAGGCCGGAGGTCACACCGTTGCTGTTCGCCGAGACACTGAACGTCGCGGTTGCGCCGGCGTAATTGGTGGTACTGACGGGAGGCGAGCTGATATAGGGGAGAGGGCTGGGCGGGATGGCCCCCAATACGGTGTAATTGTCAAACTGCAGGGTAAGTCCATCGGTACGGGTGACCACCAAACCGATGCCCGTGATGTAACCGGTCAAATCACTGGTGGCTGCTGGTCCGACGATGGGAAGATTCGTATGCGTATCGCTTCCAGTGCCACTGACAGTCAGTTGATTCCAAGCGCTCATGGTGGGATTGAATTTGTAGGAATTTGTGACAAACGTCTGGCCGGCTGTGGGCTGCATCGCGTTGGTTGATACATACCACGGACCAAAGTTCATCTGCACACAGATGAAACCATCCGGCAGGCCGCTGGGAGTATTCATCGCCACGGTGAAACTGACATTCTGCGCGACGGCAAGGTTGATACCGGGAAAGACCATGCGATTTGTGACTGGATACGGACTCGCCGGATAAGGTCCACCGGTGATGGTTGTAGTGGTGCCATAAAAGGCCTCGGTGGCTCCGATTCCATTGTAGGAATAGACGGCGCATCGGGGGTAGGTCACGCCATGGTTGTTGGAAAAAATGCGGTTGAAATACGTCCCCGATACATCGTTCATCCAGCCGACATGATTTACTGACTGGTCGGGTACGGTTGGCATATTGAAACTTTCAGAATAAATAATTCCTGCCACTGTCAAATTGGCCGGCGGCGCGCTGGTCACCGAACCGTTTCCGTTGGACACCACGACGACGATGTCAAGATTGTTGTTTGTCCCCACGTTACTGATCGTCAAATTGGTCGTGTTCACGCCGGAGAATTGTCCGGCGTTCAAAAGATTGGTGTAAACGCCGCTGCCCGGGGCGCCCGCCTGCCATTGATAACCGGTAGCGTCAAGCGCCGACACGGAGAACGAAAGGGTGGCCCCTGGCGGGGCGGTCTGGCTGACCGGCTCGCTTAGAATGGTGGGCAGACTGCCGGCGGGCAACACCGACAGGGTGAAATCGTCATAGCCCGCCCACACGTTTGCGGTGTTTGTCCCCACCTCTCCGGTATTGAAGAAACAACCGGGAAATTTACCCGCGTCCGCTGGGGTGACAGTATAGGTAAGAGAATATTGCACCCAAGCATTAGGCAGTCCATTGCTCGTAACCAAGACGGTCGTGGTGTTGGTAAAAAGGTCATTCCCGCCTCCCGTAAGGAAACTATTGTAGTTCGTTGCGGTAATAATGCCGGCGATTTGCATTGGATCGGTACGGTTGGTGCCCTGAGGATCGCTGGAAGTGGTGCCCAGCGCCCACCAGGTAAGGATAATCTGGTCGCCCGTATTCAGTGGTACTGGGTTGGTGCTTATTTGGTAGGCTCCGTCATCACCCACCATTTCAAACGCCCGATAAGTGCCGCTATGTGCGCCAACATTCTCGACACCGGTGTTCGTATAATTTACCCCGTCGTCGTTCCAAAAGGGAGTAGGTCCACCCGCGTCGAAATTCGTGTATTTCCCAATATCAGGAAGCTCAAAGCCGGGATTGCCCAAAAAGTTCGTGAGCTGCGCCTGGGCAACGCCACAGGTGCCAGCGAGCGCCAAGCAGGTTAAAACAAGTTTTACGACGGTTCGTTTCATAGATTTCGTGACTTTGGGTTGGGGTTGAATCGAAGAATGGGTTTGTTAAGCTGGGACAACTCGGTCATATAGACTTGGGTACAAGAATGTTTTCGAATGTGTCGGGCAAAGAGACAAAATTTTACCGGCATCATTGCCAGCTTGCACATCGTTTAGGCGTTGTTCAGTCATTATGCCTCAGTCTGACGGCAGCTGCCTAGCCGGACAAATGGCCGGCTAGGTGACTACGGAAAACAATTGGGTTTAGGGGAAGTATGCCCGATTTCACGGCATCATTGAGTTCCTGTTCACAAATCCGGGCAAGGTCATCTACTGAAAGGATAAAAGCACGGTGAGGCCCAAGAAGCGTGGTTTGTGACTGTCATTACCGGCAAGCCAGATTAGCCCTAAAATAACTCAGATAACTTTGGGTAAATTTACAGGTACAAACGCACCTTCGAGCATGAATGTTTGAACAGCGGCTCATCCAGCCTGGGCGCCACGCAAATCTTTACGATACATCGGCGAAACCACTGATTTTGCCCCGTTGCCCGCGAGTAGCTGGCTCATGGCCCGTGCATCTTCGCCAACATTTGCAGGGCGTCCTTGTTCTCGGGATCCATTTTCAACACATAGCGCAGGTGGGGTACGGCCTCAGACCCTCGCCCGGTGGTGGTCAACACCAGGGCCAAATGAAGCCGGGCCGGAATGTAATCGGGTTGAAGATCGATGGCGAGTTGCATCCAACGGGCGGCTTCGTCCATGCGGCCTTCATGGGCCAGACAAAATCCCCACATGTCCACCGCCTTCGGGCTGTTTGAGACCAAGGCGGCTTGGTGCCAATTTTCGAGGGCTTCGGTGCGGCGCCCGGTCCTTTCCAACAGCACCGCAAGGTTGTTGAGAGTGTTCTCGGATCGGGCGTCCCGGCGAAGCGCCCGCCGGAGATAATTCTCCGCTTCGGTTACGTTGCCCCCGACAATGTCCACTGAAGCAAGATAATTCAGCGCAGCAACATTCTCCGAATCGAGCTGCAAGACCCGCTCGGCGATCGATTTCAGTGCCGCTGGATCGGAGGGCCCGACCGCCTTGATGCCCATCAGGAAAACCAAGGCATTTGGATCGTCCCAGTACAATTTCAGAAGCGCCTGCAGGTAAAGCGGTCCCTGTTCGTCGTAAAGACGGCGCATCTCCTTGGAACGCACGTCGTCCGGCAACACTTCGTAGGCTTGCTGCCAACGGCCCAAGAAGGCCAAACGATTGGCCTTGGCCCGCAAGTTCAGTGCGTCGTGCAATTCGTTCGCAGATTGTTCCGATCCCATGTTGGACAGGTAAGGCCAGATGTCTTCCATTGGCTCGATGAAATCCGCCGTATCGATATTCACGCCCTTGGAGTATCGCGTTTCATATTGGGTGTAGGGAAGATCGTCGGTGTTGATGGGTCCCTCGCCGGCCCAACTGCGAAGCGTGGCTTCCGCACAAAGAAACGAATCGAGGAACCCTGCCGGGCTGTCGAGGCCGTATCGCTTCAAATCCTGCCGCACCGGCTCCGCCTTGAGCCGGTCTCGCAGGCTGGCCACATCGATGCTGAGCGGTTGGAGCGTGCCAACCAGAAGGGTGTAGGATAGATAGGTTCCTTGCGCATCCATGCCGTGGGTTAACCACAAGCTCGCATGCGGGAACGCGGACAGAAAGGTGCGCGTGATGATCTTGTATTCAGCCGGGCTCAACCCGTGCCTGGGCAGCCATTCAACGAAGACTCCATTCGTGGTCAAGTGATCGCGCACCAGCTGATAGAACTCCTGCGTATAAAGCACCCAACTGTCCGCGCTCTTGGGATGGGTGGAGTCTGATATGATCACCGGCCACTTGCACGGCGAGGTCATGACGAAGTTGCGGCCGTCGTCGATCACTATGTGCGCCTTGGGATTTTGCAGCAGGCCGTTGTTCTCCGTTGCTAGCTCCTTCGCGGCCTCCACCATGCAGCTTTCCATGTCCACAATGGTGACAGACTTCACCTCGGGCATGAGCGCCGTGGTTCCGGAGGCAATGCCACCTCCGAAACAGATCATCAACACGTCATCCGGCTTGGGATGAAGCATGGGGCCCAAGTCTCCGAGCATTTTGAAGCAAATCTCCTGGCCATATCCCAGGGGCACTTCGGCATTTCCGTTCAGCCAAAGTGTCTTGCAGTCGTTCAGTCGGTCGCGCACCAGCGTGGCTGTTCCAGTGCGGCCCTCGCGGTAGTAAAGAATGTCAGCGTTCTTCGCGAGTTCGAAGTCCTTGGCCAGAAAGACGCGTTGACACATGTTTGAAGGCACAGCGACAAGGAAAATCAGCAGGGCTCCGACATACACCGCGGCAGCAGATAGGGTCAAGCGGTTGCTTCCTGGCCATTCGCAAATCAACAGTGCCAATCCCAAGCCGCCGTATAACAGGGAGACCAGCAGCAAGCTCCGTTGGATTCCAATCCACGGCACCAGCACGAAAATCGGCAGGAGCGAGCCCAAAACCGCGCCCGCGGTGTTGAGCGCAAAAAGCAGACCGATGCGCCGCCCGAGGTTCCCCAGGCAACGTCCATACACGCTGCACAGCAACGGAAAGGCCGCTCCCATCAGAATTGTTGGCATGAAGACCGTTAAGAGGGCCATGCCCTTGACCGATAGCGGCTCCGGTGGGCCAGAGGCGAATATCATTGCACTGCCCGCAAACGTCGCCAGCACTGAAATGGCCAAGGCGATTTCGATGATCCCGAGGGCGCGGGTTGAAAGCCCAAAACCTCGCTGCAACACGCTGTAAGCCACCGCCCCAAGTCCCAATCCGAGAAGGTAAACGCACAGGATCGTTGGAAACACGTAAGCCTTGCTGCTCAGGAATGACAGGTAGCGAACCCATAACACCTCGCAAGCGAGGCTTGCCACCCCATTCAGGCATGCCACGGACAAGAGCACAAACGCTGTTGTCTGTTTCAATTCGAATGGCTCCGGCTCCGTCGACGGGCCTGACGATTTGGATGGAGTCCCACCTGCCGGTTCGGATCCTGTCGCGCGGGCAATCGATCCCGACAATGCAAATGCCGCAGTGGCGACAGCGAGGTTCACCCCCACTGCCGTCAGGTTTGTCAGGCGCAGACCGAGCGTGTCGACCATCCAGAATCCCGCCGCCAGGCAACCGAACGCAGCGCCCAGCGTGTTCCAGCAATACAACGCTCCGACGCGCCGGCCAATCAGCCGGTCCGACAACGTCACTTCCCGCGCAAGCAACGGGAAGCCTGCGCCCATCAGAAAACACGGCACCAACAGGATCGCAAAGGATAAGATGAAACGGACCAGCGTGCTGACCAACAGCGAGTTCGATAACAACGCGGATAGGTCAGGAGTCTGTATCCGAATCCGCGCCAGCAGGAAGGGAACCATCAATGCCCAGGCCGCAATTACCCCCTGAAACACGCCGAAAACTGTGGTGCGGCGCTTCATCCGATCCGCAAGCCTCCCGCCCGCCAACCCGCCCAGGCCGAGCCCGGCCATGTAGGCGCAAAGGACGATGCTGATGGCGTAGGAACTGTTGCCGAAAACCGTGACAAACTCGCGGCTCCACAGCACTTCAAAAACCAGCGCCGTGGCGCCAGAAAGGAAAAAACAGGCATAGATACACCGATTCAACCACGCCAACCGTAGAGGCGGTGCGAAAGCCCTGCGTAAAGGCATGTTCATCGGGCAACACTCTGTTGGAAGGAGACAGCCTGCTGTTCAATCATAATCGCCTGTTCCCACCTCGGGAGGAGCGCTTCTTTTTCGCATCCAAAAACCTTCGGTGGTGCGGAATATCCCGAGAGCAAATATCAGGGGGTGTCTCGTCGGCAACCAGTGACGTCCAAGATCCATTGTGCTGAAAACGGCCTTCTGACAAAAGGGAATCCTGAACCATGCGCACAAACAAAAAACCGGAGGGAAACAACTCCCCCCGGTTGAGGTTGAAATCTCTGATTTTACAATCAGGCGCGACGGCGGAAAGCCAGCAGGCCCAGCCCACCGAGACCGATTAACGCCATGGTGCCGGGTTCCGGCACTGGTGCTGATTGCAGAACAAAGACGAAGTCATATTGACCAGGAGTACCAGTGGTAATCGGAACAACAGTGTCACCAAATGAACCTACCGTAGCCCCGTTGTTGAACGCATTCCCTGCGCCAATTTGGGGTGTAAGGCTCTCCGAAAGTCCATACCATGTGGAATCACCGCCGTTCGAGAGATTATTGAGCAGATTAAAGCTGAACTCGTATTCATTACCGGCAGCCAGCGAAATCGGGCTGGCAAGATTGAATGTGATAAATGTATTGTTGGCTGCGGGAGCAAAACCAGTCACTTGTTCGGTGGCAAGCGGGGTGATGGTGGTTCCACTGACCGAACCAATTTCAAGCTGCCACTCAAGGCCCGCTGTAATCGGAGAGGAGCCCAAGGTGCCATAAAACGCACTGCCGCTCCAATAGCCGGCGTCTCCGTTTCCCTGAACCGTCACCGCGCCCAGCGTGGCGGCACTGCCCAGCGTAAACGTTTCACCAGGAGGAGGATTGTTTAAGTAGTCATGGCCGGAGGCACCAGGAGAGCCGCTCGTAGAGCCGCCAACTAATTGCTGAAGGATTACATTGCCCGTGGGCGCCGTGGCACTTTCACTCATGGATTGGGCAAACGCACTTGAGGCAAGCCCGCAACCCGCGATTATGGAAGCCACCGATAACAATTTGAACTTCATACTCATAGGATTTAGGTTTTGTTAGGTTTTAAGTATTTTTGAGCATCAAATGCCTTAAATACCGTGATTTTTTATATATATTTACCGTCAGTTTACCGTCTGAATAGTTTTACACCGTTACAGGTCCATCGCATCCGCCAAACCTTGGTTAAAGCTCATGCTCTCACTGGTTTTTGGCTGCTTACTAGGCAACACGATACCTTAATTAATTTCTGTCGCCTAGCCGGACAAATGGCCGGCTAGTTGATTTGGGCTTCGTTTTTTGGGCAGGGCTTGCGTATGTTTAAGACCATGCCAAAAGGCTATTCAAGATGGCGCGGCCCGGCCGCACGACTGTGGTGCCTGATCTTCGCCGTATGTCTGGTTTGCACGGATATCCCGTCAATAGGGCAGTCTCTGGCACCGGCAACGCCGGTCGTAATCACCAATTGTCTTCAGGCCCGGCAAATCGGCGCGCAAAATCTGGGCATCCCTCATCCGATCCGGCTTGAAGGACAAGTATGCTGGGTGGATCAGACCCACAAGGCATTCGCGATGATGGACGCGTCTGGCGGGCTGATACTGGAAATGGAGGCTCCAGATCCAAAGGTGAGCATCGGCCAAAAGCTGCGTTTGACCGGTTCTGCCACGCTCGTGAGAGCGGGTGATGTTTTCAGAATCGGGGTTGACGGGTTGATCGTGGACGATGACGGCCTCCATCCCATGGCCGAGATAGTTGGAGCTGTCTTTCTCAAAGCGGGGAAGGTTCCGATTCGCGTTGATTGGTTTAATGCTTCCGGGATGTTCGGACTGGAAATAAACTGTGAGGGGCCGGATTTGCCTCGGCACAAGATAAATGATTCCGAGCTTTTCAGAAGTCTGGACGAAACCACCAATTTGTTAAATGGGCTGGATTACCGGGATTATGAAGGTTGGTTGACCGCTCTGCCTGATTTTAACAGGCTGAAACCGATCCGCACCGGAACGGTTCACAATTTTGACCTGGGCGTCCGGACGCGGGATGAAGACGTGGCGCTGCAATTTACCGGTTTTTTCGAGGTGCCGCGGGACGGCATGTACAAATTCACCATCAGCTCGGATGATGGCAGCCGTCTGTTTGTTGGCCGGCCAAACGTGCAAGTGGAAGTCATCGGCCAAGACACATTACCAAAGCCCCGACAGATATCCATTGGCCAGATACTCGACGAGGACCAGGATGGCTCGTGGTGTCAGGTCGATGGCAAAGTCACCCAGGTCTGGCCGGAAGAGGACGGTTTGCGGATGGAGTTGAGCGTGGGTCCTGCCCGTATGCAAGCGAAGGTCACGGACAAAGCAGATTGGTCCAAAACAACTCTGATGGGCAACATGGTCCGGGTGACTGGATTTTGTGTGGGTGCCTACAACTCCGATGGATTAAAAGTGCCCAACCTGTTATTGGCGCCAAGCAACCGGCTGGTTGAAGTAGTGGCTTCGCCCGTTACAGCGGTAGTCACCAATTCAATAGAACTTCCTGCAAACGTGCCGGTTTTGACCACCGCGGATGAAGTGCATCATCTGAAACGGATGGAGGCGCAGTTGGGGCGCCCGGTCAAAATCCGCGGCGTGGTCACCAGCACTTCCCTGTACTATGGTTTTACACTCCAAGATTCGACAAGTGGTGTGTTTGTAATGGGGCCTGATTTGGTGCGGATCGGTGATTTTGTGGAAGTCGTTGGAGTGACTGATTCTGGCGATTTTGCCCCGATGATCAAACTAAGCCAGCTACACCGCCTGGGTGCAGGGCGTTTGCCAGAACCCATTCGCCCACAATGGGACCAATTAATGAACGGCAGCATGGATGCCCAATATGTGGAAATTGAGGGTATTGTCACGGCCGTCAGCACGCTGGGAGTGACGCTGCTGACGCCCGGAGGCATCATCAAAGCGGTGTTGAACAGCAGTATGAGCTTGGAGGAATTGAAGCATTACGAAAACACGTTGGTTCGGATTCGAGGCTGCCTGATCGCTTCGCGGAATAATCAAACCCACCAAGTCATACTTGGAGAGTTCATCATTCTCAATCCCAGTGTGAGGGTGGAGGATTCCATTTCGGAGGATATTCTTTCCGCGACTTACAAAACGCCGGCAGAATTGCTGCAGTTTGACCCCCAGGCGAGCTTGTTTCAACGCATCAAAATGTCCGGGCAGATTGTTCATGTCGAGGGTGACTTGTGCTTCATGATGGTGGGAACCAACGGCGTCCGATTCGTAGCCAACACGGTCGCGGCATTGCAGGTTGGTGATCTGGTGGAGGTGGCCGGCTACCCCCAACTCGGCGGCGCCTCGCCGTTGTTGCGCGAAGCTGTGGTAAAGAAAACGGGTCAGGCCGCCCTGCCGGAGGTCAGGCCGTTGGCAGCCGGCAGCCTGGCGCGCGCCGAATTCGACTCCACGCGCGTCCGGGTGGAAAGTGTGTTGACGGGCGTGCGGGAAATCGGCTCCGGAACAATACTGGAGATGCAGGATGGCGCTCAGAACTTTGTGGCGCGGTTGGACGGTCAAAGTGAATTCCTGCGTTCTCTCCTCGTAGGCAGTCGTCTCGCATTGACCGGCGTTTATTCGGCTCAGCGGGGAAATCAGGCCTTCATACAAACCATCTCCTCCTTCGAGTTGTTGCTGGATTCACCCGCGGACATCAAAGTGCTGGCCCGGCCGCCGTGGTGGACCCTCCGACGACTGTTGTTCATCGTCGGTATGCTGGCATGCATTCTCATGATCGCCGTGCTCTGGATCAACCAGCTCCATCGGAAAGTTGATGAACGCACAGTTCAGCTCAAGGAACAAATCGAGCAACGTCAGAGCATTGAGCAACACCGGGCAATGGAACAGGAGCGCGCCCGCATCGCCCAGGATTTGCATGATGAGCTCGGCTCCAGCCTCACCGAGATCGGCATGCTGGCTGCCGGCCCGGTGGCAGCCGCGGATTCCCCCCGGCACCTTGTCCAGATTAGCGACCGGGCACGGCGCATGGTTTCTTCCCTGGATGAAATTGTCTGGGCGATGAATCCAAAGCACGATTCGCTGGAGTCATTGGGGAGTTACCTGTGCCTTTACGCGGACCGGTTTCTGAAACCGGCCAACATCACCTTCCGTTTGACCGGAACCCTCGACCTGCCCAACCAGACCCTGAATCCGATCCACCGGCATGAATTCTTCCTCGCCTTCAAGGAAGCCCTGACCAATGTCGTCCGCCATTCTGGGGCCACGGAAGTCCGGCTCAGCCTCCGGATTATTGGCAACCGGTTGCGCCTGTCGCTGGCCGATGACGGAGGCGGCCTGGGATCCGCCCGGCCCACCGCGGGAATGGACGGATTAGCCAACATGCGGGCGCGGATGGAGAAGATGGGCGGGCGGTTTGCCATAGCGAGCCAGGCCGGACGCGGCACCACCCTGCGTTTTTACCTGCCATTGGAAGGACGATTATGATTCGCGTCGCCATCGTGGAGGATAACAAAACCATTCTGGAAAACCTCACGCGTTTCATCCAGGCCGCGCCAGACTTCAAATGCGTGTGCACTTGCGGCACCGCTGAGGAGGCTTTGCACTTGCTGCCAGCCCATCCGGTTGAAGTCGTGCTCATGGACATCCAGCTGCCCAAATTGTCCGGCATCGAATGCACCGCCCGGCTGAAACGGCTGCTGCCCGCGATCCAGATCATCATGATCACCGTGTACGAAGACACGGAACGCATCTCGGCGGCCCTGCGGGCCGGCGCCTGCGGTTACTTGCTCAAGCGCTGCACGCCGGAAGAACTTGTGGCGGCTGTGCGCGAAGCACGGTTGGGTGGTGTCCCCATGCCGCGGGAAATCGCACGCAAGGTCATCGCCGCCTTCCAGCAACCCATCACCACGGCGACAGAAATAGAGGACCTCCGACCGAGCGAGAGGAAAATCATTGAACTGCTCGCGCTGGGACTGCCCAACAAGGAGATTGCCAACCGCCTGGGTTTGGGCACGCGCACCGTCCGCTGGCATCTAGAGAACATTTACGGCAAACTCCACGTCAACTCCCGCGCCGAAGCCATTTTGAAGTTTCACTCAACCATTGTTTCGCAAAAGAACGAAAAATGATTCGCCTTCTGTCGACTCAGCAATTCGCTTACAGTGAGCGCCTGCCTGGGGGCGGTGGTGGGCGCGCCGGTCACTGGCATCCTCATCGTATTTGAAATGACGCACGAATTTTCGCTGGTGCCGGTCCTGATGATCGGTGCGCTGGAAAGCCAGACCATCAGCCGCAAGATGAACCGCCAGATTTTCTACGACGCCCTGTTGACTCAGGACGGTCACCAGCTCGAACACATCCGGCCGCCGCACGATTTGCATAGCTGGCAGCAATTGCCCGTTTCCGCCATCGCGAGTTTTCGACCGGTGATGCTACGCAGCCTGGATTCCGCTGAAATCCAAGCGCTGTTGAAGGCGCATCCATATCAACGTTTTCCGGTGGAGCAAAATGACCGGCTTGCCGGCATTCTCGCGCGCAAGGAAGCCGATCTGGCCCAGGCCGAAAATCGCGCGCCCAAACTTGAGCCGGCAACCACCTGTCGGCGCGAGCAGACGATCCGTGATCTGCAACATCTGTTGATCGAATCCGCCAGCCAGTTCGTCGTCGTGCTGGACCGGCCGGAAGGCAAGGTCATCGGCCTGGTCACACTCCATGATTTGCTGCGGGCTGAGGTTGAAAAAAGCAAAGGTGACAACGAATGAATCCGTGGAAATAGGGCAGGGCTTCGTTCTACCTCCGCATCTCCTAAAGCGAGGGTCCCGCAATGCCAACCGGACAGCGTGTGTGTGCGCTTCGACGATTCTTTCATCCGCCCCAGTCAGCGCCACGACGGAAACTGATTTTGGCGGCGAAAACGTGAAATCATAAATCACCCGCCGGTTGACCTCTTCATTTCCATTTCCAATCCGCTACGTATTCAGCCGTTGCGTCAATGTCTCGCCCGTGGCCGGATGCTGGTTTTCACAGAGCCGCAGGAAATCATCCGCGCGAACTTTGCCGGAAAAGCCAAGTTGTTCCGCGCCCGCCCCGATCCACTGGCCGGAAACGCGCTGTCCTTCATCGTAGTAATCGCCGACGCACAGGTGTTTCTCAAAGTATTCCCTGGCGTTCGTTAACTTATATTGGGTCTTGGCCGTCAGCACGGGAACCAGCCTCCCAAATCCCGGCCCGCATTTTGTGTAAAGATTACACAAAACGATTTGGGCAAACTGCTTCACTGGTCGGCACGATAACGAACCAGTCCGCGTCATTGGAAAACATCCGGGTGAATGGCTGTTGTCCGTGCGGCCTTTCCTGCTGACTTATGCTAACACCAACCACCGCCGATTTACTGAACGCCAGCGAAGTTCTAAACAAACTCGGTGAGCGCATCAACACGGACGCCACCCATTCCGTCATGCAAATGCCGGAATCGAGCCTGGGCGAACATTACGCCGGACGGATTGGAGTAAACGCCATTGAACAAACAAGCCGCATTGAAATCGTCGCCGAGCAGCTCCAAAACTGGCGCGACGAATTGTTGCAACAAAGGAGGCAAAATGTATCTCAATCCGTTTAATAGAGTAGAAGCCGAACCCCTTCGCCAGCGAAGGATGTGGCGCAATCCGCGCTGCAATGCCAAGCCGGCGTCAGAAGCAAACATTCGCGCGCACATCGGTGCTTCGTGTGATGCACACTTTGGTGCCAACTTTGATGCCACGCCCTCCGCGCTGTTTGCCACCAACAATTGTGCGTCATCCATGCCAAGTTCAATATGAACAAACTCACCATCCTGCCTGATGCGTTAATCCGGTTCCGTCATGCGGCGTCACAATATGCGCGGACAACCAAGTCTCACGCTTCAGGATTGCTCGCGCTCAAAGAGGACATTGCTGCGTTGCGCAAACGCGGCGTTTCCTACCGCGCCATCAGCGAACTGTTGACACAATGCGGGATCAAAGCATCCGACACCTGCGTCATCAACTTCTGTCACCGCACCCTGAAGGAAAGACGACGCAAACCGTCTGCCGCGCGTCGTGCAATGCCAGATGCCAACTTTAATCCGACGCGAAAAACCGCGCCAAATGCCGCGACTAAAGCCGCGTTTCCTGCCACGCCCGCCACAACCGTCGGTGCGCTGCCTGTGCCAAACGAAAGTACGCCGGTGAAAATTCGCGGGCCGCACATTGCCAAAGTTGAACTGCTACCTCCCGGAGAACAATATGATTAAACGACTCGATCTCATCCTCAATGGCAAGGGTGGTGTCGGCAAAAGTTATGATTGTTTGCTGCATCATTTGGGCCAGCCTTTAAAATCAGCGGCCGGCCGGCTCGTGCTGTGCAAGCCGTTCCTCGCTACTGCTGCGGTCTGGCTTGACAGCGCCGCCCGCCGCTGTGGGTTGCGCTTAAGGTTTTGCATTCGCAAACCTTGCCCGGCTTTGGGCAC
>Ga0181522_10001082_pt1 | contig 17329 bp, 20 predicted proteins | sample PEATcosm2014_Bin_27_FD_121103 | JGI IMG/M metagenome (GOLD analysis project Ga0181522, IMG submission 121103) | Peatland microbial communities from MTU Mesocosm Facility, Houghton, MI, USA - PEATcosm2014_Bin05_10_metaG | ecosystem: Environmental > Terrestrial > Soil > Wetlands > Peat | place... | reverse complement strand
CATATTACCCCCGAACTGGGACCTACACGGCTACGCAACAGGCTTGCGCCGGCGGCCCCAAGTGCTGACCAACTCCACTGTTCCCGCGTCTGAAAGTTGCAGGCATTTGAATGCGATACACGGTCGCTCGCGGAGCTGAGTCGAGCCTCTGCAAGAAATGGGGCGACGGTATGATAATGTGTTGATGATTTCGCGGCGCGAGGCGCAAATCCTGTGGACTAATCGCAAGCCGCCGAAACGCATGCCGGAAAAGGCGATGGATTTCAGCGAGCCGCAAAATAGAATTGGATCGTACCTTTGGGTGGTCGCCAAGGTGTATACCAACACCAGTTGTAGCGCGAATGTGGCAGTCCGAAACGAAGCATCGAAACGAGGCCGACTGCAGCGGACCGCAAAAGGCTGAAGATCAAAGGAACACAAGACATGAGAAAAATCGGCCCCGCGATTTTGTTTTTTGCCGCACTTGCGACCCTGTTCGGCGAAGAGGCGTTTAGGATCTGGCGCGAATCCCATCACGATCCTCACGAGCTCTACGACCTGTGGCCCGGAGCCTCTTTTTGGACCCCGACGCTGATCGTTCAGGCGGCCATGACCATCATTTTCGTCGGCGCGTGCTTGTATGTTATCGTCTCTAAAAGATATGGACCCACGGAGCGGCATTGGGCTTTCGGCACCATGGGCACAATTCTAGGATTTTGGCTGCGGACCGCCTGACGGACTGAAACCAGCCGGGAAAGAACACTATGAGCAACAGTTCGCTTTCCGTCGCCGACCTTGATGAGCGCATCCGGATCGTTCGAGAGAATATTCGGCAGTTGGTGGAGCAAGCCACCGCTTACTCCGGCGCGGAGGACGAGGATCGCAACGCCGACCGAATCGCGCAACAAACCGCTGAGCTTGATCGGCTCACCAAGCAGCGCGATACACTGACGAAGAAATAGCCGGAGAAACAGCCTCTTTCAGTCGGGTGATCAGGTCGTCGAAAAAGACCGCCTCCGGCGGCTTTTATCGCAACTTGTAAAGCGCGTGGCGCCGGTTACGAGTAAAGGGTCTCACGTGGGTGGGCCAACGTCCCTCTTCGACAGCCTTCGCCCATTCGCGGCTCACCAAAACCTGCGGACCGTCGATCTCGTAGAAGGCGCTGTAGCGTGGACCGTCGTGAGCGATACGCCGTTCTTCGCCGCCGAGACTCACACTGAACGGCTCACCCTCTACGCGCGTGACCGCCTGCACACCCGGCACCTTAAGGAGAGTAGGCACGTGCTCGGTGTCGTAGACCTCGTTGAACAGCGCCTCCTTGTCAGGGTCCACATCCATGCTAACGACGAAAAGATATTTGGATTTGATCGGCATCGGACTCCCTCGCCGTGGCGGCCTTCGTTTCAAAATTCCCGGAGCGAGATGGTTTATCGCGCCCCACGCGGCATACCTTGGCGCATGGAGCAATTCAACGGCTGCCGCGCGACGGTGAGCGCGTGAAAATTATCAGATACGCGTGCCAGGAGTGGCGCGGCCGTTAGTCGACGCTCGTGACCACCGCGAGCTTGGTGATCTCGTGGTTGGTGTAGGCGCGCAGGAACGCTTCATAGTCCCTGAAAGACACGCAGCCATTCGAATCGCCGTTCGGGCCGAGCATGAAGGTATGAGCCAAGAGCCCGCTGCGGCCGAAGACCTTTGCCTGATCCTCGGGGATTAGCCGCAGTGCGCGCACGCCATGGAAGGGTGCCTCGCGCATTTGCAGATCGTAGACGTTGGGCGGGGTGACGCCGCGGCTGCGTACCGGAGCGGACGCTGGATCGTCGAGCTTGTCCCCGTAACCGGAGTGCGCTTCCAACGTCGTCCCATCCGGGAGGTACACCACCCGCGCGGCGATATCGTACACGGCTGTTTGCCGGTCGTAGCGTCCCGCCGGGTTGATAGGTGGGCCAGTGTCAACAACGCCGGCCTCGGGCGCCGCGTAGGCAAGCGTAACCTTCGCCGGCGTCGGCCCGTACAACTTCTCGAAGACGGACGGAAAGCGCTTGCCAAAAATTCTCTCGAAGATCGACGGTTCGGCCGCCGCGCTCGCAATAGCTTGGGTCTGCTGCCCGGTATCGTCGCGAGACGGCCTGGCTTGGCGCCGAAGGTCGGCGGAATGCGGCGCGGGCGTATGCAGCGCCAATTCGCGCCCTTGCTCGGGGGCCGCTCTATCCTGCGTAATCGGGACCGGTTGAGGCAGCGCCGCCAACGACGCCGAATTGTACCATTGGGGCGCAACGCTCGGCGAAAGCGATGCAGACGTAGATCCGAGATAAAAACGAGAATCGAAGAGCGAAGCCGCCGGATCGGACCGCGTCGCCGGAGCTTCTTGCATGGCTTCGGCTCTATTGCCGCTAAGCCCGGGCAGGAAGCTACAAAGTAGCCACGCACCTGCAAATGCGACGCACGTAACCGCCACGCCCACGAAGGCGTTTTTCGGCAGTACACCCCGGGACGAATGCCGGGGAACGTACGGCTCGTACTCGTTACGCCACTTGATACAAGTCATCCGGCCCCCGCCCGACTCTACCCCACAAAACCCCAGACAAATTCGGACGGCGCCGGGCAAGCAGCGCATCCGAACAGAAACTGAATTAAGGCCCCTCCCCCGATCGCCAGATCAGCGAGCCGACCGCCAACCTGCTCATGCATTAAGGCGACTTTTGGGTGAAACGTCAATCAAACAGTAACCATACGAAAGGGGTGGATGGCCGTTGCGAGGCCGCGAAATCGCCGAATTGGCCCGATTTCGCGTCTGACCCACCGTCTACGGGCCGCAGGGGTGCGGACTCCGCCTGAACGGGTGGCCTATCGCCTACCGGGCCTTAAGGTGTTCGTTGGGCGGCGCGATCTCGGTGACCAGATCGCGGATGAGCTGCTTGTTGGGTAGCGGCGTCAGAGTCATTTCACGCGGCTCGAGACGCGCCGTGCAGGCATAGATGGTCTCGCCGTCGAGCTGGATCATGCACTCCTTGCAAGCGTTGGCATTGATGCAGGAAAAGCGGACCGCCAGCGACGGGTCCTTGTGGATGCGCAGCCAGCGTAGGCCGTCGAGCACTGATTGTCCCGGTTCGAACGGAACCTCGAAGATTTCCCAACGTTCGCCGTCGCGTGCACCGCCGCGGCGGATTTTTAGTGTGGCGACCTCGCTCACGACGCCAACGCTTCCCCGGGCGCGCCGGATATCCTCATTTGGCCACCGGCAAGCTGCACGTGCTGATGCACCTGCCAATTCGGCAGCGTATCAGGAAAATCCTCGCGCTGATGGGCGCCGCGGCTTTCGCTCCGGGTCCGCGCCGCTTGTGCGATGGCGCCCGCAGCCACCAGCATGTTGCGCAGGTCAAACCAATCGAGCCGCTCGCTGTCGAAAGCGCCGCCGCGTCCAAAGGGTTGCTCGCCAAGGAGGCCGGCAAGCGCCGCGATGTCGTCCACCGCGCGTTTGAGTTTTGCTCCGGTGCGGAGCGGCCCAACACTATCCGCCATGGTGGCCTGCAGAGCAGCGACCATCTCGGCGGTGTTGCTGTTCCTGGCGCGCCCCGCGGTGCCCACTTTGGCGCGCACGAGGTCAAGCGCTGGCGCCGCATTTTTCGAGCGGAAATCCTGCCGCGTGCTGTTAGCCGCGTGCGCAGAGGCGCTTCTTCCAGCCCGGCGCCCGAACACAAAGGCTTCGGTAAGTGCGTTACCCGAGAGCCGGTTGGCGCCATTGGCGCCGCCAACCACTTCGCCGGCAACGAACAGTCCGGGCACATCCGTCGCCATGGCGGCGTCGGCCTTGACGCCGCCCATGTGATAATGGGCGATCGGCGCGACCTCGACTGGCGTGCGGGTGAGATCAATATTGTTCTCGGTCAGGCGGTCGATCACCGGGCCGAACGCCATACGTAGCGCTTCAGGTCTGCAATGCTGGAAACTCAGATAAGCGCCGCCGTGCGGCGAGCCTCGCCCCGCCTCGACTTCCTTCAGGATCGCGTAGGTCGCAAGATCACGCGTGAGGACGTATTTGCCGTCCTCGTCGGAACCATACGCCGAGGTGAACTCCTCCATGCGGCCATTGAGCAGGCGCCCGCCGAGCTTGTAGCGGAACGGATCCCACATGATCGGGTCCATGCCCACGAGCCGCGGCGCCAAATGTCCTATGGGGAAGAATTGCACGAATTCCATGTCGATCAGCGACGCGCCGGCGCGTAGCGCCAGCGCGTAACCGTCACCGCCCATGTTGACCGAGGCGCTGTTGCGGCGGAACAAACGCGTCAACCCGCCCGTCGCCAGCACCGTCGCCTTGGCGGCGATGGTCACCGCCGCGCCGGAAGACAAATGCCAAGCGACGGCGCCGACGGCGCCGCCTCCGCTCGTGACCAGATCGACGATGCAGAGATCGCCGGCCTTGCGGATGCTCTTTCCGTCACGCGCAATAACCGACCGCAGCGTTTTCGACACAGCCGGACCGGTGTTGATGAAATCCACGTAGACGCAGCGCGGCCGATCGTGGCCCGGGACGGGGGCCGCGGTGATGTGGCCATTCTTGCGCGCCCAGCCGACGCCCCATTTGTCCAGCTGGCGAATGCATTCGGGGGCGTCCTCGCACAGAAGCTGCGACAGCTTTTCGTCGCACAGACCGCGGCCGGCCGCGATGGTGTCGTCAAGATGATGGCCGGGGTCGTCGGGCACCTCTTCGCCGAGCGCCGCCGCGACGGTCATTTGGGCCATCACGGTGGCGCCACCACGTCCGATCAGGCTGCGGTCGGCAAGGAGCACCTTGGCGCCGCCGCGCGCCGCCTCGATCGCCGCATACATGCCCGCGGCGCCGGAGCCGATAACCAGCACATCGGTTTCAACGTTGGCGATGTCTGTGCTCATACGCCTGCTCTCATGGCGCCGCCTGAGTCGCGAACGCGGCGGCGAGGCGCGTGGCGAATTGGCGCTCCATCTCCTTGGCCTTTGAGCGCAGAACCGGCTGACCGAGACTGCCGAGCTTGCCCGTCAAGGCCGACTCGACCTCATAATTGATCTTTGTCTCATCGCCGACTTCGGTGAGGGTTGTCAGGGACGTTGCGCTGAGGCGACCGACGATGCCGAGCGGCGTGCCTTCGACTTTGGCCTCGATCTCGCGCGGCTCTTCGGCGCGCACGACCTGCACCGTGACCTTGAACTTGAAACTCATGTAGGCGACCTTGGTAGTGAACACGGCGGAATAAGTGTCCGGTCCAGTCTCTTCCAGGTCCTGAACGCCGTCGACACAGGACGCAAAAAAGCGCGCATCGCGCACAGCCGCGTAGACCTTGGCGCGAGGTGCTTTCACCGTGACTTCGCCAGTAAATTTCATGGCGGATACTTACGCTCCCTTTTGCAGGCTTGCAGCCCCTCCACGTCCTCGGCGAGGCAAGAAACTATCCCGCGCTCGCCTTCAACATTGATGCCAAAGGGCGATTTGGATCCGAGAGCGCAGCGGCATCGACCTGTATGCGACGCTCGATGAGGCGGCGCGCGGCGGCGAGGTCGCGCTGCGCATTGATGCCCATAGCGTAAAGGAGGAAGCCGTCGCCAAGTTCGAAGGCAAGCAGGCTTTTGCCCGACAACGGGCGGCGGATGCGCACACCCGGTTGCGCTGGCGGCCAGCCCACGCCCTGGATGTACAGATCGTACTGCTCCGACCAGAACGACGGCACAGTGCGATAAGTTTCACGCGCGCCCGCGGCGTTACGCCCGGCCACAGCGCCCTGATCGAGCGCGTGCCGCCAGTTCTCAAGCCGCACCAAGCCGTGCGGCGCGGGAAAGCGCACGGCGTCGCCGGCTGCGAAAATCGTCGGATCCGAAGTACGGCACTGCTCATCGACGATAATGCCGTTGTCGGTCGCGAGTCTGGCCACGGCCGCGAGCGCGTCGTTGGGCTTCACGCCAGTACCTACCACGACCAGATCGGCCGAGACGATTTCGCCGCCTTCGATCGTGACGCCGATGCCGTCGCGAGTGGCGTCCACCCCCGTGATCGTGGCGCCGGTGCGCAGATCGACTCCACGCCGCCGGTGCTCGTTGACGATGAAGGCAGCGGTGTCCTCGTCGCAGACGCGGGCCAAAATGCGGGGCGCCACTTCCAGCACGGTCGTCCGCACTCCAAGCTCCCTTGCGGAAGCTGCGACCTCAAGGCCGATCAGTCCACCGCCGACCACCACCAGGTTCTTGGATTGGCCCAGCACTACCCCCAGCGCCCGCGCATCGGCCTCGTTGCGCAGGTAATGCACTCCGGTCATGCCAATCGGAAATTGCGGCAGCTCACGCACCAGCGATCCGGTTGCTAGCACGAGCGCGTCGTAGGGATAGCGGCGCTCGTCGATGGCTATCACTTCTCGTGCCGTACGATCGATCGCAGTGACAACCGCAGTGCGCTCCAGCACGACGTTCTGCGCGGCCACGCCGCCGGCGCCGGCAATCAGCGCATGCTCCGGCAAGGCCTTGCCGGTGAGCACCGCCTTCGACAGCGGCGGCTTCTCGTAAGGCTCACACGCCTCGTCCGTGAGGAGGAGCACCTGGGCGCCAGGATCGGCGCGCTTGGCTTCGATCGCAGCCAGCACGCCGGCTGGGCCACCCCCGACCACGACTATTCTTTTGCCCGATTGCCCTTCGGCCATGCCGCGCGCCGCACTCAGGCCCGCAGCGCCGTGAGCATGTCCTTGATATATTCGTCGGCGCTCGAGATCACGAGCATCTTCACGTGCGGCCGCAGTTGCGCCAGCATTTTCGATAGCGTCTCGTCGCTGGTCGACGCGCCACCAAGGATGAGCGCGGTAGTCATCACGTGCTTGACGTTGCAAGCCTCGCCGATGATCGCAGCCGCCGCGGCGCTTTCTCCGGCGGTCGCCACCATCACCACAAGGTCGGCGGTGTTGATCTCATCGACCAGATCCTTGGTGCGGCCGGCGAGGTCGTTAAGCCAGCCACCCATGGAGAAGCGTTCGCCTTGCCGTGGCGCGCCGGAGAACGAAGACGCCGTAAGAAAGGAGGCGCGCTGCCACTGGGAGCCAGCCAACTCCTTGACCACGTGCTCACTCGGCGCGTCCAGTGCGATCACCTTGACGGCGCGCGGCTGCGAGTTGGGCCGATTGATGCGGAACTTGGCCTCCGCCGCCGAACTCATCCGCGCCGATTCACTTTGCATGTCCGCCCTCCTTCCGGCTTGCTAGATATAGCGGCTCCGGGCCCATATTTCATTATGGGCGGTGTTCTGTATAACGGCGCTCGTCCGAACCGCAAACGGCCGCCGTCGCAACCCTCATCTTCGCTCCTCGCCCAGGCCCTCGCTATCCCATGTCCGCCACGAAACGTATCGACTTGTGCTCCACCGACGAGGTCGCGCCCGGAGCGGCGCTCAAGGTCGAGACCGAAGGTTTGACGCTCGCCGTGTTTAACGTCGACGGCGAATTTTTTGTCACCGATGACCTGTGTACCCACGGGCCGGGCTCGCTGTCGGAGGGGTACCTGGAGGACGACGTTATCGAGTGCAATTTTCACAACGGGCAATTCAACGTCCGCACCGGCGAAGTGGTGTCGCCGCCCTGCATGGTGCCGATAAAGACCTATCTGGCGCTGGTGGTGGACGGGAAGGTGACCATCGAGGTGTGAAAACACCTCGATGGTCATGGCCGGGCTTGACCCGGCCATCCAGGCCTTCTGATTGCTAGAGACCTTAGGTCGTGGACGCCCACCACGTGGGCGTGCGCGGCACGCCGTTCTTCGAACGGCTATGCGCGGGCATGACGGCGTTGGGCCTCCGCCCAATAATGCCGGTGATCACATATAGGCAGTTGACGAAATCATCTGACCCGGCTTGTTACCGGTTCAAGAAATTTGAGGAGAAACGCCGATGACCAGAAACAAGCCGCCATTTCGCGCCGACGTGGTCGGCAGCATTTTGCGCACCGCGCCGTTGAAAGAGGCGCGGGCGAAGCGGGAAAAGGGCGAGATCAGCACCGCACAGCTCAAGGAAGTCGAAGACCGCGAGATCGAGAAGATCATCAAAAAACAGGAGGAGGTCGGAGTGAAAGTCACGACCGACGGCGAATTCCGCCGCTCGTGGTGGCACTTCGATTTCTACGGCATGCTCGACGGCATGGAGCGTTACACGCTCGACCATGGCATCCAATTTCACGGCGTGCAAAGCCGGATGGAGAGTATCCGCGTCACCGGCAAGCTCGGCTTTTCCGCCAATCATCCGATGTTGGAGCATTTCAAGTTTCTCAAGGCGCACACCCGCGTTACGCCGAAGATGTGTATTCCGAGCCCCGCGACGCTGCATTTCCGGTTGGAACCGAATTCCGTCGACACAAAATTTTACGCCGACCGTGATGCCATCTTCGACGACCTGGCCAAGACTTACCGGCAGGCGATCCGCGGCTTCTATGATGCCGGTTGCCGGTATCTGCAATTCGACGATACCGCGTGGGCCTATCTTTGCTCCCAGGCGGAGCTGAAAAAGGCGCGCGATCGCGGATTGAATGCCGATCGCCTGCAGCAGGATTACGCCCGCGTCGTCAACAACGCGCTCGAGGGCAAGCCAGCCGACATGGTGATCACCACACACATCTGCCGCGGCAATTTCCGCTCGACCTGGATTTCCGAGGGCGGTTACGAGCCGGTCGCCGAAACGATGCTCGGCAAATTGAACTACGACGGCTTTTTCCTCGAATACGATAGCGCCCGCGCCGGTGGATTCGAGCCGCTGCGCTTTCTGCCCAAAGGCAACAAAATCGTCGTGCTAGGACTCATCACCACCAAATCCGGCACGCTGGAAAAGAAGGACGACATCAAACGGCGCATCGACGAAGCGACCAAATACGCCGCACTCGATCAGCTTTGCCTGTCGCCGCAATGCGGCTTCGCGTCGACAGAGGAGGGCAACGTCCTCGCCGAGGACGAGCAATGGGCTAAGTTGCGGATGGCCGTGGAGATCGCCAACGAAGTCTGGGGCTGAGGTTTCCAGCCACACGGCGCGCCGACCGCAAAAGGCGAGCGAACGATGAGCAACACCTTGCGCTGCGCTGATGTGGTTGCTCGCTCGCTTCACCGCCTCGGCTGCCGGCGCATGTTCACGCTCTCCGGCAACCACATCATGTCGATCTTCGACGCTGCGCTCGATGCCGGCATCGACCTCATTCACGTCCGGCATGAAGCCGCCGCGGTGCACATGGCCGACGCCCATGGCCGCCTGACCGGCGAAGTCGGCGTTGCCCTGGTTACCGGCGGACCTGGTCACGCCAATGCGGTCGGCGCCTTGTACACGGCACTGGCGGCGGAATCGCCGATGGTTCTTTTGTCTGGACACGCCGCGACTTGGGAGTTGGGGCGCGGCGGATTTCAGGAGTTGGATCAGGCGGGGATGGCCAAGCCGGTGACCAAAGCGTCTTGGATGACCGGCGACGCCGTATCCCTTGGCCGAGACATTGGCGAAGCTTTTCGTATCGCCCTCTCCGGGCGGCGCGGGCCCGTTCACGTGAGTCTGCCGTCGGACCTGCTCGATGCGCGCCTCGACGAAAACGCCGTGACATGGCCAACACCCGCCGCGGCGCAGCGCCAAGCTCTCGGCGACGCCGACTGCGCCAAGATCCTTTCGCTGCTTACCGCCGCCAAACGCCCGATCATCTTCGCCGGTCCACAACTGTCGAACACCGCCGGACGCGATCTGCTGGCCAATGTCGAAGCTGCAACCGGTGTGCCGGCCGTCATTTTGGAGAGCCCGCGCGGTCTGGCAGATGCAACGCTTGGGGCTTTACCCGACGTGGCGAAACAGGCCGACCTTGTGGTGCTCCTCGGCAAGGCGCTGGACTTTACGCTCAAACGGACAAGCGCTCCCGCTTTCGATCCCGCCGTTCGTCTCATCGCGATCGATCCGGAAGCGGCGCTGACTGCACGCGCGAAGCACGCGAAAGGCGATGCGCTGCTCTTCGCGTGAGTGGCTGATCCGGCGCTCGCCGCCGAAAAACTCGCGGCTTTCGCTAGAAAGATGCCACGGCTAGATACGTCATGGCTGACCGAAGCCCGCAAGTCTCTCGACGCACGGCCGGCATCGTGGCGAGACGTCGTGTCGAAGACGCACGGCCGGCTGCATCCGGCGGAAGTGTTCCGTGTTTTGCGTCCTTTCATTGAGCGCGACCCTAACACCATCCTCATCTGCGACGGCGGGGAATACGCCCAGTGGGCGCAGAGCATGCTTCCGGTCCGGCGCCGGCTGATCAACGGCGTGGCCGGCGCGATCGGCAGCTCATTGTCGTTCGCGCTCGCGGCACGCCTAAGCGATACTAGGGCGCCGGTATTCGCGGTGCTGGGCGACGGCACGATCGGATTCCACATCAGCGAATTTGAAACCGCCGTCCGCCGTTCCCTGCCGTTCGTCGCCATTCTCGGCAACGACGCACGTTGGAATGCGGAGAGCGAAATCCAGCGCCGCGACTACGGCGCCAACCGGATGCACGGCTGCGAGCTTCTTCCCGTCCGCTACGATCAGGTGGTGACGGCGCTCGGTGGGCACGGCGAATATATCGAACGCGCCGCCGACCTGCCCGCCGCGATCGAACGCGCTCTCGCCAGCGGCAAGCCCGCATGTGTGAACGTCATGATCGAGAGCACCGCGGCGCCCGCGCTACGCTTGCCGCTTTGACGAGAAGTTATTCCGCCGCCAGCGCGCTGGCCTTGAGCGGCAGATTAAGCCGCTGCCAGACGTCCACCAAGGCTTCGGCGAGCAGGTCGATCAGCGCATCGTCGTGGTACGGGCTCGGGGTGATGCGCAGGCGCTCGGTGCCCTTGGGCACCGTCGGGTAATTGATCGGCTGAATGTAGATGCCGTGATCGGCGAGCAACAGATCGCTCGCCTCCTTGCAGCGCTCCGGATTGCCGACGAAGACCGGAACGATATGGGTCGAGCTCATCATCACCGGCAGCCGCGCCGCGGACAGCACCGCCTTGGTGCGGGCGGCGCGTTCCTGATGACGCTCGCGCTCCCAGTTCGACGTCTTCAGATGCCGTATGGCCGCGGTCGCTGCGGCGCAGACCGACGGCGGCAACGCCGTGGTGAAGATGAAGCCGGGCGCATAAGAGCGCACCGCATCGATCAACGTCGTCGAGCCAGTGATGTAGCCGCCGAGGCAGCCGAACGCTTTGGCGAGCGTGCCTTCAATCACATCGATGCGGCCCATGGCGCCATCGCGCTCGGCGATGCCGCCGCCGCGCGGGCCGTACATGCCGACGGCGTGCACCTCGTCCACATAAGTCATGGCGCCGTAGCGCTCGGCAAGATCGCAGATCTGATTCACGTGCGCGATGTCGCCGTCCATGGAGTAAAGACTCTCGAAGACGATTAGCTTCGGCCGAGCCGGATCGGCTGCGGCGAGCAGTTCCTCCAGATGTGCCATGTCGTTATGGCGGAATATCTGCTTTTCGGTGTGTGCCTGGCGTACGCCCTCGATCATCGAATTGTGGTTCCAGGCGTCGGACAGAATGAGACAGTTCGGCATCAGCCGCGCCAGCGTCGAGATTCCGGTCTCGTTGGAGACATAACCGGAGGTGAACACCAGGGCCGCTTCTTTGCGGTGCAGATCGGCGAGTTCACGCTCCAGCTCGACCAGCGGATGATTGTTCCCGGCGATGTTGCGGGTGCCCCCGGCGCCGGTGCCCATGCGGGTCGCGGTCTCCACCATGGCGCCGATGACCTTGGGATGCTGGCCCATGCCCAGGTAGTCGTTCGAGCACCAGATCACGACGTTCTTCGGCCCGTCCGCCGAATGCCATACCGCGTGCGGGAAGCGGCCGGCGAGGCGCTCCAGATCGGCAAATACGCGGTAGCGGCGCTCCGAGTGCAGCCGGTCGAGGGCGTCGGAAAAAAAGGCGCGATAATCTACGGGGTAGTTGGTCCGATGAACCATAGGAGAAAGCGTCCCGGCGGGGCGATTGAACCTCTTTCGGCTAGTTCTAGAAGCGTTCCAGGGTATTTGTCGAGACCATCGCCGGGGTAATTCGTCGCGCCTCGGCCAGATAAGAAAATGCAGCCAAGCGTTGGGGCAAGAAGGTGAATTTTTTCTTCCGGGCGAGCCGCCCGGCTGCCGCGCCCTGGTCGTTCATGGTAGGCTGGGCCGCAGCGTCAGCCCATGAGCAGCCCACCTCACTCCCGCTTCGCGTCTGAGGCCGTGGTGAACGAAATGCCGAAAATCCCGAAGGTGCAGATGCCCATCGTCAGCCTCGCCGATCAGATGTGGCAGCTGGCGGAGACAGGTAAGCGCGTCAACGTCCTATGGCAGGAGGACGACACGCTGGCCTTCGTCGCGCGCGGCCGCGAATATCGCAGCGAGTTTCACATCAATCCGTCCGACGAAGTAATGTATCCAATCAAAGGCGATATGCAGCTGCACTATCGCACGCCCGACGGCAAGGAAGAGATCGCGCTGGTGCCCGAAGGCTCCGTGATCCACACGCCGGCCGGGGTGCCACACTCGCCGCGCTTTGGGCCCGAATCCTTCGCGCTCGTTCTCGAACGCAAGCGCCGAGACGGCGAGATCGACCGCTTCCAATGGTTCTGTCCGAAGTGCGACGCGCTCTTGCACGAAGTGACGGCGGTGGTGAAAGACTATCGCGCCGATCCGGTGTCGAACGCCTACCAGAACATGTTCGACAGCGAAGAGAACCGCACCTGCAAGAAATGCGGAACCGTGATGCCAAAGCCTTAAATGCGTCTCCCGGCAGCGGCTGCAGGAAGATCACCCTTTCGCCACCGCGATCTCCAGCGGGAAGTCATCGACGACCTCATGCCCGCTGTCGGTCACGATAAAAGTGTGGCCGAGGAAAATACCAAATAATCCGTCGGGCGTGATCGGATTGGGCTCGGCCATGATCACCATGCCGGGCTTGAGCACCTGCTCGAACTCTTCCGCCGCGACGTGCTCGGCGACCACGTGCGGCTGGTCGGTGACGAGATCGATGCCGTGGCACTGGGTCGGGCGCGACTGGTAGCCGTTGTCGCGAAAAAATTTGCTCGCGAGCCGCATGGCCTCAGCGGGCTTGCCCGGCGCGATCTCTGCAACGATGCGGTGGTAGCCCGGCAGCGTGATCTCGTTCCAGAATTTCTTCACCATCTCGGTCGGCTCACCAACGCAGATGGGCGAGCCGATCTGCGCGGTATAACCCCGATAACCCGCGGCCAACTCCATGTTGATGATGTCGCCCTTTTGTAGCACCCGCGATGACGGGCGCGGATTACCAAAGATCATCGACGGGTTCGCCATGGGTGTCGAGCCGATGATAAGAAAATCGATATCGCCGCCGCCTTCCAGGATCGCAGCTCCGGCGGCGGCGCGCAGCTCGTATTCCTTCACGCCCGGGCGCGCCCGCGCCACCATCGCGTCCATGGCGTTCTTGCACAGCACGCCGGCTTTGCGCACGCAGTCGAGCTCTTCGGCGCTGTGAACCGAAAGCAGCTCATGCAGGAAGCCCTTAGTGAAAATGAGCTCCGCTTCGGGAAGATTCTCGCGCAGCACGTTGTATTGATTCACCGGCATGTAATCGCCGTGGCGCGGATCGATCTCCATGAGCCCGATGCGGCCGCGCTCGCGTTTCAGTTCGCGGATACGCTCCACCATGATGTCCGCATAGCGTCCGCTGCGGCTGTGGCGGACGTCCTTGACCGCGACTTCGACCTGGCGGCGCACCGCTTCGGCGTGGGTGCCTCCCATCGAGTAGATCAACGTCGGCTCGCCATCGAGCGGCACCAGCACGTAGCTGGACAGCGCGTGCCATTCCCAATGGCCGGTGAGCCAAAGCATGCCGCCGCCGAAACTCCAGTGGCTCGGACCGCCGGGTACGATGAGCACATCAAGTTTTTGCTCGTGCATTTTCGCCCGCAGCGCGCGGTAGCGGCGGTCGTATTCGGCCTTGGAGAACTGCTCCCATACCGCATCGCGGTAGTACGGCGTGTCGCGCATGTTGGCGAACGGAAGCGACTGGTCCAGCTTCCCTCGTACTTGCTCCCACGGCTGCGGGCCGATGCGCGGCAGACGAATCTCAGTGTTCATTGTAGGGTGTTCCTCGAAAACTTCGGTTCAGATCAACGAAATCAGAACATGACGAGTGGGTCAAAGATCTGTCGCTGGATCGATTGGACGACGCGACGTATGCCGGATGTGAAGTATGAGAAGCTCATCCTCTGCGACGCGATAGTAAATGAGATATGGATATCGGAGAACTGGCAAGCGGCGGTGCCCCGCATCGTCGACGACGCGGCCGATCTGCGGAAAGAAGCTTAGGGTCTCAATCGAAGATTTAATGCCCCCGAGTACGTTGGCGGCACCGATGGGATTTCGCTCGACAAGATAGGTGCCAATGCTTTGAAGATCGCGCATCGCACGCGGGGAGTAGACGACGTTCATAACCCGTGAGCGCGCCAGAATGCCTGGATGGTTTCCGGCGGCACGCGCTCGCCGCGCGCAATTTCAGCTTCGGCTTCCGCGATCGCAGCCGCTTCATCGTCCGTCAGCGGTATTGGTGAGTCTTCGGCGAGGGCGAGCATTAATCGAGCAAGGTCGTCCTGAGTCTCCGGAGGCAATTGGCTTATGACAGCGACAGCCTGTTCAAAGAGCTTCGTCATGATCTCTCTCATTCTTCCAGGCAGTTCTACACGCTATTCCTGTCCTTCGCGACGTACACGTACCTCGGCAGCGGGCGATCCGCGCACTTTGCTCCCGCCGCGCGGGTGGCCGCAAGCCGTGTATAGTTGTAAAGATATCCTTGCATAATAACAGTGCGCCCGCAAAAGCGGACGCCACAATATTCAGGGAGGAAAACCGATGCGCAGCCCATTGGTCCTGTGGGTGCCGGCAGCCGGAATTGCGATACGGGCTGTTGCATGAAGATTCCGCGGCGGACCGTTCTGGTGTCTTTGCTCGGTGCGGGCGCGGCGACGGGCGGCCGACTGGCCCGCGCTGCCGACAAGATCGTCGCCGGCACGCTCGGCGGCCAGGCGCCGCTATGGCCGTTCTACATTGCCGCCCAGAAGGGATTCTTTGCCGCTGAAAATCTCGACGTCGAAATCAACTTCGCGCAGAGCGGCGCCGCGGTCACGCAACAGCTGACGGGCGGCTCACTCGACGTGGCGCTCAGCGTCGGCATCAACGATCCGATCAACGCCATCGACAAGGGCGCGGGGCTCGCGATCATTCGCATCGTCGGCAACTTCGCGCCGTATGTTTTGATCGGCAAGCCGGGCCTCAAGGCGATCACGGATCTCAAAGGCAAGACCGTCTGTATCGGCTCCGCCAGCGATATGACGACGGTCTATTTCGAACGCATGGCCGCCGCAACCGGATTGAAGAAATCGGATTACGAGGTGATCTCCGCGGGCGTGGGCGCAGCGCGCTACGCGGCGCTGAAGGCGGGTATCGCGGACGCGGCGCTGGTTCTGCCGCCGCTAAACTTCCAGGCCAACAAGGCAGGCTTCGTCACGATCGCCTTCGCACCGGACTACGTGAAGGACCTGCCGTTCACCGGCATGGCGGTGCAGAAATCCTGGGCCGCCGCCCATGAACCGCTCGCCAAGCGCGTCCTCGCCGCGACCGACAAGAGCATCGCGTGGTTCGCCGATACGGCACACCGCGACGAGGCGATCGAACTTCTCGTGCAAGCCGCCCACGCGGACAAAGAGGATGCGGCGGCGAGCTACGATCTCTTACGCCGCACCGGTTATTTCGAGCCAAGCAGCAAGGTTTCGCGCGCAAAGCTACAAAATGTCATCAATCAGGAACGGCAGGCCGCCCTTGTCGGTCCGTCGCTCACTGTCGATAAACTGGTGATCCCAGGTTTTACGAAATTGTCTGATTGAACAAGGACGGCGGTGCCCCCGTCACGGCCGCGCGCACGGGTTTTTGAAGCGATTGACACGCTTCGGCCATGGCGCGGCATGCTAGGCTATGGGTAACGTGTCGGATAAATCTGCAACATCAGATCGCAGGAGGCGACCATGGGTTTGATGGATGTTCTCAACGGAATGCAAAACGGACCGCGCGGTGCGCCCAATCCCGGCAGCAGCCCGAGCGGCAAGGGCATGTCGCCGATCACCATGGCGGTGCTGGGCCTGCTTGCCTACAAGGCCATCAAGAGCTTTACGGCGCCGAGCGCAAACCAAGCCGCACCGGGCGCGAACCCGCCCGCTCCGTCCGGCCAGACCGCGAACGCCGGCGGTAACATCGGGGACATTATCAAAAACGGCTTGGGCGGCTTGCTCGGGGCGGGCGCGGCGGGAACTGTCCTGAGCAGCGGCCTCAACGACCTGCTCAAGCAATTCCAACAGGCGGGTCAAGGCAACACGGCGAATTCCTGGGTCGGCACCGGACCCAACAAATCCATTTCAGCCGACGATCTCGCCAAGGTGCTCGATTCCGATCAGATCAAAACGCTCATGGCGCACGCTGGACTGTCGCGGGACGAAGTGCTCAACGCGCTCAGCCAGCATCTGCCGGGCTTGGTCAACGAGATGACGCCGAACGGACGGCTGCCGACCGACCAGGAAGTGTCTCATATGTTTCAGTAGCGCGCGGGTCGCGCATTACTGCTTGACGCGCACGCCGGCACGTTCAAGTCGCGGCAGCACCTCGTCGCAGAAATACGGCACCTCGTCGAGATAATTGACGAATGAAAGTCCAATGCCGCGCACGCCAGCTTGGCTGATGACGGAAAGCTCCTCGGCGATCTTGTCGGGTGTGCCGACGAACGGATAGCCGCCCACTGCGTTGGACGCGAAATAACGACGCTTGGCATCATACTCCTCGGGCGGAATTGTCTGCGGCGTGATGCTCTTGTTGGCCAGCATGCCATCGATGGCGCCCCAATCGGCGTTCTCGATGATCGCGTGCTGATAATAGTCGTCGGCTTCTTGCTGCGTCGGGCGGCAGATCACCTGCCCAACGGTGAACACCTCGATCTCACGGCCGAGCGATTGGGCCTGCCCCTTGATCTCCGCCACCTTGGCAGCATTGCCGGCGAGCGATTTGCGCGAACCCGCGGTGGCGACGAAGAACGCATCGCAATTGCGCAGCGCGAAGGCTTGCCCCACGCCGGACGAACCGGCGTTCATCATCAGCGGGCGCGTGCCACCATAAGGCTTCGGAAACGCGCGCGCTGCTTTCAAATGCAGGAACTTGCCGTCGAAATCGAACGTATCGTCCCGCGTCCAGGCCTGTTTGACGACGTCGACCCATTCCTGCGCGTAGTCGTAGCGCACGTCATGCTCGCGCTGCTTGACGCCGAACATGTCGAATTCGCCTTCGTTCCATCCGCAGACGAT
>Ga0181522_10001081_pt1 | contig 17334 bp, 19 predicted proteins | sample PEATcosm2014_Bin_27_FD_121103 | JGI IMG/M metagenome (GOLD analysis project Ga0181522, IMG submission 121103) | Peatland microbial communities from MTU Mesocosm Facility, Houghton, MI, USA - PEATcosm2014_Bin05_10_metaG | ecosystem: Environmental > Terrestrial > Soil > Wetlands > Peat | place... | reverse complement strand
GCATAATTATCCAGCAGCGTGTCGGCCAGGATGATGCGTCTCGTGCTGCCGAGTCCAGTGAGAGCTGCATTCGCCTTCGTGCTCTTCTCCGAAAGCTTCCAGCGGTAAACTCCGCGGACCCGGGTACCTGCGCGCTCGCCCAGTTGCACCAGCCGGCGCCGCAAGTCTTCATTCTCCAGAGGCTCGAACTTATAGAAGATGGGAAACAGCAATACCGGTGCAAGCTGCGCCATCAGAATGAACAACGCCATGAAGATGGCCCAGGTAAACAGCCACCAATGCTGCGGCGACTGGCGAATCATAAAGTAGAGCAACTCGACCACAACCGATGCCAGCAAGAGTTCCACGAGGAAACCTTTGGTTTCGTCCCACAGCCACGAGCGAAAGTTTTGTGTGGAGAGTTGGAAGTTTCGTTCCATGCGGAAACCATAGTAGTCAATCCCGAAGCCCAGGACTTTTCCGAGCAGGAGTAGGAAGAATAGGTACAAAAATAAGGCCAGCGTGTAGTTTTGGAAAGCCAAACGACGTGCCAAATCGCTGAGCCGGGTGGACCAGTCTGTGACCAGCAAAAGAATAAGGAAGGCCGAGCCAACGACAAAACCGGCTATCCCCAGCCACCGGCGAATCCGGTTGTAGCGGCGTGCCTCGGGCGAATCGTCGGTCGGTGTGGCGATCGGAGCGAAAGTCATGCTAGCTCTAAGTATCGCACTTCAGCCGAAGCGTGGGGGAGCTGAAGTTGGAATAGAGAGGCGGCAGTTTAGTAGCTATCCGTCGTGCACGAAGCTCTCGGCGGCCGCCAGTATTTGGGCCACCAATTCCGGCGAGGCGGCTTCGGCGTATGCGCGCAGCAACGGCTCCGTCCCCGACGCGCGAAACAATATCCAAGCTTCGGCTCCATTGCCCTGGGTCGGGGAATCGAGAAAAAATTTTATGCCATCCAGATTTTCTTTTCTCACGACTCGATAGCTTCCCAGGCGCCGGGTGGTTTCGGCACTCGCGCGCTGAATCGCCTTTTGCTTGAGGGCTTCCGGGATGTGCAGATCGCGCCGGCCGTAGTAGTGCGGACCGAAGTCACGTTGCAGATCTGCGACTAATTGACCCAGCGGCTTGCCTTCCTCCGCCATGACGTTGGCCAAAAGCAGGCAATTCAGAATTCCATCGCGTTCCGGAAGAAAACGCGAGTAGCCGATTCCGCCGGATTCCTCGCCGCCGATCAGGATGTCATGCTCCATCATCAAGTCAGCGATGTATTTGAAACCGATTTTCGTCTCGTAAAGTTTGCGGCCGTGCTTCGCTGCGATGCGATCCAGCATCCGCGTCGTATTGAAGGCCCGGACTACATCCCCCGGCCACTTTTTTCGGTCCAGCAACCAACGCAGAAGTACGCAGAAAATTTTATGGGAGTCGACAAAGCTCCCGTCTTCCGCAACGGCTCCGATGCGATCGGCATCTCCGTCCGTGGCCAGGCCCGCGTCGCACCTTTCCTGAGTTACGGTTTGCTGCAGCAGCGCGATGTGCGGCTCAATCGGTTCGGGATTAATCCCTGGAAATAGCGGATTCAGTTCCTGACGAATGGCAATGTGATTGACGTTACGCTCGCGAAAAATTCCTGCGAGGATGCCGCGCCCAGAGCCGTACATGGAATCGATTGCGATTTTGAATTTTGCCTGTCCAATCAAATCCATGTCCACAAAGGCACAAATTGCGGCGACGTATGGGGTCTTTAAATCAACCTCTTCGATCGCAGCCTTCGAACCTCGCGGCGGCGACTCCGCGCGCATCTCTTCTTCCACTTTTGTCATGATCGCGGGTGTGGCCGAGCCGCCGAACTTTGCCTTGAACTTCACTCCATTCCAATTCCAGGGATTATGGCTTGAGGTAACCATTACTCCACCCGCGGCTCCATTGGTTTTCACCGCGTAGGAAACGGCGGGAGTCGGGGTGTAATCGTTGGCCAGTTTGACCGCGATGCCGGAGGCGGCGATGACCTCCGCGGCAACCTGCGCGGCCTGCTGCGAGGCGAATCGAGTGTCGTAGCCGACAAAAATCCCGTGGTGGGGATCTTCGTATTTCAAAACGTAAGAAGCGATTGCGCCAGCGACTCGGCGGACGTTATCGAAAGTGAAATCGTCGGCGATGATGCCCCGCCAGCCGTCGGTTCCGAACTTGATTTCCTTAGGCATGTTTTTTCTTCCGACAATTTCAAGAAGGTTTTCGAATCGGTATAAAACGCTGAGTGCTGACCACATCGATAGTGAATCGACTTCAAATTTCCTGCGGGCTCAGTGCTTGAATTCCATGTGAATATTAATCCAATAATCGCCGCGAGGCGGTGGGCTGAAACTGCCCGCCAGCAGCGCAGTTCGGGTGCAAATGGCGAGAGCGGTTTCGGGATCGACCAATGCTTCTTGTATTTTGCCCTTCGCGTCAAGCTTTAGAAACATATCGAATGGAGTTGCCGTTGAACCCGCTGGCAATGATTGCTTGCATTGCTTGACGCTGGATTGAAACCTCGCAGGAAACTCATTCCCGACGGTCTCGTCATAATGTTTGCCGGCGGTGCTTTTCAGATTTGCGTCGACTGCAGCAACGGCGTCGGCGAGTTGTTTCTTATCTGCCGCGTAAGCGGAGGAGAAGAGCATCCCTAGAGTCAGTAGGAGCATTGAAAACTTCCGGCAGATCTTCATCTCGACTCCGTTCCTCGCTTCGCGAGAGTGCTGGTTAAAAACAATTGATCGAACAAGACTGGTCGAACAAGACTGATCGAACAAGTTTGTCAAACAAGTTTGTTTAGCTTCTTGCTGTCCAGATATTTAACTACTTTGCCTACATCTTGTGAATGTTGACGTGTGGTGATCAGTAACGCGTCAGGGGTATCGACGACGACCAGGTCATCGACTCCCACGACAGCGACGAACTTATCCGGAGCGTGAACGTAATTTCCGGTTGAGTTCAGGACAAAACTACCCGCGGCGGAGAGGACGTTTCCTTCGGGGGCCGCGTTCTTTGCGGTGTGATGCTCGTGCAGGGCGGTCCAGGAACCGAGATCGTTCCAGCCGAAATGCGCGGGCAGGCAAAATATCTTTCCCGCATGTTCACCCTTTGCCGAGCGCCGTTCCAGTACTGCGTAATCGATGCTGATGTTTTCGCACTTGGGATACAGGCGGCGAAAAGTGGAGGCGAATTTCGTTGTACCGAAGGTGGAAGCGATCTCTTGCAGCAACGGCGCGGTTTCTGGGAGATGCTCCTGAAGAGCGTTGGCCAGGGTGCGAGCGCTCCACAGAAACATTCCGCTGTTCCAGAAATAATTGCCAGCCGCGATAAATGCGGCGGCTTTTTCCGCGTCGGGTTTTTCAGTGAAGCGTCGCACTCGAAGAGCATTGCCGGTGAAAGCGCTGCCCGACTCAATGTACCCGTATCCGGTCTCGGCGCGAGAAGGCTTGATCCCGAGCACAACAATATTTTCGTCAGCAGCGGCAAGCTCGATGCCGCGCTGGATCGTTTCTCGATAGGCCTTCTCATCGGCGATCACATGATCGGAAGGGAACAGGCCGAGGATTGCGCCGGGATCCTCACGCAACAGCAGAAACGCCGCCAATCCTATCGCGGGCGCGGTGTTGCGCCCCACAGGTTCGGCGATCGCCTGCGCCTTCGGCAACTTTGGAAGCTGCTTCAGGAGGGCGGGACGGAGATCCTCATTGGTGACAATCCAAATTCGTTTTACCGGCGCCACAGGCAGCAAGCGCGCGACCGTCTGCTGGATCATGGTTTGCCTGCCGTCGAGAGCCAGCAGTTGTTTCGCATGTTTCTTCCGGCTCATCGGCCAGAAGCGCGTGCCACGGCCGCCGGCAAGAATCACGGGATAGAAGTTTGAGTGCGTAGCCACGTTATTAGGATATTTCCCCGGGATCAGTATTACATCCTTGTTTCCGGTTCACTGAGCGCCGAACCAGGCACCTGCGCACGCAGGCACTCCAGGGTCCATTGCGGGCGAACAGTAAACTTCTCGATCGACGCCGGAACAACCAGCGCATCGCCCCTGGCAAAAGTCACAGGGTCCGCGCCGGGAGCTTCGACTACGCCGCATCCTTCGAGGGCGACCAGGATCTGCACCGAACTGTTACCCGCATCTTCCCGAGTGCTCAACTCCTGAGCTTCTTTCATTTCGAACATGTCGACTATGAAATAAGGAGCGGATACCAGGGAGGCCTGCCGATTGTTAGTGCCACGAATTTGCGTGGGAGCCGGCCGCATGACTTTTCCAGATGCAACATGCAACTTCACAGCCGCAAGCCCCTCTTTCAAATGCAACTCTCGCGGCCGTCCGTAATCATACAGACGATAGGTCGTGTCCGATTGCTGCTGAGTTTCGACGATTACCGATCCCGGCCCCAGCGTGTGTACGGTTCCTCCCGCAACATAAATCATGTCCCCGGTATAAACGTTGAGCCAATTGAGCAACTCCTCGGCACGCTTTTCCTGGATGGAGGTTTCGAACTGAGCCAGCGTTACACCGGGCTTTAATCCCAGCGCGATCTGCGCTCCAGGTCTGGCTTGCGCCACGTACCAGCACTCAGTCTTACCCCAAGGTTCACCGGCGCGACGAGCTTGCTCGTCATCGGGATGCACTTGCACCGAAAGCTTCTCATGCGGAAAAAGGAACTTCAGCAGCAGCGGAAACCGTTGGGCATCGCGCGCCGCATCGCCCACAATCTTCCGCTGAAATTTCACGGTGGCTTGCGCCAAAGTCTGCCCGGTAAGCGGACCGTTGGCGACGATGCAATCGTCGCCGGTGAGCCAGGCTTCTCCAATTTTTTCGCCGAATTGGCGATTGGGATAGATCGGCGATAAATCCTGTGTCCCCCACGGTCGCGGATCGAATCGCGGAAGCATCAACAGCGGATATAAATCGTTCATGGAAATCGACTCGATGGAATAGCTGTTCGCGAACGCCGATAGTTACGACATACTCCATTCCGCCTATAGCGCCGCTAACAACTTGCGCATGCGTTCGAGTCCGCGGTCCAACTCCGTTTTCGAGGTTGCATAGGAAACACGGATGTGATCGTGAGTTCCAAAGCCTTCGCCCGGGACCGTGGCCACGTGAGCCTCGCGAAGCAGTCGTCCCGCGATGTCTGATGCGGACTTCACGCTCCCCCGGCCCAGGAACGATGAAATATTCGGATAGGCGTAAAACGCGCCTTCCGGCAAAGTGCAGGCCACCCCCGGAATTGAGCGCAGCCCGTTCACCACGTGATCCCGCAGCTGAATATACTCGGTCCGCATTTGCTCGACGCATTCCTGCGGTCCGTTCAGGGCCGCGACTGCCGCTTTTTGGACAATGGAGGTTGGATTCGAAGTGGACTGACTCTGCAACTTTGCCATCGCGGCCGCTACCGGCAGGGGGCCGAGAGCATAGCCCATGCGCCAACCCGTCATGGCATAAGTTTTCGAGAGCGATCCTACGACCACGAGTCGATCTTTGTATTCACGCAACGATCCGACAGAAAAAATATCGCCGGTGTAATTCAAATAAACGTAACACTCGTCGGAGATTACCCAGATGCCGCGCTCGTGGGCCAGGCGCACGACTTCCGTGAGGTCGGCAGGGCTCATCACTGCGCCCGAGGGATTGGAGGGCGAATTCAAAATGATCAGCTTGGTGCGCGGGGTGATCAGGCGCGCCACCATCTCCGCCGTTACCCGAAAGCCTTGCGACTCGTCCGACTCCAGGAAGACGCATTTGCCTCCCGCATAGCGCACGATGTCTTTGAACGAAACCCAGTAGGGCACGGGCAGAATAACTTCGTCGCCGTGATCCACCAGTACTTGAATTGCGTTGAAGAGCGCGTGCTTGCCGCCGGTAGAAGCGATCGATTCCTCGCGGCGGTAGTCGGAGCCGAAGTCCGCGGCGTGACGGCGCACGATGGCGTCGCGCAACTCGGGCGTGCCCGCGACAGCCGTATATTTCGTAAAATTACCCTGGATGGCAGCGATCGCCGCGTCTTTAATGTGCTGCGGAGTCGGGAAATGTGGCTCTCCGGCGCCAAAGTCCACCACGTCCACTCCCTGAGAGCGCAGCTTATCGGCCTCGGCGACTACGGCCATGGTGGCGGAAGGCTCGATGCGGTTGATTCGCTCGGTGAGCTTTACGGCTTCGCTGGTCGCAGTGGTCATGATTTCTTTTTCCTCAACCTTTCCTTCTTCTCAGAACTTCTGGAAATATCTTCCTGCAATTCGTCGTGAAACTTGTAAGCCGGCTCCAGTCTTTCGCGCAGCTTCTGTTCGACCACCTCGGGCACGAGTCCCTTCACCGGACCGCCTGCCTGCGCCACTTCCCGCACCAGACGCGAGCTTACATAGGAATATTTGTCCGCCGGCATCATGAAGACGGTCTCCAGAGTCGGTTCAAGTTTGCGGTTCATCAGCGCCATCTGTAATTCGTATTCGTAGTCGCTCACCGCCCGGATGCCTCGCAGCACGCAAGTTGCATCGATCGACTTCGCATATTCGACCATCAACCCGTGGAATGCCTCGATGCGGACATTTTTCAGGTGAGACGTCAGTGTTTTCAGCATCTCCAACCGCTCCGGCAGGGAGAACATCGGCACCTTCTCCGTGTTCCTGAGAATCCCCACCACCAGTTCTTCGAAAATCTTGGCACCCCGCTCGATGAGGTCGAGGTGCCCATTGGTGGGCGGATCGAAAGAACCGGGATAGAGCGCGCTGATCTGTTTCAATGGTCCTCGCGGGAAGCCGCCGTGCCGAATAGAAGATTCTATGCGGGCGGGCGCGAGGATGGCAATCCGCGCCTCTAGCGTTGTCGTCCCGAGCGACGCGAGGGATCTTGGTTTCCCTGACCCAGCAATGTTCTTTCTTGAGGCTATTAGGCTATCTTCGGTGTGAACCGAAACTCCTGCGGCTGGTCCCACTCCCGCGAGAGATCGTTCCACTTTGGATTAGCAGATTCAACCAACCAAAGCCGCTTGGCACGGGTCCAAGCTTTGATTTGTTTTTCGCGTTCGATGGCGTTCCGAACATCCTCGAAGGTCTCGAAATAAACGAGGCGAGTGATGTTGTACTTGGCTGCAAACCCCGGAGTCTGCTTAAGCTTGTGTTCCCCAACCCTACGCCGAATGCTGTTGGTCATGCCCGTGTAAAGTCTTTTGGAGGTGTTAGCCATGATGTAAACGAAGTACCGTCGTTCTTCTCTCATTGCAACCTCCAGCAAGTTGTCATCCCGAGCAAAGCGAAGGATATTGGTTTCTGTCTGCGTTGCACGTTGATTTGCGCTACAACCACGAAACCAAGATCCCTCACTTCGCTCGGGATGACAAACTAAAACTGTTCAGCGCTTCGCGGCGACTGGAATTCTTGCGGCCTCGGAGGCGGCGCTTGGCATGGTGGTGACTCTCGACCCTTGCGAAGCAGCCTGGCCCGGCCCCGCAGCGGGCTGAGTCTGTGCCGGAGTCGGAGTCGCAATCAGGCCCAGCGCTTTCCGTACTTCGGTATCGAGCTTGGCCAGAGTGTCTTTATTGTCTTTGAGGAACTGGCGGGCATTTTCGCGACCCTGGCCGATGCGCTCACCTTTGTAGCTGTACCAGGAGCCGGATTTTTCCACAATATTGTTGTTCGCAGCCAGGTCGAGCAGATCGCCTTCACGCGAAATGCCTTCGCCATAAAGAATATCGAACTCCGCCTCGCGAAATGGGGCGGCCACTTTGTTCTTCACAATCTTTACCCGGGTGCGCGAGCCCGTGACCACGTCGCCATCTTTAATCGCCGCAATGCGCCGAATATCGATGCGCACCGAGGAGTAAAACTTCAGCGCCTTTCCGCCGGTGGTGGTTTCCGGATTCCCGAACATGACGCCAATCTTCTCTCGAATCTGGTTGATAAAGATAAGGCAGGTGCGCGATTTCGAAACCGTTCCTGTCAGCTTGCGCAGCGCCTGCGACATCAGCCGCGCCTGCAGACCCATATGGCTGTCTCCCATTTCGCCATCGAGTTCGGCCTTGGGCACCAGCGCCGCCACTGAATCGACCACCAGCACATCGATGGCGTTCGAACGCACTAGCGCTTCCGTGATTTCGAGCGCCTGCTCGCCGTAATCGGGCTGGGAAACCAACAGGTTGTCAACATCCACGCCCAGCTTCTTGGCATACCCCGGATCGAGCGCATGTTCGGCATCCACAAACGCCGCCATACCACCGGTCTTCTGCGCCTCGGCGATCACTTGCAGCGTGATGGTCGTCTTACCGGAAGACTCCGGCCCAAACACTTCAATCACGCGCCCCCGCGGAAACCCGCCCACGCCCAGAGCCGCGTCGAACGAGATTGATCCCGTCGAGATCACCGCAATGGGGACAATCGCTTCCTTCGACCCCAACCGCATGATCGACCCTTTGCCGAATTGCTTCTCAATCTGCGCAAACGCTAATTCAATCGCTTTGCCGCGCTCATCCGCCATGGCCGTGTGGCTCCTTGTGATTGCAAACTAAATAAAATCTAATCTGGCCGGATTATACATACATACTGAAGCGAATAAAAGGCGAATCAGCGGTGAATCCAAGAAATAACCGTGGAAAAGTTGCCGAAATGGGAGGAACGGTGGCCAACTCGACTCCTGAATCGGGATGCAAAATATACGGCGCCATCGCATATTTTGTATCCCGACCTAGTCCGCGCCTTCGTGGACGGATTGATGGGGAAGGGCACGACCTCGGTCGTGCCGGTAAATGCCACAGAAAGTCTCGGCTTCAGCCGTTGAGGTTTGCCCTGGCCGCAGCGATCACTTGTCCGATGCGAGCTTGCTGTACAGCTCGCTATACTTTTCGTTTGATCGTCGATACGCGGCGATCACCTCAGGCCGCACCTGCCGCTGCGAAGGGCGTGGGCAGGGAGAATCGTGCGGAGTCTAATTTTTTACCGTCATGGCCTCGGAGTCGACGGCCTTCTTTCCTGTAACGCCTTCCAGCGCCGCCAGAATGCCACGATAGTCGCTCTTGTCGCACTGCATCGCCAGTCCGCCCTTCTTGTCGCCGTCTGCCCAGATCAGCCCCACGTAATGCTTCTTGGACTTGCTGAGGGCTACCAATGCCCCAACGCCCAGGGTGAACAAGCCGACCGCCACCGCAGTTCCCACTCGCCGGTGAACGTCCTGGCCGTAGCTCACTTCGGTGACAGAGGAGGCCGGGATGGTCAATAGGTCTTCCTTACCCTTTGTGAGCCGAATCTGGTTTCCCTCGATGAACAGCTTCACTCCCGTTCCTGACTTAGCGTCGGCAAGCGAACCGCCGTCATACGTTACCTTATAGCCGTTATCTCCCGCGCACAGCGCCACCGGGAATGCGACGCAAAGCAAAAGCGCAAGCGTACGTTTCATCTAAGTTGCTCCTAAGCATTCGATAGATTTACCAGCCGAAGCTATATGCACCCAGTAACGTACAACAAGGTCACCGAGGTAACCGGCCAGCGGTGTCGGGACGGCAGTAACTCGACAGCGCGAAACGGAGAACACAAAATCGCCGGGAAGGAGAAAATATTCCATGAAAGCAAAGTGGGCATTCGTGGTTGTTGCGGCGGTGCTGCACACCGTAACATCCCGACCGGTGCAGGGGCAAACAACTACCACAAATACAGACTGCACCATCAACGGGAACACAGCAAACTGCACAAGTACCAGCACGAGCGACGCGGCGCGGATCGCCCAGCAGCAGGTACAACAAGCAGAGAGGGACAGGCAGTTCAATGAAATGGGCAGCGCCATTGGCGCACGCATCGGCAACGCGATGCTTAGGCACAAGGTCAGGAAAGGCGTGGAGACGTACTGCGACCAGCATCCCGGCGAACCCTGGACCTGGCAGGTGAACGGGCAACCGTTGTCTGGGATGTGCCCTGGCGAACTCCCGCTGCCGTTGGGACGACAGCGATTCATCGAGAGACAACGGCAGGCCTTTATGAAGAACGGCGTGGCTGGCTATGCAGAGTTCTCGGGAGACACCCTCATTGTCCACTCGGAGAGGGCCAGCGCCATGAGATTTCACGCTAACATCGCCGATGTACACATGCTGGCCGCCATTCGAACAGTCCAGGCCACGAGTTTGTCTACACAAACGACTCCGATCAGCGGTTTGAGTACGATGCGGTAGCAGGCCGCGAAATCAACCCCCCGGGAGGCCAAGCTCAACACAACGCCAACGCCCGGCGTTAGCGGCCCGGTCGAGGAAGCTCCGACTCCATGCCCCGCCGGGATGGTTCGGACTCCGACATCGTACGGGAGTTTCTGCAAGTAACCTGACTGGGAAGAAGCAGCGCACACCTTTGCCGCTGAAATAATTGGGCAGCGCCGTCTACTTCTGCCCCGCAATTGCATTCTCCAGCGCCAGGCGGATGAAGCGCTGATAGGGCAATCCTGCGTGAGTGGCGCGCCGGCGCACCGCCTCGTAAAGCTCTTCGGGCAGGCGCAAATTAATAGATTTATCCTTGCGCTTCATCTCGAAGCGAACCGTTTGTGCGCCCGAGAGGTCATATTGTGACAAATCGGCCTTGTCGACAAAGGCCGCCGCAGCGCGGTCACTCTTGAATGCCGGAATTTTCTTTTTCATAGGATGCGATCTCCTTTTTGTGCATGTACCGCGCGCTGATCGGTCGGATCAGTTGTTTTTCGCCCTTGCGCCGCAGCGTGAACACAAGAAACACTCTGCGGCCATTGCCAGTTTTTCCCACGGCGCAAAAGCGGCTTTCCTGTCCTGAATCAGCCGCGCTAGGAATGATCGCGAAAGGCAGGTTGAACAAGCTTTCAATCAGTGCGATGGAAAGCCCGTGCTTCTCGCACTTGGCCTTGTTCCCTCGATCCCAATCAAAGCCGTCGAATTCCAACATCATGATAACGGACTAGGTACTCAAATGTATAGGCAAATGTAGCCCTCATCTCTGCAGCAAATCCACCGGCGCCGTAACATCGTGCACCCGAAAATACTTGGCCAGCGCTGGATACTTCCGCGCCACGGCCTCATACATCGCATAGGCCACGTTGCGATAGGAAACATGCCCCGCCGGTGTGGTGCGCAGTTCGGAGATGTAACCGTTGACGTCCTGAGTCTACACTTCCCTCCTCTTGGAGGAAATTCTCTGACCCAGCGCGATTACGAAGGCGTCGCGGATTCTGTAGAACTCTCCCGGTTCGTACACGGGCTGGAGTGCGAGGCGGGGATTGATCGGTTGCCCTTCAAACTGGTCGCCACGATATCGCGGGAAAAAATGCATATGCAAGTGCGGCAGCGAGTTCCCATGTATCTCGTAATTCATTTTGACGGCGCCAGTCACGGACGAGAGGGCCGAAGAAACCCTCTGAGCGTCACGCATGAACTCCGACGCTAGCGACACCGGCAGATCGTGCAACTCGACGGCATGGGTTTGCGAAACAAGGCAAACATAGCCGCGAGCCGGAGCCGATTCCTGCATGGTCACCCAGGAAGCCTCAAGCTTCGCCACTACATCCAGCGGTTCGCGCCTTTGGCATATTGGGCACGCCGCTCCCGAGCAGAGCGACGCCCAGCGATCATGGTCATTCCAGACGTTCATTCAGCCGATCGAATCCTTACCGCTGCAGCAGATCCACCGGCGCCGTCACATCGTGAACGCGAAAATACTTCGCCAGCGCCGGATACTTCCGCGCCACGGCCTCATACATTGCATAGGCCACGTTGCGGTAGGAAACATGCCCCGCCGGCGTGGTGCGCAGTTCGGAGATGTAGACCGCCTCGGCGAAATCCATTTTGAATAGCGCGCGCTTGCGGAAGGCCAGAGGAATGGCGTACTGTGAATTCTCTTCCGCCTCGGGCGCGCTGCGTGCAGCCAACTTCTCGACCGCCGATAGCACGCGCCGCATCGCCGCCTCGAAGCGCAAATGCACGCCCGCATCTTCCAAATCGAGCAGCATCTCGTAACCATGCTGCGTGGTAAAGCCCTGCATCACCTGAATGCAGCGTCGGTGGCGATGCATGTCGCGGAAGCCCCCTGTATCCATGAGGATGTCGAAGCGAAACTGCTGGCCGGCGCGGAAGCTGCGCGCCATTTCATCGTACTTGCCGCGATGCCGCAGGCCGAGATCGATAATCTCGCGCCGATAACGCTCGCCCGAAACCTGCACCGCCTGCCGCACCTGGCGATAGGAAAAGTGACAGTGCTCGTAAAGTAAAGTGGTTGCAATCTCAACTTCCAGCGGCTCCTCGTCAAGCAGATCGACGATCGCCTTCGAAGGAGCTAGCTGCTCGCTCTTCATCAACTCTCGGGCCGCCTGCCGGAGCTCCCGGCGCGTATCCATCTCATATGGATTCGGGTCCGCATACTTCACCAGCGTGGGCGCGACTCGAACTTCATGCAGCAATTCCTGCTCGGCTCGCGCACCCAACTCCGGACTTACCTTCCGAATTTCCTCCACCAGCTCTGCCAGCGAAGCGGCACTCACGTTGTAGGCCGGGGCTGACGCCGCTTGCTTCAAGCGCTCGCCCAGCACCCGGACCTCTTTATGGGTGTGCGATAAGAGATGCGCCACCTGTGTCTCCAGCGTGCGCGCGTTGACGATCTCGCCCAGCGAAGTGTTTGTAGCCAGCGGCAACAGATATCGCGTGATGTCGAACGCCCGGGCCTTCAGCGTGCGCTCATACGCCTCCTGCTTCATATCCGCCGGGCGGGCCGTGATGCTGATCAAATAATTTGTCATGTGCGCCGAGAGCGCCTCATACTCGGCGAAAAGAAAATCCAGCGTCTCGCAATAAAGTTTCTTCGACTCGTTCTCCGAACCCCCATCCGCGCCAAAGTCCGGAATGTAATATCCGCTCTTCTTGAAATCCTGATAACGGGTCGAGCGCTCCTGCCCATCCCAGCGCTGCTCGTCGGCCACTTCGATCGCCGCCAGGATCGAGAGGCGCTCCACCGCCAGCGCGATGTGGGCGAGATCGGCGATGGAACGATGACCGTACTGAAAATAAAATGTGTTGAGAAATTTCTCCGCCTTCTGCGTGCTGATCTCGCGCAGCGACTCCTTCATCGACAACGAAGACCGCGAGTACTTCGCCATGGCATATGCCTGAATCTCAGGCTCCACGCCGTATACAGCGTAGACTTCGGTTGAAGGGATATGGGGCTGCAGCTTCTCAGGGAGGGAGGGCGTCTCCGCGGCGGAAGCTCGCTGCGTCGAGCGGTGTCCGGCTCCGGTGGAAACCGAATCCGGCAGGTTTGTTTTCCGGTTGGAAGGCTCAGGCATGGTCGTCACATCATTGGTCACAATTGGAGGCATGGGAGTCTGAATGTTAATCGGCGAACCGGCAATGTGCAATGCCGCAATCGCGGGAGGGACTTGAAGGGGCCTCGCGGCGCTAAACTTATGGAGTGCATCCACTGCTCGAGATCGTCGAACATCGCCCGTGGCCGTTGCCTCCGGGCGATTGGATCATGCAGCAGACCTGGCACGACCTGCTTTTCGCGCACTGGCCCATTCGTCAGGATGTGCTGCGGCCTCTGGTCCCTGCGGAAGTGGAGTTGGATGTTTTCGATGGCGCATGCTGGGTTGGAGTCGTCCCTTTTCACATGAGCGGCATCCGTCGCCGCGGGATTCCATCCGTGCCTGGGCTCTCGCGCTTCCCGGAATTGAATGTTCGCACCTACGTGAGCAGTGGCGGCAAGCCGGGAGTTTATTTCTTTAGCCTTGACGCGGCGAGCTTGCCGGCGGTGTTGGCGGCTCGTGCGTTTTACCACTTGCCGTATTTCCACGCAGACATGAAAACGCAAGAGCGGGACGGCACGATTGTCTATTCATCGCGCCGCTTTCGAGCGCACGCTGAATTTCGCGGACGCTATCGCCCCACCGGCGAAGCCCGGCTTGCTGTTAAAGGGTCGATCGACCACTGGCTCACGGAGCGTTACTGCCTTTACACCACGCATCGTGGCCGACTCTATCGCGGAGAAATTCACCACCGGCAGTGGCCTTTGCAGAGTGCCGTTGCGGAGTTCGAAATCAATACCGTCTCTGCCGCGGCTGGAATTTCACTCCCTGAGACGCAGCCCACGCTTTTATTTTCCCGAAAGCTGGAGGTGCTTATCTGGCCTCTGCGCCGCGCTTAATTCCAGGAGGCGGGTATAATCTCACGTTCCGAAGTTCGGAGTTTCTAATCGGGATTCGCAGAAATATAGGAGAGATTGATGTCCCTTTCAGGGCGGGTGGCATTTGTTACGGGCGCGTCGCAAGGCATTGGACGAGCCTGCGCATTGAGACTCGCAAAGGAGGGTGCGTCGGTCGCGGCGGCTGCGCGCAATCACGGGAAGTTGAACGAGTTGGTGAACGAAATCGTCGCCGCCGGCGGCCAGGCCGCGGCTTACGCGCTCGACGTCACCGACGAAGAGCAGGTCAAGTCGGCCATCAAGGCCGCCATTACTCAGTTCGGCAAAGTCGACATCCTGGTAAACAATGCCGGCATCACCCGCGACCAGCTCGTCATGCGCATGAAACGCGCCGATTGGGACATCGTGCTGCAGACGAATCTCACTTCGGCGTTTCTTTGTATTCAGCAGGTCACCAGTTCCATGCTCAGGCAGCGCTGGGGACGCATTATCAACATCTCCAGCATCTTCGGTGAGATGGGACAGGCAGGCCAGGCGAATTACTCTGCATCCAAAGCGGGGCTGATCGGCTTGACCATGGCGATTGCCCGCGAACTGGGATCGCGCAACATTACCTGCAACGCCGTGGCTCCTGGCTTCATCGAAACCGCCATGACGGATGTTTTGAGCGCCGAGTTCAAACAGAACGCCGCCAAACAAATCCCGCTCGGCCGTGTGGGATCGCCCGCCGATGTCGCTGGCGCGGTCGCTTTTCTCGCGTCGGATGAAGCGTCTTACATCACTGGACATGTGCTGAACGTTAACGGCGGGATGCTGATGGGGTAAAAAAACCATAAACACAGAGAACACAGAGGAGCACAGAGGCCAAGATGAAGAGTGAATCAAAGATTTACCCTGTGACCTCTGCGTCCCCTGTGTTGAAGGTTTTGACTTTTGCTGAAGCTGAATCGCCGGCGCAGATCGCCCAGGTCCGCGAACTCTTCCTTGAATACGCCCAATCCCTGGGCTTCAGCCTGTGCTTCCAGAATTTCGACAAGGAACTCGCGGAACTTCCCGGCAAGTATGCTCCACCCGATGGCCGCTTATTGCTTGCGAAATACGAAGGCGAGTTTGCCGGCTGCGTTGCCCTTCGGAAGTTGGAGCCGGGCATCTGCGAAATGAAACGTCTTTTTTTGCGCGCGCAATTTCGAGGCAAGGGTCTTGGTCGCGCACTCTGCGAAAAAATCCTTACGGAAGCGCGCCAGATCGGCTACCGCAAAATGCGCTTAGACACGGTCGAGCCGATAATGAAGGATGCAGTGGCGATGTATCGCAAGCTCGGGTTCAAGGAAGTTGCGCCCTACTGCTCCAATCCGATTGTCGGCGCAGTGTATATGGAGTTGGCACTATAAGTGTGAAATGAGACTTTCATTCGAAAGGTAACCGACGTGAAGAAAATCTATCTCCTCGCGCTGATCGCCGTAGTTGTTTCTAGCGCCTTCGGCGCCGAAAGCAAGCCGGTCACTTACAAAAGCGGCGAGGATACGGTCCAGGGCATCCTTTACAGTCCGCCCGGCAAAGGCCCATTTCCCGCAATCATCGTGATCCACGAGTGGTGGGGGCTCAACGATTGGGTGAAGGAGCAAGCCTCCAAACTCGCCGATCAAGGCTATGAAGCGCTTGCCATCGACCTCTATCGCGGCAAGGTCGCCACCACGCCGGAGACTGCTCACGAGTTGATGCGCGGCGTTCCGGAAGATCGGGCGAATCGGGATCTGAAAGCGGCTTTCGCATTTCTTCAATCGCAGGCCAACGTCAAGAAAGACCGCATCGGCGCCATTGGCTGGTGCATGGGTGGCGGGTACGCGCTCGATGTCGCGCTCGATGAACCCACTCTCGCCGCCGACGTCATCAACTATGGGCACCTGGTCACCGATCCCGCCGAGATCAAGAAAATCAACGCGCCCATCCTCGGATTATTCGGAGCCAAAGATCAGGGCATCACTCCGGATGATGTGCATAAGTTCGGCGAGGCGATGGACAAGCTGGGGAAAAAAGGCACGATCAAGATTTACGACGACGCCGGCCACGGTTTCGAAAACCCGAACAATAAAGCCGGATACAACGCCGCGGACACTGCCGATGCATGGCAGCGCACCGAGAACTTTCTCGCGGAATATTTGAAGAAGTGATTCCCTAAACTTTTCCAGGCGGCACGGGAAAACGCTTTTCCGTATGGCACTAATTTCCACTTGCCAGAAGATACCGATCTGGTTACTATGTCGCATCCAGAAATGCTCCCTACGATAAACATCGGCGAGACCATCCGAAACTACCGGCTGCAAAAAGGCATGTCCCAGGGCGACATCGAAAAACGCACCGGCCTTTTGCGTTGCTATTTGTCTCGCGTGGAAAATGGTCACACCATTCCGTCGCTCGATACCCTTTCAAAAATCGCCGGCGCCATGGAGATTGCGTTATCGCAGTTCTTCTCCGAGTCCGGCCACACGAATGGTTCGAAAGGCCTGCCGCAACTTTCCGACGACGAAGTTCGCTTCCTCAGTCAGGTCCGCCGCTACGCCACCAATCTCAACGAAAGCGATCGCAAGTTAGTTCTCGCCATGGTGAAGAAGATGGCGGCGAATTCTAAGTAAGCTTTCAGCTCTCAGCTTTCAGCCGTCAGCCGTCAGCCGTCAGCGCAATCCCAACAAACACAACTTCCTCAGGAACTTGCCCGGAACTTTCCCGTTAGCCACCGCAGCGAAATCTCATTTGGCTGAAAGCTGACAGCTGACAGCAGGTACTTCAGTACCATGACCTTGGTGACCGCCAGGTACCTCGCCTCGATGGTTCCTTCTCACTACACTGGTGACTGGAGACCTACGCGTGACCACCGACGAAGAATTAAATCTTCTCGAGACGCAGCTGCGGCGCTTGAAGATTGAATACGAAGTTTTTTTTAATAATCCCACGAAGCGCCCGCCCACCGATGTTGAGTGGAAGGTGCTCTCGCTGCTGCGTAAATTCTCCGACGGCGGACGCATGAACTTCTCTCAGCGCTACCGCTATAACGAAATGGCGCAGCGTTACGCCGTCTACAGCGACTTGTGGCGCAAGAAGGGGCGCATTCGCGAAGAGGGATATCGCCGTCCCCAGGACGCGCTGCTGTCAGTGCAAGGGGTTCGTCCCGTGGAGGAGCACGAACCCAAACACCGCCCTGCCTATGGAGTC
>Ga0181522_10001079_pt1 | contig 17361 bp, 14 predicted proteins | sample PEATcosm2014_Bin_27_FD_121103 | JGI IMG/M metagenome (GOLD analysis project Ga0181522, IMG submission 121103) | Peatland microbial communities from MTU Mesocosm Facility, Houghton, MI, USA - PEATcosm2014_Bin05_10_metaG | ecosystem: Environmental > Terrestrial > Soil > Wetlands > Peat | place... | reverse complement strand
TCCCTCTTCCTCACCGAGACCGCCCCTTCCCACGCGCACCGGTAGCGCCCGGCAATCCTATTTACGCCCGCAGCGTGGCCGAGCCTGCTGTTACTGAGCATCAAGGCGTTGCCAAAAAAAGGAATAAAGGAAGCGACAGTCTGATTGGTTACTACCTCGGGAAGACTTTTGCCGCGCTGTACCGGACGTCTGATGGGATATGCGCGCGGTCCGCAGCAGGGGTTGTTGTTACGGTCGTGGATGCAAAATACAAACGTCTCATGGATGACAGGTACACCCACCCCTTAGTCCGCGTTCTTCCACTTCATCTGATAAATCTGGGTCACGCTGGCATCGCTCATCGCTGCGATATTGCCTTCTGGAGTGATGGATACGAAATCCTGCGTTCCATTCAGTACTGCGTTCATCCCTGTAAATTTCGTGAATAACTCCCACTTTCCGTCCGGCACCGTCAGCCGGTAGATTCCGGTTTGCTCGCCGGTGGCCGCTTCCGACGGGCCGCGCATCAAATAAAGTGACTTCGAATCCGGCGCCCACACAAAAAATCCCCAATCGTGTTCAAAAACCTTCAACTGTTTCCATTGCTTTGTCTTCGCGGAATAAATCGCCAGGCTCTTCGGTGGATTCTGAATTCCTGCCAGGTACTGCCCGTCGGGCGACCACAATGGCGCATAGTAGCCATCTGATCCCGGCATCGTCGACACCTTCCTTGTCTGCAGATCCAGAATACGAATGCGCTGGTGTCCCGCGATTGGGTAATCGTTAAAGTAGATGGACTTCCCGTCCGGCGACCAGCTCGGCAGTACTTCTGTGAAGCCCTGCGACGTCAGCTTTTCCGGTGCGCCGCTATCGACGCTGACGCGATAGAGCTCATGCCAGTCGGTATACGCGATCCACTTGCTGTCCGGAGACCAGGTGGGCATCTGCACCCAAGTGTCTGTAAGTTGCAACTTCTCGCTACCATCGATCTTGCATCGCCACAAATAACCTCTCGGATAATCCGTGTATGCCATCCATTTTCGGTCCGGTGAGACCACAAGCTGCGTCGCGGGTAGTCCTCCGAGATACGGCAGAAATCGCTTTTCCTTTTCGTCGTAGAAATGCATCGATCCCTGCGCCAGGCGCCCCACGACGAACATTCCGTTGCCATCCCGGCTCGGTATCCTTCCGGTCACTTCGGGTTGGCCGGGCGTCAATCGCACCGCGTACGGCTTGTTCCAGAACTCGTACCACCTGGGCTCTAAATATTCGTAGAGGTTGTTGGATCCGTCTTTGTACGAGCTAAAAACAAAATGCCTCCCGCCCGGCGTCCAGATTCCGCTATCAGTGGCGGTGTCCTCTGGCCAATGCTGCGGAAGAGGAAGTAGATGTGGGTTACTGCCGTCTACATTCAGCTCCCAGATCCTCGTAAGATCGACCTCCAAAGTACTTCTCGACACCGTTACACGAAGTTTTTTGGAGTCCGGCGAAAAAACGGGATTGCCCGGCACCATATGGTGGGTGTTCCAGATTTCCTTTACGTTTTGTCCGTCGCTGTCACACACATAGACCGATTCCTTTTCATCGAACGCAATCAGCTTCCCATCCGGGGAGTAACTTGCGCCGCGCGCCGTGATATTTCCCAACCGCTTCGCCGCTCCTCCCAGCACGGGCATGGTCCATATTGTTCCCCGGTCCGTTTCGTCGTTCAGGTTGCTCTGCAGCAGCAAAAACTCGGAGCCATCCGGCGAAATATCCAGGATACTCATGGTGCCGATCGCGGCGCGCAGAGGCGCCGTGGCTCCCCCTTTTACGGACATTTCCACGGGATTCTGTTCGCTAACGAAATAAATACGCGATCCGTCCGATAAGATTGGGGGACTTTTGGTTTCGCTCGAAAAGGTGAGTTGCTCCATCGGCAGTGATGCAGAATCGGCGGGCGTGCCGCGGCCGGTAAGCGCAACCCACGCTGCGGCGCAGAGCACCACCGCGGCCCCAATCCACATCCACTTCCTCGACTTCTCTTGTTTTGCCAGCTCTGCCGGCAAACCGATCTGCGATCGTTCCGTCTCCTTCTTCATGAGCCGGCGCAAATCCACCATCAATTCATGCGCCGTTTGATAACGGTCCTCGCGATCCTTCTCCAGAGTCTTCACAACGATTCGTTGGAGTTCTTCGGGTACCTGGGGATTCAACTCGCGAATGGGTTTCGGCTCTTTGTGCAGAATCTCCCCGATGATCGTTGCCGAAGATTCTCCGGGGAACGCTCGCCTCCCGGTTGCCATCTCATAGAGAACAATCCCAAACGAAAAAATGTCGCTCCGCGCGTCGATGTCCTTGTCCTGTGCCTGTTCCGGGGACATGTACGCCACGGTTCCGACAATGGTGCCGCGTTCTGTGATCGGGACTGAAATCGTTGGCGACTCGCCGATTGGCGTGCTATCTAGTATCACGCGTTTCGCCAAGCCGAAGTCAGCCAGCTTTACCTCGTCCCGGCTGGTCACAAAAATGTTGGATGGCTTGATATCCCGGTGGACGATGCTGTTCTTGTGCGCAATGTCCAGCCCTGCGGCGATCTGCATCGCATAGTCCAGCAACGTCTCGAGCGGCAGTGGACGCGATCCGATCTTCTGTTTCAGCGTCTGCCCTTCGAGCAGCTCCATGGCGATGAACGTCTGGCCATCCTGCTCGCCGATGTCATAGACAATACAGATGTTGTGATGATTTAGCGCTGATGCTGCCTGCGCTTCGCGCTGAAAACGCGCCTGCGCATGGGCATCCCGCTGTCCTTCAGGTGGGAGAAACTTGAGGGCTACGAAACGTCCCAGCCGGGTGTCCTCGGCCTTGTACACCACCCCATTTCCTCCAGCGCCAAGCTTGTCAAGAATGCGGTATCTCGATGTCGTCGTCTGGCTGTTGGGTGGTGTCCGTGGGTCCTCCATTCTCGGCGTATCTTGGGGTATCTCTCCACGCAAGTCAATCAAGCGGGTTTGGCATGTCGCCGAATCTATTCGCCAGGATGCGTTGCTTCTCCGATGATGGGTTTGGCGGTATTTCCAGATAGCCGGAGAGCAATCCCCAAACATACAGCACCAACAAGGCTACAAGGCAAATTCTCCCGAGGCGCACATAGCGATCGACCAATTGTGTGGCGGACCATCCATACATTTCGGTGAGCAGGCTGGGATCCGAGAGGTTCACTCCCTCGATCTCTCCAAAAGGAATAGTTTCAAACGGCCCTGTCCATAGAAGAAAAACGTGCATGAAGCTCAGAGCTCCGATGACCAGCAATCCCCAACGCAGGCCCCAACTCTTATAGAGTGCGCTTTCGCGGGGAGCGTAAAAGGCCGCCATCAGGAGTGTGGCCAGCACCATTGCGCCGCCATCGCCGAAAAAAACGATCAGGGCTCCCGCCGGCAAGGACAAGACGATGAGTTGCAAGAGGAGCGCCGCGCCGGCGGCAACAACCCACGCCCAACGCTCCGCCTTCCACGCCAGAAATCCCGCATAGACAATGGCGGCGGTCAGAGCCAGAACGATCCACCAGGAGCGTTCTTCACCGTGCGGGGTGACCCAGAGTAGGGGCACTGCCCAGCGGCCCGTAAGCCAGGCTGTGATCGCGTGCCCGCTCTCGTGCAGCACCATCGCGAGCATGCTTGCCACCATGCGAAGACCGGTGCCCGCGAGCAAGCGCGCTACAAGCAATGCCAACGGAAGCGCGAGTATCCGGCAGTACAACTCTCGGAGTGCATCGCTTTGGGCAATAAGAGCCGGGCGCGGTGCGACAAGCACGGGCGCAGCAACACCAGCCTGTTTCGAGGCCGCGTCGAGCGCCGCCTGGTAACGCGCGAAGACGATTCCGCACTTCAGGCACTCGCTGGTCTGCAATTCATGATCGAATTGGCATTTTGGGCAGCGCATCCTGGATGGCCTGAAACCATTGTAGGAGGACAGCGTTGCATGCCTGCCGGAGGCGTTCGAGGAGCTGCCGAAACGAGTACTGGTCGGAGGCCGTGGTCGGGACTATACCGTTCCGGTGTTAAAGCTCAACTTGAGCCCGGAAGCCTGCCCCTCATCTGAGGCAAAGAATCATTTCCTTTTGACGGTAGCAAAGGATAAGAAACTCTTCGTGATTGGAGATGAGCGTGAGTTTCGCCGACTGGGGTGAACGTACTTCAAGCACACCTTGATCGCCTGTCTGCGGGTGGCGGCTCGTCTACGAAGTGGGAGTCGTGGCGATGGCTGCCATGGCGTTCCTCTCTTCAGCCCGAGATGAGAACCTCCGTCAGGTTGTACTTGAGATATTCCACCGGCTGGCCCGATCCTTTCGTCGTCGCGGGCGTCCCGCCGACAACGGCAGCCAATTCGCCTTCCGGCAAAGCTTCGGTGTTCGGCACCTCGATGGTGCATCTCAGCTTGCCGTTTTCCTCTGCCACCTGCGCCTTCGCCTCGGCTGGTAGTTCTATTCCCGCTTCCCGCAGCGCCGGAATCGGGTCGCTCATCAGCCGCTGCTTCAGTTTCGCATCCTTGCAAGCATGTTCCGCCAACTTCGACCACTGCCGCTGAAGTTCCGCTTGCCGACTGGTAGCCTGCTCGTTGCTCATATTCTCTCCTGTTTCTCGCCTGAGTCTGGCCGTCACTCTAGCACTACGGATTTCTGGCGTAAAGGGTTGCGGACGGAACTGACGGAACTGCCCAGGCTTGCAGCAGAAGGAGCCACAACCTAAGGATTGCGTTTCTGGGCCTGTAATCGCGGCAACGGTGTTTACTCGAACAGTACTTGACATTATCTTTCGGCTAGCCTACAAACAACCTCGTGGGGGCAGTGCCCCCTCTGGTGCGAACTCGTCGAACTGTCCAGTCGAGGTCACCCATGAGAACCGTAGTAGTGATACTCGTTGTAGTGCTGGCTGTCGTAGTCGGCTTGATCTGGTACGGTTTGTATCTCATTAGCGGCGCAGAGATCGAGCGTCGGTAGGTTCTAGGCGCTTCCATTCACTTACTCTCGGACAGCGGCGAGGCCGTCCACGATCCAATCAGCGCCTGTGTGACCACGACCGGCGCAAGCGGCTATCCGTATGGAGACGTGGCTATCCCATCGGATAGCTTTGCGCCTCCCACCGACAATCTGCCGACGCCTGCGGCATCCCTTGTCCAATCAACAAAACCCTTGCCAATCAACCTTTTCCGGTGATAAATGGGGCACGATTGCCCCTGTCCCTGACGGCCAGAAAATTGCTTGACCATGTATCGGGTAATCACACACTGGAGAATCCAATGAGCGATGAAAAAGAGACCAAGCTGACAGAAGACGAGTTGAAGCCGGTCGCTAGTAAACCAGCGGCGAAAGAGTTGTCGCCTGAAGAACTTAAAAAAGTCACCGGCGGAGCCGTCGATATATTTTTGAAGCTTGATGGCATCCCGGGAGTAACAACGGACGACGAGCATAAAGACTGAGTTGAATAAGACTGCTTCACAAGGAGCCAGTCATGAGCGACGAACTTAAAAAAGATGAACAGGCCCCTGAAGTAAAGACGGAACCATCTGGCGAACCATTGCCAGAGTCGGAGTTGCAGAAAGTAGAGGGAGGAACTGGAGCTGGTGCAGGCAAAGTTCATATTGAGCCCATCAGTGTCCCGATATTAGTTGACAAGGCATCACCCAAACTCTTTTAATCTGCGCAGGGGCACTCGGTTAGCCGAAGGTGGATTAATCGACGCCATCACGCTGTCAAAAATGATCTGCACCTTACGGCTAGCGGACTGGTTCGTGCCGTTATCTCAGCCCTCGACAACGCTTGCTGCTCTGGCTCAACGCTCGGGACGAGCGTCATCGTGACCCTCCAAATTGAACCAGCAGATTCGTTCCGCGTCTTCAGGATTCAGGCCGTGTCGTTCGATGCAATGCTCTCGGAATTCCTGGAGGCATCGGCTTAGCTGATCGTCGCTAAAACTTGGGAGCGGCGTTCCCCACTCGCAATCGGCGGTGCCACAACGAACGATCTTGGTTTGAACGTTTGGGAGCGGTCGCAAACACGCTCCGACCGCTTCCGAGGAGGATACGGGAGAGCAGGCTACCGTTAATAATCCCGCCAAGGCTTCCATACTGGAGTACTCGTGTAATGTACACGGTAGAACCTACTGTCCTCGGGCGGCATCCATCTTCTGGCCTTGCTGAGCAATTCACTGAACTTTTCGAATATATGTTTCAACACGGCAAGCCTCGAAGTTCGCTGCGGCAGTCGTGACAGCGGTTTCATCGTAGCGCCGTCACGCTACCAAAAACAATCTGAATCTTCCGGCCAGCGGACTGGTTTGCCGCTACTTCTCCGTACTCAACCTGTCCAGCACCGCTGGCAACACGTCGTCAGTCAAATGCCCTTCGGGTATAAATTGAACCAGCAGATTCGTTCGGTGTCTTTCGGATTCAGGCCGTGCCGCTCGATGCAGTGCTCGCGGAATTCGCGACGGCAACGGCTTAGCTGATTCCAGTCGCAGTCAGCGGTGCCACAGCGGACCATCTTCAGGGCAGGAAGCGGTTATTCGGTTTCCTCAATTTTAATCGGTTCCTTCGCCACCCCCCCGCTTACCTTGGTCAGGTCGTCTTTAGACAGTTCTCCCTCAACCGGCTACACGATCAGTCGATTTCGGCCACAAAGACGGCAGTGGTGAGCGCGGGAACTGTAGCCGTTCCCGCTTTGGAGTTAAACGTGGACTGTCTCGTTGTAGGATCGCTTGAGTCTTCCTGCACCGGGTGGAGATGCAGGGCTAAACCCTGCAACCGGCTGTCGGTAAAAGTCACCGAAGCATTGGTTGCGTTGAAGATCACCACAATGTGTTTGTAGATTCCATAGTTCCCGCCATTCGCATCAAGCTTCATCACGATCAGCCCCGGCGTCTGGTTTTGCCCAGTATTCAGGAAGGTAAGGTTTCGCTGCACTTCCTTGAATGTCGGCATGCGAAATAGTTCTGAACTATAGCGGATATTCAGCAGTTCTCTAAATACCGCTTTAGTATAGGCAATGTTCGCTGGGAGAGGGGTGAAGGCAGGATTGCTCAAAAGGGGTGTCATGATCGGCCACTGGCCCTCGTTTTGGCTGGCAATAGGCAGACCGATACCCCAGTTTGCCGTCTGGCCGCTCCAGTCGATCTTATTAAACCAGTCGCCGGAGTTATAGCTGTTCTGGTCCATATCCTTGGAGCGCAGCAGGTCATCGCCGCCCTGGAAGAACGGAATGCCCTGGCCTAAAGTCACCAAGCTCATACCCATGATCTGTCGCCGAGCCCGACTCGCAATGCTGTCACCAAAACTCGACTTCAGCTGCACCTGATCGAACAGGTCCTGGTTGTCGTGAACCGAGGCATAGTTCACCGCCTCAATTGGGCTCTTTGTATATCCGGTCGGTTGCCCGTTGTAGCTCACCTGAGCTCCAGTAACTGTCGCCCCGGCGCTATCCGTAAAAGTATAGTCGCGCAGATTTCCCGCGAGTCCTACATCGATCCAGTCAGAGTACTGGAGCAATTGGGCCTGCTGCTGACTCGACGAAAGGCTGCCAATGGTGAAGTCGCTCGGGTCGGTGAAAAGCCCGGTGGCAAACCCCTGCAGCCGCTCATCGGCAAACGGGCTGCCACCGTGAATGCCGTCGCGGATGCGGTCGTTAAAGGTGCCAATCCCAAAGCCATAAAGATTGATTTGCGAGGCATTCGGCCCTATCTGGTTGTTTGCGGTGTCTCCGAAGTTGAAGCCTTCTCCGTACAGGTAGATCTTCGACCCGTCTACGCCATCGTTCTCGAGAGTAAGAGCCTGCAAGGCCTGCTGAATGTTCCGCATATTATAAGTAAACATGAAGCTCATGATGTCGAAGCGGAAGCCGTCAACCTTATATTCGAGAGCGTTGAGCAATAGTGTGTCGATGATCAGTTTTTCCATCATCTTGTGTTCGCTTGCGGTATCCGGGCAGCACGACGCGTTCTCGAGGCTCCCATTGGTATCGAGCCGGTGATAGTAATTTGGCACCACCTCGTCGAGGTTGGAGTTAGGACCTTCGCCGCTGGCGTTGGTGTGGTTGAAGACCACATCCTGCACCACGCGTAGGCCTGCCTTATGAAGTCCATCCACCATTACCCGGTATTCGCGCACGCGGTCATCGGGATTGATCGCGTAGCTGCCCTCCGGCGCCATGTAGTGCACGGGATCATAGCCCCAGTTATATGCAGGACTGGTTTGGCTGGCGGTGACAGCGGCCTGCTGCTGTTGGCCATCGGGAGGATATTGCGCCAGGCCAGTGGGAATGATCCAGGTGGATTTGTCTTCATTCACACTGGCGAAGTGGAAGGAAGGCAGGATATGCACGGCCTTAAGTCCGCTTGCGGCTAGAGAGCGCAGGTGTTTCATGCCGTCGGAGTCTTGGTCATCAAAAGCCTCGTACAGGCCGCGATGAGCCAATGGAACTGTAAGGTCGTTCACGCTAAAGTCGCGAATATGCAGCTCGTAAATGCTCATGTCGCTCAAACTTCTCAGCGGGGGTGAAGTATCCTCGTCCCAGCCCGCGGGCTTCGTCCTATCGGAGTCGAGGTCGGTGATCCTGCTCTTGGTGCCGTTCAACGCGATGTCGACGGAATAGGGATCGCTAGTGACATTTGTGTCCACGGCTCCGTCGGATGGGACCCAGACTTGGACGCTGTAGAGGTAGTACTTATTTTCCCAACTGGAGTCTCCGTCTGCTACCCATACACCATTGTGTTCGTGCATCGGTACAACGGCAGAGGGCGTCGTGTCGAATTCGTGGTCGAAGACCTGCAACGAGACGCGCTGCGCGGTTGGCGCCCATAACTTTACTTTTATTGCGAAGTTTTCATCGTCAGGCCAGTCGCGCCAGTCGTTCTCCCCATGGTGGAAGACCACACCGAGTTTGCCTTGGTAGTAGTACAGATCATCCAGAACGCCCGCGATCTGAATGCCTGTGGCGTACTGCAAGACTCCGTCCGAACCGATCGCTGAAAATGCGAGCTGTCCCTCAAGAGCCGTTTGCAATGTGGAAACCCGCGTATCAGCGGGTAGTTGAAGGACGGCGTAACCGCTTAGTTGTGGATAGCGGAATAATTCCTCCGCAGTCAAGCCTCCGCCAGATGTGAGAGGAATATTGGTGCCTCCAGTGACTCCAGCAGGGGTCACAGACAGGCCGCCCGTCAGACTGGAGCTGATCGCGTAGGTATCGCCGCTATTGGCAAACTGCGGCTGTATAGCCACTCGCTGATGATCCAGCCAATACGCCTGTTGCACGTTCAGCAGACTACCGAGGATTTGGCTAGGACTCGGCGTTGCGGTGAAGACCGCGGCGTTTCCTGAAATTGCCCATGCCTGGGTGTAGGTGGCAACATCCAGAAACATGTTCGGCCCCGGATCTTTTACTCCGCTGGAGATGTTGTGGATGATGAATCCGAGGTGCTGCGCATTGGGAATCAGGCTGATGTCGAAGTACGCGCCGTAGGAGTCGGTGCTGGTCACTCCCGTCAGTCCGTCGTTGTAGTCGCCGGTATATTCGGCGGTGTCATCAAAGGCATAGACGGTCCAGTTCGCGTAGTTTCCGTCGGGCCGGAAGTAGTGAATGCGAGCGTAACCGGGCAAAAGCGCGTTGGGATTAGTCAGACTTGGCTGGCTCTTGTACAGCTTACCGATTCCGGTGTAACCCCAGTACTCAAAGCCTTCTGTAGTAGGATCGACAAACTCGTTCGGTCCCGGGTCTTTTTGATCACCGCCCGCAGCAGAGGGATTGTGAATGATTAGTCCAAGATTCTCCGCATTGGCAGGAACAGCCACATCAAAATACACTCCAAACGCATCAGAATTCGTCGGAGGCACGAGCCCGCTGTTGTAGTCGCCGGTGTACTCCGTCGTGTCGTAGAAGGCATAGATGGTCCAGCCTCCATAGTTGCCATCGACCCTGTGGTAGTGAACTCGGGCGTATCCCGGCAGCAGCGCTGTTGGATTGGTTAGGCTGGGCGCGCTTGTATACAGCTTCGCTATCCCCGAGTACGCCCAATACTCAATGCCTTGCGTCGCGGGATCGACAAACAAATTGTTGGGAGTGTCCTTCTGGTCCCCGCCCGATGCCGTTGGGTCGTGAATAATGATCCCGACTTCTTGCGCGCCGGTGGTCACACCCACGTCAAAATATGCGCCGAAACTGTCCGTACCAGTTAGCTGAACGGGGCCGTCCCCATAATTGCCGGTGTTTTCCGTGGTGTCGTCAAATGCGTAGACCGTCCAGCCGCTGTAGTTACCGTCCGGCCGATGGTAGTGGATGCGTATGTGGCCTGACGGAATGGCAGGCGACGCAAACGCGAGAGTTGAAGCAAAAATGCTTAGCGGAAGCATCAGGATGTAGAATCCGGCACTGTAAAGAAGGCGAGGTGTTTTATTGCGGGATTTCATAGGGTTGTCCTGAGTGTTGCTCTGGTTTGGTTGAGAGGCGGTCGTTCGGCGCTCGCCGGATGGTCGCTCGAAAAGTCAGAGACCTCTTGAAAGGTCTTTCTCGGCCGAAGTAGCTTAAAGATTGCCAGGAATAGTCAACACATCGCTCGTCATCGTGATCGTGCAACAAACTTGGTCCACTTCGGTAAAGGTGTATGCTCCCTCCCACGTATTGTGGGCGACGATGGTGTTGGCCAGGATTCCCATGGACGTATAGCAATTTGGCTCTCCTATCGCAAGCTGAGCAATCGGCGCAGGTCCCAGTGGTACCTGGCGCCCAACGAGGTTTACACCGCTATCGATTAGTCCGAGAACAATCCACTGGTTTCCAGTATCGGTACAAATCGTCCCGCTGAGAGATCTGAGTGAGCCGTTGATCACATGATAGGCAGGCCCGACCAAGCTTACCGTAAGTGAAACTTCTATTACGTTTGGCCCGTCGGTGTCGGTAAGTATCAACGTCACCGGTACCATAGTCGATGCAACAGTCGGATTTCCCGGTTTTTTCGGAAGCCTTGTGGCAAAGGGAAGGTTTTTCGGATGCGCACTGCTTTCCGTTTTTGCCATATGACGCTCCTTTGAAGATTTGACCGGAGTGCCCGAAGTGGCGTGAAGTATACAGCATTATTATCGGTCGTGTGCGCTCAGCCCTCCGTGCCTAGCGTCGCCCATGACCAAGAACAGTTCTATAAGGCCAAGATCAGAGCCTTAATTGCCATCGACCACGGCATCTCGCAAAGGGAGACACAGGGCTCGACAAAGACGGCTTACACCTCGACCGCGATTATATTGGCGAGCTCTATGACAAAATCATAATTGAGCGCACGAGACGCATGGATCGTCGCGTGTTGAACGCCGCTCTTGCTTCCTTCGAAGACACCATGACCCAGATCGTCCGGCTCGCATAGCAAATAGCCAATACCCCTTATATCAGCGCGCAAGCAAGGGTGATGGCGCCGCACGACTTACTAGGCAAGTGGAATTTCTTCCGAGTTCCCCGTGATCCATGCGTGAGCCTCAGCCAATTACAGAAACAGTGCGGAAGATCGACGACGCCAGAGTTGCATCACCCCGAACCAGAGCCGATGCCCGAGCTGCTTCAGGATCAACGCCTTTTGTAAACATGCGCCAGGCGGTGTCCTGTGGAAGCATGACATCGACTGCGGGCTCTCTTTCGGATTCGAGCGTGAGTTCCCATATGGGCCCAGTCCTAATCAGAAACCAACAACCACCGGAGGCACCTGAAATCTCCAGCCTGACAACCGTTCCTTCTGGGGCAACCGCATGGCGGAAACTGTGAGGCAGGGCTCGCACAAACGTATCCAGGACGGGCGAGAGAAAATACGGATCGCAAAGAGGCGGCTCATGGGTCGCGTCCCGAATCTGTTGCTGGTGATGCCAGCGCTCCGTGAATTCGCGGGCAATATCGAACCACACCGGAGCAGAGTCGGGACCAGCCCAGCTTACCGGGCCGCCCATCGCTTCCGGGTCTAGCGACGAGAAATACGCCTCGACCTCCGGCCCCATCAGGGCCAGCAACTCGCGAAGCAAGCGCGGGCTCATTCGACGAGCTGCCACTACCCATTCCTGATTCAATCTGTTAACCAAGTCCACCAGTTCGGTGTAACTTCCGACCGCTGAGCCCGGCGGACTGGAGCCATCGCGTGAGCGTGACAATATTCCGATATCACCACCCAGCAAGTGCGCCGTAACGTCCTTAACGCACCAGCGTGGCGCAGCGGTAGGACGAGCCCAGTCGTCTTCGCAAAGACTAGCAAGTAGTGTGAGCAACTGGGTTCGCAAAGGAGCAAAGCGATCGACTACGACGATCTTAACCGGGCGTTTCATGGAGGCGTTCCGGCCATATCCCTCCAATTGTAGTTGGATGGTCGGCTATACGAAAGTTATCCTACAACCGCGTTCAAGAACGGCTGGCTCGTCGCGCATAAGAGCAGCAAGCAGGAGATCACCAACCTGCTTGGAATTGTGGCGCGCGACCTGAAAGACAGCCAGGCAAAGGATGTGTCAGACGATTGGCGGTTCGCAATCGCTTATAACGCGGCTCTGCAGGCCGCGACGGCAGCGCTCGCGGCCTCAGGATACCGCGCCGGCCGTGACAGCCATCACTATCGGGTCATTCAGTCTCTGGAACTCACTGCGGGAAAAGGACTCCACCAGCGCTCTGACGACGGTTTAGCAGACCGTTGCATCTCGTTCGCAATTTGGCAACCAAAATCGAATCGCACTGCGGCTTAGGACGAACCTTTTATTGCGCACTCCTCTGGGATCCCGCCTCAAGAAAGCTGCGAATCAAAACCACGGTTTCAGCCGGACGTTCTTCCATCAACCAATGTCCTGATCCCTTAACAACCGCTTCCTGAACGTTCGTTGCTACATGACGCATGATGACGGCCTGCAATGAGCCGAAAGATTTCTCTCCACCCACGGCCAGCACGGGCATTATCAGCTTCGTCTGCTCGAAGATTTTGTTGTCCTTTGCGTCTTGAGAGAATGCTGTGAACTGCGCAAAGCCCGCACGCATTCCTCCTGGTTGTGCGTAGGTCGCGGTGAAAAAGTTCCGTGTGGCCTCGTCTGGTTTGCCCGGATCACCGGTGAAGTCATTCCAAATGCGGTCAAAATAGATCCGTTCCCTACCGGCCACAAGCTTCTCTGCGTCAGGGCCATGGAAGTTGAAATGCCAGACGCCAGGACTTTGCAGGATTTCGCTCCAGGGGTCGATTCCAGGAATCGGGGCGTCCATTACGACCAACCGTTCAACCTTATCCGGATACATCGCGGCGTATGCATAAGCCACCATGTTCCCGATATCGTGCGCAACCACAGAGGTGCGGTCATACCCCAACGTGGTCACGACTGCCCGGATATCCTTGGCTTGAGTCTTTTTGTCGTAACCGGTTTCTGGCTTCGAAGAGCGACCAATCCCCCGAAGATCGGGAACGACCACCGTGTGGTCTTTCATCAGGTCCGCAGCGAGCGGCCCCCAAGAATCACTGTTCTCCGCGTATCCATGCACCAGAACAACAACAGGACCCTTTCCTCCGGAACGCACGAAAATCTCCGCGCCCTCCGGACTATGAATCGTCGCGGCACGGAAGGTTGTCGGGAGCGATGGAGGGCTTTGCCCAAAGGTTGCTGCTGCAGCGAATAACAAAATGGCGGCGAGAACAAGAATATTTCGAACCAAGTAGCCCTCCGTTGGGAGATAGCGCATTGTTTCACAGATGAGGGCGCGCATCTAGATTTCGCGCCTGGCAGTCCTTGGCCGTGGCCTCTCGTGGACGTCGCGCGCCGCTCCAATACCATCGTGACCGGACACTATCTTTGTGAACGTATGAAAGTGCCGTCTTCAATGCAACGGTTCCCTAACCGTTGTTGCAAATTCTCAAAAAAGCAGCCCCAGTTGTCCGATGAGATTAGTTTCGATCCAAGGTAGCGGTCAAAACAGACGTGCGCCGGTCCTTAGCATCGTCATAGACGAGTAGCCTTTGGTTGAGGAGTTCGGTTCGTCACCCAGTCTGAGTGGCTGAAGTTTGCGTCATAGAATAGCTGGCCGTCCAAATGCGCCACGCATATTTTGAGGACTAGCTTTCTCTGTTTTCGAGTCTGCGTCGCGATCTATCATCCCGTAGTTTTTATCGTGATCCTCCCGGAGGAGTAAATATTGACGGTGATATTTATACGGTATTGTACAGTAATTTATACGGAAAATAGTTGCGTATTTGCCGTGAATGTGGGATCATTTGTGTAGGTCAGGGAGGCGAACTACGTGGCCACACGACCACGGCCAGGGCTCGAAGCTCACCGAGAGTCCCTAGCCACGGCCTTTCCAGAGCTCGTTTCACGCCTTGTCCCTTTAATAGGTCGCAAGCTGACTGCCTACATTGCCTGTGTCAAGGACGTGCGAGCCGTGGACCGATGGATGAAAGGCAATGAAGCCTACGGTGACGTCGAATCCAGACTACGCTTTGCGTTCCAAGTTGTCCGCACCCTCAGTGAACATGACTCACCCCAAGTCGTTCAGGCTTGGCTCACCGGCGTAAACCCGGAACTGGGGGACCGTGTTCCCGTTCGTCTGCTCCGTGAGGGCGACCTAAACATCATTGGTCCAGAAGTGCTTGGAGCAGTGCGCGCCTTCATCGCTGGTGGTTGATTGCGCATGCTCGAAAGCCGCAAGGCCCCAAACGGGATATTCCGAATTGGACGAGCCGACCATCCGCCGGGAATCAATGTGACCCTACAGGTCGAACACAAACTATTCATTGGAAATGGGCGACTCATCGGCTCGTCGCTTAGGTGAACCGCATACTTCTTCGCCCTTGATATGCTATCGGACGCGTCACCGGATTTTCTAAGTGTGCCACGGGAAAGGCCGATGTATCATTCGACAGCTAGCCCGGGTACGTCATGTTCACCGAACGAGGAATTGTCGGGACCGAGGCGCGGACCTTCCGAGATTGGGTCACCCCCAAGTACACGAAATCCCATGGCGGATTGGCAAATGCGAGAAAAGCGTCCGCTCCGAGGACCGGTGCGCGAGGAAGCGGGCCCGACACTCAAAAACTACATCACGCCCGCCGGGTTGCAGCGACTGAAAGACGAGCATCTGTTCCTACTGAGTCGCGAGCGGCCCGCGGTGGTTGAGGTCGTAGCGTGGGCTGCAAGCAACGGGGACCGCAGTGAAAACGCCGACTACCTCTACGGCAAGCGACGGTTAGGTCAGATCGATTCGCGGATTCGTTTTCTCACGAAACGCATTGACGCGGCCGTGGTGGTCGATCCCGCCGCTCCTCGGTCGGGGTCAGCCGCTACGCGTGTCTTTTTCGGCGCAACCGTGACCTACAAGGACGCCGCCGGTCTCGAACACGTCGTCTCGATCGTCGGCATCGACGAGGTGGACCTCGACCGCGGCTACATCAGCTGGCGCTCGCCTCTCGCCAATGCGCTGATGAAGGCGAGCCCCGGCGACCGCGTGAACCTGCGCGCGCCAGCGAAGACGGAGAATCTCGAGATCATCGAGGTCGAGTACGCGCCGATTCCGATGGATCCTTTCCGCGAACCGCTAGGAGCTCAGTCGACGCCCAAGGTCGAACGCTCCTAGACCAAGCCGCCTGACTTTTAGCGTTCCACCAACCTTTGTCGTTTTTGCACATTGTGTCGTCCGGAGCTGGACAGCGAAACGTTTACGATGAGTGCTCGGAGATTCCAACAGTCAGATTAGTCTATGTCCGGCGATTCTGAGCGATCACGGGCCAGTCGGAAGTTGCGGGCACTTCTTCGGATCAGTACCGACAAAACCCGCTTGTGGTTATCTGGCCGGCTGGCCCCGGAACCTAAACTTCTTCGTTGAGAGATGCTTCCAACAATGTGTCAACTTTCTCGCAAACGTCGATCCGCATCGCCTGGTGGTTCGTTAATGCGCCACAGGTTCGGGCGGTACAGGAATTGGGATGTCCGTTGTCATCTTCCCTCCGTGAGATGTTTCAATCCAGAGCAACACCATCACAAACGGTTGGGGAACCGGATTTTGCCCGCCATACGCCACGGTGATTCGCACTGGCACGTAGGTCTCCGCAACTTCCGGTGTAATAAAGACGACTTTCTCTTCTTCGTAGATCGGATCGATTCGAAACGGCTGCTGATACATGTCGTGGAGGTGCTGCATTACATCATCGATACACCATTAGCCGTGCCAGCTTACAGGCGCCTTGGCAACAAAAAGGGTTCCAAACAAACTCTCGAACCGCAGGGAGATCGTGCTGGTTCTCCGCATCGATCATTTTTTGTAGATATCTTTTACATCCTGAGCAGTCCCGCAACTGACTTGCTTCCGTGATAGCCCGTAACTCGTGCATGATCGATACTAAGTGCGGAGACCACATCCCATAAGCCGACTCGGGAGTTACCCCGCTCTTTCGGAGAATTCCAGCAAGACTTTTTGTTGTCCTGACTCACCATCGGCTAGGTGTACTGCCTCTTGGAAATCCTTTAGTGAATACCGCACAACCGCTGGCGGTGTGAGTGCTCCGTTCGACAACATAGTGAGGAGATCGCTCGTCGCCGCCCGCACTTCGGCCAACGGCTGGGAAGGTACCCAACGCGGAAGCCACCACCCGCGAACCGTCGCTGTCGAATAAATCAAACGCGGAGCGAAAAGCGGCATTATGAATTTCGCAGGATCCGTCTGCCGATGACTGGAAAGGGCTCCATACACAAGCATGGTTCCAGCGGGAGCGAGGTTGCGGGCAATCTCGGCGCCAAGTTCTCCGGCAACGCAGTCAATCGCTCGCTCGACACCCTTGCCCGCAGTCAATTCCTGCAAACGTGCCCTGAGATCTTCGTCGGCTGTGCAGATTACCTCATCGCCTCCGAGGTTGCGCACGATTGTTTCCTGCTCGCGCCGCCGGATGACGTTCATTGTCTTGAACCGGTGCTTGTGGGCCAATTGCAGCACCATCTTCCCGACACTGGATGCAGCCGCCGTTTGTAGGAGCCAGTCCCCCTCCTTGAGGTTGTGAGCTGACCTCGTCAATGCCCATGCCGTCAAAGGGTTGATGTAGGAAGTGGCGGCTGCTAAATCGTCCAGGCCCTCCGGAACGGGCACAAGTTTGTCTGCTGGGCACACGATCTGCTCGCGCCAAGTGTTCCACGTGTCAACGAAAACTACGCGAGTTCCGACCATCGGACCTTGCACGCCCGGGCCTACATCTTCCACTATCCCCACGCCTTCGATGCCCGGGCTCGCTGGCAGTTCCGGCTGATAGCCATAGCGCCCGCGCACCATGTGTAAATCTGATGCGTTGATCGGACTGAGCAGCACTCGGACGAGTACTTCGCCGCGTGCTAAAGGTGGAGTAGGGATCTCTGCCAGTTTCAATACGCTCTTCGGTT
>Ga0181522_10001078_pt1 | contig 17362 bp, 17 predicted proteins | sample PEATcosm2014_Bin_27_FD_121103 | JGI IMG/M metagenome (GOLD analysis project Ga0181522, IMG submission 121103) | Peatland microbial communities from MTU Mesocosm Facility, Houghton, MI, USA - PEATcosm2014_Bin05_10_metaG | ecosystem: Environmental > Terrestrial > Soil > Wetlands > Peat | place... | reverse complement strand
GCCAGCTGCCGCGCAGCGACGGTCGGGGCGGTGAAGCCCGGCCGATGCGCGATCATGAACCCGAGCCGGCGGGTGACCGACGCCGCATGCGCGGTGATCAGGATGCTCTCGGGCGACGTCGAGTGGAACGCGATCAGTGCTCGATCGAAGCCGCCGTCCTCGTGCGCCTTCGCAGTGGCCTCGACATAGGCGCGGTCGAGCACCGGTCCGGTGGGCGGATGGATCTCGGAACCATATTGCGTGCCGATGAAGCCAATGAATTCGACGCTCATGGAGCGGCCTCCGGTGGAAGTGGGTTGCGCACAATAGCCATCGAGCCGGCTCGCGTTATCGAGTTCTGCTCAGGACTGTCTTGAGGGAGGATCATGGGAAATTCCGACTTCAGAACGCGAGTTTCCCGCCGACTATCGCCAGCGTCGACGCCAGGATTGGCCGCAACATCCGGTCAGGGACCCTCGAGGAGATCAGGCTGCCGATGATGATCCCCGGGATCGAGCCGGCCAACAGTGAGATCAGCAGCTGAAAATTGACCGTCCCGATCAGCCAGTGGCCGACACCCGCGATGAACGTCAGCGGCACCGCGTGGGCGATGTCGGAGCCAACCAGCTTGCCGACCGGCAGACTCGGATAGAGGATCAGCAACACGGTGACGCCAATGGCCCCGGCCCCGACCGAGGAAAGCGACACCAGAACGCCCAGAATGGCGCCTAGCAGCACGGTGAACGCCGTGGTCCTGCCTGGATCGAGCGCACCGACCCGCTTGTTGAAGAACTCGAGAATGATCCGCCGGAACAGAATCGCGATCGCGGTGGCGATCAGCGCGAAACCCAGAACGATGGTGATAACGTGGTTGGCCCCGCCGACGTTCTGCTTGAAGCGGGCCAAGATCAGCAGCGTGAGGACCGTCGCCGGCACGCTGCCGGCGGCCAGGCGGCCGACGATGCCCCAGTCCACCGTGCCGCTGGCGCCATGCACGGCCGTGCCGACCGACTTGGTCGCGGCAGCGTAGAGCAGATCGGTGCCGACGGCAGTGTCGGCGTGGATGCCAAACAGCAACACCAGCAGCGGCGTCATGAGCGCGCCGCCGCCGACGCCCGTCAGTCCGACGAGGGCGCCGACCAGGAAGCCGGAGATCGAGTAGAGCGGGTTGATCGAGGTCAGAAAGTGCATGGGCCCAGCGGTTCCCGGTTGACGTTGGGTGTTCAGGCGCCGAACGACATTAAAATCCTACCAATGTGATAGGATTGTAGTGGCGGCTCGGGCGGGCTACGGGCAATCAACCTTTTCCCGCAACGGCGTTAGATTTCCTATCCGTCAGCTAGCGTGGCCGCACGTCGGCGATTCCCGGATCGCGGGGTTCATAAGGACAATCAGGGAAACTCGATTCAGAGCACCGATCGGCCGTGCTAGCGGCAAGGAAGCCGAGCACATCGCTTGATCCGGTCGCATTGATCACTGAGACGCGCCGCCAACTCACCCACGGAGCTTCCACTTGTCCGTCGCCCTCGACCCCGCCGCCCTGGATCGCCTGTTCCGTACGGCCCGTACGCGTAACGGCTGGAGTGACCGGGCTGTGCCAACAACGTTGCTGCACGAGCTTTATGACCTGCTGAAATGGGGCCCGACTTCCGCGAATGTGTCGCCCGCGCGGTTCGTCTTTCTTACGACCCCGGGGGCCAAGGCGCGGCTGTCGCCGTTTCTGTCCCAGAACAACCGGGCCAAAACCCTAGCGGCGCCGGTGACCGTCATCATCGGCTTCGACCTGAGTTTCGCGGCGCATTTGCCGCGTCTGTTCCCGCATGCGCCGACGGCGAAGGACTGGTTCGCGGATCCGGAAGTCGCGCTGACCACGGCCTTTCGCAATGGCTCCCTCCAAGGCGCCTACCTGATCCTGGCGGCGCGGGCGCTGGGTCTCGACTGCGGGCCGATGTCGGGCTTCGACCAGGGCGGCGTGGACGCCGAGTTCTTTGCGGGAACGACGATCCGCTCGAACTTCATCTGCAACGTCGGCTACGGGACGGACGAGAATCTCTTCGAGCGCAATCCGCGCCTGACCTTCGAAGAAGCCTGCTCGGTAATCTAGGGCGCCGCGTTTGGCGCGCCGAACCGAGTGCATAGATCAGCAGCATGGATTTATCTGACGCGGCCGAAGAGACTGTCATGCAGACGCAGCGGCCTGCCATAGCGGTGGTCGGCGCCGGGTTCAGCGGCGCGCTGACCGCTCTCAGCATACTGGAGGCGAGTGGGGGTGAAGCGCGCGTCGACCTGATCGAGAAGGCTGAGCGCTTCGGCGTCGGCGGCGCCTACGGCACGCTGCAGCCGGACCATCTGCTGAATGTGCGCGCCGCCAATATGAGCGCGGATCCGGACCGGCCGGAGGACTTCATGCTCTGGCTCAGTCGCCGGCGTGGCGGGCCGCCAGAACCATTCGCCTTTGCGACTCGGGCCGAGTACGGAGCCTATATCCAAGAGCGTCTGCGGCGTGTGGTTCAGGCCAAGGCCGGGGCGGATCGGCTGGACCTCACCGGCGACGAGGTGGTCGCCATCGCCGAGCACGCCGATGGCTGGGTCCTCCAGCTGGGCATGGGCCGGGAGCTCCTGGTTGACGCCGTGGTGCTCGCCGTCGGCAATGCGCCGCCGTCCCACTCGGTTCTGCCCGACCCCGGCTTTCGCGACAGTCCGGCCTACATTTCTGACCCCTGGTCAGCTTCGCTGGGCGCCATCGAGCCCGGCGATCCCGTCCTGCTGCTGGGCACCGGCCTGACCATGATCGATGTGATCGCCGCGCTCGACGCGCGGGGTCACCAGGGTCGGATATTGGCGATCTCGCGGCGGGGCCTGCTGCCTCGGATCCACGCCCCGGTCACCGGCGAACCCGCGCCTTGGCGGCGCGGGTTCGGCGAGACACTCTCCGTCGGCCTCCACCGCTTCCGCCGCGAGGCTGCGGCGGCGGCGGATTGGCGGGCGGCGTTCGATGCATTGCGTCCGACGACCCAGGAACTGTGGAAGGGTCTATCCATGGCCGAACGCGGCCGATTCCTGCGGCACCTGCAACCATGGTGGGAGACCCACCGGCATCGTCTCGCGCCGGCGATGGCGGCGCGCCTTACGACCTGGCTTTCCAGTCGGCTCGAGGTGGCCGCAGCGCGGTTGATCTCGCTCGCCGCCGAAGGGGACGGTGCGAGCGCGACTTGGCGGCTACGAGGAGAAGATACGGTCGAATCCAGCAGCTTCCGGCATGTGATCAATTGCACCGGGCCAGAGGGCGATCCAGGTCAAAGCGACCAGCCACTGATACGGCAGCTGGTGCGTGACGGCCTTGTCCGGGCGGACGCATTCGGCCTCGGGCTCGATGTCACTGACGACAATCGGCTCATCGCTGCGGACGGGACGGCGCATGCGCGCTTCTTCGCCGTCGGTCCTGCGGCGCGCGGCGGCCTTTGGGAGGTTACGGCAGTGCCGGACATCCGGGTTCAGGCGAGACGCGTGGGTCAGCTGGCGGCGGGCATCGCGCAACCCCGCAAGCTTGCGTCCGCTTGAGGTGAGCGCGCGTTTACTCCGCGGCGACCAAGGTCAGCGCGCGCACAGTCTCGATGATCGGATCGGCCTCGGTGCGGACCAACCAGTCGGGACTGACGTCGGCGAAGACCACCCTCCCCGCCCGGTCGATCACCACCACGGTCGGCATCGGCAGCTCCCAGGTCCCAGTTCCTGTCGTGTCGCCGATGAAGCCGCCACGCGCCTGTGCGGCCGCCTTGGATGCGTCGTCGAACTCGTAGAGCACGCCGAGTGCACGACCCAGCCGGTTCAGGTCCGACGCTACCTGGAACTCGAGGCCGTGCTTGCGCTTGATCTCGATCAGTCGCTCCGGAACCTGCGGACTGACCGCGACCAGACTGGCGCCGAGTGCTTTCAGCTCCGGCCACAGGTTGCGGGCATAGTAGGGCAGCGCGATGTTGCAGGCTGGGCAGGTGGCGAAGCGGAACAGGATCAGCACCACCGGCCCCTCGGCGGTGAGTGACGCCAGGGTCAATTCCTTCCCATCCACCTCCGCCAGCCGGAAGTCCGGCGCCTGGTCTCCCGCCTTCACCCAGGTCGAGCGATCCGCCGTCTCGACCAAAGTCCGTCGCTGCTCGACGTTCACGCGTAACGCGTTGGGGTCCCAGGTACGAACCCGCTCAGCGTGGAGCGCCGCAAGCAATTGGTTGAGGGATTCTGACATCGGCGTGGCCCCTTGCTGAAGGGCGCGCTCGCGCACGGCGACAGCGCGCTGGTGTGGTCGCTCAGAGATCAGCCCACTGCGGTTCGTCCGCAATGAGGATGCGCTCGAGCACGCGCGGGTAGTCGCCGTAGTTGCGCACGGCGTAGTGGACGGCGGCCCGATTGTCCCAGAAGGCGATGGAGCCGGGACGCCAGCTGAAGCGCACCTGCAGCTCGGGCTTCTTGTATTGGCGCAGGATGATCTCCAGCAGGTCGCGGCTTTCCGCGCGATCGAGCCCGATGATCGTCGGGCGCTGGGTATAGTTCACCCACAGTATCTTCTGTCCGGTTTCGCGGTGGGTGCGGACGATCGGGTGCGCGACGATCGGATAGTCGAAGCCGGCGCGGTTCAGCGCCTGGCGATAGTCGTGGGTGACGTGCAGCCCCTCAAGCCGCGCTTTCACCTCGTCGGACAGGCCTTCGTAAGCGGCGTTGGCGTCCACCCAGATGGTATCGCCTCCGACGGGCGGTAGATCGACCGCGCGAAGCACCGCGCCCCAGGTCGGGACCAGACGCCAGCTGGTGTCGGTGTGGTAGCCGTCCCAGATCTGATCGGGATCTTCGGCCTGGGCGGCTTTGCGCTCGTCAGCCCGTTGGGCGAACTGCGCGGCAGAGATCTGATGCAGGGACGAGATGTGGTTATGCGGCCGCCGGCTGCCGGGATGGTCGTAGAGCGGCCCGAAGCGGCTGGCGAAGAGCTCGTGCTGATCGGCATCCAGCTGCTGGTCGCGGAAGAACACGACGCGGTATTTCAGGATCGCGGCCTTGATCGCGTCGCGCGCGCCATCGCTCAGGGGCTTGCTTAGGTCGATCCCCAGCAGCTCCGCCCCGATCTTCGGCTGCAGGGGGTTGATTTGGAAGTAGTCGGCGGCGATGGCCGGCCGGTCTTCGAGGGCGGCTGTAGTGCTCATGCTGGAACCTCTGGCGGGATAAGGGACCGTGCAGGCCCCCACCGGATTGCGGCGCCGCCCGAGGCGGTCCGAGCCCTCACACTAGGCAGCCACGCCGCCCGCGTCGTATTGGATTATCTGTCCGGCGCCATTGGCGGCGCCAATAGCCCCTCTTGCACATGGCCCTCGGCCACCGCAGTCCGCCCGTGCGCCGGCGCAGTCTCGAGGGGTGGGCGCGCCTGCGCCGCCGCTCGCGCGAGGGCAAAGATGCTCTCCATGCGCCAGTGCTGGTTGGAATGGCCGGGCTCGTTCGCCCACTCGCCCCAGCCTGAATCCCGGCGATACTGGCCAAGCAGGCCGCGGCTCGACAGCTGCGCCGCGTCGACCGCCGCCGCTTGCTCGCAGTCTGGATCGACATAGAGCGCGTCCGCCGGGCAGTAGAGTTCACACATGAAACAGGTCTGGCAGTCGTCCTGCCGGGCGATGACCGGCGCGCCGCCGGGCGTGGCGTCGAACACGTTGGTCGGGCAGACTTCCACGCAGGCGTTGCAGGCGGTGCATCGGTCTTCGATCAGGAGCTCGATCATGCGCTCGCCTCGGCTGCACGTCTGTTCGTTTCGGGATGGAACAGGATGTGGTCGAGCCCGCGCAGGCGAAGCCGGCGGCCCAAGCGCGGATCGGTCAGCGGCGCGTCGGTGCGCTGGTGCATGCCCCGTGACTCGTTGCGCGCCAACGCGGCGGTGTAGCACCACCGGCCAGCAGCGACGAGGGCGGCGGTTTCGCGCGAGCGGACAAGATCGGCGCCGGGTCCGCCAGCGTTGTCGCAAACGTTGCGCCAGAGATCTTCGAGCACCTCCAGCGAGCGGCTGAGCTTCACGCCGCTGCGGAAGACGTTCTTGTCGTAAGGCAGCATCTCGGCCTTCACGGCGGTCTGCGCCCCCACCAGATCGAGCCGGTTTTCGCGTTTCAGCGGCCGAATTCCCGCCCGGCCTTGCGCCATGCCCTCCTGGACCCGGTTCGGAAGCCGGCGGGAGAAGCGCGCCGCCGCGGCGCCGGCCCAGTGTCCTGACGAAAGCGCCCAGGCCGAGTTCTGCGCGCCGCCGCCGGATGTCGCGCCCGCCACCAGCTCGCGCGACGCGACGTCGCCCGCCGCGAATAAACCCCGCACGCCGACGCCGCAATCCTCGTCGGCGATCCTCAGGCCGCCTACGCCGCGGACGGTGCCTTCCCCGCGGAGCGTGATCTCGAACTTCTGGCTGTAGGGATCGACGCCCCAACGATCGAAGGGCAGCATGAAGTTGGGCTGGACCTGCGGCATGACCCGACGGACTTCTTCAGGCGTCTGATCGAGGCTGCATAGCACCGGCCCCGCGAGCAGGGCGGCCGCGAGCGCTCGCGTCGCATCCGGGCCCTGCGCGATCTGCAGTGGCTGGCCGTCGGCGTCGAAGTAGCGTGCGAAGGCGTAGGACATCGAGCGCGTCATCGTCGAGCACGCAGGCGCCACCGTGTAATAGCTGGAGAACTCCATGCCCGAGAGTTCGGCGCCGGCCTCGACGCCCATCAGCAGGCCATCGCCGGTGTTGTTGTCTGAGCCGAGCAGGTGAGACCGGAAGGCGCAGCCGCCGGTGGCCAGCACCACGCCGCCGGCGCGGATCGTCCAGCGCCGGCGCGCCTGGCGCTGGAATCCGTTGGCGCCGACGACCGTGCCGTCGCGGCTGGCCAACAGCTCCACCGCCGGGCTGTGGTCCAGGATGCGCACGCCGAGGTCGCTCGCCAGACATCGCAGCGCCCGCAGGTATTCCGGCCCGCGCAGCCCGCGGTATTGCGTGACGCCGTGTTCGTCCTTCGAGAAGCGGTAGTAGGGCGCCAGCGTCGGCAGCGTACGCCAGGTCAGGTCGATGATCCGCTCCATCCATTGCGGATCGGCCAGGCCGAACGCGCGGGCGTTGCGCTGGGCGATCGCGTCACGGCGCGCCTCCGGCGGATCCGGCGGCGACCACCAGTGCCCGGGGCCCGCTGTCGCGGTGACGCCGCTCGTGCCGAAGTAGCCCTTGTCGACCAGCGTCACCGCGGCGCCTTCGCGGGCGGCGGCGATAGCCGCCCAGGCGCCCGCCAAGCCGCCGCCGATGATCAGCACGTCGGTGTTCATGGCGAGGGCGTCGGACATGCTTCCTCCCCTCGCTTCAGGGCTTCACGGCGTCGTTGAATGACGCGTCGAAGGCGCCCTCGATGGCGGGCGCCGAAGGGATCACGCCGGCGTTTAGATACTCGCGCAACGTCGCGCGCTCCTCCTCGATCACCGAGGCGTCGATGGGCGTCGGCTCGCCGCGCGCCTGGGAGACGGTGTAGAGGGCGACATCCAAGGGCAGACCGGTCTCTTTGGCCAGCACTGCGGCGTACTCGGTCTTGTGCGTCCCCTCCCAACGTTCCGCCTGCGCCAGGCGGTGCAGAAAGTCGTCCAGTTGCGCGTGCTTGGAAGCGATGGCCCCGTCGGACGCCGCCTCGAAGCCGATTCCGCTCAGGAGTCCGTGGCCATCGGCGACGATGCGGGCGTGATCACGCAATTGCGCCAGCCCGACGTACGATCCCCACGTGACCCAGGCGTCCACCGATCCGCTGGTGAAGGCCGCTCTGGCGTCCCCCGGAGCGAGAAAGACCAGGGTGACGTCCGAGGGCTTGAGGCCGGCGCGGTCCAGCACCCGTAGCAGCAGGTAGTGCCCGATGGAGCCGCGACCGGTGGCGATCCGCTTGCCCCTCAGGTCGGTGGGCGTGTGGATCAGCGAGTCGGCCCGAACCAGCACGGCGGTCCCACCGCCGCCGCCGGACGCCCGGGTGACCTCGACCACCTTGATCTTGTCGCCGGCGGCAAAGGCGAAGACGAACGGCGCGTCGCCGACGGCGCCCGCATCGACCGCCCCGGCGCCCAGCGCCTCGAGCAGGGCCTGGGCCGATGGGAACTCGCTCCATTCGACTTTGTAAGGCGCGCCATCGAGCGCGTGCGACGCCAGCACGAGCGACTTGGTGCCGCCCTTCTGGCTGGCGATCCGCAGTACGGTCTGGTCGGAAGCAGATTTCGGCTGGCAGGCGGCCAGGGCGAACGCAGCCAGGATGGCTGGCCACAGAATTCGAGTGCTCGACGACGTCAACATCCATCTACCTTGCGCGCCGCGCTCATCCAGCGACGTCAGAAGTAAGAGGCGACGTCCCTGGGGACGGCGAGGCAGTTTTTCTTCCGCTGGACCTAGAAAATTCTATATTCGCTTTCCAAATCAATACGATGAGTGGAAGGCATACATGCTTGGCCCTTAGCCCGCGGCCCGGCGCAAGCTCGCGCTTGGATCGAACTCGCGCCCGGTTCGAATGTCGGATCGACTGCCGCTGACACCGAGCTCCGGAAACAGCAGCTCGGCGACGCGATAGGCCTCCTCGAGATGGGGGTAGCCTGACGCGATGATCGTATCGACACCGACGGCCTGGTACTCCCGCAGCCGGGCTGCGACCGTCGCGGGATCACCGACGAGCGCGGTTCCCGCGCCCTCCCGGACCAGGCCGGGCCCCGCCCAGAGGTTCGGACCGACGATCAGGGCATCCCTGCGATAGCCATGCAGCGCAGCCATGCGGCGCTGTCCTTCTGACTCCGACACCTTCGCATTGCGCGCCTGTCCCGCCGCGATCGCTTCATCGGTCAGACGGCTGATCAGGCGGTCGGCGGCGACCCACGCCTCCGCCTCGGTCTCGCGCACGATCAGGTGGATGCGCAGGCCGAATTTCACGTTCCGGCCGCGGCGAGCCGCCGCCGCGCGGACCTGAGCGAATTTCTCGGCCACCTGTTCGGGCGGTTCGCCCCACGTCAGGTAGTAGTCGACGTGCTCGGCCGCGACGTCGATCCCCGCCGCAGAGGAGCCGCCGAGATAGAGCGGCGGATGGGGCCGCTGCACCGGCGGAAACGGCAGCGGCGTGTCGTTGTTGGAACTGAGGTGCTTGCCCTTGAACGACACCCGCTCGCCACTGACCAGCGCGCGCCAGATGGCCAGAAACTCGAACGTCTGCTCATACCGTTCGTCGTGGCTGAGGAAGAGGCCGTCGGCTTCCAGATCCCCCGGATTGCCGCCGGTCACCACGTTGAGCAGCAGGCGGCCCCTTGAGATTCGGTCAAGCGCTACCGCCTGTCGCGCGGCCTGAGCGGGTGTCTGCACGCCCGGACGCAGGGCAACGAGGAACTTCAGCCGCTCGGTCAGCGGCGCCAACGCCGAAGTCACGGTCCAGCCGTCGAGGCAGGCCGGTCCGGTCGGCAGCAGCACGCCGCCGAACCCCAGCCGGTCGGCCGCCGTCGCGATCTCGCGCAGATAGCCGAACTCGGCTGGCCTCCAGGCCTCCTTCGAGCCGAGATAGGCGCCGTCGCCCGACGTGGGCAGGAACCAGAACATGTTGAGCGGCGGAAGTTCGCTCATGGGAAAGGCTCCTTGGATTGGCGAGGGTCACAGCTCGAGCACAGCCGAACGGATCAAGTCGGCCAGGCGCCCAACCGTCGGATGTGGATCGGGGCGCGTGTGCCTTACGAATGAGACGCGCGGCAGTTTCGGCAGGCTGGGCGCCTCGACGGGATCAATCGGCCGCTTCAGGACCACGTCGGTGCGGCAGGTGATGCAGAGGTCCGAGGCGACCGCGGCCCGCAGCGCCGAAAGGCTCGGCGTCTCCAACACGATCCGATAGGGGCGGCCCGCCGCTGCGAGCGCCGCGAGCGCCGCATCGCGAAAGCGGCATGGCGGCTCCAGCACCGCCAGAGGGAGAACCTCAAGTTCCGCTAAGCTCGGCAGCCCGAGCCAGATCATCGGCACGGTCTTGACCGCAGCCGGATCGTCCTCGGGACCCATGCAGAGCACCACGTCTAGTCGGTCGGAAGAGAGCAGTTCTAGCAACTCCGCCGAGTCGCTGACGCGCACCTGCAACTGGGTTTCCTGGTTCAGCTGAGCGAACCGCGACAAGACCCCGGTCAGCAGAGTTTCGGCGAAATCCTGGACGAGCCCCACGCGCGCTGGTCCCGTCAGGGCGTCACCCGTCAGGGATGCCACGGCTCGGTCGTTGGTGGCCAATATTTCGCGCGCGAATGTCAGCAAGGTTTGACCCGCGGGCGTCAGGGTCAAGCGCCGCCCGTCCCTGTGGAACAGCGGCGATTGCACTGTCTCCTCCAGCCGCTTCATCTGCAGGCTAAGCGCTGACTGGGTCACGAAAACGCGCTCCGTCGCCCGCAGCATCGAGCCGGAATCGACGATCGCCGCGAAACTTCGCAACAGCTCGGTCGGCAGGTTCACCGCCAAAAGACGCGCTCCATCTATGAGAAACTTTGAACCCTGCTGTTAGGATAAGTCTATTGAACTAGTAGGGATTAAAAGTCCTTCTAGCGGAAGGCAAACGCAATCTTGTTGCGGCGCCGAAAGTCGGAAAAGGTCGTCGTGTCCGTCTCCAGTTCGTTGAGTTTTCCTAATAGGACGAGCAGCTTACGCATCGCCCTTGCAGGGCAGCGGTGGATCTCACCGCTGGTTATCGTTCTGCTATGGGAGCTCGGGTCGCGGCTGGGCGTGATCCCGACGCGCATTCTCGCCGCCCCGTCCGCGGTGCTTCAGACCGCCTGGGACATGATTGTGTCGGGTGAGCTGCCGTCGAACATGCTGGTGTCGCTGGCGCGGGCGTTGACCGGCCTGGCGCTGGGCGTAGGCGTCGGCTCGGCGCTGGCGGTGGTCTCCGGCCTCACCCGGTCCGGGGAGAACGTCGTCGACCCGCCGATCCAGATGCTGCGGACGCTGCCCTCGCTCGCCCTGACCCCCTTGTTCATCGTCTGGTTTGGCATCGGCGAAACGCCGAAGGTGGCGCTGATCGCGCTGGGGACCACCTTCCCGATCTATCTGAACCTCTACAACGGCATCCGCGGCGTCGACCCGAAGCTGATCGAGGCGGCGCGCAGTTTTGGCCTGAAGGGCTGGAGCCTGGTCTGGTCGATCGTGCTGCCCGCGGCGCTGCCATCCTTCCTGCTCGGCCTGCGCTTCGCGCTTGCCGGCTCGTGGCTGATCTTGGTTGTGGCAGAGCAGATCAACGCCTCTGCGGGTCTCGGCTATCTGATCAACAACGCGCGCGACTTTTCGCGCACCGACGTCATCGTCGTCTGCCTGATGGTCTACGCTCTACTGGGCCTCTCCGCGGACGCCATCGTGCGCACCCTCGAACGCTACGCCCTCGCTTGGCGTCCCAGCTTCATCAAGACCTGAGATCGGCAGCGCCATGGCCCAGGCCTTCATCCGCACCCTAACGCCCGTTCTGGACACGCCGACGATCGAGGTCTTCGAGACGTCCGTGAAGCGAAATGCCGCCGTCCAGGTCCGAGATTTCACCCGCGCGTTCGGCGACACCGTCGTGCTGCGGAATCTCAACCTGGACATCGGCCAGGGCGAGTTCGTCGCCCTCCTGGGCCGCAGCGGCTCGGGCAAGACCACGCTGCTGCGCACGCTCGCGGGACTCGACCCGGCGGACGCGCAGTCGGTGCGGACTCCGATCGGCCGGGCGGTGGTGTTCCAGGAGCCGCGGTTGATGCCGTGGATGCGCATCTGGCGCAACGTCGCGATCGGGCTCGGCGGGCCCGAGGCGCGCGACCGCGCACGCGCCGCGCTGGTCGAAGTGGGTTTGGCGCACCGCCTGGATGTCTGGCCGTTCACCCTGTCGGGCGGCGAGGCGCAGCGCGCGGCGCTGGCCCGCGCCCTGGTTCGCGAACCTCAGCTGCTGCTGCTCGACGAACCGTTCGCCTCGCTGGACGCGCTGACACGCATCCGCATGCACGAACTGGTTCTATCCCTATGGCGCGCCCATGCGCCGGCCGTACTGCTGGTCACCCACGACGTCGACGAGGCCATCGTGTTGGCGGACCGGGTGCTGGTGCTCGATGAAGGTCGGATCGCAGCGGAGGAACGGATCGCCCTCCCCCGCCCGCGCGAGATCGGAACGGAATTCCAGGCGATCCGCCGACGCCTGCTGCAGCACCTGGGTCTCGATCAAGCGCCGGCGCCCCCCGAGGGCGCGCTCGTCAACTTCCCGATTGGAGCCTCCGGGTCATGAATGCTGTGTCGCCAACCCGCGCCGCGATCGCGCCGGCCCAGCCGGACCTCGAGGCGATCCTGCCGGCGCTGACAGCGCAGTTCGCCGCCACCGCCGAAGCGCACGACCGCGATTCCAGTTTCCCGTTCGAGAACTTCGCGGCGCTGCACCAGGCGGGGCTGCTGGCGCTGACCGCGCCGACGGAACTCGGCGGCCTGGGCGCGGATCTTCCAACAGCGCTGAAGGTCATCCAGGCGGTCGCGCGCGGCGAGCCGGCCACGGCGCTGGTGCTGGTGATGCAATACCTGTTTCACGGCTCGCTGCACGGTCGGGCGGGTTGGCCCGACCACCTGAAAGCGCTGGTCGTCGATGACGCCGTCCGCAACGGCGGCCTGATCAACGCGCTGCGGGTCGAGCCCGAACTGGGCACGCCGGCGCGCGGCGGCCTGCCGGCGACGGTGGCGCGCTTCACGCCGGAGGGCTGGCGCCTGTCCGGCCGCAAGATCTATTCAACCGGATCGCCTGCGCTGACCTGGATGGTGGTGTGGGCGCGCACCGACGAGGAGACGCCGCGCGTCGGCGGCTGGCTAGTCCACCGCGACACACCCGGCTGGCGGATCGACGACACGTGGGACCACACCGGCCTTCGCGCCAGTGGCAGTCACGATGTGATCTTCGAGGACGTTCTGGTGCCGGAGGATCGCGCGCTGTCGCCCCAGCCGCTGGGCGGACCGCCGCACATCGACCCGGCTTTCGCAGTCTGGTCTTCGGTGCTGCAGTCGGCCATCTACGATTCCGTGGCGCGCGCCGCCCGCGACTGGTTCGTGCAGTGGTTGCTGGACCGCAAGCCGGCCAACCTCGGCGCATCGCTCGCGGCCCTGCCCCGTTTCCAGGAACTCGTCGGCAGCATCGATGCATTGTTGTTGCAAAACCGCGTGCTGCTCAGCGCGGCCGCCGAGGGGCGGCTCAGACCGTCGGAGGCCAGTCTGGTCAAACACCTGGTGACCGAGAACGCCATCGCGGCGGTGGAGAAGGCGATCGCGGCGTCCGGCAATCCCGGTCTTTCCCGGCACAATCCGTTGCAGCGGCACTATCGCGACGTCCTCTGCGGCCGGATCCACACGCCTCAGAGCGACGTGATCCTGACCGGCGCCGGCAAGTCGGCGTTCGCCGCCGCCCAGAACGGCTAAGGGAGCCGGACCGATGGGCCGACTGGTGATCGCCAGCCAGCTGAACGATACGTTCAACGCCACCCTGGCCGAGCATGTGCGGGACATCGACATCCTGCCGGTGCCCCCCGGCCCGCCTGCGTCGCTGCCCCGCGAGGCGGAGATCCTGATCGCGGCGCCGTTCCGCAAGGCGGGAGGCGCGCTCCCCGCCCCGCCGCCCGGCTGGCCGTTCGACCTGCGCTGGGTGCAACTGGTCTCGGTCGGGATCGATTTCTATCCGGACTGGCTGTTCGACGGCCCGATCGTCACCTGCGCCCGCGGCTCCTCCGACGTCGCCCTGGCCGAGTTCGCCCTCGCGGCGATCTTCTCCGCCGCCAAGCGGCTGCCGGACATCTGGATCGACGCCGCAGAGCGCTGGGCGCCGACGCCCCTGGCCATCGTGGAGGGTCAGACTCTGGGCCTGGTGGGGTTCGGCTCGATCGGCCAGGCGCTGGCGCCCAAGGCCCAGGCGCTGGGCATGAAGGTGGTGGCTGTGCGCCGCTCCGATCAGCCGATCCCGACGCCAAACGTCGAGCGGGTCGCAAACGTCTCAGAACTGTTCGAGCGATCCGAACACGTGGTGCTCGCCGCGCCCGCCACCCCGGCGACTGTGCATCTAATCAATCGCGCCGTGCTGGCGCGGGCCAAGCCGGGGCTGCACCTCATCAACATCGCCCGCGGCGCGCTGATCGACGACGCGGCGCTGCTCGCGGCGCTGGACGACGGCCGCATCGCCCAGGCCAGCCTGGACGTCACCTATCCGGAGCCCCTGCCCTCCGGCCATCCCTACTACAGCCACCCACGCGTGCGCCTGTCGCCGCACACCTCGGTGCACACGCCCCAGACCCGCATCAACCTCGCCGCCAAGTTCGCCGACAACCTGAGCCGCTTTCACCAGGGCGCGCCACTCGACGATGTCGTCGACCTGACCCGCGGCTACTGACCGGAGACCGCCATGACCGTCGCCCTTTCCCGCCCGCTCGTCGTCGAGTCCCGGACGCAGCATCCCGACAAGATCGAGACCCAGCTGCCGGAATTCGGTGAGCGGGTCATCCCGGCGCAGCCGACGGTCGAACTCGAGCGGCTCTATCGCAAGCAGCGGCTCGCCGCCGGCTATCGCCTGTTCGCCCGCAACGGCTTCGACATGGGGGGCGCCGGCCACATCACCGCGCGAGATCCCGAGCATCCAGATCAGTTCTGGGTCAATCCGCTCGGCGTGCACTTCAGCCGGATCAAAGTTTCGGACCTGATGCTGGTGAGCCACGACGGCGAGATCGTGCAGCCGCCGAAATACGCCAAGCCGCGCCTCAACCGGGCGGCGTTCGCGATCCACTCTGAATTACACAAGGCCCGGCCCGACGTGGTCGCCGCGGCGCACTCCCACTCGCTCTACGGCAAGGCGTGGTCCGCGCTCGGCCGGCTGCTTGAACCGCTGACCCAGGATTCGGCAGCCTTCTATGAAGACCACGCTCTGTTCGAGGAGTTCTCCGGTGTCGTGCTCGACACCTCGGATGGCCGCAAGATCGCCGAGGCGCTCGGCCCCCGCAAGGCGGTGATCCTGCAGAACCACGGCATTCTCACCGTCGCCCAGTCGGTCGAAGGCGCGGTCTGGCGCTATTTGGCGCTGGAGAACGCCTGCCAGGTGCAACTACTCGCCGACGCGGCCGGTCCGGCCAAACCGATGCCGCCGGAGGTAGCCCGCCACACAGCAGGCCAGGTGGGCAGCGAGGTCGGCGGCTTCTACGCCTTCCAGCCCTACTGGGACGTGGTGAGCGAGGAAGAGCCGGACCTGTTCGATTGATGTTCGTCCCCTCACGGCCCATCGACCGGCGCGCCGCAATGACCGCGCTCGGGGCGGCGGGCCTCGCTTCGTTCGCCGCAGCCTGCGCCAAGGCGCCAGCCGCGGCGCGCCTGGCCGATCTCACTTTGCGGGTGGCCGTCTTCAAGGGCGGCGCCGAGACCTTCATGCAGGCGGCGGGTCAGGCGCAGACTCCCTACAAGATCAGCTACGCCGAGTTCGGCGCCGGCAACCTGATCGCCGAGGCGATCGACGCCGGCGCGATCGACGTCGGTTCGATGAGCGAGATCCCGCCGATCTTCGTCGCGGCGTCTAAGCCGCTCCTGCGCGCGATCGCCGTGCAGAAGGGTGACGTGAACAACCAGTTAGTGCTGGTCCCCAAGGGCTCGCCGATCACCGGCCCCGCGCAGCTCAAGGGCAAGAAGGTGGGCTATGTACGAGCCACGACCTCGCACTATCTGCTGCTCAAGCTGCTCGAGCAGCAGGGCCTCGGCTTCGCCGACATTACCCCGGTTGCGCTCTCGCCCCAGGACGGTCGGGCGGCGTTCGAGCATGGTAGCCTAGATGCCTGGGTGTCGTACGGCGTCCAGGCCCAGGCTGTGCGCGGCACGGTGGACGCGCGGGTGCTGACCACCGGCCTTGGGCGGTTATCCGGCAACTACCTCTATACGGCGTCGGTCGCAGCCCTGGATGATCCCCTGCGGCGCGCCGCAGTCGCCGACTACCTCGGACGTGTGCGGCAGATCTATCGCTGGACCGAAGCCCACCCGGACGAATGTGCGACGCTCAGCGCGGCGGCGACGGGGGTTCCGGCCGCGCTCTATGCCCAGCAACGTCGTGAGCGGAGCGCCCCGACGACGCTGGCCCCGGTCGACGCCGCCGCCATCGCGTCGCAGCAGGCAGTCGCCGACGGCTTCGCCAAGGTCGGCGTGATCCCCACTCACGTCGACGTCACCCCAATGTGGGACAGCCGGCTCAACCCCGATCTCGCAAGGCTCGCGGCGTCATGAGCGCTCACGTCGCCACCGCGGAGCCGCCGTCCGCGAGGCGGGAGAGATCGGCTGTGCGGCCATTGAAAGGGAGTTCGTCATGTCCTTGAAGCTCTATTTCGCACCGGGCGCGTCGTCACTCGCCCCGCTTGTCGCCTTGGAGGAAGCCGGCGCGATCTACGATGGCGAGCGTCTGCTCCTAGCGGACTCGCAGCAGCGGCGTCCTGACTTCCTGGCCATCAACCCGCGCGGCCGCGTGCCGGTTCTGGTCGCCGACGGCCAGGTGATTACCGAGAACGTCGCCATCCTGACCGCCATCGCCCAGCGCTTCCCGACCTCCAACCTGCTGCCGTTCGAGACGCCGTCGCTGCTCGCGCGCTCCTACGAACTGATCGGATGGTTTGGCAGCGGCGTCCACGTCGCCTTCGCCGAGGTTTTCCGTCCCGAGCGGTTCACCGACGACGAGGCGGCGAAAGAAGCGCTCAAGACCGGCGGCCGGCGCAATGTGCTGCTGGCGTTCGAGGAGATCGAGGCGATCCTGCGTGACGCGCCCGGAGGCTGGCTGGTCGGCAACCGTTTCACAGCGGTCGACCCCTACGCCCTGGTGTTCTGGCGCTGGGCTGGTCGGCTGGACATCGAGACCGACGACTATCCGGCCTTCACCGCGCACGCCACGCGGCTGCTGGAGCGTCCTTCGGTGCAGCGCGCCATCGCCCGAGAGACCGGCTCGGCGCCGGTTCAACTGGCCGCGGCGCGGCGCGCTTGAGCGGCGCCTATCGGCCGCATCAGAATAACTCGATAATTCCGATGGATTTTATAGCCTAGACACTCAAGCGACCGCGTTCCCATTCAGAGAGACCCCATGCCCGTCGAGTTCATCGGCTACATCGGCACCCATCACGCTTCTGAAATACACGCCCACGACGGCCCGATCATCGATCGGGACTACATCGAGACAGTCGCCAAGGCCCACGACGACGTCGGCTTTGATCGCGCGCTGATCGCATTCGGCTCGACGTCGCCCGAGAGCATCCTGATCACCGCGCATGCGGCGTCGGTCACCCGCCGGCTCGGGTTCATGATCGCGCATCGGCCGGGCTTCACCGCCCCGACCGTCGCTGCGCGGCAGCTGGC
>Ga0181522_10001076_pt1 | contig 17416 bp, 11 predicted proteins | sample PEATcosm2014_Bin_27_FD_121103 | JGI IMG/M metagenome (GOLD analysis project Ga0181522, IMG submission 121103) | Peatland microbial communities from MTU Mesocosm Facility, Houghton, MI, USA - PEATcosm2014_Bin05_10_metaG | ecosystem: Environmental > Terrestrial > Soil > Wetlands > Peat | place... | reverse complement strand
GTTCGCGATCTTTACCCACGGCGCTCACAACCGACTCGCGCACATGAGGGTGATCTCTTAGCGCAGCTTCGATCTCTCCAAGTTCGATGCGGTAGCCATCGATCTTCACCTGGAAATCCGTGCGGCCCAGGATCTCCAGATTGCCATCAGGAAGATAGCGACCAAGATCGCCCGTCTTGTAAAGACGTTTCCCGGTGATCGGATCAGTGACGAACTTTGCGTTGGTAGTGTCGGGGTCGCGCCAGTAGCCGCGAGCCAGTCCGATTCCCTCGGCCAACAGCTCTCCCGGGACCCATTCGGGACGATGCCGCAGCCGATCATCCATCACGTGGCAGCGGTTATTAGCGATTGGCCGGCCATACGGTATGCTCGCCCACGATGGATCGACCTTCTCCACCGTGTTGTGCACGTTCCAAACCGAAGTTTCAGTGGGCCCTCCCGACGCGACCACCTGGATGCCAGGCCATAATGCCTTAATGCGATCGGGGAGGCTCACCGGAATCCAGTCACCGGCCATCACAACCAGTCGCAGCCCCGGTGGAACTTTTTTCGGTGCGGAGGACAAATACTCAACCATCATCTTCATCAACGTCGGCACCGAATTCCACACGGTGACCCGGTTTGCTGACATGAGCTCAGCCCAGTGCGATGGATCCTTCACCACCGCTGGATCCGGTATGACGATTGCGCCCCCGGCGGACAGCATGCCGAACACATCGTAGACCGACAGATCGAAATTCAAAGCTGAAACGGCAAACGCGCGGTCCCGGGGGCCGACATTGAACCGATCGTTGAAGAATCGGATGGTGTTGAGCGGACCTCGATGATCGAGCATCACGCCTTTCGGATCGCCCGTAGATCCGGAAGTAAAGAGCACATACGCGAGGTCGTCGGGAGACTGCACCGGTTCGAGAGGACCGGCATCGAAGCCCGACATATCGCACTGGTCGATCGCTAATCGTTCTACGCCCCCCGGCCACTCCAGTTCCGAATCGAGATCGGACTGCGTGAGAACCACCCGGACCTCGCCTTTAGCCAGCAAGAGCTTTAAGCGCTCGCTCGGCACGGCTGGATCAACCGGCATGTAAGGCGCTCCAGCAGCCAGAACTCCCGCTACGGCCACGATCTGCTCCCAGCCTTTCTCCATCACTACTGCGACCGGGGCATTCGGCCGAACTCCAGCCTGGCGTAACCATCGTGCCAAGCGGTTTGAAGTTTCAAAAAGCTCGCCATAGCCGAGCGTACGGCCGGGCGCGATCACGGCGGGACGGTCGGGCGATGTTTCGGCGTGCGCCGCCAAAGCCGTTTGCAGCATGCCGTCGGGCAGCGGCGTGTCAGTCGCGTTCGCGGCAGAGCGGATCGCTAGCTGGCGAGCCGGCAACATTATTGTTTGTCTCGCGTGCCACAAGTCGTCACCTGCGGCCAGCCCTTCGAGGAGCGCGTGGTAGGCGTCAAACATGTCGTCGAGAAGGCCTTCCGGGAAGAGATCCTCCACCGCATCCCAACTCGTCGAGAGTGTGCCGCGGTCCTCGAGAACCTGGTAATCGAGCCATACCTGCGGGGTTTGGCTGATCGTATATACGGTCTCGCCGAACGCCGATGACTTCAAGCCCTTTCCCAAGTGCTCCAGACCCAGAACGCTAGTGAACACCACGGGCATCAGCGCACCCGGTGTATTTCCGTGCCTGCGACCCAGTTCGCGAAGGGCCCGCACTCCGCTCATGTACGAATGGTTGAGGTCCTGCCAAAGCTGTTGCTGCAGTCGCCGCGCCCGCTCCACGAATGTGTCATCTCTGGAATGATCCACTGCCAGCAGCACGACCGAGATCGAATTTCCAATAAGCTGATTCACTTGTGGATGAAGTGGAAGGCGGTTGTATAGCGTGAGGTTGAGGGTAAATTGAGGGCTCTGGCTCCAGAATTCGAGCACCTCGGCAAACGCCGCGAGCAGCAGAGCGGAGGGCGTCAACCCATCCTTTCGGGCGCGCTCCTGCAGCGATCGCCACTTCTCTTCGCCCAATATGAAATGCCGTCGCGTGAATCTCTGCTTGTCGATCGCAGCGGCATTCGCGCCGAGCGGCAGCTGCGGGCGCGGCGGAAGCGTTTCCAGCCGATCGAACCAATATTTCTCCGAACGCTTGAACAGTTCGGTCTGCTCGATCTCCCGCTCGGTCAGGACGAAATCACGGAAGGAGATCTCAAGCGGCGGCAGGGGTCCGTCGGGGTGCAGGTAGAGGTCCTCCCATTCCTTCATGAACACATGCAAACTGCCCAAGTCCATAATGATCAGGTCTATGCTTATATGGGTCCGCATCCGGTCGTTAGCCAGGAGCGTCGCCCGGATATCGAACAGAGGCCAGTGGTCGAATGCCAGCACCTGATGCGACATCTCTTCACGGATAGCCTCCAGCACGACCGCCGCATCCCCGTCAGTTTTCATGCTCAGGTCGACGACCGGCATCTGGTACGGAGGTACGTCAGACAGGATTCTCTGGTCGCCCGACGGAAGAATGATGGCGCGCAGCATGTCCTGGCGGAGAATAAGTTTCTGCAGTGCTGCCGACATCCGCTGAAGATTGACTCCACTTCCATCGATTTCCATGTACGCGTGGGTAGTAACGTTCCCCAACTCGACCGCCCCTGAGCGGCCGACCCAGTACGCGAGTTGGATATCATTCAACGGAAAAGGTTCGTATCGCTCGTCGGGTTTCGGCGTGAGTAGCGGCAACGAGGAATCCACGGCAGCGGACGCCCTCTGCTGCAGCTTGCGGAGCAGATCCTGCTTGTGCAGCGTCAGCAGGCCGGGAAGATCGGAGCTCAATACACCTTTGGGCGCACGGACGCGAAGCTGATCGCCATCCGCCCACAACTGAACGCCCTTCTCCGCCAGCAATGCAATCAGCTCTTCCACGTTCGCCACCTCGACACTCATAGAGCCATTTCCTCCATGTCCTCTCCGATCCTGGCGGGTAGTGCCGTGGCTACGCTCGCCAGCGTTAACTGCTCGAGCAGCAGGCTGACAAGTTGCGCCAAACTGGTTGCCCCAGCGAGATTTTGTAACGGGATATCGACCCCCAAATTGGACTGAAGGCGGTTGCGCAGCTCAATCGCGATCAGCGAATCGATGCCGAGGTCCATGAACCGTTGATCGGGACTGATCAGGTCAGCAGAAGCCAAGCCGACGGCCCTGGCCACCTGGGTTGCGACGTAGCTCGTCAGGACCAACTGGCGTTTGTCAGGCGGGCTCTGTTTAAGTCGGCTCAATACATCGGATTCCGCCTGTGGCCGGCGGCGTTCGCCGACCGTCTCAAAAAACGGACGCGCGCCCCCAGCGAGAAATTTCCGCCAGTCAATCGGCGAAACCATGGCTTGGGTGACCGCTTCGTCGGAGAGCAAGCGCTCCATCATTCGCAGACCCGCCTCCGGGGCAATATCGCCGATGCCGTGAGCTGCCCTGCGCCGGGCAGCCTCTTCCCCAAGCCGGGCCGCCATGCCGGCTTCGGCCCACGGCCCCCAGTTGATGCTGAGTGCCGGCAGTCCCTGGGCTCGCCGTTGATGCGCCAGTGCATCCAGAAACGCATTGGCCGCGGCATAATTCGCCTGCCCGATGGCGCCCAGCGTCGAAGCCGTGGAAGAGAAGCAGAGGAAGAAGTCCAGGGGACAGGCGCGGCTGGCGAGGTGCAGGTTCCAGGCGCCGTCCACTTTGGGGCTCAGGACTTCCTGCATGTCTTCCCAGCGGATCTCCTGCAACAGGCGGTCGCGTAACACTCCGGCAGCATGGACAATTCCGCGCAGCGGCAGATCCTGCCGATCAGCGACGCCGATCAGCGTTCGTACTTTTTCGAGTGAAGCGATGTCGGCCTGCACCACCTCCACCTGTGTCCCTGCGCGTGTAATCTCCTCGATCGCGCGACTGGCGGACGGCCCAGGCTTGCCGCGTCCGCAAAGCAAAACCCGCCCCGCTCCCTGCCGTGCCATCCAAGCGGCGACCTTCAAGCCCAGTTCTCCGAGGCCCCCGGCAATCAGATAGCTGCCATCGCGCCGCACCGGCGCGCGGCCCACGGATTCCATCGAAAGCACGATCTTGCCGATGTGCCGGCCTGCCGCCATCAGGTGAAACGCATCCGGTGCCTGGGTGATGGTAAACACCCGTAGCGTGGGCGGGCGCAGCCGGCCTTCGCGCAAATCGTTCGTGATCTTGGCCAGCATTTCACGCATCGCGCCCAGGTTGCGTGCCATTTCGGCGGCGATGTCGTAAACGAAATAGGAAGCGTCGGGACGAGGACCCCGAACCCGCTCCTCATCCCAGATGCCGACCTTGCCGATTTCAAGAAAGCGCCCTCCGCGCCGCAAAGCCTCGAAGCTCTTCGCAATAAACTCACCGTTGAGGCAATTGAGCACCACATCTACGCCTTCCCCGTTCGTGAGCGCCAGCACGTGCTCAGCAAAATCCAACGTGCGGGAGTTCATTACGTTCCGAACGCCGGCGGCCTCCAGGAAGTTCCACTTGGCCGGACTGGCGGTGGCAAATACCTCCGCCCCCGCGTTGTGGGCCACTTGAATGGCTGCCTGGCCGACACCGCCCGCCGCAGCGTGAATCAGTACCCGCTCCCCGGCTTGGATCTTGGCTAACCGATGCAGGCCGTAGTAGGCGGTGAGGAAGACAATCGGGATCGCGGCCGCTTCCTCCATGCTCAGGCCAGGGAGTTTTGGGAATACCAACTCCTGTGCGACCGTGACCCGGCTTGCCATACTGCCTGCGGCCAACGCCACCACTTCGTCCCCGCGGTGGATTCCGGCTACGCCTTCGCCCACTTCGACCACCGTCCCCGCGCATTCCGAGCCCACGGCCATAACGTCTTGCTGGGGAAGAACTCCCAGTGCGTAAAGCACGTCGCGGAAGTTAAGGGCGGCGGCCGCCACCCGGATCTCCACTTCGCCGGGTCCGGGTCGGCGTCGCGTCGCCGCTTGCAGACGCATTTCCGCCAGCACGCCATTGCCAGGGATCGCAAGCCGGAATGCGTCGCCGTCAGGAACCGCCAGTCGCGTGCCTTCCACCCAGCGCTCCAGCCTCGCCACCAACCGTGCACCGCCTCGCCAGCCCACTTGGTCCTCGTCACCGGCATGGAGGATTTCGTCAGCCAGTTCGCGCACTTCGCCTGCTGGCTTGTCCGGGTCGAGGTCCAAACAGCGGCACCGCAGCTCCGGGCGCTCGACCGCGATCGCCCGCCCCAGTCCCCAGACCGGAGCCTGTCCCAGGTTTAGCGCTCCCGGTGTCTCGCCGACCGCCTGCGCACCACGCGTCACCAGCCATACCTGCTGGTTCGCGCCCTGCGCCACATTCAGAGCCGAGCGCACCCCCCCGAAATGGACGATGCCGCAAAGACCCGGAGTGCCGATCAGTTCGCCGCCGGCTTCCACCACCACTGCTTGCTGTCGTCGCTCCCGAAGTTCAGCCGCCAGCGCCCGCCCCGACTCTGCCCCATCACGATCCGTCGAATCGCTTACAATCAGCCACTTTCCCGGCTTCCGCTTTGAGAGCTCATGCAGCGGCTGCGTCTTCCAGACGATTCGATAGACCCCGTCCTCGATCTCTCCCGAACCAAGGACTGCGGCCGAAATGCGCCGCAGTGACAGGTCCTCGATGCGGCATACCACCGCGCCGTCTTCCCGGCACAGCTCCACACCAGTTGCAGAAGAAACACGAGTATGGGCCCTGACGCGATTCCCGGGCTCCGCAAAGAGTTCCAGCCGTGCCAGTCCGGTGGGCACATACGTATCGTGCGCTGCCGACTGGGCCGCCGCGGTGGCCTGGAAACAGCCGTCCAGCAACGCCGGATGCAGCAGATAGTCCCCCGCGTCCGGCACGCTCACTTCTGCCGCCGATCCTTCCCGGGTGCGATGCAGCTTGCGGATGGTCCGGAAATCCTGCCCGTAACCCAGCCCGCGCCCGGCGAATTGCCGGTAAAAGTTACCGACGTCGATTTCGTCGACGCTATCGGGCCATACCGCTCGGCCCGCCGATCCGCTCCCGGCCAACACACGGCCGACCGCGTGCAGCGTCCAGGAATCGGCGCTCGCCAGACTGTAGATTTCGAACCGGTAAGCCCCAGCTGTGTCCGGCACGAGGACCGTCTGCAGGACCGTCTCGCTTGTCTGCGGCAGAACGAGTGCTTTGTGGATGACCACCTCTTCGAGCACCAGCCGTCGCGTTCTAAGCGCCATCTCGCCAGCCGCGAGCGCCGCTTCCAGATACGCCGCCATCGGCAGCACGACCTTATCGAACAACTGGTGATCGTCCAGGAACGCAGGTTGCTCCCTGCCAATGCGGGATTGGAACCGCAGCTCTCGCGATCCCGCCAGGCAGATGCGACGGCCGAGCAGGGGATGGACCTTGCTATCTTCTTCAATAATCCCGGGAACAACCCCGTGACCTTCCTCATCCTCCGGTTCCTCCACCCAGTGGAGCTTGCGCTGGAACGGGTAAGTCGGCTGCGTGATGCGCGCGGGTGCGTACGGCTCGTCGAATTCTTCCCAGTTCACTCCTGCCCCCGCCACATACAGGCGGCCCAGCGAGAGCAGCATCTGCCGCCACTCCGGCACCCCGCGGCGAAGACTGGCGAGCCACAATCTCCCGTTCCCGTTCTCCGTCACACACTGCTGGCCCATGCCGAGCAGCACGGGATGCGGGCCAATCTCCAGCAATGCGCCGTAGTCCCCTCCGCCCAGTCTTCTCATGCCGGCCGCGAACTGCACCGGCCGTAGCACGTGTTCCACCCAGTACTCCGCAGACGCAATGGCCGCGGAGGCGAACTCCCCGGTCAGATTGGAAATCAGCGGAATCTCCGGTCGCCGAAACGCGACATCCGCGGCGGCACGGCGGAAGTCGGCCAGCATCGGCTCCATCAAGGGTGAGTGGAAAGCGTGCGACACAGTTAGCTTTTCGAGCCTGATTCCTTCGGCTGCCAGCGGCGCCAAGACCGCCTCCAGCCTCTCGCTTCGTCCCGACACGACCGTGTGCTGCGGTCCGTTTACGGCGGCCACGCATACCTCTCCGCCTGCACCGGCCAGGGCAGCCCGCACCCGCTCCTCCTCGGCAAACACCGCCACCATCCCGCCCCCAGCCGGCAGAGCCTGCATCAGTCGGCCGCGCATCGCGACCAACTCCAAGCCGTCTTCCAGACGGAACACCCCCGCCAGGCACGCTGCCACATACTCGCCAACGCTGTGCCCCAGAAGTGCCGTGGGCCGGATTCCCCAACTCACCCACAGCTTCGCCAAGGCATATTCCACCGCAAACAACGCCGGCTGCGTGTACGCAGTCTCCTGCAGCAGCCCCGCGAACTCGGGAGCGTACAGCACGTCCAGCAACGGTTTTTCCAGGAGCGGGCCGAGGATGCTGGCGCATTGGTCCAGCACCGCGCGGAACACCGGTTGGGTCTGGTAAAGCTCGCGTCCCATTTCGGCATACTGCGAGCCTTGACCCGTGAACAGAAACGCCACGCCGGAAGGAGTTTCCCCATGCAGCTCCCCGGTAAATAGCCCAGGACTCTCTCTTTCTTGAACGAAGGTGCTCAGTTCCTCTCGCAGTTCCTCCACCGTCGCGGCCAAGGCCGCCAAACGGTGCCTGAAATGCCGCCGTCCCGTGTTCGATGTGAAGCAGACCGAATGAACCTCAGGCCCGGATGCCAGAAAATCGACGTATCGCTCCGAAAGCTCACGCAGCGCCTTCTCGTCCATCGCCGACAATGTCAGGATGTGATAGGGCCGTCGCATCACACCGGGACGCACGCCGGCAGCCGACGGCGCTTCCTCCAGAATCACGTGCGCATTCGTGCCTCCGATCCCAAACGAACTAACCCCGGCGCGGCGGGGCACGCCGCCAGGGCTCGTCCAATCCTTGAGTTCAGTGTTGACGTAGAACGGACTCGCGGCGAAATCGGTCTCCGGATTGGGCGACTGAAAATGCAGGCTTGGAGGAATCTGCTTATGCTCGAGTGCCAGCACCGTCTTGATCAGGCCCGTCACCCCGGCCGCCGACTCCAGGTGCCCCACGTTCGACTTCACCGACCCGATGGCGCAAAACCCCCGTTTTTGCGTCTTCCTGCGAAACACCTGGGTGAGCGCGGCGATCTCCACCGGGTCCCCCAAAGTTGTGCCCGTGCCGTGCGCCTCGATATAACCGATGCTCTCCGGATGCACTCCCGCCATGGCCTGCGCCAGGGCAACCACCTCCGACTGTCCTTCAAGGCTCGGAGCAGCGAAACCGATCTTCACCGCGCCATCGTTATTGACGGCGGCTTCCTTGATCACCGCCAGGATCGGGTCGCGGTCGGTAACAGCCTCCTCCAGTCGCTTGAGAAGGACCACTCCCGCTCCACTGCCGAAGGCCGTTCCACCGGCGGATGCATCGAACGGCCGGCAATGGCCGTCGGGCGACAGAATGTTGCCCTGCTCGTAAATGTAGCCTAGGTACTTGTGCGCTGCATGCTTGACGGTTACTCCGCCCGCGAGCGCCAAATCGCATTCGTAGTGGTTCAGTTGCTGACCCGCCAGCCACACCGCGACTAGCGAAGTCGAGCAGGCTGTCTGCACACCAATGCTCGGCCCCCGCAGGTTCAGCTTGTGGGAAACATGGGTGGTGAGGTAGTCCTTGTCGTTGCCAATCAGCCGCTGGAGGTACTCGGTCGGGCGACGCGTCATTTCCATAGAGGACAGCAGATTGTGCTCGAGATAGTGGCTGAGGCTCGCGCCCGCATAGAGTCCGATGCGCAAGTCTGATGTCTTCGAGAGATAGCCCGCCGATTCGAGCGCCTCCCACGCGCATTCCATAAAGATGCGTTGCTGGGGATCCGTAATACGAGCCTCAGCGGCTGTGAACCGAAATATCTCAGCGTCAAAGAGCTTTTCGTCGTCCAGGTAGTAGCGGGAGCTTACGTAATCGGGATGGCGAAGAACGTCGGAACCGAAGCGGGTGCTGGCCTGATCTTCCGGTCTCGGCGGCCGTATGGCATCGATTCCGGCAGCGAGGTTGCGCCAGAACTCCTCCACGTTCCGAGCGCACGGGAAGCGGCCACTCATACCAATAATGGCAATACCGCCACCCTGGTTACGGTCGTCCCCTGCCGGCATACTCGGTTCCTTCATGCAGCTGTTCTCGTGGCGCTCGCCTCCGGGTGCAGCGCACTCTTCCGAGGAGCATAGAGTTATCCGACATGCTCGTACGTACGTGGTCGAGCGCAGTAAGAGAAAGATGCCGCTGTTTCCAATCGTGGCGGCTGCCAGATCGGCCGACCCGCGTCGTCACGCCGCTGCTGACTCACAAATAACGTCAGGGAAGGAAGTCAAGAGGCCATCAGGCCCAGTCAATCTACCATAGAACCTTAAATAACGGGGGATAATTTAAACAAACGGTCGAACGTAACTATGCAACATCATCTCGTCAACTCAGCCCTCATCAACGGGTCATAGATCCAATGCGGCATGAAGCCAGCTTTGTGAATGGAGTTGTGCACCGCAGTGCCGACGACCCAACTTTCTTGTTCTCCATGAGACGTGGCTCGATCGAGAAGAATTGTTCACGGTGCAGATAAAGCGGCGCTACCGTCAAATCTGTACTGAAAAACGGAGCGTCGAAGCGGTGGTCGAAAACACCGGCCACTCGGTGCGCCTTGACGCGGGATGCGACCAGGATCACTACAGAGGGGATTTGGGGCGAACGCTGCCGGTGTCTGGCCACTATGACGACGGTCAGCGAGAGTTTGTCGCGGCATATCATACTGGGGGCCTCGCGCTGACACGACGCAGTCACTGTTGACCAAGTCTTCGGCTGCCGGCGTGCGGAACCGCTGCGTCATCGGACATCGGCAAAGAGTCTGCCGGCGCGGCACGCGATGGATTCCTGGTCAGAGCGCAAGAATGTTCCGCACTGGCAAGTGCATACCACAAACCTGATGGCGGCTTTCGCGGTTGCGCCACCCAGGCAGGGAACGCCGATCGACGATCAACTTTGAACCGATTGCCTCGATTGATGGCCAGGGATTTTTTCTGGAAGACACGTACATCATTACCCAAAGACGGCGCCGAGCTGCTTGCCCCGACATGAACTTTTCTCTTGACATCAGAATCGCGTAACTGTACGGTTACACATTATGCGGAACCTTTCGGTTACACATTCCTCCGAAGCCGCCTTCCAGGCTCTCGCCGATCCTGCCCGGCGCGCCGTTCTGGATCTACTGCGCCGCGGCGGTCAGCCCGCTGGAGAGATCGCCCGGGCGTTTCCCGTATCCCGTCCGGCCATCTCCAGGCACCTGCGTCTTATCCGCCGCGCTCACTTGGTGCGGGAGCACCGCGAGGGCCGGCACCGCGGGTATCAGCCCAGTCCCGCTCCGCTCCGCACCGTCGATTCCTGGCTCGATCAGTACCGCAACTTCTGGAAGATAAACCTGACAAACTTAAAGACATTTGTCGAGGCCGAGTACGCCAAAGAAAGCAATGCACCCAAATCGAATAGCAAAACTTCAAAAAGGAGATCGCTGAAATGAAATCGCTGCGCATCACTCTTTCGTTATTCCTGCTTCTGGCCGCAACCGCCGCTCTATCCCAAACCGCCGCGCAGAAATCGTTCGACCAGCTCAAGTCCCTCACCGGCTCCTGGGAAGGCAAAAACGCCCAGGGCGTTCCCCTGCAGGTCACGTTCCGTGACACGGCCGCAGGCTCCGCCCTGATGAGCGAAATCCACGGCCACGGCCCGGAGAACATGATTTCCATGATCCACATGGACGGCCCGAATCGTCTGGTGATGACGCACTACTGCAGCGCCGGCAATCAGCCTCGCATGGCCGCTAACGCCTCGCCCGACGGCAAAACCATCACCTTCGATTTCTTCGACGCCACCAATCTTGCAACTCCTGACGCCGGCCACATGCAGCGCGTTGTCATGGTGGTGATCGACGCCAATCACCACACCGAAGACTGGAACTTCAACGATCACGGGAAAGAAATGAAGGAATTTTTCGACCTGCACCGCAGCGAAGTCGCACAGAAATAAACGTCGAATCACAACTACGAAGGGTGCCCCATTTCTCGCCTCCTTTGCGAGAAGTGGGACTCCCAAACCTCATACCGAAACGAGCCGACCATGAGAATGACCACCCCAAAATCCGTTATCTCTCCTGCCCGCGATTCCATCGTCACCGAGATTCACATCGCGACTCCTCCGGAGCGAGTCTTTAAAGCTCTAGCCGACGAGCGCGAACTCCCGCTTTGCTTCACCAGCGCCAGTTGCCCCCCAGGGTCTCGCAAATGGACGCCCGGCCCGGCGGCCACTATAGCTACACCATCGAGAAAGGAACTGTCGTCGTCAACAAGGTCAGTGAGTTCAAGTGTTACGGCGACATTTTGCAAATCGATCCGCCGCATGCTTTGCTCTATTCCTGGGTTGCGAACTGGCACGACGACGGATCTCGCGTCACTGTCGTCCGCCGGGAACTGACTCCCGAATCCGCCGGCACCCGCGTCAAAGTCATGCACAGCGGTCTCGCGGAAGAACCGGTCGGGCTCAGGATTACGCCGGCGGATGGCCCGCTCTGCTCGACGCATTGAAAATCTTCACCGAAAACTAGCAAGGAGAAACCATGGCAACCGTCGCAATCACTCCCGATCAAGATGTTGTCACCGGCGAAATCTTTATCGCCGCTCCTCCCGCCCGTGTCTTCCAGGCCATTACCGACCCCAACCAAACGCCGCGCTGGTGGGGACAGATGGGCCTCTACACCATCAAGGAATGGAAGGCCGATCTTCGCGTCGGCGGAAAGTGGTCGAGCGAGGGAGTCGGCGCCGACGGCACCGGCTTCCGCGTCGAAGGCGAATACCTCGAAGTCGATCCGCCCCGCCTGCTCGTCCACACGTGGGTCTGCAGCTGGATGGGTCCTTTCCAAACCATCGTCCGTTGGGAACTCGAGCCGCAAAGTATCCACGGCTTGCACCCCAGCGGTCCGCAGCGCGCCGGCACCGGCACGCTCGTGAAAATCCGCCAGGAAGGTTTCGCGGGCAATCCGGCCGCGGCTGCGGATCACTCCGAAGGCTGGGAGCGCGTTATGGGATGGCTCGTCGCCTACCTCGAGAAAGGAGAAACCGTCGACACGCGCCGCTGACAGGCGGTTCAGCCGCTCTGCCGCAGCGGCCTCACTCAGAACCTTTCCTCACTGGCAGTCAATTCACTGGGGCTCTCCCGTTGGACGGAGAGCGAAGACCTCATCTCGCAGCAGGGCACGCAGTCAGCGGAACACTGTCCCCAAACGGCCGATGGCTCGCCTCTACGTTGTTCTCTGGACAGGCAGAAGTCTATGTGCTCGCCTCCGGCGGCGGCCAGGGAAAGTGGCAGGTCTCGCCCAATGGCGGGCAGGTGCCGCAGTGGAGCCAAGACGGCAAAGAGCTTTACTATTACTACTTTGACAGCACGCAATCCCTTGACCGGGACGGCGGAGATGGTTCGACCGCTTCTCCCGGTGGAAGTCGACCGTCGCATCGCCAGGATCGTCCGGAGGAACGGTGTCCTTAGCATCCTTGCGCTAATTGATGCTTTCAGATCCTGCGCGGAGCCGAAGAAGGTGATCTCGTAGATTCCTCCTGGAACTGCATGGTGGGATGGTGCTGTACTTCGCGCGAGCCAGAACGAGTTCCGGCGGGTTTAGCGAAAGCAGTTGTCCTCTCCGTTGTTGCAAGTCTTGTACGGATATTGGTTCTTGTCCCCAGCTGGGCCTCTGTTATTGTGCGGGTGTCCAAAGTAACCTTGATTGTTGTTTTGGTTGGATGTCCACTAAATGGAGAAGTATCTCGCGCAGTTCTTGCCCTTCAACCATTCCACGCAGGGTTCGTTTCGAGGTTCTCGGCAGGCGGAGATTTGAGGTGAGTTACGTCCCCAAACGCGGCCATGTCCGGCAGTTCCGACCTGCGCCTTGTTGCACTTTCTATTGTCATCGCGTTGTTTTCTTCATTCGCTGCGTTAGATCTTGCCGGGCGGGTGACGGCTTCCCGGAATAAGGCCCGGGCTGCGTGGTTAATCGGCGGGTCGGCAGCCATGGGCCTCGGAATCTGGTCCATGCACTACATCGGAATGCTGGCATTCGTTTTGCCGGTGCCGATGTTTTACGATCCCCCGACCGTCTTTCTCTCTTTATTAGCTGCGATCGCTGCTTCCGCCGTTGCGTTGTTTACCGTAAGCCGCAACCGCATGGCCGCCTGGCAAGCGGTTCTCGGTAGCATCTGTATGGGCTCCGGCATTGCTGCCATGCACTACATCGGAATGGCCGCCCTTCGAGTGTCAGCACGTGTGAGCTATAACCCTCGGTTGGTTTTGGCGTCCATTCTTCTGGCCATAATGATATCGCTGGTTGCGCTACTCCTGACGTTTCGCGTGCGAGAGGAGAAAAAAACAACTTGGCGCAAGGTTGTGAGCGCGATGGTGATGGGAAGCGCAATTCCCGTAATGCACTACACCGGTATGTGGGCAGCCAGTTTTACACCTTCCGACTCTTTGGTCGACCACTCGCACGCCGTGAGCATCTCGTCCATCGGGATCGCTGCCATTGCCGTGAGCAGCCTGTTTGCACTAACTCTGGTCCTTGTGACCGCATTCCTTGACCGATTGCTTTCCGCTCGGAAGGCGGTGGCAGAAGCGGCGGGCAAGGGCGAGAAGTATTTCCGTACCTTGGCTGACGCGATTCCGGAGATCATCTGGACGGCACTTCCAAACGGGGAACTCGATTTCTACAACGGGCGCTGGTATGACTACACCGGAAAGAGTCCGTCAGAGGGCGGGAACTGGGGATGGGAGGGGGTGGTACATCCCGACGACCTGCAACAATGCAGCCAAAGCTGGCAGCAGGCGTTACAGACCGGTGAAGGCTTCGATATTGAATACCGCTTGCGGCGCAGTTCGGACGGCCAATATCGTTGGCACCTTGGGCGGGCAGTTGCGCTCCGCGATGCCCAGCGCCAAATCGTAAAGTGGTTTGGCAGCTCTACCGACATTGAAGACCAAAAGCGTAACCAGCAAAGCTTGGAACAAGAAGTCCGCCAACGCACCCAAGCGGTTGTCGAATCCAAAGCCCTGCTGACCGAAGAAATGAGCCAGCGGGAGCGCACGCAACGAGAGCTGGACCAGCAAACACAAAAGCTGGTGCGTGAGTTAACCGATCGCTCCGAGGTGAATGCGCTGCTGGCCAAAATGGGCGATCTTCTGCAGAGCTGCACGAACATGAAGGAAGCGTTGTCGATCGTCCTGGGATTCGCCCCCAAGCTGTTTTCCAACCTCAGAGGAGCTGTAATCCTCTTGAATGCATCGAGGAGCCTGTTGGAGGTGGTCGGGACCTGGGCGGACTGCAAGGTTTCCTCATCTGTCTTCGAGCCTGATTCCTGCTGGGCACTACGCACTGGCCATCGCTATGAGGTTCTGGCTGGCGATCAGGCAATGACGTGTGGGCACGCTGCTTCCGTCACTGGTCCCTACGTCTGTATTCCTATCCAAGCGCAGGGAGAGGCACTCGGGGTTATTCACTTTCAAACCACCGATGACATCCGGGAGATTTCGGCATCGGAATTATCGCTGGCTGGAACTTTTGCCGAACAAACTGGACTCTCAATTGCAAATATGTGTTTGCGTGAAGCTCTGCGAAGCCAATCCATCCGCGATGCACTGACCGGCCTATTCAACCGACGATACCTGGAAGAAACCCTGGAAAGAGAGGTACACCGTATCGCGCGGGCCGGTCAGGCTCTGAGTGTGACCATGCTGGATGTAGACCATTTCAAGAGCTTCAACGATACCTTTGGTCATGCAGCGGGCGACGCGGTACTTCACGAAATCGGTGTTTTCCTGCTTCGGAACACACGGGCGGATGATATTGCGTGTCGCTATGGCGGGGAAGAATTTGTATTGATTATGCCCAATGCCGACGCCGAAGCCACGCGAATCCGGATTGAGCAGATGCGATTGGATGCAAAGGAACTTCGCATCACTTATGGCGACAAGCCCCTGGGTCCAATTACAATTTCGGCGGGGATAGCAGCCTTCTCAGCGCACGGTTCCTCCCCGAAACAGATCATCGATGCAGCGGATGCCGCGCTCTATCAGGCAAAAAAGGGTGGTCGCGACCGCGTTGTGGTGGCGGAAAGTGGGATTGATTTCACGCCCGCTCTCATGGCGCGAGCAGCCGACGCGTCTTAGCCAACGCCCGCTCAGCCGATGCGATCGATTAGCAGTGGTGGGATGAGATCCTGAAGAAGATTGAGCGGGCGCGCGAAATTGGAATTGATTCAACCCGGGAGCACCCCCCTGAGCCCCCAGGTGCATCGAATTCTCAGGGATAAAACCGTATCCCTTGGTTCCGCTGGCCTGTTCCAGCGGAGGCCGACGGTCTTTGGCAAGAGACTCAATACCAGTTGTGTAATTGCGGATGCAGTGGTAGATGTCGTAAGCATCTTTCTGCTTATAGCGCCCGCTCGAGGCGTGCCCCTTTTCATCGCCAGCAACGCCAGAATGGAGTAAACGGCAATCTCAACCTGATTCGTGCCGCCCTTGGGCATGGTCCCGCACACTGCCACCATCCGGAAAAACTGCAGGGCGAGATCGGCTCCATCGGCGCGCTGTACGGCGACGTCCTCGATAAGAGGAGGTTTGTTCTTGACGATCTCCGCGTCTCGCGGCATGAGAAAGTCCACGATTACGTCAATCGGATCGCCTCCGGATTTGCCGGATGAACTGAAATCGGCGAAGATCCTCGCGTTGACGGTAGTCATGCTTCATTAGCGTTTCGACCAGCCGTGCGTACTCGCCATCTCCAAGAGCTTCGGCGTCGAGACCGAGGTCCACGTCCGAAGTGCCGACGTGTGGCATTTCTTCGTTGTCCAGAAGAAGCCAGGGAACGGCGCCGCCGACGACGGCGAACTTGCCTTGAAAGCTGCCCAAATCTGGCCAATTTCCAGCAGGACAGATTTGACCGCAGCCGTGGTGCGGTCATCATAGTCATTCGCCGACCGGTTCAGGTGTCAGCTCTGCCATCTCAACCTCGTGCGTCGTAGGTGTTAGGCGGCCTCTGCGCCGCGTTCTCCGCTCACCGACAAATCAAGATAGGTTTGGACTGGACTGGTGCAACGTATGCCGGGAACAGGTTCATACACGTCGAGAAAAATTCCATCGTCTTTTCGGAAGCGATACCACGATGTTCTCGTCCTTCAGAGAAGAGGAGAGTGAAGTTTCGATTCGATAGGCTCCATCGCTCCAGGTTCGGCGTAAAGGTACTGCGTCCCAGTCCTAGCGAAAGGCGCAATCCAGTACGTGGGGTGAGTCGGGCAATGGCGGCAATGAGCCGTGTGGACTCGATCTTCCACACGGCCTCAATCGCCTTAGGCACATCTTTCATGCCTGCAGGATTCCGTCGTTCCGGAATTCACTGACGATGTCGCGTCGTCGAACTATCCGGTCCTCAAAGGCCCGGAGACCTTGTAAGTACAGAGGATTGTGCCGGACGGCATTGCTTTCGTGCTGACGAGCTCGAATGAGCGTGCCGGGGTTCCCTCCGCGAAGAAGCGCTTCCCCGTGCCCAACAGGACCGGATAGATGACCAGGAGGACTTCATTCGCAAGCCCATGTTCGAGCAGCGTCGACGTCAGCGTGGAGCTACCCCAGAGGATAAGGTCGGGGCCGTCCTGCGACTTGATGCGGCGAATGCCCTCGACGATGTCCGGTCCAAGGCCCTCGAACGGGCCCCATTCAAGACTCTCCGGACGGTGGGTAGCGACATATTTTGTTGCCGCGTTGAGGCCGTCCGCCATCGGACTGCTCGGCGCCTTTGGCCAGAAGCCCGACCAGATATCATAGGTGCGACGGCCAAGCAGCAGATCGAAGCTCTCGCCATGCGCGGCCATGATTGCCTCCCGGCCAGCGGGGGTCCGATAGGGCGCGGTCCAGTCGCCGTAGGGGAAATCGCCGTCTTCGCCGGAGACCTGGATCACGCCGTCCAGCGAGATGTGTTCGATGATTTTGAGATTTCTCATTTGGGTCTCGGTTTGAGTCCGGGTGTTCCGGGGCCGGAGTTTCTATTCCGGCATTGCGAGGAACTCGCGCACCTCGACCGATGCGCGGCAGGCGACGACGGCTTTGCGTCCCCACGCCACGGCCTCATCCATGTTGGCTGCGTCGAGTATCCAAAAGCCGCCAATGTGTTCCTTGGTCTCAAGATAGGGTCCATCGGTGATGACCACCTGTCCGCCGGGCTGCTTACGCAGTGATTTCGCCTGGGGCGCCGATTGGAGGCCGCCGGCGAAGAACCTGGCGCCGGCAGCCGCCATCTCTTCGTTGAGCGCATCGATATCGCGGACCATTGATTCGTCCTCTGCTGAGGGGTCATAGTTG
>Ga0181522_10001072_pt1 | contig 17433 bp, 10 predicted proteins | sample PEATcosm2014_Bin_27_FD_121103 | JGI IMG/M metagenome (GOLD analysis project Ga0181522, IMG submission 121103) | Peatland microbial communities from MTU Mesocosm Facility, Houghton, MI, USA - PEATcosm2014_Bin05_10_metaG | ecosystem: Environmental > Terrestrial > Soil > Wetlands > Peat | place... | reverse complement strand
GTCGCCCAGAAAGAGGTCCGTCATTGGCGCCTGCGGGCTGGCCGCGGCAATGGCCGGATGCGAATCGATGATCGACGCCGAAGTGTAGAACCCCGGATACGAGATGCCCCAGATCCCCGCCTTGCCGTTGTTGTTGGGTACTTGTTTCAGCAAGAATTCGATTGTGTCGTAGGTGTCTGTCGAATCGTCCACGTCGTGCGGCAATCTCTTTTCGTCGATGTGCGGCCGCATCTCAACGAACGTGCCCTCACTCATCCAGCGCCCGCGCACGTCCTGGTAGACAAAAATATAGCCCGACTTTTCGAACTCGTCCGAGGGGCCAAGCTGCGCGGGATAGTGGTCCTCGCCGTAAGGTCCCACGTTGTAGGGCGTCCGGCTCATGAGGAATGGGTAGGGCCCAGGGTCCATGGGAAAAGCCGATGCCTTCGGCTCGTACACCGCGGTGAAGAGCCTTACGCCGTCGCGCATGGGGATGCGGTACTCGTATTTCGTGTAGTGGGCGCGGATATAGTCCTCGCCCGGCGCTTGCGAGGTGGACTGCTGTCCGCGCAGGCCCGGTTGAACCAGACTCTGCACCGCGAAAATGCCAATAACGAATCGTCGCAGAGTGAACATTGTGACCCGGAATCCCCTGTTAAGAAAGAGTAACGCAGCGGAACACCGTTTGGCCCTTGTGGCATCGAGAATCCTCAAACAGCTTCCGAGTTGTCATTAATGGAGGAAAGTTGAGTGCGAAATGCGTTTTGTGTTCGTGCTTCTGCTGGAAGCGTTCGTATTTTGCAGCATTCTGCCAGACCGCGGCAATCACTCCCACCCTTGCCATCAAATGATTCCCATCTCCGTCCGCCCGTTCTGCTTTGCCTTCCACAGAATTTCTGCATTTCCTTATGCCATCCTTATGCGATCCGCGCTGTCTCGGTTTACTCTGAGAGCGATCCCTTAATTGGCCGCAGGCGCAATCTCCGCCGGGGCTGTCCTTTCATTCCCAAACCATGAGGAGACCTATGTCAAAGTACAAATTGGAGTACATCTGGCTCGACGGCAAAAAGCCCATCCCGGAACTGCGCGGCAAAACGCAGATCAAGAGCTTCGACAAAACCCCCACCCTCAGCGATTTGCCCCTTTGGGGATTTGACGGGAGCTCCACCATGCAGGCCGAGGGAAGCAAGTCCGACTGCATCCTAAAGCCCGTGGCTCTCTATCCCGACGCCAGTCGAAAAGACGGTTTTATCGTTCTGAGCGAAGTGATGCACCCCGACGGCACACCGCACTCCACGAATATGCGCGCCACCGCCCCCGATGACCCGGATATCTGGTTCGGATTTGAGCAGGAGTACTTCCTTTATAAGGATGGCCGTCCGCTCGGGTTCCCCGAGGATGGCTATCCCGGGCCGCAAGGCCCTTACTATTGCGGCGTCGGTTACAAATACATGGGCAGCATCGCCCGGCAGATCGTAGACGAGCACTTGGAGCTCTGTCTTGCCGCCGGCATCAACCACGAAGGCATCAACGCTGAAGTGGCCAAGGGTCAGTGGGAGTTTCAAATCTTCGGCAAGGGCTCGCACAAGGCCGCGGATGACGTGTGGGTTGCCCGCTATCTCATGGCGCGCCTCTGCGAAAGGTACGAAGTGGACTTCCAGCTCTATTGCAAGCCGATCAAGGGCGACTGGAACGGATCTGGCATGCACACCAACTTCTCCACCAAGCACCTTCGAGAAGTGGGCGGCAAGGAGTACCTCGAAGCATTGATGAAAGCCTTCGAGAACAATATCGCCGCGCACATCGGCGTATATGGCCCCGACAATCATCTGCGCCTCACCGGTCTCCACGAGACGCAGGCCATCGATAAGTTCAGCTATGGACTCTCGGACCGCGGCGCATCCGTTCGCTTGCCCGTGAATTTTATCAAGAATGGCTACAAGGGCTATCTTGAAGATCGTCGTCCGAACTCCGAAGCCGATCCTTACCAGATCGTTGCGCAGATCGTGAAAACAATCAGCACCGTGCCAACGAAGTAGTCCAATCAGCGGTCTCGATTCCAAAAAATCGGCCCGCGAAAGCGAGAAACAATCGGCGCAGCCCGCGAACGGCTGCGCCGGTTTTCTTTCGCTCCGCGCGCAGGCACAGATCGCGATTACTGATGGCTCCTTTATAGCCGGCGTGTTAGAAACTAAAGAACAGAACTGGACGCAGCTCGCCCCTGAGACCGGCAAGGTTGGAAGGATACATCCACCTGAATCTCTTCATTGAGCTGCCTACGTTCTGAATCTGCTGCCAGGAAAGTTTGCCAACGAGATATGACCGCAGGCCATCCAGTCGAGTTGGAACCGCTCTTCGGAGATTACCCGCTCGACCAGGCCTTCGATGAGATGCGCGCGCCGGGCGGAGAGGTGCGGCCGCAATATCGTGCGCTGGCTGAGACGCTCGCCTCCCTGCCCGCCGACGAGCTTCGCCGCCGCAAGCAGTCGGTCGACCTAGCCTTCCTCACCCAGGGCATCACCTTCACCGTCTACGGTCGCGAAGAAGGCACCGAGCGCATCTTCCCTTACGATCTGCTGCCCCGTCTGGTCACCGCCCAGGAGTGGGACCGCATCGAGCGTGGTCTCACGCAGCGCATCACCGCGCTCAATCTTTTTCTTCGCGACGTTTACTCCGAAGCCAAAATCCTCGCCGACCGCATCATCCCGCGTGACCTGATTTACAGTTGCAGGCATTACCGGCGTCAGATGCGCGGGCTCCAGGTGCCGCGCAACGTCTACATCGCGGTCGTCGGCTCCGATCTGCTTCGCCTCAACTCCGGCGAATTCGTGGTCCTCGAAGACAATCTGCGTGTGCCTTCGGGCGTTAGCTACATGCTCACCAACCGCCGCGTGATGAAGCGGACTTTCCCGCAATTGTTTTCGAGCTACGGCGTGCGCCCCATTGAGCACTACCCGCAGGTTCTGCTGGCCACGCTGCGCTCGCTCGCGCCAGAGGGCCGGCCCGAGCCGAACATCGTGCTGCTCACGCCCGGCGTCTTCAACTCCGCCTACTTCGAGCACACCTATCTCGCCCGCCAAATGGGAATCGATCTGGTCGAAGGCCGCGACCTCGTCACGCACGATAACATCGTCTACATGCGCACCACCGACGGTCTCAAGCGCGTCGACGTCATCTACCGCCGCGTGGACGACGACTTCAGTGATCCCCTCGTCTTTCGCTCCGACTCCGCCCTTGGTTGCGCTGGATTGTTCAACGCCTATCGCGCCGGAAACGTGACCATGGCCAATGCCTTCGGTAGCGGCCTCGCCGACGACAAGGCCGTCTACGCCTTCGTCCCAAAAATGATCCGCTACTACCTGAACGAGGACCCTATCCTGCCCAACGTCGAGACGTTTCTGCTCAGCGAGGAGAAGGACCGCAAGCACGTTCTGGCGAATCTCGACAAGCTCGTGGTCAAGGCCGTCGGCGAAAGTGGCGGCTACGGCATGCTCATCGGTCCGCAGTCCTCGGCCCGCCAGCGCGAAGACTTCGCTTGCCAGATCGAGGCCAATCCGCGCAACTACATCGCGCAGCCCACGCTCGACTTCTCGCGCGCGCCCTGCCTCGTTGACGATCGGCTTGAGCCTCGCCACGTCGATCTGCGCCCCTACATTCTCTTTGGCGACAAGATAAACATCGTGCCCGGCGGATTGACGCGCGTGGCGCTCGAAAAGGGTTCGCTCGTAGTCAACTCTTCGCAAGGCGGCGGAAGCAAGGACACATGGGTTCTGGAATAAGTCTGATTCGGAAACATCGAGCGGGAAGTGAGAGAAGCACGATGCTATCGCGCGTTGCCGACAGCCTTTACTGGATGAGCCGCTACCTGGAGCGGGCGGAGAATACCGTGCGCCTGCTAGACGTCACGATGGGACTTATGCTCGACCCCGGCGGGGCCAACGCGGAGCAACGCTGGCAAAGGATGACCGCGGCGCTCGGCAGGCCGGTGGGAATTGAGTGGAACGGGTCGCTCGAAGCCATGGCGCGCAAGCTCGTCTTCGATCAAGTCGATCCCTCCTCGGTAACTTTTTGTGTCAGCGCGGCGCGCGAGAATGCGCGGCAGGTTCGCGAAGAGATTTCCACTGAGCAGTGGCAGCGGCTCAATCGCCTCTTTCACCAGATCCACTCGCCAAATGCGCAGGCTCAATACGCCACAAGTGCCAGCGACATGCTGGCATCTGTGGTCGACGGCATCCATTTATTCCAGGGCGTCGGCGACTCGACCATGATTCACGGCCAGGGCTGGCAGTTCATCCGCCTCGGCCGCTCGCTTGAGCGCGCTTACGCCACTGCCACGCTGCTCGAGGTCTACCAATCGGAACTCTTTCATGCCCACGAGCGCGAATCTTCCGGCTATCAATACCTGGAGCTTGTAGGCTTGCTCCGCTGTTGCACTGCATTCGAGGCCTATTGCCAGGTCTATACTGCCGATCTCTCGCCGGAACGCATTCTCGAGTTCCTCGTCCTCAATCGCGATTTTCCTCACGCCATTCGTTACTGTGTCGAAAATATCCGCACCGCCATCGAGTCCATCCAGCGCACCGGCGGGCGCCGCTCGCCCGAAGACGTATTTGCCGGAGTCGGAAAGCTTCATGCCATGCTTGGCTATACCACGATCGGCGAGATTCTGGCCGGTGACGCAGCCGCATTCCTGCACAACATCCGTGCGCAGTGCCTGCGCATTCACGAACTGGTTTACCGCAATTATGTGCAGTATTCCATTCAATCCGCACTAGCGGTGTAGCTCTGGCCGATGTGACTCGGCCGGACCTCGAGGGAGCGAAAATGAACTTCTATTTCATCCGCCATCTCACCCGCTTCCGCTACTCGCAGCCCATCAGCGAGAGCATCATGGAGACGCGCATGCATCCACGCTCCGACTCCAGCCAGCACTGCCTCAACTTTTCGCTTTCCGTCAGCCCGCGCTGCCGCGTCTTCAGCTATCGTGATCATCTGGGTAACAACGTACAGCACTTCGACATTCCCGGCGAGCACAACCAGCTCGTCATTGTGGCCGAATCTGTGGTCGAGCAGCAGCCCCTGCCCGACGTCCCACACTTTCTCTCGCCCGACGCGTGGGAAGATCTGGATGAGCTGGTCGAAGCCGGCGATTACTCTGAGATGCTGCTACCAAGCACGTTTGCCGCCGAGACGCCGGCTCTCGTCGAGCTCGCGAAAAAAATGGAGGTCGTGCGGCGCGACGATCCGCTCCATCTTGTGCTTGAGCTAAACCAGCGCCTGTTCCACTACTTCGATTACGTGCCCCGTTCCACACGCGTCGACTCGCCTATCGACGAGGCCATTCTGAACGGCGCGGGCGTCTGCCAGGACTTTGCCCACACTATGATCGCTCTTCTGCGCCACGTGCGCATTCCCGCGCGCTACGTTTCGGGTTACTTGTACCGCGGCAGCGAGGACCACGACCGCTCCACGCCCGACGCCACGCACGCCTGGCTTGAGGCGCTCCTGCCTCATCTGGGCTGGGTGGGTCTTGACCCCACCAACAACCTGGTCGCGCATCACCGCCACATCCGTACCGCCGTCGGCCGCGATTACGCCGATGTTCCACCAACGCACGGCGTCTTCCGGGGCAAGACCGCGAGCGAGCTCTATGTAGCCGTGAAGGTAGAGGCCAGCGAAGAGCCGCCGGCCCTGGACCGAAAGCTGCCCATCCCCGAGGATTGGAGCGTGTTGGTTGAGCGCGCACAGCAGCCGCCCGAACTCCCTGTGCCCTTCATTGACATGCAGCAGATGCAACAGCAGCAGTGATCCGCCCAGGATGCCGCTGCGATTACTGCGCTGCCGCTGTTTGGTCCGCGCCCATCAGCTTCAACCGCGTCTGCGCCAATCGCCAGGTTGATGTGGGGATGGCAAGGACCCTTTTGGGTTTTTGCAGTTTGCGATAATCGGCGATGGCGATGTCTCGCTCGCCATACTGCTCGGCTATGCGGCCCAGTACATACCACACGTCGTCGTTGGGCTCGTCGAGGTTCCAATCGTCCATGGCGCGCAGCAGCACGTCGTGTGCGTCCTTGGTGTCGCCCGCTTCTGCGTAGAGGCAGGCCAGCGTGTGCAGAATATCAGGCGCGTCCTTTTGCAACTGGGTCGCCTTAACCGCAGTTGCGACGTCGTCGTCGGTCACCTTACCTGTGAAGAGCGCATCCCAAGCGAGTCCATTCAGAGTTTCGGCATTTTCCTGGCCAAGCGCAAGCAGTTTTTCGCCCCAGGCGTGCGCTCCGGGAAAGTTTCCGCGATTCGCCTCGATCTCCATCTTCATATTGATGGCATCGCTGTCGTTGTCGAGCAGCTTGAGCCTTGCGTCGGCCAAAGCAAGAGCGTCGTCGTAGCGTCCCAGACCCATGAGGGCCTCGCTGTTATACAAGAACGCCTGCTTCGATTCCGGCTCCTGCTTCAGCAGTTCCGACGAAACGTCGAGCAGACTGGCAAAATTGTCCTGAAGCGAGTAACCGTCCGCCAGCGCCAACTGAATATTGGTCCGCTCGCGATCACCCGCCGCATCTTTCAGACCCGCCTCGAGAACCGCTACGCCTTGCGCAACCGTGGGCTTCGTATCGACCATGATGGCCGCGGCGGCCAGCTTCATCTTGCGCGCATCGGCCGCTTCCCCTTTCGTCCAGAACCTGGGAAACACGGGCCCGCCCAGCGGATCGTCGCCGCCCTCCAAGTGCTGATCCTCGCGCACCCAGTCCAGCAGCGCCTTTGCTCCCTTCAGATCACCCGCGTTCACGCGATCGAGCATCTCCAGGGCAATTGAATTCGGCTTATCGAGCGAATCCAGCACTTTGTACTGCCCGTCCTCTTTAACGATGAAGACCGTCATCGTGGTGCCGTTCAGCAGCTCCACTTTTTCCCTGTACCCGGTGGCATCGTCGCCTTCGCCCTTGGGGTCGAGCATCTGCAGCAGAATGTCTTCGGTTACGTCGAGTGAGCTGTCTTGGCGCGCCAGCTGGCTGTTCATTTGTTTGCCTGAATTCAACTCGTCTTTCAGCTCGTCAGCGTCCGTAGCTTTCAGCACCTTGACCCCATTGCGGCTAAGCAACGCGGCAAAGCTGTTTTCAGTCAGGTTGGCGTCGAATGGAACAAGGGCAAAGCGCTTCACCATGTCTTCCGGCGTATTGGCGAACTTCGCGTCCTCATGGTGGGTCGCACTGCGCAGCATGTTAGCGAGACCCAGCGTGCGCGCCGCATCGTCACCCGCGGCGCCCGCCTGCAGAAAGTCCGCGGCCTGAGGATACTGCCTCACATTCATCAGCATCTCGCCTGCGGTGCCCACGGTGTCTTTGAATGCCGCATCGTCGGAGGACCGTTTGTTCGCCTCTGCCAGGCCCGCCTTGCTGTCCTGCAACATTGCCATGCTGGCGGAAAGCAGCGGCTTGGGCTCGGGATTGAGAGTCTGCGCGGCCTTGTACGCTTCCCCAAAATCGCCGCCGTAGAACAGCGCGAATGCCAAGTTGTCGGCGATACCGAGATCGGACAGTTTGTCCTCGCCCAGCGCCTCATACTCGGCGATCGCTTCCTTCATGTGCGACTGCCCGCTATAACGCCGCCCGACGGAGTCGTATTCCAGAAGAATCGCCAGGTCGCCCTGTGCCGAGTGATCGTCGGGATCGAGCTTGATCGCGGCGCGAAATGCCTCTGCGGCGCCGGCCAGGTCGCTGCCGGCGCGCAAATTGCGCCCCACCAGGTCGTGCTTCAGAATGTCGGCAAGCGTGCGTTCGGCAAGCGCCGATGTCGGGTCGAGCTTTACGGCGAGTCGCGCTTCATCTCGCGCGGCCTCGCCCATCCCCGCTTCTAGCAGTACATTGGCCACTTGAAGGTGATGGACCGCTGAGTTCGGATTCTGCGCAATCAGCGCACGATAGCTCGCTAGCGCCTCCTTCACTTTGCCGTCACGTAGTAGCGCCGCGCCTTGAGGCTCGAAATTCACCAGGATTGCCGGGCCGTCGATCAAATCCGCTATTTCGTTGCGCAGCGCGGTCGCTTCGGCCACTGTATAGCGCCGCTTCGTCGTGTCGAAGGCAAAGTGCGCCAGCACTGCGCCATCCTTGCGGGTGGAAAAAGTCTCCGTCAGCAGCGCCGGCCCCACCGGAATCGTCGCGTCCTTGGGCAGCTCTTTGGGAACAAATCCGGCAGGCGGAATCAGGTGGTAATTCCATTCGATGTTGTAAGGCGCATCCAACCACCAGTCTGCCGTGCGCAGCTTCTTAGGCTTGTCGGGGCCGGTCACCTTCTTCTCGTCGCTGTCGTCCTTGCGCTTCAGCTCGTCGGGCAGCATCTGGAAGAGCCGGTCCACGCGAATCGCGACCTGCGCGTCCTCGAGATTCGTGTAACCGCGCTTCGCTTTCTCGCATGCAATCGTGAGTTTGAATGGCTGGGAGAGATCGGCCGAATCGGTGCGATCTACCTTTGTCAGATCGTCCGAAACATACTCCGCCTGCACGTAACCGCGCAGCCCATCGCGTGTGTCTTTGTCAGGCTTGTCGGCGTAGTACGCGCGATAGCCCGACGCGTAGATTCCCGTGGGTTCGGTAATCTCCACAACGTTTGCTGGACCGTTGTCCGTCAGCGTGAACTCGCGTGTCTCCTTCAGGCCGTTGTCCTTCGAGGTTGACTCCGGAGTCTTTACCAGCGCGGTTGTCGTGGCGCTCGTTATGAGCGCCAGCCGTCCTTGGTCGCCCATGGGAAGCTGCCCCAGTTGCGCGTAGCGGTCGGTGGCGTCGATCCATAGTGGATTCTTGCCGGGGACATAAGCGATCGCGTGATCGAACATGCCCATGCCGGGCAAATCCGCGGAAACATCCATCCGCGACTCGACACTGAGCAGCGCCACGTTGGCGGGAATACCGGCGGCGCGCAGCATGGCCACGAGCAGCGTGGCCTTGTCCTTGCAGTCGCCATATTTCTTGGCCAGCGTTTCTGCCGGGTCGTGCGGCACGATGGCCGCTTCGCCAAACTCGATGCCTGTGTACCGCACCTCGCGGTCGAGATAGTCCACGATCGCCGCTTCCTTGTCAGCGGCGGACTCTTTCCCGGCAACCAGAGGGTCAACGACGGCTTTCACCGCTGCAGAGCCGGTAAGATTGTCGACGATCCTTCCGTATTCGGCTGCTACGCTCTGCCACGACGCACCCGTGGAGAATCCGATGATGGGAAAACGCACCACATCGGGGGGAAGGTACGGCTCGCGCGTATCAATGCCATCAATCGAGTCCACATCGAAGGTGAGCGTCACGCGCCCGCCCGCTTCGGTGCGCACTGGCTTCACATCGGGAAGCAGAAACAGGTCGGTCCGAAGCGGCAGCGCCGTGGGAGCATCGAAGATCACCCGGCTGTGCGCCACCGGAACATTCTCCTGCCCAAGTTCGACGCGCCCCACCCGGCCCGGCGCAAACAGCGGCTCCGTTTCTGTCTCCGTGTACTCCTCTTCCACCACCACTCCCGGAGCGATTGCTGGGAACGGCGCGCGCAGCCTCTTGCCGTCGCTGTAGGTTTTGTAGTCGCCGCCGCGTGCCGGCGCTTCCGTAATCGTGTTTGCGTCAAGAGTGTGGACACTGAAGTCCGGCCCAATGACCCTGGCGTGAATCTGAGGCCGCGCTTCATGCCATGGCTCCCAGCCAACCGAAAGGGAGTCCCAGTCTTCCGCGCCCTTCTGCGTCAGCACTTTGTAGACGATCCGGCCCACATGAGCCATTCGCCCGGCATCGTCAAACGTGTAGCTCTCGTCTTCCACCAGTTCCACAACATTGGCGCCGTCAGGCACGGGCACCGCGGATGCCGCCTCGTACAACACTTTGGGATCGGTGGAGAAATCCGGCGCAGCCCACGGATTGGCAGCCGTACTCGAGGTTGAGTTCGCGGTGGCTGGTGCTGGGGACTGTGCCTGCCCGGCTTCGGGCAAGGCGCAGGCGATAAAGACAAGGAATAAGCTGTGAATGAATGGACGCAAGAAAGAATTCGACACGGGTCACCCGGTTCGCTGGAATGTGAAACAACGGTAAACCGAGCGGAGCCTGAGCGCAAGCAGCCTTGGGGCGCAGCGCCGCTCATACCGGTACGGTTGGGCCTCCCGCACTGTCTCACCCACGGCTATACTGTCCCAGGAGTTGACTATGGACAACCAAAGCGGCACAGTCGGAAACAGGTTTTGCGGGGGCTGCGGTGCGCCCCTCCTTCCAGAAACACGTTTTTGCCCTTCATGCGGCAAACCCGTTGAGCCCCTCGGTGCCCAGGCCGTTCCAGCAACTCCGGCACCACAGCCTCCACAGCAATTCGCAGCACAAGCTGCGAACGTTCCTGGATCGAACCCTCAAGGGCTAAAGTGTCCGCGCTGCGGATCCACTCAAGTCCAGACTGCGAAGCGCGGATGGAAGTGGACAACGGGTATCATCGGAAGCGACAAGATTATAGCGACGTGTCTTCAGTGCGGAAACAAGTTCTAGCCCGATTGCGCGGTCATCGGTCCAGAGCAACCTCAACCCGCTTTCCGAACCTCAGCCGCAATCTTCCTTAACTCCGGCAGCACTTTGCCCAGTGCAAGCGGAGCCGCGTCGCGCCTCCCCAGCGCGAAGTATGCATCGCGATAGTGCCGGTAAAGTTGCTCGTAAACCGACGCAGATTTCGCGTCGGGCTCGACCGTGCGCAACGGCAGGCACACCGCGGCCTGTGCTTCTTCGATGGTTTTGTACGATCCAGCGGCGAGCAGCGCAAAGATCCCCGATCCCACGCTCGTCGGTATCCCTGCCGGCACCAGTACTGGCTTGTTCAGCACATTCGCATACACGCGGTTCAGCATTTCGTTCTTCTGCGGAATGCCGCCCGCATTGATCACGCGATCGATACGCACCCCGTGCTCCGCCATCCGCTCCAGAATGATGCGCGTGTGAAACGCAGTCCCTTCGATCGCCGCGAACAGCTCATCCTGCGCCGTATGGATCAGGTTCCAGCCCAGAGTCACTCCTCCCAGTTCGGGATTCACCAGAACTGTGCGATCGCCGTTGTCCCAGCTGAGCCGCAGTAGGCCGGTTTGTCCGGCCTTGTATTCATCAAGCCCCTTGCTCAGTGCCACCACTGTGGTCCCCGCGCGTGTGGCAATCGCATCAAAGATGTCGCCCACTGCGGAGAGCCCCGCTTCGATGCCCGTGTATTGCGGATGCACGCTGCCCGGCACCACGCCGCATACTCCCGGAATCAGCTCCGCCTGGCGAGCCATGGCAATGACGCAAGTAGACGTGCCGACCACATTTACCGCGTCGCCCTCACGGATACTCGATCCGATCGCGTCCCAGTGTGCGTCAAAAGCACCAACGGGAATCGGTATTCCGGCGCGTAGCCCCAGATCTGCCGCCCACTTCACCGAGAGATGCCCCGCCAGGTGATCGCTGGTCAGGTACTCGCCGTCCATCTTCGCGCGCACGCCGGCAAAAAGCGGATCGACCGCAACAAGAAACTCTTCCGGCGGCAGCCCGCCCCACTTCGGATTCCACATCCACTTGTGGCCCATCGCGCACACGCTGCGCTTCAGCGCGCTCGCGTCCGTCACGCCGCACAGCGTCGCCGCCACCATGTCGCAGTGTTCGAGCGCCGCCCGAAAGCGCGCGCGTTTTCCAGGATTGTGCCGTAGCCAGTGCAGAAGTTTGGCGAATCCCCACTCGTGCGAGTAAACGCCGCCGCACCACTTGATGCCCTCGAACCCCAGTTCGTGCGCCTTGCGCGTAATTTCCTCGGCCTCGGCGAACGCGCGATGATCACACCACAAGTAGTACTCGTCGAGTGGCTCCAGCGCCTCGCCAACGGGAATCATGCTCGATCCCGTCGTGTCGAGCGCAATCGCGGCCACCTGCGAGCCATCGACGCCCGTCGCCTTCAGCGCGTCCTTGGTTGCCGCGACTAATGCGGCCATCTGGTCGCCGTGCGACTGCGTTGCGTAATTCGGGTCCTCTCGCTTGCGGTGCAGCGGATAGCTGGCCGATGCAGTGCCGATCGGACCCTTCTTGCTGTCAACCAAAGTCACGCGAACGCTGAGTGTGCCGAAATCGACTCCGGCGACCATGGCCATCGGGTCTTCTCCCAAGTAAACGCTTCCTGATCCGCCCATCAGACTACACCATCGCCCTGCGGCATTGCAGTGGATTGCGTCGTCCGCAACTACTTATTCGAGCCCGGCAACATCGACTTTAGCTTACCGATGAATCCTGAATTGGCCGCCGGTTGCGCGGCTGCCGGCTTGGCGGGCGTGGTGGGGGCCGAAGCCGGCGTGCTCTGCGCTCTGGGCGCCGCGGGTGACGCCCCCGCGCCCGGAGCCGCCCCGCTCAGCCCGTCATCGACGATCGCCGCGTGCGCAAGCTGCGGCAGCCGCGCCGCGTTGTCCTGGTTCTTTACCAGGATTGTGATGCGGCGGTTGGATGGGTCGTAGGGATTGTTTTTCACGCGCAGCATCTGGTCCGCGAATCCGCGCACCTGTGTCACCTGGTCCGAGCGCACGCCATCCCGTTGCAGTAGCCGCCGCGCCGCATTAGCGCGGTCTGCTGAAAGCTCCCAGTTGCTGTAATTCGCTTCGGTCGAGTACCGCGCCGCGTCCGTGTGTCCCTCGATGAGCAACTGGTTGGGAAGCGTCTTCAGCTCCGCCGCGAGCAGTGCCAGCAGTTCCTGCCCGCTCGGACTCAGCTGTGCGCTGCCGCTTTGATAAAACGTTCCGTTCTTGTCCTCGATGAGTTCGATGCGCAGACCCTCTGGAGTAATCGTGATCTCGATCTGCTTGATTAGTTTCTGCAAGTCCCTGCGCGCTGCGATCTCTTGCTCGAGTTTTTCCTTCAGTTCCTGTAGCTCCTTCTGATTCTGGTCGGTTGTCTGCGCCGTGCTCGAACCGATTCCCATTCCGGTTCCCGTCATCGTGGTGCCGAGCAGGCTGCCCGTTCCTCTGGGATCGTTGAAGTAGCCGGCCACCGCTTTCTTCACCGGATCGCTCTGGCCCATCAGCCAGAGCACGATGAAGAGCGACATCAGTGCGGTCACGAAGTCGGCATACGCCACCTTCCAGGCGCCGCCGTGGTGGCCGCCATGACCTCCCTTCTTCTTAATTACGATGATGGGTTGCGTCTTTGCCGCCATTCAATCACTCAGCCCTTGCTCGCTTGTTCCCTTGTTCACACCGCTGTTTTCCCACTTCCTATTGGCTACTCCCCGCTCCCTGCTTTTAAGCTGCCGCCGCTTCCACCAGCGGCTCGGTCTTGTTCTTGCAGTTCTTCTCCATTTCGTCGAAGCTCGGTCGCGCGTATGCCGGAATCGCGCGCCGCCCGAGCTCAATCGCGATCATCGGCGCCGAGCCTTTCAGAAAAGCGAGCAGCAGCACGCGTAGCACATGCAGGTAGTCGTTATGCTCGTCGGCCAGCTTCTTCATGCTGGCGGCCAACGGCCCCACTACGCCGTAACAAAGCAGGATGCCGAGAAACGTTCCCACCAGCGCCGCGGCCACGTGTTTGCCAATCTCCTCCGGCGGTCCGCCCAGCGAGCCCATCGTGATCACCACGCCAAGCACCGCCGCCACGATTCCCAGGCCCGGCAGTGAATCCGCTACCGTGTTCAGCGAATCGGCCGGTTGCACCGCCGCACGATGATGTACTTCCATGTCCAGCTCCATCATTTGATCCATGTCGAACGGCTCCACGCCCCCGGTGATCGCCGTCCGTAGCGTATCGCAAACAAAATCTCTCGCATGATGATCGTTGAGAAACTCGGGATAGTTCTTGAAAATCGCGCTCTCGCTGGGCTTCTCTACGTCCATCTCCACCGCCAGCAGACCCTCTTTGCGCACCTTGTTCAGGAACTGGTACATCATCTTCAGCGTGCTCAGGTAGCGCGCTGTCGTAAACGGTGAACCTTTCATCGACGCCAGAAGCCCCGCAACAATGTCCTTCAGAATGCGCAGTGGATTTGCCACCAGCAGCGTTCCTGAAGCTGCACCGGCAATGATCAAAAGCTCGGCGGGCTGCAGCAGGACGAGAATGTGACCTTTCTCCATGAGGAAGCCCGCGATGATCGCGGCGAAGACCACGAAGATGCCTATGATGGCAAACATGTCGATTCCTCCGCCGGAGACAGGTCCGCATCGTGCGATGCCGCGACGGTTGCCCGGTTGCCTCCCGTCCGGCTGCTCGTTTCCATGGCCTCGCGCGCACGTCCGAGCAGTTGCGCCAGCGTTTCGGCGTAATTGCCGTCGGCCTGTGCGGCGCCAATACTTACGGTGAGCGACGCGCGATCGCCCCACCAGCGGAAGTCCGCGGTCCGCGCCAGGCCGGCCAATGTGTGCGCGTGCGACGCCAGCATCTCTTCGTTACGCTCGTGAGCCACGATCAAAAACTCGTCGTCGCCCCAGCGGCTCATCTCCTCGGCCGGGCGCAGCCCTTGTATCAGCGCATGCCGCACCTTTTCGAGCATCGCATTGCAGGCGCTCGCGCCGTGTGTCCTGCGCAACTCCTGCGCTTGATCCACCCCGATCCACAAAACACTCAACGGAGAACCGCCACGCGTGAAGTCGTCGAATTCCGTTTGCAGCCGTTCTTCGAATTCGTCGCGGCCCTCATCGGCTCCCAGGTCTTCGTTGCTCTCTCCGTGAGGCAGCGCGTCAAGGCTCTCCGCGGGATGAAACAACGCCGCCGCTCCAATCCGCTCTCCCAGCCCGTCGCGAAGGACCAGAGCTCGCGCGATCACCGGAACCCTGTGGCCCAGCTTGTGCCGCACCCGCACTAACACACGCCGACCCACTCCCACCATTGCCCCATCATCCGCATCTCGGGTTTTCTCCAACAGAAGTGTTTCCATGCCCTCGGGCAGCGTCCGTGCCACTACGTCGATCGCAGCGTACCCAGTGATGCCCTGCGCCGCCTGGTTCCACAACATCACTTCTCCCTCCGCACCCACCAGAGCCACGCCCTCGGGAACGGTATCGAATGCGGCTTCGAGCAACTCGTTGCGGTCGGTCATCGAAGCTCATCTCCGGCACTGGTTCTTTCTTCGCCTTTTGGACCAGATCACATGGCCGCCCGGCATTGGTCGCGCACTCATCCCTCGCGCACTCCACTCAGCAGGTCGGCTATAGCTTCTTAAATCGGCGCAATTCCGCCCAACTTCACACAGCGATTCCGCATTAAGGTAATTCCAATGGGAAAGAATTGCGCTCGGTGCCACAACACCAACGTCAGGCCAGGACGGCCCTCATGCGCTTGTTCGGTGGGATTTTATTCAGTTACTGGCTCTCGTAGCTCCGCACCCACTCCAGAATCGACCGAACCCCGATACCGCTGGGACCTTTGGCGATGAACGGCCGCGAATCCTCCACCCACGCCGTGCCCGCGATATCGAGATGAATCCACGGCGTGTCCTCGGCAAAGACGTGCAGGAACTCCGCGGCGATATTTGCACCGCCCCAGCGTCCGCCCGTGTTCTTGATGTCGCCGATGTCCGATTTGATCAAGTCCGCGTACGCGTCACCCAGCGGCAATCGCCAGAACTTTTCTCCTGAAATCCGAAGCGCGGAGTCAAATTTGCCATACGCCGCATCGTCATTCGAGAAGGCGCCGGCCGTGATCTTGCCCAGCGCAACCGAAATGGCGCCAGTCAGCGTCGCGGCGTCGATCAGGTGCGTCGCGCCGAGTAGCCGCGCATAGGTCAGTCCGTCTGCCAGTACCAGCCTCCCTTCGGCGTCGGTGTTGATAATCTCAATGGTCTTGCCCGACATCGCGGTCTGCACGTCACCCGGCTTTTGCGCCGTGCCCGAAGGCATGTTCTCCGCCGCGCAAATTATGGCGACCACCCGCACCTTGGGCTTCAAGAGCGCAATGGCGCGCATCGCGCCGATCATTGCCGCTCCGCCGGCCATGTCGTACTTCATCTTCTCCATGTTGTCTGCGGGCTTGATCGAAATGCCGCCGGTATCGAACGTGATGCCTTTTCCCACCAGACCAAGCACAGGCCCGCCCGTCACTCCCCCGGGCTCATACCGCAGAACGATCAGCGCCGGCGGCTCCGCCGAACCCTGCGATACGCTCCAGAACGCTCCCATCTTCAACTCGTGCAGCTTCTCCGTGGAGTGCACTTCCCACCCCAGGCCAACCTCCTGCGCCATCAGTGCGGCTCGCTGCCCAAGGATCGTCGGCGTCAGCTTGTTCCCCGGCTCGTTCACCAGCGATCGCGCAAAGTTCTGACTCTCGCCTACGACCACTCCCTCCGCAAACGCAGCCTCCATTGCCGTTCGCTCGGCATCGCCCGCAACCGCAAGCGTGAAGGATTGAATGCTTTGGTCCTTGCGATCGCTGCGGTAAGTGTCTGCGTCGAAGTCGCCCACAAACGCGCCCTCCACCGCGGCCCTCACCATGGCTGCGCCGCGCAGATTTTCGGAAGAGGGCAGCGCCAGCACCACCTCCCGAATCCCGCGCGGTTTCGCAAACCGCACGGCGGTTCCCGCGGCATCGCGCACCGAATGGACCGAGGCTTTCGCCAGCTTGCCCAGCCCGACAATCAGCAGCCGTTTCGCGGCCAATCCCGCCGGCGCGTGCAGCAGCAGGGTTTCATTGGCGCCACCTTTGTATTCGCCGGTGGCAAGCACGCTCGCCACCGCAGCCTGAACCGCAGTGTCCGATGCGAGCAGTGTGGGCCTCGGTTTGGCATCCGGGCCCTTTTCGGTTTGAGTGTCGGCGGCCAGAACGGCCAACAACTCGGTTGCGATCCCAGCGATCGAAGCATATGAGAATTCGGCACGCATATTGCCCATTCTTCACGGATCGCTCGGCATATGGCAAATCGGAGTATGGGGGTACGGATCCCCTCGCTCATGCCACTTCTTCAACCTGGGGATCGCGTGAAAACTCCGATCTCACGACGAGCTAACGCCAATTGCTACTGTCCATTAGCGGTTTCACCGCCCGCCGCGATGCTTGTTCACCTTAATCGCCGCCCTCGCCTCGCGGTCCGCTTCCCGTCGCCGCTCCGTCTCCCGCTTATCCCAATCCTGCTTACCTTTGGCCACCGCCAGCTCGCACTTCACCCGCCCATTGCGGAAATACAGCCGCGTCGGAATGAGCGTATGGCCCTTGATCTGCGTCTTGGAGAGTAGCTTGCGGACTTCTTCGCGGTGCAGCAGCAGTTTCCGCGTGCGCGTCTCTTCGTGGTTGCCGATGTTGCCGTGGGAGTACGGCCCGATATGCAGATTCAACAGAAACGCCTCGCCATCCTTGATCAAGCCATAAGAGTCTTTCAGGTTGGCATTGCCCTGGCGGATCGACTTCACTTCCGTCCCACGCAGCGCCACACCGGCCTCAAACTTCTCCAGCAGAAAGTAGTTGTGGCTTGCCGCACGATTGTGCGCCGCATCGCGCTGGCCGCTGGCCACGGGATCGCGGG
>Ga0181522_10001071_pt1 | contig 17433 bp, 13 predicted proteins | sample PEATcosm2014_Bin_27_FD_121103 | JGI IMG/M metagenome (GOLD analysis project Ga0181522, IMG submission 121103) | Peatland microbial communities from MTU Mesocosm Facility, Houghton, MI, USA - PEATcosm2014_Bin05_10_metaG | ecosystem: Environmental > Terrestrial > Soil > Wetlands > Peat | place... | reverse complement strand
TCCAACGGGGAAAGTATTCGAGTTCTGGCCTGTCGTTCACGGGTGCGATGCCGGCGAGGTCGAACCCTGCATCTGCTGCAGCTTTCCCAATCGTCGCGCGAATCTCTGTGGAGTGAAGCATGTATCTTCAGTTTGGATGAGCTCAAGCAATCAGGTGAAAGTGGTTCAGACGCAGCCGCCGAGCGCCATCCCAAATTGGAACTGCACGTTAATTTTTTCTTGGGCAACCGTCACCGCTACCTTCCCAAGGGTATAAGCTTTTCAACACAGAGTCACTTCGTGAACTTCCCTCTTGGACCTGAACTCTCCCGCCCCGCGCCCAGCGCGGGGCGTTTTTGCGCACTAACATAGTATGATCTGCGTTCGCGTGAGATATTGGTGGCGCTGGCGGGAAAGACCGTAAATTTTCGCGACGTGGCCGGGACGTTACATGCCCAACTTCTTCACTTCTTCGTTGTAATACTTGCGATAAAGAATGTCCCACTCCTGCGAACCCTCGAGGATGGTGCGTTTCTGGCTTTCAATTTTCTGGCGCGCGCTCTGGTCGATTCTGGCTTCCTGGTTCAGCAGCTCTTCGAGAATCTTGCGCGCTTCCTGCCGGATGGTATTAGGGTCTTCGATGAAGTCGACTTCATCCATCTGCTTCAGCGCGTCGGTAACGGCGCGGGCCAGCACGTTGACTTTGTCGCGGCTCAGTCTCACAGCACCGCCTTGTATTTGCGCACCAACTCGCTCTTCACTTTGCGGAACATCTCCTGGTAGTTGGCACCGGTTTTGTTCATCTCCTCGGAGTAGGCCTCAAGGATGACGCGCACCTCATCGTTGATGCGGTCCTCGAGCGTTAGCTCTTCCAGCAGCGCGGCGTGAACCCGCTCGGTCACTTTTGGCAAAGCCGAGGTTTCAATCGCCTTGGCGGCATTCAGTTTCTTGGTCAGTTCGCGGGCAAGATAGCCCACATATTCTTTGGAAAGAAGCATGTGCGGATCGGGCGTCCTGTGTTGGGAGACCTGCTAATGAATAAAAAAGTGTAACACAGTGGAATGGATGGTTTGAGGTTCTGAATAAGCTTGGAGTAACCCACTTTCGATTTATTCTCCTACGAGGTCGTCATCCCAAAACGCGGGGTACTTCAGCCGCGCGAGAAATCTCCACGAGACCTTACCCAGCGGGAGTGGCTGCGCTCAGAGCAGGCTCTCCGGATGCCCGCCGAAAGCTAATCCTTGCTTCCCACGATGACTCGTGGTTGAATTCGTTGCAACCATCGAGACAGAGCACTGCGGGTGACGCTCAGGAGGCACACACGGATGTGGAACCGAAGAGAGTTTTTGAAGGCCTCCGGGGCAGTTTCACTTTCGCCGCTGTTGCCACGCCGCTCTTTCGCAGCTCCCGCGTCTCACCGTGTGCGTCCTTCCGACCCAGGTTGGCCCTCAAAGGAAGCCTGGAAGCGCCTGAACGAGGCCGTTGACGGCAATCTGATTTCAGTCGATTTTCCAATCAACGCCTGCCTGTCGTCGTCCCAGAACGAGGAAGGCAAAGCCCTGACAGCAAATATAAAAAATCCTTACTACATAGGCGACACGCCCGGATTGACCCAAACCCTCGGCTGGGTTGACGCCTGGCAGACCAGGCCCAGTGTTTATGCCGTCGCCGCCAGATACGCCCGCGATATCGCTGCCGCCGTCGATTTCGCCCGCGAGCACAATCTGCGCCTCGTCGTAAAAGGGGGCGGTCACAGCTATCAAGGCACCTCGAACGCGCCCGATTCTCTGTTGATCTGGACGCGTCACATGCACGATGTGACTATCCAGCCTGATTTCGTTCCCAGCGGTTGCCACGTAAATCCCCAGCGAGCAGTCACGGTTGGCTCCGGAACAATTTGGATGCAAGCCTACGACGCCGTCACCACCAAGGCTGGCGCCTACGTTCAAGGCGGCGGCTGCACCACCGTCGGCGTTGCCGGCCTGATTCAAAGCGGTGGTTTCGGCAGCTTCTCGAAACACTACGGCACGGCCGCCGCCGGCCTTCTTGAAGCGGAAGTCGTCACTGCCGACGGCAAAGTGCGGATCGCAAATGCCTGCACCAACCCGGATCTGTTTTGGGCCCTAAAAGGTGGCGGAGGCGGCACCTTCGGCGTGGTCAGCAAATTAACCCTGCGAGTGCGCGATCTTCCTGAACTGGCCGGGGGCGCCAGTTTCACCGTCAAAGCTTCTTCGGATGATGCTTATCGCCGTCTCGTCCGCCAGTTCGTTGGCTTCTACGGCGACGCTCTCTTCAACGATCATTGGGGCGAACAGGCGCACTTTTCTCCCGACAACAAACTCGAAATCAGCATGGTGTATCTCGGCTTGACCGGGGAGCAATCGCGAAAAGTGTGGCAGCCGTTTATGGATTGGCTGGCGCATTCCTCGGGCGCCTACACCATCGAATCTGAGCCTGAAATCGGTAGCATGCCCTTCCGGCATTGGTGGGATGTCGAGTGGAGCAAGGAACACCACCGTGACGCTTTCAAGGCAGACCCGCGCCCGAGCGTCAGCCCAACCAACGTTTGGTGGAACGGCGATGGCGGCCAGGTCGGATGGGTGGTCTGGGGTTTCGAGTCGCTGTGGATGCCCGCATCACTGCTGCAGGATGATTCTCAGGAAAAACTGGCCAACGCGTTGTTCTCCGCTTCCCGCTTCAGCGAAGTCGAGCTTCATTTTAATAAGGGCTTGGCTGGCGCGCCCGCGGAAGCGATTGAGGCTGCAAAAGACACCGCTATGAATCCAGCGGTGTGCAGTGCCTTTGCTCTTGCCATCGTCGCTGATGGACAGGGCCCTGCGTATCCTGGAGTCCCCAATCACGAACCCGACGTGGTAAAGGGCCGCAAAGCCGCGAACGCGGTTCACCTTTGCACTAACGAACTGCGCGCCGTGGCCTCCGATGGCGGGGCTTATGTCTCCGAAAGCAACTTCTTCGAGTCCGGCTTTGAGCATGCCTACTGGGGCGCCAACGCCACTCGGCTGTCGCAAATCAAAGATAAGTACGATCCCGACGGCCTGTTCTTCGTCCACAACGGAGTCGGCTCGCAACGATGGAGTGCTGACGGCTTCACCCGGCTCTGAAGCTTGCCAGTTTCAAATGGGCTTGGAATTTCTTCCAGGTCGTTGCTTGAGTCGATGCACCACTTTGACTTTGTCATTCCGAGCGCCTTTTTATGGCGCGAGAGCCTGCCCTGAGCGGAGCCGAAGGGAATCTGCTTTTCCAGTGATGGACCACTCAGACCGCCGTCAAAGTAGTCCACACCATTCCATATGTATCGTAATGCGATACACTAGCATCGGTGCATCGCGGCACGATACAATCGGCGGCATGAAGAAGCTCACTTTGCTGGACTACCAGGCCCTGGCGGAGTTTCGCTACCAGATCCGGCGCTTTCTTCATTTCAGCGAGGACGTGGTTAAGCGTGCGGGTCTGGAGCGCGGACAGTATCAGCTCATGCTGGCGATCAAAGGCATGCCTTCGGGGATCCGCCCGCGCATTCGCGAACTGGCCACGCGCATGCAGATTCGGCATCATAGCGCCGTCGAACTGGTAAACCGGCTCGAGGCAGGCGGCTACGTGCACCGCACGCGCGCCCAGGATGATCGCCGCGAGGTGTTATTGGCGCTTACCCCCAAAGGCGAAAAGGTACTGGCGGAGTTGGCCATGCACCATCAAGACGAACTGCGCTCGAGCGGACCGCAACTGGTGGCCGCGCTTCGCCGAGTGATGCGCGAAGGCGGTGAGAGTGCGCGCTGAAATTGGAACGCCCATCTGTTTCAGCCGCGAATCGGCGCAAGAATGTAGCCTAGCGTGAGCCGTCGGCAAAAAGGGGGAAGCCAGCAAGCGCCAAGAGGCGAAAGACTGGTTCTCATGCACGCGCTGCTAGCCCTTTCCCATCCGCAAAGACATAGCAGAGCCGTTACCGTCCTCCGAAAAGTATTGAAAACCGCCAGCGATTTCCAGTATGCTTCCGCAATCCTGAAAACATGCTTTTAACGAACGTGCTTACCGTGGCCGATTCGAGAGCAAGTTTTTTCCATCCGAAGGATCCGCACATGCGTGCGACGGCCCCACTCTGTCAGCGCGACGTCTGTTGTTGTCGATCTGCTTGCTTACCCGTTTAGCAGAGCATTCAAACCAAAAAATAATCGAAATCAGGGAGGGAGAAATGCCGAAATCAGGGGGCAGGTTAATCTGGATTCTTTTTTTGGTAACTTCGTTTGCCGCTGCAGCATGGGCGCAAGGCGGCGCCACCGGCGCGATCACTGGAACCGTGCAGGACAACAGCGGCGCGGGCATCGCCAACGCGCAGGTGAGGATTACCAATCAAGACACAAAAAACCTCGAACGCATGGTGCAAACCGCTGCCGACGGTTCCTTTACGGCACCCCTGCTGCCCGTGGGCAATTACTCCCTGGCCATCAGCAGTTCCGGATTTGCCAGAAGAGAGTTTGCCAACATCGCGGTGCGTATCACCGAAACTACGCGCATCATCGCCAAGTTAAGCCCGCAAACCGTAGAGGAAAATGTCGAAGTGCAGGCTGAGGTGCAGCAGGTAGACACCAGCGATGCAGCCACGGGACAGGCCATTGAAGCGCAAACCATCCGCAACCTGCCGCTGGCCACGCAGAACTTCCAGCAGTTGCTCACGCTCTCCAGCGGGGCGCAGAGCGAGTTGAACGCGGCTTCGCAGTTGGGACGCGGCAACGTCCGCATGGAGGTGAACGGCCAGCGCGAAGATAACAACAACTATCAGATCGACGGCATCAGCGCGACCGATTACAACGTGGCCGAGTTGACGACCACGCCTTTGCCAAACCCCGCGGTCATCCAGGAGTTCAAGGTGCAAACCTCGCTCTACGACGCCACTCAAGGAAGGAATGGCGGCGGCGACATTAACGCAATTTTGAAATCCGGCACCAATTCATTCCACGGCGAAGGCTACGAATTTTTCCGCAACACGGTGCTGGATGCGAACGAGTATTTTATCAACCAGGCGGGCGAGCCGCGGCCGGTGATCCAGCAGAATATTTTCGGCGGAGATCTTGGCGGACCGATCGGCACCGGAGGCAAGCTCGGCTTCTTCTTCGTCAACTATTCCGGAACGCGGCAGCGCAGCGGCGATTCTCCCGGGACGATTATCAGCACGCTGATTCCATACATCCCCGCGGCTGATCGAGGCCCGTCAGGGCAGGCTGCGCTCGAATCCGCGTTCAACATCGCGAGCATCGATCCGGTAGCGGCCTCGTTAATTGCATTTCAGAGCAATCAGTTCGGCGCCCCCGCAAACGGCTACCTCTATCCCGCGCCCAATGTGCCCGCCGGAACTGCCGTAGGCAGCTATGTACCATTCACGGTAAGCGAACCGGGCGCTTATACCGACAATCAATTCACCAGCACCTGGGACCGCGAGTTCCGCAACTCGAAAGACAAACTTTCGGCGCGATTCTTTTTTCAGAATTTTCAGTCGAATGTGCCCTTCGGAGCGGGCGGGTTAACGGCGTCGCTGGGCGGCAGCATCAGCAGCACCGATCTCAATTTCCCCTATCAACTTCCGGTACATGATCGAGTATTTTCGCTGACCGAAACCCACGTATTCTCTCCCAACATGGTCAACAATTTCCGTGTGGGCTTTGTGCGCATCAATAACAGCGATATCAACGTACCGCCAGTCACCGCCGAGCAGGCCGGGATCGACCGCCCCACCAACAATCTCACCGACAACATTTACAAGTTCACGTTCGTCAGCTCGGGTTTTCAGTTCGGACCGACACCACAGGCCAACCAATATCAGGCGCAAAATATTTTCAGCTTTATCGAAACGATGGGCTGGGTGCATGGAAGACATAGCTTTCGATTCGGAGGAGAATTCACTCCGGTGGCTTTGAACAAGCGATTCCCTCAAGTATTCAACGGACAGCTTTATTTCGGTGATTCGACCACAAATGACGTTGGCAATTTCCTGCAGGGCACACCGGAATTCAGTTTTGGCGGCGGCGGAGTTTACAACCACAACTACCGCCAGAAAAACTCTGCTGTGTTCTTCCAGGATGACTGGAAAACAACCCAGAATCTGACGCTGAACATCGGCCTGCGTACCGAATTTCTCGGAGCCTGGACCGATAATGCCTGCCACATCGGCAACATGCAATCGGACCTAACTAACCTGGGCGAGTATCCATTTATTTATCCCAAGTGCGTCGACAAGCTCGGTGTCCCGGGTCTCAGCGGAACCGCCGCGGGATCGACGTTCAACAACAGTACCTCCACCGGCATTGGCCCGCGCATCGGCTTTGCCTACGATGTGCTTGGACATCACAACACCACCGTGCGCGGCGGATACGGCATCTTCTACGTACGTGAAGATGTAGGCGCAGTCGATCAGCTCAGCTTCCAATCGCCATTTATTCCGATCGTATTTTTCGGGCAAACTCCCGGCTATACCATGTCCGACTTTTTCACCGGAACGCCCGCGGTGAACCCCAATGCCGTGCCCGCGGCCGGGCAGTTATCCGCGGCATGGTTGCCCTGCCTGGCGCAGTTCACGGGATTTGTCAACAGCCAAGGCAATCCGACCAACGACACGACGCAGACGGGATCTTACAACGCTTGCACCGGACCGGGCGTAAACACTACGCAGAACCTGTTTGTGCTCGAGGTGCCGCGGCATTTCGTAGTACCGAATACACAGCAATGGAATTTCACCATCCAGCGCGATCTGGGGCGCAAATGGCTGTGGGAAGTGGGTTATGTAGGGACCAAGGGCACGCACCTGCGCGAAACGCGCGATGCAATTCAATCGGTGAACGCAAGCCCGGCAAATCCGTTCACGGTTACTGATGTCAACGGCAACACCTATCAGATCACGACCAATACGTTTGACAACGCCATCGCGCGCACTCCGACACCGGGATTGAACGGGTATTCGGGCTATCAAATTTTCGCCAACGACGCCTTTTCCATCTACCACTCGCTGCAAACTACACTTTCCCGCCGCTGGGAGCGCGGTTATATCCAGGCCGCGTACACGTTCTCCAAGAATATCGATGCGACCTCAACCGGCAACACGGCCAACAATACCGCCTTCAACGACGAGAGCACAATCAACGCCTCGCGGGGAATTTCCGACTTCAACCGCCCGCAGGTGTTGAAGGTGAGCTACGTTTACGATCTGCCGTTCTTCGCCCACGGATCAGGTTTCGAACACGCCGCTCTTGGCCAATGGTCGGTCAGCGGCGTCACCAGCCTGCAGTCTTCACTGCCATTCTCGATTATCGATTCAAACGGCGGCAACGCGTTCCTCGGGGCGGGCACATCGCCGGTCGCCGCCAGCCTCGCGTCGGGCGCAACGATTTCAGAAGGCATGAGCCACGGCAGCGTGACCAGCCGTTTGAACGGATGGCTGAATCCGGCAGCGTTTACAACTGCGCCGCTTCTTTATCCGACGCAGTGCGCGTCGGATCCAAACTTCTGCACCACAGGCTTCGGCAGCCTGGGCCGCAACACTTATCGCGGCCCATTCCAGCAGAACTGGGACTTCTCGCTGATCAAGCACTTCGCACTCACCGAGCGTCAGGATCTGCGTTTTGCTGCCGACTTCTTCAATCTGTGGAACCATCCAAATTTCGGCACGCCGCAGGTGACTGACTATGAGCAATATCTGGGGTGGGTTGCGGGCGGACAGTCCGGAGTCGATCCTTTCGGCAGGATCTTCAACACCACCGGAACGCCGCGGCTGATTCAGTTCTCGTTGCGCTGGGCATTCTAAGATCAACCGTATCGCAAACAAAACAGCCGCGAGTTTTGCTCGCGGCTTTTACTTCGATGTCGTGCTTATCTCTGCGCGGCCTGGATGAGCGGACGTAACGCCTCGGCCGAAATTCCCAGAGTGCCGCCGGAAAATCCATCAATGTAGGCAGAATTAATTCCGATCACTTCGGCGTTCGAATCAAAGACCGGACCGCCGCTGCCGCCGTGCGCAGTAGGCGCGTCATAAATCAATTTCGTTCCGACGATATCGCCGAGATGACCGCAGGTGGTCGAGGGCCGAATCAGCGATAACGCTGCCAATTCGCTGGCGGCGTTCAGGTCGTTGCGCCGGAATGCGAGCCGTTGATAGATACCCGCCGGTGATTTGGCTACCATGCCTGCAATACCCATTGGATAACCCATCACGGTGACGGCTTCTCCTGCAGCCGGCTTCGATTTTGATAACGGTAAAATCGGGATTCCGCGAGCCTTGTCACTGTCTTCGATTTTCACCACGGCAAGGTCGTCCGTGGATGAAACCGCGCCGGGAGCCAGGTTCAGCGGAGTCGGCGATCCGGGAAAAAAGACGACCAGACTTTCGAGAGTGGGCACCGCTCCGCGATGGATGAGCTCTTCGGCTTCGGTGTCGCCATACCAGGGCTCGGCGACGTGGCGGTTGGTGGCCAGCAAGCCATCGGCGACCAGAAATCCCGTGCCGGAAACCCGGGCGTGAATTTTCGCAGGCTGGTTGGCGAAGCCTACCTGATAGATTCCGGAAATGTATCCAATCGAGTTGCGATAGCGGCTGAGCACCAGCGTCGGCATTTGCTGCTCGCGCTGCAACTGCGCGACTTCGCGGCTGAGCTGGTTCACCTGCTTCTGCAACTGATCGGCGGGCACGGCCGGCGCAGGCGAATAATAATGAAGCATGGCCAGCGCGCCGAGCACAATTACGATTCCGAGAACCGCCTGCACCACCTGCTGCCAGGTTTCGCAGACAGCCGATTCCGCAAAGCTTTCCGGGGCGGACATGAGCAATCATCTTGCCGCTCCAGCGAGGCGTTTGCCACGGTACGGAAGATGATGCACAAGAGTTCGTCTCGGCCCGTGCTGCAGACGGCATGCTTTCGGATGTTCACCGAACGACGCTGCGATTTTTCTACCCTACCCCCTCCCCTCCCCCTGCGATCTATTGGAATCACGGGTTTAGCGAATTTTTGCGATTTTATCCTTTGGAATCAGCGGGATGTGGGTAAAATCTTGGGCTGTAAAGACTTATCTCCCGGTTCTTGCGCCAATTGCTCTGTTTGCGAGAAGATCCATTTTTTTTGTCCTTTGGAATCAGTAGGATGCGGGTAAAATCCTGAGCGACAAGGAGTTACTCCTTGGAGGGGATTAAGTTTCGTGCGGCAATCGCTCAATGATATATTATCTGCCAGAAAAGTCAACCAACAATTGAATTACTGGAGTGTGATTTCACGCACTTCCGCGAGCGACTTCCGCTCGTGCCATTTCCGGCTCGAATTCCGGTTCTACTTCTGTGTGGAGTATACTGTGGAATAGATTCCACATATGCAGATCGTTCAAATCGTGCTGGATGAAAAGCTACTACACGCGGCGGACCAAGCGGCGAAGCGCACCCGGCAAAACCGTTCCGCTTTGGTGCGCGATGCGCTGCGAGAACATCTCCGCCGATTGGAACTGCGAGCCAGTGAAGAGCGCGACCGGCAGGGTTACTCGCGACACGCGCAATCCGACGCGGAAGCGCGGGGCTGGGAGTCGGAGGCCACGTGGCCGCAAGATTAGCCAGGGGTGAGGTTCGGCTCTACCAGTTTGCCGCGCCCGACAAAAAGCGACCGGGCCTCGTGCTCACGCGCAACAGCGCCATCGCGTATTTATCGACAGTCACAGTTGCGCCCGTCACTTCCACGATTCGCGGCGTACCGTCGGAAGTCGTCCTAAATGAAGAGGACGGCATGAAGACCCCGTGCGCGGTGAATCTGCACAATGCAGTCACGGTGTCGCAACAGCGCCTGGGGAAACGCGTGGCGCAGCTTAGTTCCGCACGAATGAATGAGGTGTGTGCTGCTCTGCGCTTCTCTCTCGGTTGCGATGCAAGCTAGGGCCTGTTCACGCTATCGCAAGGCCTCGACGATGAATGCGAAATAGATAAAGGCTAGAAACACCTTCACGGTATCGAATGACACCAGGTCAAGTGCCAGTTTTCTCCTATATCGTAGACGCTATTTGCGCAATTTAATCAGCTCATCCTTCGCGTGCTCATTGTCAGGATTCAACTCGACAGACCGCGCATATGCCATACGCGCATCTTGGATATCGTTCGTCGCCTCGTAACCATCTCCAAGGCTGTCCCACGCATTCGTGGAATCGGGATAAGCCTTGGTATTCAGTTTGAACAGCACGACGGCTGACGAAGGGTCTTTTTCCTGAAGGAAGGCATAGCCAAGCCTATTTATCGTCTTCTCTTCACCGGTTACATAACGGTGCATGGGATCGGCAGTGAAGCTCTGGAATGCTTTCCACGCGCTCTCTTCTCCCTCCCGAGCCGCGGACCGCATCAGCTCGGCAAACGAATTCAGGCTGAATCTGATTCCCATGATGTGCTTGGGTACACCGTTTTCAGCGGGAGTTCTCCCCAGAAACTCCTTCGCCGCAGCGTCATGCTTGACGTAGGCATTCAGAAACTGAAGCGCGTAAAGTGCAACACACGAATAACTTGTATTTGCGTCTTCCCGTCCGTAATCTGCGACCTGTTCTTCCCCGAGTGGCCAGCGCTGACACATCGAGCAGAATTCAGGATGGGACATCCCTAACATATTGACCGTCATGGCGTCCGCATGTGTCCACTCATTCAGCACGTTGTGCCCTGTCATGTCCATATCGGAGTGCTCGACGTCCTCGATAAAGTTTTCCCTGTTTGAGGTAAAGAAGAGAAGTGGGACGTTCAATTGCTCCGGGTGAATGGATCCAGCTTTTGCCACAAGTCCTGGATAGTAGCGCATGCTGCCGTCCATCTCAGCCAAGACCCGAATGCGGGGGTCGCGCGCAGCAGCGAACAAACTCGACATTCCTCCCCAACTAAAGCACACCACGGCGACCTTCGATGAATCCGTATCAGGCAGGGTATCTGCATAAGAAATAAGAAATGAGATGTCGAGAGCTTGCGTATCAATCCCCGCCAGGTCGTCAGTCATATCGCGCGTTGACGGTCCCAATGAAGGAGTGGCAAGAACGACATAGCCATGGCTTGCAAGGTACTCGCACAGATCAGCGTTCTCCCAGGCGATGGATGAATCGCTGGGAGCGTAAATGACAACCGGGTAGCGTTGTTCAACCGGTTTCGCGTCGCGCACTGCCCACAGAGAAATATCGAAGGAACTCTTCAATCGCCTGCGCCATTTGTTGTGCTCCTGGTCAGGCGTGTCAAAGTGAATCTCTCTATCCGCCAACTCCACATAATCCTCAACTGTCATTGGCTTACTACTGCTTTGCAACGCTGGATACCAGATGAGCGTCTGCAGAGGGCGGCTGCCTTGTCGTCCATGTGCTTCGGGACGATCGGGTGTAACCGGAAACTTTCGTGAGGGATCGTATTGATTCACCACCTTCAGGCCCACGGGATAAGGCCCGGGCTTTTGCAGAAATTGGAACGGTGAAAACTGGGAGAGCGCTGTTCCCGAGCCGATGAGTAAAAAGACTATGAGAGCTGTCAGCGTGTTTGCTTTCCAAGTCATAGACTTTCTTTTTATTTATAGGGCCAGATTCAACCCTATCGCAAAGTCTCGACTATGAATGCGAAATAGATAAAGGCTAGAAATACAATATCAAGTTCTTCGAAACGAGAAAAAATGCGCCGGAAGTCTTTCAATCGGCGAAAGAGACGTTCCACTTCATTCCGTTTCTTATACTGTGTACGGTCATAGCCCCAAGGGTCTTTTCGGGTCGATTTGGGTGGACGTATGTAATTAGTGTGAACACGCCCTAGTTGCCGAGGACGTTCCGTTTGTCTCCGAATTTCTCTTCCCGCATCGAACTGCCCCACTCAAGGCAAAACCGGGCTTGAATGGGCCACCATTTAAGCACACACACCTGGCAGAAATGTAACTCCTGGGCGCGGAGTCTCCGTTAGAGCGATTTCTCCCGAGATTAACCATTTAGATACTGTGTGCAATTGTGTATGACCTATATTGACCAGCCGAGCCAGATTCCCGAGCCGTATGATTTAGCCTCTTTCTTTATCAGGAGAACGGCACTCACTTTGAATTGATGGTGCCAGGGATACGGATGGCGACAGAAACTCTCGGTTTCAGTTCCACAGTTTTCCGCAAAAAGTTCCGGGATGCGATGACTGCGCGGACCTACCGAGACAACGAGATCATTTTTGCGCAAGGGGACAGAGCCGATGCCCTGTTCTACATCCAGAGCGGCACGGTGAAGCTCACGATGGCCGCTACGCGCCGCAAAAAAGCGATCATCGCCGTCCTGCCGCGGGGCAGCTTTTTTGGCGAAGGCTGTCTTGCAGGGCAATCGCTGCGGATGTACACGGCGAGATCAATTGGGCCCTCCAATATCACTCGCTTGCAGAAGGAGAGGTCGCTTCGCATGGTCAAGCGCGACCCGCAATTCGCTGCATTGCTTAATGCGTATCTACTTTCCAGAGTCATTCGAGTCGAGGAAGACCTGGCGGATCAATTCTTCAATTTTAGCGAAAAGCGACTGGCACGGGTTTTGCTGTTGTTTGGGCAAATAACCAAGGAATCAAAGCCGGAGAGCCCACTGAAGGTAAGCCAAGGAACCCTCGCGGAGATGGTGGGTACCACCCGCGCGAGGGTAAGTAAATTTATGAGTGCGTTCAAGAAGAAGGGCTTCGTCTACTACAACGGCGGTTTGCAAATCAATAGCGCACTTATCAGCGCCTTTCTGGAAAATCGGCCCATGTCTGTTCTCAGAAGGGCGTAAGCCGTCTAGACGGGGTTCCCGCAATCTAGTTGACCATGGTACATAGGGGCTTGCGATGAAAAAGGAACTCGGCCCAAAACAGATACTCGCCGTCCGCTGTCCGACTTGCGGAGCCGCTCCGGGTGAGAAGTGTGAACTTAGCACTGGCCAACCTCGCCAGAATCCGCACCTAGGCCGCCGGCTGGTTGCAGAAGATTGAACGCGGGGCTGGCCCAGCATGATCCCTGAACGTCCGGTACCTGGCACGGGTGAGGCTGCCCCACATTCCGCGACTTCACGAGGCGCGAGACAGCCTCGGTCGTGAGCGGTATCTGCTGCAAAAAAATCAAACGCGAGCCAGTCTTCAATGGGGGCAAAATCTCATTCCTCAACGTAAAATCAAATCGGAGGTGGATCATGCGTAAGGGTTATACGATTGCGCTTCTGGTAATGACGTTCGCGCTGACGGCAGCGGCGGGGTCGAAAGTGGAAGGCACAGCTACATTGAAGGATTTCCAGCCAGCCGGCAGCACCGATAAGAAGACCCACAAAAACCAGCAGTACGATCTTTCGTTTGCGGCGTCGGGCAAGCAGTATACCTGCCGCACCGAGGAGAAGGAGTCCTTGAAAGCGACCGATTTCGTGGTGGGCAGCGATGTGACCTTCGAGATCAGCGGCGACAAGGGCAAGGTGAAAAGCGCCAGCGGCAAGAAGGCGGAATGCACGGTTGTGCGGGTCGCCGAGGTGCCGGCCTCAGCACCAACCCACTGAAGATTGGAATTCGGGGGACAGACGCGACATTCCCTAATTTTTTTCTTTCGCAGCGAACGGGAACGTCCCGCCTTGTCCCAAGATGTTGTCGTCCAAGATTTTGTCCCAAGCCGCCTAAGGGTTGGTTATTCCCAGCCGCGCGGCCATTTCCTTGTAGAGAAATCCCTTGCCGGGGATGTAGGGCTGCACCCATTCGCCATCGATGACGAATTGCGGGATGGCGCGCTTGCCGGTATGGGCAACAATTTCCGGCACTGCGCCCGGAGTGCTTTCGATGTCAATGTCGGTGTAAGGAATGTTGTGTTTCGCCAGAAAACGCTTGGCTTCGCGGCAGTCTGGACACCACTGCGCTGAGTAGACGGTCAGTTGCACGGGTATTCGATGCTGCGCTGCCGCGGTACGATGCGTGAACGCGAAGGCTGCAGATAGTGCGTTTGCAACTTGTGCGGTCCCGGGCTAAACACGTTCGAGTTCAGCCAGGGTACGGTCGTTCACGACGTTTCCGGTATTCAGGGTAGAGGCAGGCTCGAACAGGAGGATCCAGCATTCTTCTTCGGCTACGGGGCGATGCTCGATGCCGCGCGGCATCACGATGAACTCGCCTTCTTCGATCCATTTGTGTTGTTCGAGGAAATCGTCATCGCGGTAGTCCATGCGGAAGCGGCCTTTCACCACCAGAAATAATTCGTCTTCATTTTCGTGATGGTGCCAGACGAACTCGCCTTTGAGCTTGTCGAGTTTGACCATCTGTCCGTTGAGTTCGGCGGCGACGTAGGGCTTCCAGAATTCGGTGATCCTGGCGAATTCTTCGGCTATGTTGACCTTTTCCATTTGGCAAACTCCTCGCGGAAATTATTCAGATTCGTCTGGCGCGGGATCGACCGCAAGAATTTACACGATCAAAATCGTTTACCACGGGGAACACGGAGTAGCACGGGGTGAACCATTTAGGCCTGAGGTAAGTAGTGACCTTGAAAACAGGCCGCCGCGGGCTTGTCGGCGGCCTGGTTCGCAGGAATTAATGGTCAGAGGCCCGGAATGCCGGGGTTGATGTGTCCACTGTGCAGGGTCATGCGCACGCCGCGTTTTTCGTTTAGGCGCGTGGTGGACGCCCAGTCGACGTCGTCGGCGCTGATGACTCCGCCTCCGCCTGCGGCCAGCGTGTAGGTCAGGCGGCCGTCCTGATATTGATAGTTGCCGACTGCCAGAACCGTGCCGGTTTTTAGCACGAACACCGGAGTTCCGGCCGAGGTTGGCAGCGAAATATCAGAGACATTGCGGGTGACCAGGCTGGCGTAGGCCGCGTTCGGAATGTCGACCGCGCCCGATATATCGGCGTGCGCGGTTTGCACCGTGCCGCGGATGGAGAGTGTTGGGCGGTCGTTACTTTGCAGGTTATACGACTCGTTTTGCGGACGGCTGAAGAAATGCCATCCGGGCGCGAGAGTTTTCTCTGCCGCGAGCTGCGGGATCTGCACGTCATCCATCAGGCGCAGTTGGAGAACGGTTTCACCTTTCAGCGTGGGGCGCGGCCCGCGAGCCGGCAGCATGATCACTTTCCACGGCCAGAGCGGCGGCAGCATCCATTCGATTGCGTCGCGCGTGGCGTGGCCTTTGCCGTCGATGTCGCCGTGCTTGTCGACTTTGTAGCCGCGGGTGGCAATGACTTTCGCTTCAAGCGGCAGATCGCCCGAGGGCAGGCCGATGCGGTCGAACTGGAGCTTGAGATAGCCTTTGCCGAAGAAGTGCCCGGGTTCTTTTGCGGCCTCGAGATGTCCCACGAGATAGCTGCCGCGAGGAAACGCCTGCTGGCCGAATTCGGTGGTTCCGCGCAGGTGGCAGAGCACGGGGTCGCCGACCTCGGCAGTCTTCGAGGAGAAGTTGGGTTCATTGAGCGTGCATTGCAACAAAGTGCCGGCGGGCAGAGTGACTTCCCGCGCGACAGCGGCTGCGGTGAAAGTAAGGATGGTTATGACGAGAGTAGCGACAGGCAGGCGGAACTTCATACGTATCCTCCTCGCACGCTCCTATGGGCAGGCTGGTGGCCAGGGGCGCGCCGTGTTGGGCATCTAATCACAGGTTCAACCCCGCGTCAATCGGGAAGTTGCGGTAAGAAGCGGCGGGCGCCGAATGGCAAGTGGCGAGCGATCCAAAACGTGCGTGATCGGTGGACGCGGAAGTCTGTTTGCCCCAGAAAGCCGCTCTTAGTGCACGAATGAGTCTGCATGCGTTGGGTATAACGAGAAATCTTAGCATAACCCAAGCATCGCTTGGGTTATACTATGCCGTGTGGCTTCGCTAAGGTTTGGCGGGATCCGCTTCGCTGCTTACTCGAACGATCATCCGTCGCGCCGTGTTCATGGGTTAATTGGTGATGTGGAAGCGATCGTTGACCTCAGAATGGACGGGAGCATTGCCTTGGCGAAACGGCGGGATGCCGTGCGGCCAGCAGACGCCAAGCGGTCGGACGTGAAGAGAGTTCTTAGAGCGCGGCCGAGCACTTCGAAGAGCTCGCTGCACTATGGAGGGTAGTGCGTGAAAAGCAAAGGTAATGGACACAAGATTGCGCGAAGGAAGATTATAACCAGCAACGCCGAGATTGACCGCGCCATTGAGCGCGCTAAGCGCTTGCGCCAGGAGCCATTGGCTGCGGAAATCGAATACAGGCCGGGGGTTGGACTCGATCTTTTCGTTCTGAAGCTTATCGACGGGCGCCGCCGCGTGTTTCCGCGCGAGGAGCTACAAGGCCTGCAATCCGGAACGCGGGAGCAGCTTGCGCGTGTAGAGATCGTGGGCGGCGGCACTGGGCTGCACTGGACGGATCTTGATGCCGACCTTTATGTCCCAGCCTTGCTGCGCGGTGTTTATGGCAACAAGCTTTGGATGGCGAAGATTGGGAAACGCGGAGGCTTGGCCAGAACAATCGCGAAGAAAAAGGCCGCGCGGGCAAACGGGCTGAAGGGCGGGCGGCCGCGGCGGCAAGCGGCTGTAGCAGGAGATTAATTGCAGACTGCATTAGAAAACAAAAAGCCGCCAGCTTTTAGCTGACGGCTGAGGATGAGATCCTTCACTTCGGCTTGCCCTACGCGCAAAGACCGCGCGCAGGGGACCCCAAGCCTTCGTTCAGGATGATGCTCGCACTGCGAGCATCAACTGTTCTCGTACAACAACACGCCCTCGGTTTTTTCTGCGTCCACCGGGCGATAGAACAGTTTGTTGTCTTCCAGGAAGACCTCGATGAACGCCGGGCGCGTCGTGATCGTGCCCTGAATCAGCGCCTCCGACAACGGATCTTCAATGTATTTCTGCAACGCGCGGCGTAACGGACGCGCGCCGTAGCTGCGGTCAGTGAGCGTCTGGCTGAGAATCCACTTCTTGGCTTCGTCGGCCACCGTGACGGTGATCGACTTCTGCGCCAGGTTCGCGTTGAGCTGCGTAACCATGAGCTCGAGAATCTGGATCAAGTCGGCCTCGCTGAGGGCCAGGAACAAAATGATTTCGTCCAGACGGTTGAGGAATTCCGGATTGAAGGTGCGTTTGACTTCGCCCTTCACCAGTTCCTCGACTTTGGTAGAGACCATCTCATCCTTCGTCGACTGGAAGCCGAACCCCTCACGCTTCTGCAGATGCCTCGCGCCGATGTTCGAAGTCATGATCAGAATCGTGTTCTTGAAATCAACCGTGTTGCCGAGACCATCGGTCAACTGGCCGTCTTCAAAAACCTGCAGCAGGATGTTGAACACATCGGGATGCGCCTTCTCGATTTCGTCGAGCAATACTACTGAATAAGGAGCCCGCTTCACGCGTTCCGTAAGCTGGCCGCCCTCTTCGTAGCCTACGTATCCCGGAGGCGAACCGATCAGCTTCGAGACCGAATGCTTCTCCATGAACTCTGACATATCGAAGCGCACCAAAGCCTTTTCCGTTCCGAAC
>Ga0181522_10001070_pt1 | contig 17441 bp, 15 predicted proteins | sample PEATcosm2014_Bin_27_FD_121103 | JGI IMG/M metagenome (GOLD analysis project Ga0181522, IMG submission 121103) | Peatland microbial communities from MTU Mesocosm Facility, Houghton, MI, USA - PEATcosm2014_Bin05_10_metaG | ecosystem: Environmental > Terrestrial > Soil > Wetlands > Peat | place... | reverse complement strand
GCTTCGCCAGCTATCGTGGCGCGAGCCGCCGGCTCGACGGGCTGGCGTGGGGCGGCGAGGATCTTTCGGCCGACCTCGGCGCGGAGACGAACCGACTGCCCGACGGCGCCTATGCCGCGCCCTACGCACTGGCGCGGACGCTGACGCTGGTCGGCGCGATCGCCGCCGAAACGCGTCCGATCGACGCTGTCGCCACCAACTTCCGCGATCTCGACGGCCTGCGCGCGGAAGCGCTGGCGGCCCGCCGCGACGGCTTCGTCGCCAAGATGGCGATCCATCCGGCGCAGGTGCCGGTGATCAACGACGTGTTCGCCGTCTCGCCGGAGGCGATCGCGCGCGCCCAGGCGATCGTCGCCGCCTTCGCGGCTGCGCCCGGCGCCGGTGTCGTCTCCCTCGACGGCGAGATGCTCGACTTGCCTCATTTGAAGCGACCCAAGCGGTTGCTGGAGTCGGCTAAGGCTTGACTTGAGCGAGGCGGTTACGCCGTGCCACGAATCTCGAAACCGATCGGGCGCTCCGTCTCGTTGATCGAGACGATGCGGAAGTCGAGCACGTGCGCCCCCAGCGGCCCGCGCCTGAGTTCGGAGAGCCCCGCCTCGACCTTATCGGCAGGTCCGGCGACCACCATCTCGACTGCCCCGTCGCGTCGATTGCGCACCCAGCCGGATATGCCGAAACGCAGCGCGATGCGCCGCGCGAAGTGCCGGTAGCCGACGCCCTGGACGTGACCCTCGACGACGATGCGCCAGACAAGCAGCGGCTCTTCGCTCATCGATGCGCATCCCTTCGCCTCGCCCCGCCGGCGGCCGCCGTCTCAGCCGACCAGCCGGGCTTTCAAGTCTTCGCGCATGATCTTGCCGAGCGGCGTGCGCGGCAAAGCGTCGACGAGGAAAACTCTCGCAACCTTCACCCCGCGTTGGCCGCACCATTCAATCACCTGCCGCTCGTCAATCGCCGAACGAGTCACCACGGCGAGGCAAATCTCGTCGATACCGCCGGCGCCGAGCGCGCCAAAAGCGGCAGCCTCTGCGACGCTCGGGTGCCGCAACGCGATCTCCTCAATCAGCTCCGGCGCGCGCTTTACGCCGCCAGAATTGATAACCTCCGACGTACGGCCCTCGAGCGTGAGCATTCCGTCGGCGGACAACCGGCCGCGATCGCCAGGATAGAACCAGCCGCCCCGCAGATTGGGCTGCCCGTCGTCCGCGCCGCGCGGAAACACGCGTCCCATCGCCGGCGTCCTTAAGCGCACGACGCCAGGCGCGCCAACCGGCAAGCTGCAGTCGTCGGCGTCGACGATCTCGATCAACACACCCGGCAAGGGATACCCGGTCGCTCCCTCTTCGACCAGAAGGTCCGCAGGCGTGACCGCTACGGGACCGCTCTCGGTCGCGCCGTACTGAACCAATGTCTGCGCGCAGAGGCGCGCGCGCGCCTCGGCCAGAAGGGCTCGCGTCGCCAAGCCGCCGCCAAGCAGCAGCGCCCGCAGCGGCGCCCCAGAGAGCGGCGCCCGCATTGAACTGCGGACGAGATCGCGCACGTGCGCAGTTGAAGCAACCACCGCGTCAACTCGAAACGCGGAGGCCATCGGCAGCGCGGACGGCAGAGAATCGGCGTAGACCAGCGTGCCCCCGCTCGCGAGAACACGGACGGCGGCGCGGAAGCCCCAGCCGCCGGTCAACCCGATCAACATCAGCACGCGGTCGCAGACGCCGAAGGTTTCAACGACGCGCTGCGCCGCCAAGCGATACTCAAATTCTTCGACCGTCGACGCGATCGCTCTCGGTCGACCCGTCGACCCCGAGGTGACCTCGACCCGGCAGATCGCATCCCAATTCGCAAAACCTTTGGCCGCCTCCGGACTCGGCGACTGAGGCCGGAACCACCTGTCGTCGATCGGGATAGGCGTAATTCCGGGCTTTGGCGCGGAGTGGGTGTCCTGAAAACAGAAGCGCACGCCGGATCGAAGGTCTGGGACTTCCTCGATATGATTGGTCGAAACGCTGGGCTGGCCGATCCGGAACAGCGCGGCGACAAGGATCAAGTGGCGGATCTGGTTCGTCACGGCGACCGCGACGAGTTCGTCGGAAGCGAGGCCCAACGCGCGCAGGCGCGCCTCGACGCTCGACACGCCTTGGGCAAACATGGCGTAGGTCACGAGCCGATCGGATAGTGCGATCGCAGGCTGTTCGGGGCGCATCCGCGCCTGAAATAGGATCTCGTCGACGAAAGTCCTGACGGTTTCGCCACGCTGAGTCACAACACCCATGATTTAGCGCCGCCCGCCGCAGCTGCGGCGATCCCCCGACTGCGAATAAGAGGTGGCCTCCATGGCTCGCCCCAAATCTCCACAAGACTGCCGAACAAGCAGCTCTCGAAGGGTTCTAGCGCGGCAAATCAAACATGTCCAAGGCGCCCGCGGAATCGTCAAGTTCCGCTTTGACGCTCCAGATTCGCTTAGCGCCGCGGGCCGACCCGATGGCCTTGTCATCCCCTCGACATGAGAATCTGCGCAAGGAGAACGCTAACGCGTTCCGCTCGCGACCCAATGAGGCTGGCGTGGCAAAACCTGAAGATGCGACCCGGCGTTACCGGACGATCTTTCTTTCCGACTTCCATCTCGGCACGCGCGGCTGCCAGGCGGAACTGGCGCTCGATTTCCTGCGCCACAACGAAGCCGACACATATTTCCTGGTCGGCGACATCCTCGATGGCTGGCGGATGCGCAGCGGCTGGTACTGGCCGCAGTCGCACAACGACGTCGTCCAGAAACTGCTGCGCAAGGTGCGCCGCGGCGCACGGATGATCTTTGTGCCGGGCAATCATGACGAATTCGCCCGCCAGTTCATCGGCCTTTCGTTCGGCGGCATCGAGATCGTCCGCAACGCCATCCACGTCGGCGCCGACGGCAAGCGTTACCTTGTTATGCACGGCGACGAATTCGATGTCGTCGTGCGTCATTCGAAGTGGCTCGCCCACCTCGGCGACTGGGCCTACGACACGGCCCTGTTTCTCAACACGCGCTTCAACGACGTCCGCCGCTTGTTCGGCTTCAACTACTGGTCGTTCTCCGCCTGGGCCAAGCTCAAGGTGAAGAACGCGGTGAATTTCATCGGCTCGTTCGAATCCGAGCTGGCGCGCGAAGCCAAGCGACGCGGCGTCGACGGCGTCGTTTGCGGCCACATCCATCATCCGGCGATCCGCGAAATCGACGGTGTCACCTACGTCAATACCGGCGACTTCGTCGAATCCTGCTCGCTGGTCGTCGAACACGACGACGGCCGGCTCGAGGTGTTGCGGTGGTCCAAGACGTTTGCCGCGGCGCGCCGCGAGCGTGAGCAGATCGCCGGCCTCGCCGCGCCGGTCGCGGCGGACGCCGAGGTGGAGGCGGAAGCGGAGGCGGCTTGATCCGGATCCTCGTCGCGACCGACGCCTGGCGGCCGCAAGTCAACGGCGTCGTCCACACGCTCGAGCGCATGTCGGCGGCGGCGCGCGAGCTCGACGCTGAATTCGTCTTCCTGACGCCACAGGGCTTCGCCTCGCTGCCGCTGCCCACCTATCCTGACATCCGGCTCGCGCTCGCTTCGCCCTGGGAGGTTTCGCGACGCATCGACGCCGCCAGCGCCGACCACATCCACATAGCAACCGAGGGACCGATCGGGTGGGCGGCGCGCCGCCACTGCCGCAAGCGCGGACGCCTGTTCACCACCAGCTATCATACGCGTTTTCCCGAATACATCGCGGCGCGCACGCGGCTGCCCGAGGCGGTTTCCTACGAGGCGCTGCGCCGCTTCCACGCGCCCTCCGCGGCGACGCTGGCGCCCACGGTGACGATCCGCAACGAGCTGACGCGCCGCGGCTTCGAGAAGGTCAAGGTGTGGACGCGCGGGGTCGACCACGGCCTCTATCGGCCGCGTCCGCCCGGCGCGCTCGATCTGCCGCGGCCAATCTTCCTCACCGTCGGTCGCGTCGCGGTGGAGAAGAACCTCGAGGCGCTGCTTCAACTGAAATTGCCAGGATCGGTAGTCGTCGTCGGCGAGGGGCCCGCGCGCGCCGGCCTCGAGCGCCGTTTTCCGCACGCCCATTTCCTCGGCGCGCTGCATGGCGAAGCGCTGGCGCAGGTCTACGCCAGCGCCGACGTGTTCGTCTTTCCGTCGAAGACCGACACATTCGGCATCGTGTTGGTCGAAGCGTTGGCGAGCGGCGTACCGGTCGCCGCCTATCCGGTCGCCGGGCCGCTCGACGTGATCGGCGAAAGCGGCGCGGGCGCGCTTAGTGACGATCTCGGCGAGGCCTGCCTCGCTGCGCTCGAAATTCCCCGCGAGAAAGCGCGCGAGCACTCCCTGCGCTTCACCTGGCGCGAGAGCGCGCGCCAGTTCCTCCAGCACGTCGAAACCTGTCGCGCCGCCGCGCCGGTCGGCCAGCCGGCCTGACGCGCCGCGACGCTTGATCGCGAGGCGTTCGTCCCTTATCCAGCGACCCTTTGCTCAGCATCGCCGAGACGCCGCGAAGGAGCCCGCCTTGACGCCGCCCGACGAGCCGACGCTTTCGCCGCGCCTGACGGCTCTGTTCGCCGCCGCCTGCGGGTTCATCGTCGCCAATATATACTACGCCCAGCCGTTGATCGCGCCGATCGCCGCCGAACTGGGCCTGCCGCCGCGCAGCGCAGGTCTGATCGTGACGTTGAACCAGCTCGGTTACGGCGCCGGCCTGCTGCTGATCGTTCCGCTTGCCGACCTGATTGAAAACCGCGCCCTGACGCTCGCCGCCATCACGCTCGCCACGCTCGGTCTTCTCGGCGCGGGGCTCTCGCACGGTCCTGCGCCGTTCCTCGCCTGTTCGCTGCTGATCGGCTTCGGCTCGGTCGCGGTCCAGGTGCTGTCCCCACTCGCCGCCCATCTCGCGCCGGCTGAGCGGCGCGGCCGCGTGGTCGGGGACATCGCGATGGGGATCATGCTCGGCATCATGGCGGCGAGACCGGCGGCCAGCTTGCTCGCCGCAGAATCCTCCTGGCGCGCCGTATTCTTTGCCGCCGCCGGACTGATGGCGCTGACCGCCGCCATATTGGCGGTCGGCCTGCCGCGACGGCAGCCACAGTCGCGCGTCCGCTACGGCGCCTTGATGGCCTCGCTGATCGGGCTCGCCGCGCGAACGCCGATCCTGCAGCGGCGTGCGTTCTATCAGGCCTGCTTGTTCGCCGCCTTCTCGCTGTTCTGGACAACGGTCCCGCTGTTCCTCGCCGACGCCTTTGGACTGGGCCAACGCGGCATCGCGCTGTTCGCGCTCGCAGGGGTCTCCGGCGCGGTGGCCGCGCCGCTGTCCGGCCGCCTCGCCGACAGCGGCCATAGTCGAACAGTCACCGGGTCGGCCCTGATTGTCGCGGCCGCCGCTTTTCTCATCGCCAACCTCGCTGCCGCCGGCACGTCGTTGGCGCTCGCGCTGCTGGTCGCAGCGGCGGTGCTGCTCGATTTCGGCGCGCAGGCGCATCTGGTCGTGGGATTCCGCGCCATATTCGCTCTCGGCGGCGAGTCGCGCGGCCGGCTCAACGGCCTCTACATCGCAAGCTTCTTTCTTTTCGGCGCGCTCGGCTCGGCACTCGGCGCCTGGGCCTACGCGGACGGCGGCTGGCGCATGGCGAGCGCGATCGGCCTCGCCTTTCCGATCGTCGCGCTCGCGGCGTTCGCCTTCGAGCGGCGGAGCTGAAGCGTACGAAGCGCCGAGGCTCCGGACCCTCCGTCTCACTCTCGCCACATGGTTGGCGGAAGGAACCGCGCTAAGTCGCGTCGCGCCTGCGGGGCCGCAGCGACCAAGCGGGAAAGTCTGACAGCGATGTGGGTGCGCGGCGCGCCAATTGGGCTTGTTTTTCTTGGTCTTGTCGGCGCCGCCGGGCTGACGCTGTCGGGCTGCGAGACCGACCTTGCGGGCGCCTTTGGCGGACCGGCCGTCGCGGCGACGACCGCTCGCCCGGTGCAAGTCTTCGTCGCCTCGACCCGCAAAGCCGAACACGGCGCAGCGTCGCAAGCGCTGTCGTCCGACGGCGTCCACTACGCGCTCGACATCCTCACGATTCCGCCCGGCCACCACCCCGGATCGATCGAAGAGCCGATGTTCGGCGCGGCGAATGCGCGCGACCACATCGTTCTCGATCACGAACGGGCGCTCGATTCGGATGAATTCAAGTCCGAACTCGCATCGCACGTTTCGGGCCGCATCGGCGTCAATCGCGACGTGCTCGTTTTCGTCCACGGCTTCAACACCCCGTTCGACGAAGCGCGCGACCGCGCGGCGCAAATCGTCGCCGATAGCCGGTTCGGCGGCGTCGCTGTCTTGTTCACCTGGCCGACCAAGCACGAACTGTTCGGCTACGTCTCCGACAAAGACAACGCCACTGCGTCGCGCGACGCCTTGCAAGCGCTGCTGCAGGAGATCAGCGTGACGCCGGGCGTCGGCAAGGTGCATGTGCTTGCCCACTCGATGGGCGGCTGGCTGGCGATGGAGGCGTTGCGCCAGGAGGCGATCGCCGGCGATCGCGACCTCTCCGGCCATCTCGGCGAGGTGATGCTCGCTTCGCCCGACATCGACATGGACGTCTTCGCCGGGCAGATGGCGCGGCTTAGGCCAGCGAACGTAACGGTCTTCGCCACCGCAAACGATCGCGCGTTGTCGCTCTCCAGCGCCATCGCCCAGTCGCGCCAGCGGGTCGGCGGGCTCAATCCGTCAAAGCCCGAGGACCGAGAGCGGCTCGAGGCGCTCGGCGCCAAAGTCTACGACCTCACGAATTTCTCGGACGGCTTCATCGACCACGGCGCCTACGCCGACGCGCCCGACGTGCTGCACTCGATCGGCTCGCAGATGGCGACGCCGCGGCCGCAGGACGCCAACACGATGTCGAGCATCGACGCGAGCGGCTACGTCGATCCGTCAGCGGCCCCCGTCAGCGTTCCAACGCCCGCCGCGACGCCGGGCCAAGCTTCGGCGGTGGCCGCGGCGCCGCTCCCAGCCGCAACGCCCGTCCCGGCGGCGACGCCGACTCCAGTTGCGACGCCTCAGGCCGTCGCTCCTGCCGCCGCCGCGAATTGAGCTATTCGCGGCCGGCGCGGCACTTGCCGTCGCGCCCCCTAGCGCCCCATATTCTTTCGGCGACCTTCGGAGCCCCAGCCATGCCGAGCAAGCTCGATCAACTGCGAACCATGACGACGATTGTCTCCGACACCGGCGACATCGAATCGATCCGCGCCTACCAGCCGACCGATTCGACCACCAATCCGAGTTTGATTTTCAAGGCGGCCCAACTCCCCGCCTACGCCTACCTGTTTGACGAGGCCATCGCTTGGGGCCGCAAGGGGGGCGCTTCGACGGCGGCGGTCGTCGACCGGCTGACAATCAGCTTCGGGATCGAATTGACGCGTATCGTCCCCGGCCGCGTTTCGACCGAAGTCGACGCTGACCTGTCGTTTGACGTCGCCGGCGCAATCGCCAAGGCGCGGGCCATCATCGCGGCCTACGCCGAACGCGGCGTGCCGCGCGAACGCATCCTGATCAAGCTCGCTTCGACCTGGGAGGGCGCGCAGGCCGCCGCAACGCTGCAGCGCGAAGGCGTCGATTGCAATATGACGCTGCTGTTCTCACTCGCCCAGGCGGTCGCGGCCGCCGACGCAGGCGCGTTCCTCATTTCGCCGTTCGTCGGCCGCATCTTCGATTGGCACGTCAAGGCCGGCGGCGGACCCTACACCGGCGACACCGACCCCGGCGTCACGTCGGTTCGGTCGATCTACGCATACTACAAGACCTATGGAATCAAGACCGTCGTCATGGGCGCCTCGTTCCGCAACACCGGCGAAATCGAGGCGCTCGCCGGCTGCGACCGGCTGACGATCGCGCCCGATCTTCTGCACAAGCTCGCCGAGGACAACGGCACGCTCGCGCGTCGGCTGTCGCCGCTGTCGCCCGGCCCGGCCCCAGCGAAACTTGCGCTGGACGAAAAGAGTTTCCGCTGGCTGCTGAACCAGGACGCGATGGCGACCGAAAAGCTCGCCGAAGGGATTCGCGTCTTCGCCAAGGACCTCAACTCGCTGCGCGAAATGGTGTCGCAGAAGCTGGCGCTGGCGGCTTAGCCGCACGAAGGCGCGGCCCTGCCAAGCGCCGGGCGGCGTTTTGCCGACAATTACACCGTTCATATCAGTATAATTATGCCAAAATGACCGAACCGCGCGGCCGCGCGTATTTTGGCGCCTAACGCTTTGAAATCGCAGCATCGCCGAACGAACCTGTCGCGCGCCCTTGCCTTTGACGGCCGCCTCCCTTATAGCCGCGGCCATTCCACAGGCGGATTTCCGCGCGCCCTGCTTCAAGGGTTCGCTCCGGTGGCCGGGTTCGCCCGGCCGACATGATCCGCCGAGGCTCAACCGGAAAGGACACCGCAGTGTCGCTGCCTGATTTCACTATGCGCCAACTTCTCGAGTCCGGCGCTCATTTCGGCCACCAGTCGCATCGCTGGAACCCGAAGATGGCGCCGTACATCTTCGGCGTGCGCAACTCGATCCACATCATCGATCTCGCCCAGTCGGTGCCGCTGCTGCACCAGGCGCTGAAGGCGGTGTCGGACACGGTCGCCAAGGGCGGCCGGGTGCTGTTCGTCGGCACCAAGCGCCAGGCGGCGGAAGAGATCGCCGAAGCGGCCAAGCGCTCGGCGCAGTATTTCGTCAACTCGCGCTGGCTCGGCGGCACGCTCACCAACTGGAAGACCATCTCCGGCTCGATCGCGCGGCTGCGCAAGCTCGACGAGCAGCTTGGCGAAGGCGCGAAGGGCCTGACCAAGAAAGAGCGCCTGATGATGTCGCGCGAGCGCGACAAGCTGGAGAAGGCGCTCGGCGGCATCAAGGACATGGGCGGCGTCCCCGATCTCGTCTTCGTCATCGACACCAACAAGGAAGCGCTGGCGATCAAGGAGGCCAACCGGCTCAAGATTCCGGTGTTCGCCATCCTCGACACCAATTGCGATCCCGACGGCATCGCCTATCCGGTGCCCGCCAACGACGACGCAGCCCGCGCCATCAACCTCTACTGCGACCTCGTCGCGCGCGCGGCCATCGACGGCATCTCGCGCAGCCAGGGCGCGGCGGGCATGGACGTCGGCGCGGCCGAAGCGCCGATCGCCGAAGCGCTGCCCGAAGCGACCGCCGCCGCCGGCGAGGCGGACGCCGCCGCCGAGACGGAAGCGGCGACGTCGACCGACCGGTTCGAGTTGCTCTCCGCGCCGCGCGGGGCGCCAGACGACCTCGCCAAGTTGACCGGCGTCGGCCCGCAGATCGTCAAGAAGCTCAACGAGCACGGCGTGTTCCACTATTGGCAGCTCGCCGCGATGACCAAGGACGAATCCGACAAGCTCGACGCCGATCTCAAGTTCAATGGCCGCATCGCCCGCGATAACTGGGTTGAACAGGCTCGCACGCTGCTCGCATCGGCGTGACTTCCCCCTCTCCCGTTCGCGGGAAAGGGCTAGGATGAGGGCGGGTTTGCCTGCCCTCATCCGGCGCTCATAGTCCGCCCTCGTGGGCGGGCGTCTCACGGCGCCCCACGGGGCCACCCGATCCCGCAAGTGGGAGAGGGGCGCGCCTCGGGCGCAGTTCCGCCGCTCCGTTCGATTTCATTCTGGGGAATACTGCCATGGCCACGATTAGCGCCGCGCTGGTGAAAGACCTGCGCGAGAAGACCGGCGCGGGCATGATGGATTGCAAGACCGCGCTCGGCGAGACCGGCGGCGACATCGAAGCCGCCATCGACTGGCTGCGCAAGAAGGGGCTCGCCAAGGCGGCCAAGAAGAGCGGCCGCGTCGCCGCCGAAGGCCTGGTCGGCGTCGCGGTCGAAGCCAACCTCGGCGTCATCGCCGAGGTCAACTCGGAAACCGACTTCGTCGCACGCAACGACGACTTCCAGTCGCTGGTGCACGGCGTCGTCGCCGTCGCGCTCGACAAGGCGCCCAACATCGACGCCGAGTCGGTCAAGGGCGCGCACTATCCCGGCGGCGGCACGGTCGCCGACGCGATCGCCAACGCCGTCGCCACCATCGGCGAGAACATAACGCTGCGCCGCGCCGCCGGGCTGCACGTTCCCCACGGCGTGATCGGCCATTACGTCCACAGCCAGATCGTCGACGGGCTCGGCCGCATCGGCGTCATCGTCGCGCTCGAATCGACGGGCGCCGAGGAGCCGCTGAAAGCGCTCGGCCGTCATGTGGCGATGCACGTCGCCGCAGCCAGCCCGCTCGCCCTCGATCCGGCCGGCGTCGACCCGGCGACGATCGCCCGCGAGAAAGCGGTGCTCGCCGACAAGAACGCCGGCAAGCCGCCCCATGTGCTGGAGAAGATCGTCGAGTCGGGGCTCAAGACGTTCTACAAAGAGGTCTGCCTGCTCGATCAGGCCTATGTCCACGATCCCGCGAAGTCGGTCGCCCAGGCGGTCAAAGAGGCGGAGAAGAGCGTCGGCGCGCCGATCGCGATCAAAGGCTTCGTTCGCTTCGCGCTCGGCGAGGGCGTCGAAAAGCCGGCCGAAGAAGGCTAAGCTTCCGAATCGACCGGGCGGCCTGCGGGCCGCCCTTTTCTTGAGGGCCGACGACAGGAGACGAGTCTTGACCGACCACGCGCGCGATAAGCCGATGTTCGACCGGGTCGTCGTCAAGTTGTCGGGCGAAGCGCTGATGGGGCCGGACCCGTTCGGCCTCAACGCGCCGACGGTGCAGCGCATTAGCGCCGATCTTAAGGCCGCCTCCGAACTCGGCGTCCAGGTCGCCGTCGTGGTCGGCGGCGGCAACTTCTTCCGCGGCCTGCTCGGCGCCGAAAAGGGCATCGAACGCGCCCGCGCCGACTCGATCGGCATGCTGGCGACGGTGATGAACGCGCTGGCGATGGAGGGCGCGCTCGAACAGCTCGGCCAGCCGGCCCGCGTGTTATCGGCGGCCTCGATGCCGTCGCTGTGCCAGCCCTATTCGCGCCAGGCGGCGCTCGGCCATCTCGTCAAAGGCCGAGTCATCGTACTGGCCGGCGGCACCGGCAATCCCTTCTTCACCACCGACACCGGAGCCTCGTTGCGCGCCTGCGAACTCTCTGCCGGCGCCGTGATGAAGGCGACCCAGGTCGATGGCGTCTACACCGCCGACCCGAAGCGCGATCCCAACGCCAGGCGTTACGACCGCCTCACCCACGACGAAGCGATCGCCCGCAACTTGCAGATCATGGACACCGCCGCCTTCGCGCTGGCGCGCGACAACGGCATCCCGATCGTCGTCTTCTCGATCAACGAGCCCGGCGCGATCCGCGCCGCCCTGCTTGGCCAGGGCCGCGCCACCTACGTCATGCCGTGATTTCGGCGGCCGGTCACGACCGCGTGAACGGCGCTTGGATCGGACGGCGAATAGCTTAGGATCGCCCCAGCGCCCGACGAGGCGCGGGAGGACATGTCCATGGGACCGGCTTCGCCGCGACACGGGAATATTCGCAGCGTCGTCCAAGTGACGAGCGGCAATTTCCTCGAGATGTTCGATTTCTTCCTGTTCGGCATCTACGCCGACTATATCGGCAAGGCGTTCTTTCCCAACGAGAGCCAGTTCGTTTCGCTCATGTCGGCGTTCTTGAGCTTCGCCGCGGGCTTTGCGATGCGCCCGATCGGCGCGCTGGCTCTCGGCCCCTACATCGACCGCATCGGCCGTCGCAAGGGGCTGATCGTCACGCTCGCGATCATGGCGTGCGGCACCATTCTGATCGCCTTCGTGCCGGGATACGCCACGATCGGCGTCGCGGCGCCGCTGCTGGTGGTGATCGGGCGGTTGTTGCAGGGTTTCTCGGCCGGCGTCGAGCTCGGCGGCGTGTCGGTCTACCTTTCGGAAATGGCGCCGCCTGGACAGAAGGGATTCTATGTCAGCTGGCAGTCGGCGAGCCAGCAAGTCGCGATCGTCGTCGCCGCGCTGATCGGATTCGCGATCGCCAAGTTGATGGCGCCGGCCGACGTCGCGGCATGGGGATGGCGCATTCCGTTCGTCATCGGCTGCCTGATTGTGCCGCTGTTGTTTGTGCTGCGCGCGTCGCTGCAGGAGACCGAGGAGTTCCTCGCCCGCGTTCACCATCCGAGCTTCGCCGAAATCGTGCGCACGCTGACCGCGAATTGGGGCTTGGTTGTCGGCGGCGTCGGCATGGTGGTGATGACGACAGTCTCGTTCTACTTGATCACGGTCTACACCCCCTCTTTCGGCAAGAACGTTTTGAAGCTAGCGGAATCCGACAGCCTGCTGGTCACGGTCGCCGTCGGCGCCTCGAATTTCTTTTGGCTGCCGGTTTCGGGCGCGCTGTCCGACCGAATCGGCCGCAGGCCTATCCTTATCGCCACGACCCTGCTGACGCTGGCGAGCGTCTATCCGGCGCTCTCCTGGCTGGTGAAGGACCCGACGTTTGGCAAGATGATGCTGGTCGAGCTTTGGCTGTCGGCGCTCTACGCCTGGTACAATGGCGCGATGGTCGTCGCGCTGACCGAAGCCGTTCCCTCGACCGTGCGCACCTCTGGCTTCGCGCTGGCCTACAGTCTCGCCACGACGCTCGGCGGCTCGTCGCTGGCGATCTCGACCTGGCTGATCCGCGAGACAGGCGACAAGGCTTCGCCGGGCTATTGGATGAGCTTTGCCGCGCTGTGCGGACTCGCTGCGACCCTGTTCATCTACGCCGGCCGAACGCGACGGGCGGCCGCGCCGGCGCCAGCGTAGTCACGACAAAACAATTGCGCGGCACGCAAGACCGCGCTCAACTGACGCAAGAGCCTTCGATCTCAAACGAAGGCCGCGGGGGAGGAATCCGATGGACGACAACGACGTCGAACGACGCGTCACGGCCAAGGTCGCCTGGCGTTTTGTGCCGTTTCTCGTGCTTTGCTACTTCGTCGCCTATTTGGATCGCGTCAACGTCGGCTTCGCCAAGCTGACAATGGACGCCGACATCGGCATCACCGACACGATGTTCGGCTTCGGCGCCGGCGTGTTCTTCCTCGCCTATTTTCTGCTGGAGGTGCCGTCCAATCTCGCGCTCGACCGCGTCGGCGCGAGACGCTGGATCGCGCGCATCATGTTTACTTGGGGACTGATCTCCGGCGCGATGGCCTTCATCCCGACTATCGCCAAGGCGACCGATTTCAGCGGCGAGCACACATTCTATTTCCTGCGCGTGCTGCTCGGATTTGCCGAGGCGGGGTTCTTCCCCGGCATCATCTTCTTCCTGACGCTGTGGTTCCCCGCCGCCTATCGCGCGCGCATCATCGGCTATTTCATGGCCGCGATCCCTCTCTCCTCGGCGCTCGGCTCGCCGGTCTCGGCTTCACTGCTCGGGCTTGACGGCGCGCTCGGCTTCAAGGGCTGGCAATGGCTGTTCGTCGCCGAGGCGGCCCCGGCGCTCGTGCTCGCGATCGTCACATATTTCTATCTCACCGACCGGCCAGCCGACGCACATTGGCTCGAAACTGAAGAGCGCGAGTGGCTGGTCGATCGGCTTGCGGCCGAGGACAAGGTGCGCGTCAACGTCTCACCCGCCAGCGTGTTGCACAGTCTTTACGATCCGCGCGTGCTCGCCGCCTCGCTGATCTATTTCGGCGTTGTCGCCGCGCTCTACGGAGTCGGCTTCTGGCTGCCGTCGATCGTCAAGGGCTTTGGCGTGTCGATCGCGCTCACCGGCTGGATAACCGCCATTCCCTACGCCGTCGGCTTTGTCGGCATGATTCTGTGGGGCATGAGCTCCGACTCGAGCATGGAGCGCATTGGCCATCTCTCGATCGCATTGGCGATCGCCGCAATCGGCATCGGCGCCTCCGCGGCGCTCAACGATCCGCTGTTGAAGATGGTGGCTCTGACGTTCGGCGCTTTTGGCGTCTTTGCCTCGCTGCCAATCTTCTGGACGCTGCCGACGGCGATCCTCTCCGGCGCCACCGCGGCGGCAGGCATCGCGGCGATCAATTCGATCGGCAACCTCTCCGGCTATTTTGGCCCGTTCGTCATCGGCTGGATCAAGGATGCGACGGGATCGTTCGCCTGGGGCTTGGCGGCGGTCGCCGCCTGCACGGCGGCGGCGCTGGTGATCGCCTTGGCCTTGGGGCATGATCGCCAGCTCGAGAAGGCTCCGGGAAAAGTTGGAGTTTGACGACGAACCGCGCCGGCAACGCCGAACAAATCGCCTACTGGAACGGCCTCGCCGCGCGGCGCTGGCTCGACCTCGAGGCCAAGCAAGACGTCGTGTTCGCGCCGATCACGGAAGCGCTGTTCGCGCGCGCCCGGCTCGTTGCGGGTGAGCGAGTCCTCGACATTGGTTGTGGCGGCGGGGGCATGACGATCGACATCGCCGGCCGTGTCGGTCCGACTGGCCGCGCGGTCGGCCTCGATGTCTCGCGGCCAATGCTGGACGCGGCGCGCCGGCGTGCTTCAGCCGGTTTGCCGATTGAGTTTGTTCTCGCCGACGCTGCGGGCCACGTCTTCGCGCCGTCGTCGTTCGACGCCCTTGTCTCCCGCTTCGGCGTGATGTTCTTCGCCGACCCTGTCGAAGCGTTCGCCAATCTGCGCAGCGCGCTCAGGCGCGGCGGCCGGGCCGTCTTCGCCTGCTGGCGCGCGGCGAAGCTCAACGCCTGGCAGATGACGCCGCTCCGGGCGGCGCTGCGCCATGTTCCGCGCCTGCCCGAACTCGGCCCCGAGGACCCGGGTCCTTTCTCTTTCGCCGACGAAACCCGCGTGCGGCGCGTCCTCGATCGCGCCGGCTTCGCACAGGTCGAACTCACCGCGATTGATCTCGAAATCGACATCGCCGCCGGACAAGGGTTCGAATCGGCAATGACGACGGCGCAGTCGATCGGCGCGGCAAGCCGCGCGATGGAGGGGCGACCCGAGCATGAGCGCGCCGCCGCCGTGGAGGAGATTCGCGCCACATTGGGGCCGCATCGGCGCGGGCCGAGCGTGCCGCTGGGCGCCGCAATCTGGATCGTCGAAGCCGTCAATCTTTAAGAGGGTTGCTCAGGCCGGCCGGGCAACCTCGATGACGACGTCGGCGAGACGATCGGCAGCGTTGGCGACGCCGACAGACTGGGCGGCGGCGGCGGCCTTACCGAGGGCCGCTGGATCGGCGAGCGCCATGCGCAGCAAGTCTGCCAGCCGCTGCGACGTGAACTCGGTTTGCGGCAGTACCGTCGCCGCGCCGGCGGCGGCGAGGATCGCGGCGTTGGCCGCCTGGTCCTGATCGAGCGCGTGGGGGAACGGCACCAGGATCGAGGGTCGGCCGATGACGGCGAGTTCCGACACGGTCGAAGCGCCGGAGCGTCCAATGACGAGATGAGCGCTCGCGATCCGTGCCGGCAGATCGGCGAAGAAATCAGCAACCTCGACCGGGAACCGGATTGCGGCGCAGGCTGTGGCGACGCGCTCTCTGTCCTCACCGCGCGCCTGCATCGTCAGCCGGAGGCGCGCGCGCTCATGGGCGCTGAGTAGCCCCAACGCCGCCGGGACGACGTCGGCCATCACGCGAGCCCCCTGCGAACCGCCAGTGACCAGCACACAAAGGCGGCCGTCACCGAAGCCAGGATACGCGATCGCCGCGGCGGCGATCACGGCTGGACGCACCGGATTGCCGGTGTAACGAGTCTTGGCGGCGAGCGCCGCGCCGAGGCCCTTGATCTCCGGAAATCCGGTTGCGACGCGCGACACTTGGGGCGCCAGAAAACGATTGGCGCGGCCGGCGACGGCGTTCTGCTCGTGCAGCACGCTCGGTGCGCCAAGAAGCCGGGCGGCGAGCAGCGGCGGCACAGTCGGGTAGCCGCCGAAGCCGACGACCGCGCGCGGTTTCAGCCGCGCCAAGAGCGCCAGAGCCGCTATGAGGCCCAGGCCGAGCACCGCGGTCGCGCGCGCCTTGTTGAACGCCCCCGCGCCTGTCGTCGTCGCGGCGGGAATGCTGTGGATCGCGTCGACGGGAATTTCGCCGCCGTATTTGAGCGCGCGCGCGTCGGTGACAAGCTCGACCGCCGCGCCGCGCTGGCGGAGCGCGGCAGCGAGCGCGACGGCGGGAAAAAGGTGGCCGCCGGTGCCCCCAGCCGCGAGCAGGATCGGCCGCGGTTTGGTCACGCCGCCGCCGCCTGGGCGTCGAGAACGGCGAGCGGGCGCTTTCGCGTCAGGGCGATGAGGAAGCCCATGCCGAGGCCTAGCGCCAACAACGACGAACCGCCGTAGGAGATGAAGGGCAGCGTCATGCCTTTTGCTGGGATGGCGCGCAGGTTGACCGCCATGTTGATCCAGCTCTGCACGCCGAACATCAGCGTCAGGCCGGCGGCGGCGAAGCGGCAGAACGGGTCCTCGTTGCGTAGCGCCAGCCAAAGCCCGCGAACGACGATGAAGCAGAAGAAGGCGATCAGCGCCAGGCAAGCGATCATGCCGAATTCCTCGCCGGTGACGGCGAACACGAAGTCGGTATGCGCGTCGGGCAGGATGCGCTTGTAGACGCCCTCCCCCGGTCCGCGGCCGAACCAGCCGCCCGAGAGAATGCTTTGCAGCGCGGTGTCGACCTGAAACGTGTCGACGACTCCGCCGACCGAGTCGGGGTCGAGGAAGCGCAACACGCGCTCATGCACATGCGGCGACAGCTTGAACGCGGCGAAGCCGCCGACCACGCCGGCGCCGCCGAGGCCGAACACCCAGAACCAGTGCAGCCCGGCCATGAAGAACAGCGCCGCCCAGACGACCGAAACCAGCATCGTCTGGCCGAAGTCGGGCTCGAGGATCAACGGGACGATGGTGACAGGCAGCAGCAGCAGCGCAAACAACTTCCCAATCAGCGTCGGCGCGCCGACCCGGCCGCCTTCGGCGAACGCCCAAGCGCACAAAACGACGAACGCCGGCTTCACGAATTCGGAGGGCTGCACGCCGGCAATCCATCGCCGTGAGCCCTTGACCTCGACCCCGAACATCAGCGCCGCCACGACTAGCGCCAGGCTAATGGCGAAAACGATCAGCGCCGTGCGGCGCACGCCGCGCGGCGTCAGGAACGAGACGCCGATCATCACCGCAGCCGAAGGGGCGAGCAGTTCCGCCTGGCGATTGACGAAATGGAATGTCGAGAGATTGAGCCGCTCGGCGACCGCGGGGCTGGCGGCGAGCGCCATCACCAACCCAAACACCATCAAGGCGAAGAAGGAACCCAACAGCCAGGGATCGACGGTGCGAAACCAGTCGGCGACGGGCCCGCGCTCGGCTCTCGACATCATGTCCCGCTCCTTTGTCCCGTCTCAGGCGCAGCGGCGAGGCGCGCGGCGACCAGCGCGCGGAACCGATCGCCGCGCACTTCGAAATTGACGAATTGGTCATAGGAAGCGCAGGCTGGCGACAACAGCACGACCGGTTCGGCGGCGGAGCTCGCCTGTGCGTCGCGCGTCGCGGCGGC
>Ga0181522_10001069_pt1 | contig 17443 bp, 11 predicted proteins | sample PEATcosm2014_Bin_27_FD_121103 | JGI IMG/M metagenome (GOLD analysis project Ga0181522, IMG submission 121103) | Peatland microbial communities from MTU Mesocosm Facility, Houghton, MI, USA - PEATcosm2014_Bin05_10_metaG | ecosystem: Environmental > Terrestrial > Soil > Wetlands > Peat | place... | reverse complement strand
CTCAACTACTCCAAAACCAGAAAACAGTTTCACAACGAGCCAATCGCAAGTCATCAGTTGGTACAGGAGAAGTTGGTTTGGATGGCGAGCGAGATCTCAAAGGCGCAATTGCTCTCGCTGCACGTGGGCCGGCTCAAGGACGCGGGCAAGGCAGGCCATCAGCACATCTCGATGGCGAAAAGAAACAACGTGTGGATGGCGCTCGAATGCGCGCGGCTCGCGCGCGACATTCTGGGTGCGAACGGCGTCACGGAGGACTACCCGATCATGCGGCACAGCATGAATCTGGAATCCGTGAAGACGTACGAGGGGACGCACGACATTCACACGCTGATCCTTGGACAAAACCTGACCGGGATCGGGGCGTACTGAGGTAAGCGAATCCTGATGAAATTCCTCATCGACAGGAAGAGGCCGACAGCGGCATAGTCGTATCCATGCGGAGACTCCCTATCCAGTTTCGCTTGCCCCTCGCTCTCGCAGCGATCACTTCTGTTTTCGCGAGTATTGGCTCGCATGCCCAGCAACCGGCAACCTCGCCCATCGTGCTCCACGCGGCACGCCTGCTCGAGGTCGACACCGGAAACATCCTCCAGCCGGGCGAGGTTCTGGTTGAGGGCGAGCGCATCAGAGCGGTGGGTGTTTCGGTCGAACATCCGCAGGATGCGAAGGTGATCGACCTCGGCGACACAACGCTGCTGCCGGGCCTCATCGACGCGCACGTGCATCTGTTTCTCCACCCCGGCGCGGAAGATCTGCAAACTGTCGAGGAGTCCGTTCCATGGCGCACGATTCTCGCCGAGCAGGCCGCTAAGGCGGACCTGATGGCAGGATTCACTGCCGAGCGCGACATGGGCACTGAAGGCGCTGGGTCGGCCAGCACGGCGGTTCGCGACGCCATAAACCAAGGAATCATCCCTGGGCCGCGCATGCGTGTCAGCGGCAATGCCATCGACATTCTGGGCGGCCACGAGGACGCCAACGGGTTCAACCCGGCGCAGCACGTGCTCTCCAACGCTGACTACGCCAACGATGCCGAGCAGCTTGTCGAAGTGATCCGGGAGCAGCACAAAGAAGGCTCGGACTTTGTGAAGATTTACGAGACCGGTCCGGACAGGATGATTGATGGTGTGCTGCACACACCCTACCAGTACACCGAAGCGGAACTGGTTGCGGCAGTCGAGGAGGCCCGCAGGCTCGGAACGAACGTGGGTGTGCACGCAATGGGAGAGCCAGGAACGCTCTACGCGGCGCAAGCTGGAGTGGCGTCGATTGACCATGGCACGCAATTGAGCGACGAGACCATGCGGATTATGAGAGAAAGGGGCATCTTCGCCGTGCCAACCTTTACCATCTTCGAATACTTTGCCCACCATCGCGATTCACAGGACCAGGCGGCGACAGAATCCGCCATGCTCGACTACAAGATCACAGAATTTAAGAAACAAATCGCCGCCGACGTTCCCTTCGCAGTCGGATCCGACGTCGGCCCGTTCCCGCACGGCACACAGGCGCGCGAACTAACGCTCATGGTTAAATACGGCATGACGCCACTGGCCGTGCTGCAGGCCGACATGATCAACGGCGCGAAACTGCTGCGTTGGGACGGGCAGATCGGCGAATTGAAACCGGGATACTATGCGGACGTCGTCGCCGTTCCCGGCAATCCACTCGACGACATCAGCGTGGTCGAGCATGTGAGCTTTGTGATGAAGAACGGCGTGGTCATGCTGCAGTAGCGGAGTACACTCTCTTATAGCCTGAAGCGCAACATGGAAATTCCGGCAACGCCCTTCACGATCCCGAAAACAAGTCTATTAAGGAGCAAACGTTATGCGTCACGCTGCTCTGCTTCTCCTTGTCACGGCATCTGCCTCCGCGTTCGCGGCTTCAACGGCAACGGCTCCCGACCCTCGACTCGCGAACAGCTACAAATTCAACGAGGGCGGATGGACGTACGTGCATTTGCAGGGCACGCCGGAACAGATTGGATTTCAGCATGGGTACTTACTGGCGCGCGAGATTGAAGACAACGCTCACGTATACATGGTCGAGGCGCCGCACGATCAGAAGCGGGAATGGAATTTCTTTCGCGATGCGGCCCAGAACGTGTTGTGGCCGCATGTTGACCCTGAGTACCAGCAGGAGTTGAAGGGAATCGTCGAGGGCCTTCATGCGCAGGGATCGACGCTGGATCTGTGGGATATTGTTGCGCTCAATGGCGTGATTGAGCTGACTCAGTACTATCTTCCGGCAATGAACGCAAAAGAGAGTACGGCGAATCCGCCAGAAGCCGTTGCACCAGGCAAGTGCAGCGCGTTTATCGCGACGGGGTCGGCGACCAGAGATGGAAAGATCGTGATCGCGCACAGCAACTGGTCCAGCTATGCCGAGGGCGAGCGCTGGACGGTAGTCTTCGATATTGTTCCGGCCAGCGGGCAGCATCTTCTGATGGACGGGCTGCCGGGTGTTATTACCAGCCAGGACGACTTTGGCGTGAACGCCAGCGGACTCATGATTACCGAGACGACGCTGCCCATGGCCAAGGGGTTCGATGTGAATGGGATTCCAGAGTTCGACCGTTCACGCAAGGCAATGCAGTATGCCACGTCGATCGATGAATACGCTGCCATTATGCGCAAGGGCAACAACGGCGGCTACGCGAATTCGTGGCTGATTGGCGATCGCAAGACGGGCGAGATTGCATACCTGGAGTTGGGGTTGCGTCACACGCCGCTTACGAAGAAGAAGGATGGCTATTTTGTCTCGTCGAACTTCGCCGCGGATCCGGATCTGGTGCGCGACGATACGCCCGGATTCGATCCTAATGACCCAGAGAGCTCAATGAACGCTCGGCATATTCGCGCCGAGCAATTCGTAAAGGAACATTACGGCAAGCTGGATGCGACGCTGGCCGAAGCGTATCTCTCGGACCACTACGATAGCTATGAGCACAGGATTGACGCCGGCAAGCGCAGCCTTTGCGGTCATGAGGAGACGTCGCCCGTCGGCGAGAAAGTATGGGGTAACCCACCTTTCGATCCGGGCGGCGCAGTCACGGGCAAGGTGATGGATTCGGAGATGGCGGCGAGGCTGAGCTTCATTGGTAGAGCTGGACATCCGTGCGGGGAGGACTTTCTGGCTGCGCCGTTTCTTGCGGCGCATCCGGAGTTCGCCTGGGAAAAACCGATTCTGCATGACATGATCGCTGGACCATGGACGACGTTTACGGCAGATGAGAAGCCCCCTGCGGCGATGGCGCAGAATTAGAGCGCATGAGGAAACGACGTAGGACTTCGCGAAGGGCACGTCCGGAGAACCCATCTAGTGGGTGTGTCGCGCGCCGCAATGCGCTTCAAAAAGAACGGGCGCCTTAATCCCTGAGAGATGCTCCTTTCCAAACTGACCCATGATCAGGCTGCAAAACCGTGACTCCGGCGGTATACACTCTCTTGCATGATGCGAACGAAGTTGTTTTTTCTCATGTGGGCCGCCATTGGAGTGTTGGCTGCGCCCGCAGCGCGCGCGCAGCAGCAGGCAAAACCCGAAGAGACCGAGGTGTGGCAGCCCGTCCCAGCTGTGGTGACGCCGGGCGAGACACCGGGCGCGCCGCCGTCTGACGCAATCGTGCTTTTCGACGGAAAGAATGAAGATGAGTGGATATCGGCGCAGGATCACACACCGGCCAAGTGGATTGTGGCCGACGGGCTGCTCACAGTGGTCAAGAGCGTGGGCAGTATCGAGACCAGGCGGCACTTCCACAACTTTCAGTTGCACGTGGAGTGGAGGATTCCGGCGGACATCACAGGAACCGGCCAGGGGCGCGGGAACAGCGGTGTCTTTCTCGCTTCCACGGGGCCGGACGACGCTGGCTACGAGCTGCAGGTGCTGGACGGGTACAACAACCCGACCTATGTGAACGGCATGGTGGGGAGCATCTACAAGCAGTCGATTCCCCTGGTGAACGCGGCCCGTAAACCGGGCGAGTGGCAGAGCTACGATGTGATTTGGACGGCACCAGTGTTCAATGCCGACGGATCACTCAAGACGCCCGCGTATGTGACGGCGTTCTATAACGGCGTACTGGTGCAGAATCATTTTGAGCTGAAGGGGCAAACGCTTTACATCGGCAAGCCATTCTACAAGGCATTTGATGGCGCAGCCATCAAGCTGCAGGCGCACGGCGACAAGAGCGAGCCCATAAGCTTCCGCAACATCTGGGTCCGCGAGCTACCGTAGGCGCCCTAGACACTCACCACGAAGCTCTCTTCGGTCCGTTCCACGGCCCGGTAAAGCGTGTCGCGCTCGAAAGGAATGCGGCCGGCCTCGGTGATGAGGCGGCAAAGCTCCTTGCGCGTGAGGCCCTGGGGGGTCGTGGCGCCGGCGTCATGGTAGATCTTCTCCTCGATCACGGTTCCGTCCAGGTCGTCGGCGCCGAAGCGGAGCGCGATCTGCGCGATCTTCGGCGTCATCATCTGCCAGTAGGCCTTGATATGCGGGAAGTTGTCGAGGAGCAGGCGGCTCACCGCAATCTGCCGAATGTCAGTGAGCCCGGTAGTCACTGGCAGGTGGTCGAGCGGCGTGTTCTCTGGATGAAAGGCCAGTGGAATGAAGGTCTGAAAGCCACCTGTTTCGTCCTGCAGGACGCGGAGCTTCAGCAGATGATCGACGCGATCGGCGTCGTTCTCAATATGGCCGTACAACATGGTTGCATTTGACTTGAAGCCCAGCCTGTGCGCCGTCCTTGCCGTATCCAGCCATTCCTCGCCGTCAATCTTGTGGTCGCAGATGATGGAGCGGACGCGGGCGGCGAAGATCTCCGCGCCGCCGCCGGGCATGGAGTCGACGCCAGCCTCACGGAGCTTTAGCAGCGTCTCTTCCACGCTGAGCTTGGCTCGCCGCGCGAGGAACGCAATCTCCACCATAGTGAAGGCCTTGATGTGCACCTTGGGAAACCGTTTTTTTAACCCTTGGATGAGATCCAAGAAGAACTCTAGAGGTAGATCGGGGTGCAGACCGCCGACAATGTGGAACTCCGTGACCGCTTCGGAATAGCCCGAGGCGGCCGTCTCCCAGGCCTCGTCGAGGGCCATGGTGTAGCCGGCAGGGTCTCCCTTCTTGCGGCCAAAAGCGCACAATTTGCAGGCAGCCACGCAGACGTTGGTGGGGTTGATGTGGCGATTGACGTTGAAGTAGGTTATGTCGCCGTGAATCCGCTCGCGAACCTGGTTGGCCAGCCAGCCGACTGCGAGAACGTCAGAAGAAGCATAAAGCGCGAGCCCGTCGTTGGCGCTAAGACGCTCCCGGGCCAGTACCTTGGCTGCGATCGTTTCCAGGCGCGGGTCATACGTCCGAAAGGGGTGGGCCGGAATGGCTGATTGACCCCGGGTTTTCAGCGTTTGAGCGGCCATACATTGATGATACCGAAGTCCGACTAAGTTGGCTGACCCCGATTCAGACGGCTCTCTGGTGTGGGCTCGATCACATGTGCGGCTGCGCCGGCGGAGTACACTGCCCCTTCATCGCTGAAACAAAGTCAGAACTATGCTCGTTGATCAGCAGATTTCGACCCAGAGCTACGCGCGGGGACCGGCGAGGCCGCTGCTGGAATTGACCATTGGCGATCTATTGCGGCGCACGGCAGATCGCTTCCCGGATCGGCTGGCGGTTGCCTCGCGGCACCAGGAGAAGCGGCTGACGTGGGCCGAGCTGAACGCCGCGGCAGATCGCGTGGCGCGCGGGCTTTGGGCAATTGGGATACGTCGGGGCGACCGCGTGGGCCTATGGTCGACGAATTGTATTGAATGGATCATGCTCCACATGGGGTGCGCTCGCGCCGGGGCGGCGCTGGTGAATGTGAATCCCGCCTACCGCTCGCACGAGTTGCAATTCACGCTGACGCGCTCGCGAATGAAGGCACTCTTCCTTTGGCATAAGGACAAACGAGCCGACTACGAGGAGATTCTGGGCCGAGCGAGGCATGGGCTCGACCTCGCGCTCGAACACACGATCTACTTCGATTCGCCGGAGTGGCCGGCGCTGCTGGGTGCCGGAGGGGAGTTGCCGGACCACGTTGCGATTGACGATGTGGCCAACATCCAGTACACGAGCGGCACGACCGGCCTGCCCAAGGGCGTGATGCTGACGCACCACAACGTGGTGAACAACGGCCAGTTCCTGGCGCAAGGGTTCCACTATACCGAGCAGGACAAGATCGTCGTTCCAGTGCCGCTGTTCCACTGCTACGGATGCGTGATTGGAACCATGAGCGCGGTGAACTCCGGCGCCGCGATTATCCTGCCCAACTGGACCTTCGATGCGCGCGCCACGCTGAAGGCCGTCCACGAGGAACGCGCCACCAGTGTCTACGGGGTTCCGGCGATGTACGTGGCGGAGTTTGGACTGCCCGACTTTACGAGCTATGACACTACGAGCCTGCGCACGGGAATGATGAGCGGCGCGCCGTGCCCGGTGGAACTGATGAAGCGCGTGCTCGATGAGATGCACATCCGCGAGCTGGTGATCGCCTACGGCCAGACGGAGACCTCTCCAGTTGTAACGATGAGCGACGCCGGCGATTCGCTCGAAATCCGCGTAAACACGGTGGGACGCGCCATGCCGCAGACCGACATCAAGATCGCCTCGCTCGAGACTCATGAGACGCTGCCTTACGGCCAGCAGGGCGAAGTGTGCGTGCGCGGATACGCGCTGATGAAGGGCTACGACGGCGACGAGGAAGGCACGGCACAGGTGATCCAGGCCGACGGCTGGCTGCGCACCGGAGATTTGGGAGTGATGCGCGAGGACGGTTGTATTCACATCACCGGCCGGTCACGCGACGTGATCATTCGCGGCGGCGAGAACATTTATCCGCGCGAGGTGGAGGAGTTCCTCTACACCTGCCCGAAAGTCGGCGAGGTACAGGTGATCGGAATTCCGAATGCGCGGCTGGGAGAGATCGTGGTGGCGTGGATCCGGCTGCGGCCCGGAGTGGATGCAACAGAAGAAGAGATCAGAGGCTTCTGCCAGGGCCAGATCGCGTATTACAAGGTGCCCGAGCACGTTCGCTTCGTTGAGGAGTTCCCGGCCACGCTCTCAGGAAAGATCCAGAAGTACAAGATGCGCGAATACGAGATTGAAGCGCGTGGCTTGCAGGACGTGGCGAAGACAGCAACGGCGTAAAACTGATTCGGCTCGGAGCTTCCGGCGCGGGCCGTTTGCATTGCGAATTGCGCCAGCGAATTGCAAACTGCGCTTGACAGGCGCGGAACGATTTCGTTTCATAGTGCTTATCCTCTTCGTTGTATCCCCCTAAATGTTGTGCCCCCGAAAAAATCTGGAGGTTGAATGTGGAACGCCGAGCCTTTCTTCGCAGCGCTTTGGCCAGTGCAGGATTGATTGCAACTTCGCGATCGCTTTTTGGAGCGCAGCAATGCAGCGCGCCAGTCCCCACGATGACCGCGATGGGAGTCCATCCCGTTGAGGTCTGCACGGCCGGCATCTCCTCGATCACATTCAAACAGGCGTTCCAACAGCAGAACGAGTGGTGCTGGGCGGCCTGCATCAGCATGGTTTTCAACTATTACAATCACCCCGTCGATCAGCAACGCATCGTGAAGGAGACGTGGGGAACCGTGGCGGATATGCCCGGCCAACCGAGCGACATTTTCCGCGATCTCAACAAGAAATGGACGGATGACGCTGGAAACGACTTCCAGTGCCAGGGCGACGTGTACTCGGTCAACGTGAACACCGCTGTGCAGGACCTGATCGACGATCACCCGCTGATCATTGGCGCACTCGGCCATGCCACTGTTTTGACAGCCATCACTTCCGCCGTGGATACGTACACCACACAGTTTGTTATCCAGCAAGTGGTTGTGCGCGACCCGTGGCCCGGCAATGGCGGAAGACGGCTCTTGTCGCCGGTGGAATGGGCGAGCATCAACTTTGCCGCGCGAATCCGAGTCACCAATCTGTAAGGCGGCGGAGTGAGCGGAGTTGGGTGAGCTACCAGGGTAGGCAGAGCATTCCGCCCCGGGGCGGAAGAGGGCGGCGATTTGGGGCGGAAAGAGGCCGATTTGGGTGCGGAATCGCACGAAAAATCGCAAATAATCGCAAAAAAACGAAGCGAATTTTGAAGAGTTTTTGTTTATTCTAAAGATAGTTACAGTCAAAAATCGCGTTTTGAAGTGTATCAAATCACTCCTTTCATTTTTCCTGGCCCCAAGTGTGCTGCCAGGGTGATCAGACCGGGCGGAGGCCGCGAGGTTCCAGGTCCAAACGAAACCCGCATCGAGCACCGTTGAGCGAGGGGTCGCGGTGTGTATTGAGGTGATGCGCAGGAAAAACAGTGGTTCGTGGGTAGTGGTTCGTGGTCAGAAGGGCAGGGAGCGAGGGGGCCGATATGGTCTGGTCGCCGATCATGAGATTATTGTGCGCCGCGAGCTGCTAATTGTCGGCAAACCTGAAGAAAGAAATATTTCAAATGGATTGAGGGAGATGAAGGCGGAATCGGGTTGAGGGGGGCTTGACAGAAAGGCAGGGACCGAGGGACCAAGGGACCAAGGGACCAAGGGACCGAGAGACCGAGAGACCGAGGGGCGGCAGGAATGGCGGGGTTCTTTCGCCCCTTTCAGGGGCTCTGATCATGAAAAGGGCAGAGTTCCCCAGGCTCGCGCCTGGGGCTAACCTCTGTTGCCCGCTGAAGCGGGCGTGAGCGGGTTGGCGGAGCTTTCCGTTTTGGGGTGGTCAGTTTGGGAGTGGAAACTGGTCTGGTCGGGGTTGTTTTGCAGATCGTAAGTTCCGATTTGCCGGTGATTCGACAGGAACTAGTTTTTTGGAGGTTCGATCAATGCCCCGTCAAGGGCTCCGCGACTCTGGCCACCCTGTCCGCGCTGAATTGCACCAGAAGACAGCGGAGCTAATTGCGATCCACCGGTCAGAATCTGCGGTTTTCGCCTTGTGCTTACCACGAAGATGATTCGCATTGCGAACTGGGAGGCAGTCGCCCGCAACAAGCAGAGTCAGGAGCCGGAGAGTACGATGGCCCATGGCTCAACGGGACTTTTACATCGACCGCCTCCGCTCAGTGATGACTGTCCTGGTCATCCTGCATCACACCGCGATCACCTATGGAGCCATTGGCGGCTGGTTCTGGCGCGAGGTTGAGCCGTCCGGTTCGCCGTCTGGCATTTTGCTCATGCTGTTCTGCACTACCAACCAGGCGTATTTTATGGGTTGCTTTTTTTTGCTGGCCGGTTATTTCACTTCGGACTCACTCGAACGGAAGGGATATGCGCGCTTTATTGGCGACCGGTTTCTGCGGCTGGGGTTGCCGCTTTTGACGTTCATCCTGATCCTCGGTCCGCTCACATCGGGGATTGTGAACTTTGCTCAGGGTGACGGTTTCTGGCCGGCGATACGCTGGATCTGGAATCACAAGGAGATCATCAACGGTCCAATGTGGTTTACGCAGGCCCTGTTGATGTTCAGCCTTGGATATTGTGTGTGGCGCGCGATCTTTGGCTCACCGCTGGCTGAGCGAGAGCGCACGCAAACGCCGGTCCCGGCCGGGCGCTGGTGGCTGGTGAGCGCCGTTGGAGTGGGAGCCGCGGCATTGGCCATTCGGCAGGTGGTTCCCGTGGGTGTGAACGTCTTCGGCCTGCAGCTTGGTTATTTTGCAGGGTACGTGTTTCTCTTTGCGGTTGGAATTGCTTCCTGGCGGCACGACTGGCTGAGGCAGCTCAACTGGAAACAAGCGCGGCCCTGGATCATTACCTTGCTCATTGCCTGGCCTAGTCTGCCGGTGGGCATCGCGGTGGCTCGCGCGATCGGTCATGGCGGGGGTTCCAGCGCGCCCGATCGGCTTTCATGGGCTGCCGTCTTCTACGCTCTGTGGGAACCATTCGTCGCCTGGGGTCTGATTGCCGCTTGGCTGCTGCTCTTCCGTGCGCGCATGAACCAGCCGTCCGCTTTCTGGACCTGGCTCAATCGCCGCGCTTATGCGGTGTATATCATTCATCCTCCGGTGCTGGTGGGCATCGCGTTGCTGCTGCACGGTTGGGTGGCTCCGGCGCTCGTCAAGTTCGCAGTTGTCGGGACGTTAGCGTGCATAGCCACCTGGTTACTTTCCGACCCGCTGGTTCGCATGCCTGGAATGCGTCGCGTGGTGTAGCTCCGCAGACGTTCCGCGAATTGGCGTGAGATACACGGAAGAATCCAGACAGTTTTCCTGGATTGTCGCCCATCCGGGGATTACTTGTTGGTTAACACCTGCCGCCGTCTAAATCGGTAGCGGGTTCGCACAAGAGGGAGTGGCTTGGGGGCGGCGAGTTCCTTGACGAGGCCAGCGCGAAGGCGGGAACTGCGGGGGTTCTTTCGCCCCTTTCATGGGCTGTGGTCATGAAGAGGACTGAATTCCCCAGGCTTGTGCCTGGGGCTGACCTCTGTTGCCCGCTCAAGCGGGCGGGGGCGGGTTAGCGGAGCTAGCGGGGTTGGCGGAGTTGGCGGAGCTTTGGTTTTGGGGTGTCCGGTTTGGGAGTGGAAGCTGGTCTGTTCGGGGTTGTTTTGGAGATCGTGACTTGCGATTTGCCGGTGACTCACCCGGAACCTCAGAACTTCAGCGCTCTTGAATGGATCAGTCTCTCCTGCCTGGCGGAGGGTTTCATCCAGGATTCAGTGGAGCGGGAGAAAACCCTCCAGAGTGATGGCGCCTGCGAGTAGCGGCTTATCGGTCAGCTGCATCTGAGTCTGCCCCAACGCGGACGGTGCAAGCGCGGAGAAACAATGTGCCAGAAACGCTAGGAAGAGAGCGCCTTCACGCTGTTCCCGCTATCGTTCCTGCCCTTTCCGTCCTGGTCATCGGCGCGGCGCGGTCTGGTGAAAGCCACCAGTGCTCCAATCCAGACGAGCAACGTCAGCGTCTCCATGGGAATCACCCAGGCCGGCAGCAGCCGATGAATCACGGCCAGATCGACTCCGCGATAAGCAGCCAACCAGCCTGCCAGCCGTAGATTCAGCACCAGCAGAATCACCGCCCATCCCAGCACAAACCGCCGCGTCGCCAAGTTCCGCCCGGCCACTCCATCACGGCTGCTTACGTAAAACAAATGCCATCCGCCCAGCACAATCATCGCTCCCGAGAGGATTGCGCCTGCCAGCATGTCCTGGGCTTTGAACGCGAGATAGATCAGTGCGGAGAACATCGCCACGTAGACCCCGGCCACCGTCGCAACTCTCGAAGCAAGAGTCATGGGCGCTCCGCTGTTCTCCGGAATCCCCGGCTCCTGCTCAATCTGGCGTCGCATGGCTGCACCGTGCCGGAGGAAGAGCACGATGAACCCCGCGACGACCATCGCGTAGATCCACCAGAAACTCGCCATCACCGCAAAGTATGTGGGATCGCTCCACGCATATCCGTGTTGCAGAGCCTGCACTGCAAATTGCCCGGCCACGGCCCATCCCAGCACAAATATCCAGAGGCAACTGAGCCAGAAGCCCTGGAAACGGCGCTCGCGCGCCGTCGGCGCTGAACGTACCGACAGCCAATTTACAAACATCCCGGCAAACACGCCCAAAAACGGCGTCAGCGGAGCCAGCCACGCGGCCATCGACCCCGACTTGGCCATCACAGTGCCTTTTCCCGCCACCCCAGCGCCCACCGATGCCGCGGAAACGGCCGGCAGCATCGCCAGCACCGCACTCGAAAAGCTCTGTCCGGGCGCGGTCCTACTCAGCGTCCCTTCCACAAACGCAACCACTTCTTCGTGCAGCAGCTTGCGCCCCCGCGAAAGCCTCTGCTTCACCGCGTCCTCGCTCAGCTCCAATTCGGCTGCCACGCGCTCAATTGACTTCTCTTCGCGATAGAACAGGATCAGCGGCTCGCGGTAAGAATCGGGAATCCGTTCCAGCGCTCGCCAAAGGATCGCTTCTTCTTCGCGGCTGACAGCTTGTAATAGAGGCGAAGCCTCAAGGGAGGAGGGCTCAGGGACTTCTTCCAGCGGCTCGGCAGCGTGCATGGGCTCACGGCCCTGTCGCCGGAATTCCTTGCCCACCAGGAACCGCGTGATACCGCACAACCAGGATCGAAGCCGAGCAGGATCGCGCAGTTCTGAGAGCTGTTTCCACGCGGCAAGAAATGCGTCCTGCGCCAAGTCTTCGCTCAGACTCAAGCTTCCTGTTGCGTTGTAAGTGATGGAGCAGACCAGAGACTGGTATCGCTTGACGATCATGCCAAACGCGGCGCGGTCGCCTGCCAATGTGCATTCGACCAATTGGGCGTCATTGTTGCCTGATAATTTCGTGGTCATCTCTATGCCTCATCGTATAAGTACCCGGACAAGATGAGGAGGTGACAAGGATATCCGGAGTTCTCTGGATATGATTATCGGGGAAAACCTTCAAGAGGGTGTGGCTTTGGGGCCGGCGAGTTCCTTGACGAGGCCAGGGCGGAGTGCGGCGGCGGGAACAGCGGAGTTAGCGGGGTCAGCGGGATCGGCGACCTGAGGGGGGAGGCGTGGGCCTAAAGACTCTTGAGAGCGAGCCGTGCGAGCGACTCTTCAGACGAACGCTGCTGATCCGGGCTCTCTGCACCGTAGACCGTCAAAACGATGACATTGTTCCCCTGCTTCACTGACAGTGTCCAGATATTCTGCATCCCCGAGAGCGACGCTGCGTCGCCAATTCCGCTGACATCCGTCTTGGTCATGCCCTGAACGGGCATAATTGTTCGCGCCCAGGCCGAGGCATCGCGCAGCACGATGCTCACTCCTTGCGGGCTGCCCTTCCACATGCAGCCCGTGGTTCCCAGCGCCATCGGCGAAACCGAGTTACCGAGCACCTGGGCGATTTCTTCCACAGTCAACAGCTTGCAGGGTTCCGCGGCGCCCACAATTCGAGGCAGCGTAACCAATAGTCCAAACGCCACAAGCACTCCCCATCGATGCGCTGATGCTTTCATGGTGAACCTCCTTCGCCTGTAGCATTTTAGCAATGCAAAAAGACCCATGGATGGGCGGGGGCCGGAGGCGTGGGCGCAGGTTTCGGACAGGTCTTTTCAGATACCCGGCAGGAGCGGCGAAGAAATCAGTTTTGGGGGTCTGGGGCCAGCAGGATGATCTTGCCGATTCCGCCTTTTTCTCCAAGTCGATGTGCTTGAGCCGCGTCGCGCAAAGGCAAGCGGCGGCCAATGGGCAGAACGAACTTGCCATCGCGCACGTCATCGGCAAACTCGCGCACCTTGGATGGATCGGGCCGAGCACCGACACGGGCAGTCTTGACCGTGGGATTGGCGGCCGCCGCACCTTCCGGCAACATCGTGGCGTAGCCAAAGGAGCCGTTGGGCTTTACCCTCGCGATGAGCTTCACCGCAACCTCACCGCCAACGGTGTCGGCAATTGCATCGACCAAGGGGAAGTTTGCAATCGCTCGATCGTCGTCCATCGCGAGCACGCCGGAGACGCCGAGAGCGCGGGCGGCCTCGAGCTCTTTGCCGCGAACACCGGCGATCACCTGCGCGCCGATTTTTTTCGCCGTGTGAACGGCCGCGCGCCCCACACCGCCCAGCGCCCCTGTCACGAGAACGACCTGTCCCTTTTGCACGTTGGTTGCGAGGCGGACAAGCTGGTCTCCGGTGAGCGAGATCAAGGGGATTGCGGCCGCGTCGGCCAGGTCCACGCCATCGGGCAAGTGGGTCACGTCGGAATCGTCGACTGCAACCAGCTCGGCGTAGGTTTTGTTGGTGAGCGCGAGAACGCGGTCGCCGGGCTTGAAGTGCTTCACATTTGCGCCCACCTGCCGCACGATGCCGCTGACATCGCGGCCAAGAATGGCCGGAAACGACAACGGAATCATCTTCTGCGCCATCCCCGAACGCAGTTTCCAGTCGATGGGATTGACGCTGGCAGCGGCGGCCGCGATCAGTACCGTGCTCCCGCTGACCTGCGGTTCAGGAACGTTGTCTTCAAACTTCAACACATCGGGACTGCCGTACTCATGCAGGACAACTGCTTTCATCGCGTATCTCCCAGGGGTCAAAGCATACTCAGGCTCAAGTTAATCAGATGCACGGGAGGGGGCTCGCGGCTCAGGTCGCGTTTCGGGTCGCGATTCGAGTCGCGCTTCCCGGTAGTGGGTCAGTTTGAAAGAACCTTCCCTCGGGGGCTGAAGCCCGCATCCAATTGCTCGGCTTATGTACGGGCTGAAACCCGTACCCTTCAAACTGACCCACGACCCATTTCCCGGAGGGATCACTTCAGGGGTGGCGGTGATGCGACCAGAGCCCGCGGAGGGGTGTAAACTCTGGCACGGATGACGATACCAAAATGAAAGCTGCGATTGTTGGTCTCCTCTTGATTGCGACGGCGTCATTGGCGCACAGCCAACTCGTGGACGCCGGGCTACCTGATCCACACTACTGTTACAAGCTCAAGGTTGAACCCAATCTCACCATCGAACAGGATGCAAATATTCGCGGGCGAGTGATCGACGCAACGGGCGCACCATTCCGCAATTCCCCTGTTGAACTACGCATCTTTCTCTCACCAACGAGACAGGTGCTTTCGAGAACCGCGAAGACAGACGCCGATGGAAATTTTTCCATAGAAGGAGTCAAGGCTGGGCAGTATCGCCTGATCGCTTCGCCAACTCGTGCTTTCCAGCAGCCATCGCCTCTGCGGTGCGTGAAAAAGCAATGCGAACTTTCTATTATCTTGCAGGTCAGTCCGACCGATTTGGCCGACTCACAATGCCCTGTTCGATAATGTTCTGACCGTGTGGCCGCACTTTGTCGCGAGGCAGATCGGGAGTGTACGATTTTCGTTCGAATTCAGCCAGAGTTGAAGAGCTTTGGGATTGCCTGTCGCGTCATGACCATCCTGCAATACTCTTGAAGAGCAAACAGGAAAGTGGGGCAAGAACTTGAAAGGGAATTGGGCGGCGCGAGTGCATTGGTGCGCGAGGACAGCCGGATTTGGTTTGATCCTTGCCGTGGCCGGCGGTGGAGGGTTGAAGGCGCAAAACGTAAGCTGGCCGGCTTATGGCGGCGCTGACGGCGATCATTATTCGCGGCTGACCCAAATGAATCGCGGCAACGTTCATCGCCTCAAGCAGGCCTGGGTCTTTGACACCGGCGAGAAGGGCAACATCGAGACCAACCCGATCATCATCGGTCACACGCTTTACGCGTACACGCCCAGCCAGAAAGTGATCGCACTCGACGCCGCAACCGGCAAGCTCAAGTGGAAGTTCGATTCCGGCATTGCCTCAACCCAGCCCAGCCGCGGTGTCGCCTACTGGACCGACGGCAAGGACGAGCGCATTTTGGCCGGCGTGATGAACTACCTTTATTGCCTCGACGCCAGGACCGGCAAACCCATCCCCAGCTTTGGCGAGAATGGACGCATCGATTTGCGTAGAGGCCTGCGCGAGCCATGGGAACAGCAGTCCATCGCGCTCACCACGCCGGGCAGCATCTACAAGAACCTCATCATCCTCAGCGGACGCAACCCTGAAACGCATCCCGCGCCTCCCGGCGACGTACGCGCCTTCGATGTTCACACCGGCGCGCTGCGCTGGGTGTTCCACACGATTCCTCGCCCCGGCGAGCCCGGATACGAAACGTGGCCACCCGACGCGTGGAAGACCGCCGGCGCCGCGAACAACTGGGCCGGCATGACCGTAGACACAGAGCGCGGCATTGTTTACGCGCCTACAGGCTCAGCCGTGATGGACTTCTACGGCGGCGACCGGATCGGCGACGACCTCTATGCCAACACGATCCTCGCGCTTGACGCCGAGACGGGCAAACTCCTGTGGCACTTTCAGGGCGTGCATCACGACATCTGGGATCGCGACTTTCCGGCCGCACCGGCGCTCTACATCGCGAAGAAGAACGGCCAATCGATCCCCGCTCTCGCGCAGATCACAAAGCAGAGCTACGTTTATCTTTTTAACCGCGTCAGCGGCGAGCCACTTTTTCCCATTGAAGAGCATCCGTTTCCGGCAAGCACTGTGCCGGGCGAAAAGACCTCGCCCACCCAGCCAGTGCCGACTGTTCCGGCTCCGTTTGGCCGGCAGCAACTGACTGCCGACATGCTCACCAACCGCACACCCGAGGCGCATGCGTGGGCTGCGAACGAGTTCAGCAAGCTGCGCAGCAACGGCCAGTTCTACCCCTTCGCCGTCGGCCAGCAGACGGTGATCTTTCCCGGCTTCGATGGCGGCGGCGAATGGAACGGCCCGGCCCTCGATCCCGCCAGCGACACGCTCTTCGTAGGTTCGAGTGAAATGGCCTGGCTTGGCGGTCTCGATGAAGTCACCGCCGGCGCCAGTCCCGGCGAGCAAATCTACCGGCAACAGTGCGGCCTCTGCCACGGCGCCAATCGCGCCGGCTCGCCGCCCACGTTTCCTTCGCTCGTGGACGTGGAGAAGCGTATCGGCACTGAGACGATCACCGCCGACATTCACAACGGCACCGGACGCATGCCGTCCTTCCCCAATCTTGACGATGCACAGATCGCCGCGCTGCTGGATTACCTACGCTCTCCAATCGCCGCCAAGGAAACGGCGGCGCCGACGGCCGCTCGCGCTGAACCCGCAGACAATACCGGCGCACAAGTCTACGCCGAGCGCTGCGCGGATTGCCATGGAGACCACCTGCAAGGCAGCCGCAAAACTTTTCCGATGCTCATCGGCGTCGGCACCCGCTTGAACGAAGCGCAGGTGCGCGCGCTCATCCACGACGGGAAGGGAAAAATGCCGGCCATGGACGATATCCCCGACGCCGACATCGTCTCGCTTCTGCACTTCCTCGGCGTTGGCGCAGTTGCCACTGCAGCGACTTCATCCGCGCCCGACTATACCTTCACCGGCTATCGCAAGTTTCTCGACCCCGACGGCTATCCGGCGATCGCTCCGCCATGGGGCACGCTCAACGCCATCGATCTCAAGACAGGAAAATATCTTTGGAAGATCCCCCTTGGCGAATACCCCGAGCTGGCGGCCAAGGGCATGAAAGACACGGGCTCCGAGATGTATGGCGGCCCCATTGTTACCGCCGGGGGCGTGCTCTTCATCGGCGCGACCGTTTATGACCGGAAATTCCGCGCCTTCGACGCGCAGAACGGCACGCTGCTGTGGGAGACTGTTCTGCCGTTTGCCGGAATCGCAACCCCATCGACCTACATGGTAGACGGCAGGCAATATGTGGTCATCGCGGCAAGCGGGGGACGCGATCCCAAGGGGCCGGTCGGGGGTGAGTATGTGGCGTTTGCGCTGCCGCGGTGAAAGGTCACAGATTCTTTCGTGAGGTGCCTTTTGCGGGTTTTCGGGTTTGGGCGGCGGAGGCGGTGAGAAGACTCGAATTCCACTTCCCAGCAAAGAATTCGTTGTGTTGAACAACCGCTCAAGCGCGAATCACAGCGCAGAATGCTCATCGATGAGG
>Ga0181522_10001068_pt1 | contig 17444 bp, 16 predicted proteins | sample PEATcosm2014_Bin_27_FD_121103 | JGI IMG/M metagenome (GOLD analysis project Ga0181522, IMG submission 121103) | Peatland microbial communities from MTU Mesocosm Facility, Houghton, MI, USA - PEATcosm2014_Bin05_10_metaG | ecosystem: Environmental > Terrestrial > Soil > Wetlands > Peat | place... | reverse complement strand
ATTTGTACAGCCTGATCGAGGGCCGAAGCGTGCGGCATGCGCCCAAGAAACGGACCGCAAGCTAAACAGTTGGCGGTAACTAGCGAAAACCGTTTAGTACTCGCAGGCGGCTGGCAGCCGCCTTCCCGGAAATTCATCATGCGTTAATACACTGGAAACATTCTCGCAACATTCGCAACATACATTTTAGGCACAGAATTCGGCAGCTTGGGCGCTATCGAGCAGTGCGTTCGTGACCAATGCATTCTTCCATGGGATCTTATCAACCGCTCAGTGACGCGGGAATCGCGGCAGTTTCTCGCTGCCTCGTCTTCGTCGTCGAGGACGATGAGGACATTGCGCGGCTGATTTCGCACAACCTGCAGGCCGCCGGTTTCGACGTGCAGAGTTTCGTCAGCGGCCACTCCCTGGTTTCAGAGGCGCTGCGCGAGATGCCCTCGCTCTTCATGTTGGACATCATGCTGCCCGGCGCTGACGGATTCGATCTTTGCCGCCAAATCCGCCAAACTCCACCGCTCTCTTCGACTCCCATCATTTTTCTGACGGCAAAAACCGCCGAAGCCGACCGCGTAAAGGGACTCGAACTCGGCGGCGACGATTACATCACCAAACCCTTCAGCCCCCGCGAAATGGTGGCCCGGGTTCGCAGCGTGTTGCGCGGCGTGCGCCAGCCTCCGGTCGCCCCGGAAGTGCTGCGGATGGGCGAACTCGAGATCGACCCTTCCTCGATGACCGTACACGTGCAGGGCCGCGCAGTGCTGACAACAGTGCGCGAATTCCGCTTGCTCGAATATCTCGCCACGCATTGCGGACGAGTTCTTACCCGCGACCAATTACTCGACGCCGTGTGGAAGGAGACGCCATTCGTGACGCCTCGGTCGATTGATGTCTACGTGCGGCGGCTCCGGGAAAAGATCGAGCCCGACCCGCGACATCCAAAATACTTGAAAACTCTGCGCGGTATCGGCTATCGCTTCGAATCCCCGAAATAAAAACCCCAACCCGCCAAATTCACTCGCCGTTCGAAGCTCGTTCCACGCTAATCTTCACTGAATCCGGCTGCGTCCACGTGGCGACATTGTTCTTTAATTGCAGCCGGTTCATTGTGACCTTCAATTGCAGATGGTCGACTTCGACAAGCAGGTAGTGATAGTTGATTTCCTTGCTTTGGTAGGGATCGCTGGGCGCACGCTCAATAGGATACGCATGAGCTCCTCCGCCACCGGACACAAAATATGTCACGCCGCCGTGCTCATGGCGCTCATAGTTGTGCACATGCCCGCTGAAAACCACAAATCTCGCGCGGGTGTGCGCCTGACGTTGCTCCAGAATGTTGGCCAGACGCTGTTCGTTGGAGCGCGCCGAGTGGCCGCCGCCGAACAACATCGCGTCCGATGAACTGGTGTAGGGCGGATGATGGAACGTGAGGAAGACGAAGTCCACATCCGCGGGAAGGTTGTCCAGTTTGTTGATCAGCCACTGGCCTTGCGGGCCTGAAATTTCGTTTAGCGAACTGTCGAGCACCAGCAGCAGCGTATTTGCGGCCCGCACCGAGTAGTAGCGGCTGTCCTTCAATTCGGGAAAGCGCCGGAAATAATTTGCCAGCGCAACCTTCTCGCGGCCTTCCAGATCGTGATTGCCGAGAGCCGGATAAACCGGGATTTTCCTGTCGCGCCACACCTGGGTTTCGGAGTCCCATACCTTCCAATCGTTCGGGTCGTGGCCCTTGTAGACGATGTCGCCGGTGAAGCACACGAATGCGGGATTCGCGCCCGCGATAGCTTGAACCAGGGCTGCACGCACTGCAGGATTCGCCGCGTCGGTATCCTTGGGATCATGAAAGCGGGTGTCGCCATAGACCACAAAGCGAAACGGGACAGTCACCTGCTGCTGCAAGTCAACCGAAGGCATCTGCGCGGTCGACTTCTTCGTGCAAGCGGTCAAGGCAAGCAGCACCGCCGCAAGGCAGAGCAGAGAAAGCGTGCGTGTAAAGCTTCTGCACTGGCAAAGCATAGCTAAAGATTACGCCCAGTGCTCAGGTAGAGGCCACTTCGCGCTGATCGCTTATACGGGACGGTCGGGATAGAGCGGTTTAGGGAAGCGAAAATGGATTAGCACTGCACAAAGAAGGATGACAAGAAATGCAACGAGGCTGCCCTCCGGTCCTGCGGAGCCACCTGTGAGCCACCTCGGCCCTTGAGCGGAGGAGTTGAAGAATCGGCCCACGCCGAGGAGCCCGCTGTCGGGGGTTCCGTAGAAAAAAGTTTCTGCCCAGTCCCAGGCGGCGTGGAATCCGATAGCGAACCAGAGATTGCCGGTGCGCCGAAGAGTCAAGCAAAAGAGTAAGCCGATCTCAGCTACCTGCAGAATCCCAAAGACATTCTCTCCGTGATTTGCCAGGTGAGCGCCCGCGAATACCGCGGAGAGAAAAAGCGCAGCCGGCCAGAATCGCATACGCCTGGACATGGAGAAGAGCCAGTAGCCGCGAAAAGCTAACTCTTCGCTCCAGGAGACCGCGAGGAAAGTGGCGCCCCACGCCAGGCCCCAGCGAAGAATTGCGCTTCCCGCGAGGGCCTGGGAGTCGATCCGAAAGTGACCCGACACCCACAACAGCAGCAGAATCAGTGACAGCATGGCGAAGCCCCAGATCGATCCCTCCCAAAATCTGATTCCGAATGCCTGGCGGGGAGGAATTCCGTATTCATCGAGCGAGCGTTTCTCGATGCGGGAGACTATCCAAGTTGCCAGAGAGACAAAAAATGCCATGATGAATTTCGTGGGCAGTTCGTTCTGCACAGTGAATGAGGAGTTGCTCGAACCGATGCGATGCAGCGCGAATAGAAGCCCGCCGGGAGCGACGAGGCCGATTCCAGCCCAAATGAACAGGCGTTTACGATCGATGCGACCCCAAGCCGGGGGCTGGTCTGTCTGTGGGGCCGTCAGCCTATTCAGCTCGTCGCCGGACGCGGTTTGGTTTTCGGATTCTTGAGTCAAGAATCGTCTCCTACGTCTTGGCATTATGGCACCCGGACCCACAGAACGCCACGTGAGAGGGCGGTTACGCCTCGTTCTTGGAAAGAACGGGTAGGATCGAGCGCTGGAAGACGATAGGGATCCCGTGTACTTCGCATTCGCGAAGCTCAACCTTCGCTCAGCATGACAATCCTTGAAACTGCTCGTGTGGAACTCAGTAGCCTAGCGGCCTTCGCGTTTGCGGAGGTAGTCAATGAACATCTGCTCGACCGGCTTGTCATAGGCCATCAGGACGTGGCGGACGGTATGTCCGCTGACGAAGTGGCAGACTTCTTCGGCAAGATTTTTGGCGTGGTCGCCGGCGCGCTCGAGCGATTGCGTCATGAAGATGACTTGCAGGCTGCCCTGTCGGGCGATATTTTCAGGATTCTCGATGTGGCGGAGAAAAATAAGATTGCGCAGGCGGTCCATTTCAGAATCGGCACGGAGAACGTCAACCGCGCGGCCGACGTCGCGGGCCGAAAAGGCGTCGCCGGCATCGTTGAGCATTTTCTCGAGAATGGTGGCCATGTGCGTAAGATCGCGGGTATCTTCGGAGTCGATGCGTCCGGCCACGGCTTGGGCGCTGTTGGCAAAGCTGAGAAGCAGGTCGCCAATGCGCTCAAGCCCGATCATGAACTTCATGCACGCGAGAAGTTCGCGCGCCTGGGCAGGCTCAACCTCGGTGATGGCGGTGGTCACGGCCGAATCGATTTCCATATCGAGCTGGTCGAGCTCGCGCTCGCGCTGGCGAAGCGAGTTGAGCAGCGGGCCGGAGCCCGTGGCGATGCCTTCGGCGGCCGCACCGGCGGCTTCTTTGGCCAGGCGACAGGCTTCAATGGTCCGGCGAACAATGTGGTAGTGGGCCGGCTCGGGAGAGAGACTTTCGGCACGGGCAGTGCTCATGAGGGTATCCCTGTGGCGCGCGCTGGGGGTGCACGAAGCTATTAATTCAGATTTTGCCGTACCCATAAACGGATGGTCAACGCCTAAGAATAGTTGCTGTATTTTGGGGCAGCGTTAAGAATGTGTGAATTTTCGGTGATTTTTTGGGAAGAAACATTGAAAGAGTCAGTCGCAGAGCAATCTCTATTCACATCAAGGCACACCTTCAAATTCGTATCAGCTTTCAGATTCGTATCAGGGTATGCCTTCAGGCATACCGATGCCACACTACCACGGATGCGCCTCCAGGCGCTGCCATCGACCCCTCCCGCCCCGGATGACAAGTAATTCCGAACCGGATGTACCATGTTTATGTGCATCCCCTGGCGCAACGCTTATTGCAGCACATCCGGCAGGAAGAGTTATTGCATGCCGGCGAGCGCGTAGGCATCGCGGTTTCGGGCGGAATCGATTCCGTGGCCCTGCTGCGGCTTCTGCTGGAATTGCGATCGGAACTCGGAGTGGCGTTGTCAGTAGTTCATTTCAATCACCAGCTGCGAGGAGTGGATTCGGATGCGGATGAGAAGTTTGTAGAGCACCAGGCGGCGGAGCATGGGCTGGAATTCTTCGTTGGACGCGGCGATGCCGCGGTACGAGCTGCCGAGGAACATCACGGCCTGGAAGCGGCAGCGCGGGAGCTGCGGTATGAGTTTTTTGGTGAGCTGATTGGCGGCGATGTTTCTGAAGCGAGCCGGCATTTACAAGTTGACAAAGTTGTAACCGGCCACACCCTCGACGATCAGGCGGAAACGGTGCTGATGCGAGTGATTCGCGGCACGGGATTGCGGGGATTGGGCGGAATTCATCCGCGGATTGTAGTCGAGCACGAGGATGACGACGGGCACGGGGAGATTGTGCGTCCTTTATTAACCACGCGTCGCCGCGAATTGTTGCAGTATCTCCACGATCTGAAGCAGCCCTGGCGCGAAGACGCGAGTAATGACGATGCGAAGTTCACGCGCAACCGGCTGCGCAAAATGGTGCTGCCGCTGCTGGAGCGCGAGTTCAATCCTGCCGTGGCCGAAGGTCTTTCCGAGTTGGCTGAGATTGCGCGCGACGAGGAAGATTACTGGGCCAATGAAATTGAAGGCTGGCTTGGGACGGTCGTGCAATGGGGCCCGGAGCCGCGGCCCGAGCAGAATCCGCTGGTCCAGATCGAGCTCGGTAATCAGACAACGTTAACTCCGAGCGCGCAACGCGCCGCATCTGCAGAACATGTCGACGAATCCCACGCTGCACCGGTGAACATTTCAGTCAGTCGTCCGTGGCTGGTGACTGAGCCACGGGCGGTGCAGCGGCATGTGATCCGGGCAGTGGGCGAGCAGGCGGGCATCCCGCTTGAATTCAAGCACGTTGAAGGGATTCTGCACTTCGCGGCTGAGGAGGGACCGACGGGCAAAGAATTATCTCTCCCGTTGCGATGGAAAGTAATTCGCGATACTGAGGCGATTGTCTTCGTGCCCACCGCTTCGCAGGGGGCTGACGCCATTTCCAATTACGAATACTCGCTGTCCGTGCCGGGACGTGTGGTGGTACCTGAACTTGGGGCCGCGATCGAGGCCTTGCAAATCGCGCCTGAGTCTGGGTGTGCGGAGTATAATCCGCAGCAACTTCTTCGGGCCGAGACGATCGGGTCAGAACTGAAAGTAAGGAATTGGCGCCCGGGCGATCGGTTTTGGCCGGCACACACGAAAGCGCCGAAGAAGATCAAGGAGTTGCTGCAGGAACTGCATTTGCCGCAACCGCAGCGGAAATTGTGGCCGGTTGTGCTGAGCAGGGAGGAAATTGTTTGGGTCCGCGGGTTTCCTGTTCCATCGAAGTTGCAGGCTCAAGAAAATGATCACGTAGTATTGCTCCGCGAAGTCGAGATCGAGGGCCAGGAGATTTGAACCGCTCGTTACAATTCTGAAAGTCAAAGCCCTGACCCGCGAAGAGCACAAAGAAATAGCTGGGAAGGCCGCAAAGAAGAATGCCGTAAACCAATTATGAGTCAATTGAAAACCGAAACCCTTCGCCAGGTCATTGGCGCTGATCAGATCCAAAAGCGCGTGAAAGAACTCGCCCGGCATATATCGGACGATTACCAGGGCCAGACCATTCAGGCGCTCGCGGTGCTCGAGAACGCCTTCATCTTTGTGGCTGACTTGGTGCGGGCGCTGGAGGTCCCGGTGGTTTGCCAGTTCATTAAACCGAGGTATAGCAAGCAGGGAAATCAGAATGGTGAAGTCATCGAGATCTTTTTCAGCCATGAGCCGGATATTCGTGGGCAACATATTCTGCTGATCGAGGGTTTAGTGCACTCGGGTGTGACCAGCGAATTTTTGATGAACGATTTGCGGGCGCGCGGGGCAGCTTCGGTAAAGCTGGTAACCTTATTAGACCGGCAATCGGCGCGGCGTGTGGCTTTGCAGCCCGATTATTTTGGATTTCTCGTCGATGACACCTTTCTGGTGGGCTACGGTCTCGGCGCTCCGGAACAGATTAATCGGAACATCCCTTACCTGGCGTCATCGCCCGTGCCTCAAGGACAATAGGCTCGAGCCGGAAACCAGCCTTGATTGAGTACAGTTCAGCTCTGAAGTGTTACCGCCAGTTCCATCCTCGGCAGCACCGCCCGCAAGAGAGCCTCAAAGCTGCTCTTCACGCGTTCCCCCGTTTCCATCACTTCCTGGTGTGTGAGCGGTTGGTCGAGAATGCCGGCCGCCATGTTCGTGACGCACGAGATAGCTAGCACTTCCATTCTCATCTGCCGCGCGGCGATCACTTCCATTACGGTCGACATTCCGACGAGGTCTGCGCCAATAATCCTCAAGTAATTTATCTCCGCCGGCGTTTCGTAACTCGGCCCGGGCAGCGCGGCGTATACGCCTTCGTGAAGCGTCATTCCCAGCTTGGCGCTTTCTTCTCTGGCCATCGCGCGATGCTGCCTGGAATACGCGTGAGTCATGTCAGGGAAGCGCACGCCAAAGCGTTCGTCGTTCGGCCCCGTCAGCGGACTCGCGCTCTGCAAATTGATGTGATCGCGGATCAGCACCAGGGCTCCCTGAGAATAGTTGAGATTGATTCCTCCAGCGGCGTTAGTCAGGACTACGGCGCGAATTCCCATGCAGCCGAAAACGCGCATGGGAAACGCGACCTGCTGCGCGGAGTAGCCTTCATAAAGATGCACCCGGCCCTGCATCGCGGCCACGGCGACTTGGCCCGCGTTGCCGATGACTAATTGTCCAGCGTGACCCATGGCGGTCGAGCGCGGGAACTCAGGGATTTCCGCATAGCGAATAATTGTCGCATCGGCCAGAGAGTCGGCAAAACCGCCGAGGCCAGAACCTAGAACGAGGCCGACTTTGGGACGCAGCGGCGTCTGCTGGAGAATGGACTGCGCAGCGGTTTCGGCGAGATTGAACTGGTCGGACATTAAATTCGCATTCGAAGAATCGCGAGGCCGTAGCGAGAAACTACAAATCTCCATCGGCCAGAAATCGCCCGTGCCCGTTGCGATCGAGCCAATCATACAGGAACGTCTGATAGAGATAAGAGGCGACGATTTCTTCTCCGAGTTCGTGATTTTCCGTACAAACGAAAGGCAGCCGCATTCCGGCGAGCAGTGCGATGAGCGACTGCGTAACTTGATTCGGGCAGCTGCGACGGCTGTAAGGATAAGGGCTTTTCACCTGACTGAGCGGCGCGGTGATGACGAGAAGACTATGCGGCAGTTCACTCATGCGCCGCAAACGATGAATAAATGTCGAGCGGTTCTTCGTGAAGGAACAAACAAGATCTGACAGGTCTTTACGCTCGACCACGCACGTGTCTTCCATGCCGGCTACGCTGTAGTCGCCCAGCGCCAGCGCGCGCATTTCAATGCCGGCAAACCATCCCTTGAAACGGCGCAGGCACAGCGGGACTTGCTCGCGCGTGTCGACCACCGCGACCGGCAGAGGAGTGCGCAATTGCGTTCCCCCGCGCTCTGCCAGGACGGGAATGATGGGAGGCGCCACTGGCGCGGCGGTCATCTGCCAGTCGTTCATCTGGCAATCAAGAGGTGAAGCGATCAGTGTGCGGGCTCTGCGCGGCATGAGACCTTGACGGCGACGAAGCGTCTTTATTTCTGCGCGAGCAACTGTTTTGCGCGCGTCAGTTCAGGACGCGTCGAGTTCGAGCCGTCGCAGACCTTCAACAGTATCGCGTAGTACTCGTTCGCGTCCGATGTTTTTCCACCGGCCGCAGCTGCCTGGGCTGCGCCGTAGAGCCCATCGAACCGGTTGGGATGTAGCTTCAAATCCGTTTGATATTCCACCAACGCCTGTTGCGGACGCTTGGCCTCGAGCAGCATGTCGGCCATCATCTCGCGGGCGGGGATGCCTTCGGGTTCGTCGCCCAGAGAGTCTTCTTTATCGGCGATGGGGCGCATGGCTTCGACAGCGTCGTCGTATTTGCCCTCAGCGAAGAGTAGCCAGGCTCGAGCTTGTTTCAAATCGCTTTCCACTCCATCGGCCAGCATCGGTTTCTTGTTCTTGACCAGTTTCTCGTGAATGACTTCCATGGCCGCAATATCTTTCCGCACTTCTTCCGGCTTGCGTAAATGCGCCGACCCTACCGCGCGAGCCCAGTAGATCATCGAGTCCTCTGCCGTGTCTTCCACTTCCATCGGCGGCAGAGCGGCAGCCCCGGCCCAGTCGCGCATCTCGATCGGGTAAACCGCGCTCAGGTGCGCCAGCGCTGCAGCGTGGGGATCGAAGCCCACGTTATACATGTCATCTTTCTTATTCGGCATGTTACGAATTTCTTCGAGAAGCGCGCGGGCGTCGGCATCGCGTCCGCTCTGCATGTAGGCATAGAAGAGAAAATCCATGGCGTGGAACTGGTGTCCCTCGCCGCCCATGCCCATGGCTGCGGTTTTTCGTGACGCTGCGATGGACGCGAGGTTGGAGTTGATGTCGTCTTGCCAGAGGCCGACGCGGGCGAAGATGTGCGAAGGCATGTGCAAGGCGTGCGGCGCGGCGGGCGCGATCTGGGCATAGCGGCGAGCGGCGGGCAAGCCCAGTTGCGCAAGCTGCGGCTTGTCGTAGGCGTGAATCAGATAATGCGCCACTCCGGGATGATCGGGTTCGACAGCGAACAGCTTTTCAAGGATTGCGGCAGCTTGCCTACGATTGGCAAAAGTTGGATCGTCGCTGGGTTCCGAGGCCAGCAGCGAGAGCGCATAGAATACGGCGGCTTCGTGATCGTCAGGAAAGTCCTCGTACACTTTCTTCATCGCGTCGGAATAAGCTTTGGCGCGGGCATCGTGGTCGCGCTTTTTCGGGCCGCTGTAAAAAGCCGAAATAGCGGCGATATAGGCTTTCTCACGCGGCGTGGTCGCTCCGCCGCTCGTGTTTGCCTCGTGAACTTCGTCCAGTCCTTTTTGAATGACCTTTTCGTCAGGCTGGTTCCAAAGCTGATGCCACAGGCTCATGGCGATGCCCCAATGCGCCATCACGCAATTCGGATCGACCTCCGCAACGTGCTCAAATTCTTTCTGTGCCTCTTCGTACCAGAATGAGTGCAGCAGCGCGACTCCACGCTGGAAGGATTTCTGCACCGCGGGGTCGCAGGAGACGGGAAAATTCACCGTGCCCAGTTGTGTAGCCGTCAGGTCTTCGTGATGCTGGTGGCCTTTTTCATCGTCAGCGAAAGCCGTAAGCGCGAAGAATAAGCAGAAAAGCAGAAGAAGGCAGCCTGCGCGTTTCATAGGAACTCCCGTGAGCTACGAATAGCGAGTTTAGTCGGGTGCGGGGAGGAGGGTCAAACAGAGATCGCCCTAAGAAAGATTGGCATTGGAGGATACTGCTGAAGCGGCCTCCGAGCTTGCTAGTTGTTCCAGAATAGTCCGCAACGTGCGAAGCACTTCCTGCGCTGCCGTCGCCTTTAGACTAAATTTCAGCATTCCATCGGGCGTGAACTGCGCTCCGCGCTGCGACGAGACAAACCGCGCCAGTTGCTCGGGATCGACCGCGGCATTCTGCTGGAATTTCAGGGTAACATTGTCGCGTTTGCGCTCGATCGCGTTCACGCCCACTTTCATGCTGAGCAACTTAAGCGACGCGTACTCGAGCAAGTTGCGCACTGCTGGCGGCGGCGGGCCATAGCGGTCTTGCATTTCGGCAGTGACATCGGCGAGTTGCGACTCAGTTTCCACGCGAGCCACGCGCTTGTACATTTGCAGGCGCTGGTTTTCTTCGGGAACATAGTCCGCCGGAATGCGGATGTTGAGTCCGAGATTGAGTTGGGTTTCGGCCTCTTCCGGTGCTGCCTCGCCTTTCATTTCGCGGACAGCACGCTCGAGCATTTGGGTGTAAAGCTCGAAGCCGACCGCCTCAATGTGTCCGCTTTGCTCGCCGCCCAGCATGTTGCCGGCGCCGCGCAGTTCGAGATCGAGCGCTGCGATTTTGAACCCCGCGCCGAGGTCGGAAAATTCTTTTAGCGCCGCCAAACGCCGGCGGGCGATGGGCGTCAGTTCGATTTCAGCGGGCAGCATAAGGTATGCATAGGCGCGGCGGTTCGAGCGGCCGACGCGTCCGCGAAGCTGATAAAGCTCGGAAAGGCCCAACCGGTCGGCGCGATTGATCAGAATCGTGTTGCACAGCGGGATATCGAGCCCATTTTCGATGATGGTGGTCGAGACGAGAATGTCGGCCTCGTGATGCATGAATTTGAACATCACTTTTTCGAGCTCGCCCTCCGACATTTGTCCGTGGCCGACAATGATGCGCGCTTTCGGCACCAGCGCCTGAATCTTCGCGGCGATCTCCCAGATCGTGTCAACGCGGTTGTGCACGAAATAAACCTGGCCGCCGCGTTCGAGCTCCTGCTCAATCGCCGACTGGATCAGTTTTTCATCCCAACTGGCGACGACGGTTTGAATCGCCATGCGGTCTTTGGGAGGAGTTTCGATCACGCTCATGTCGCGCAGGCCGACCAGCGACATATGCAGCGTGCGCGGAATGGGCGTGGCCGACATGGTGAGTACATCCACTTGCTTGCGCATCTGCTTGATTCGTTCTTTGTGGCGAACGCCAAAGCGTTGTTCTTCATCTACGATGAGCAGGCCGAGGTCGGAAAACTTTATGTCCTTCGAGAGAATGCGGTGCGTGCCGATGAGGATGTCAATTTTACCCGCTTCGGTTTTCTGCAGAATTTCTTTCTGTTGCTTAGCGTTGCGGAAGCGGCTGATCATCTCAACCGTGACAGGAAACGGCGCGAAGCGCTGCTTGAAAGTCTCATAGTGCTGAAACGCGAGCACGGTGGTGGGCGCGAGCACCGCAACCTGCTTGTTATCGCTGATGGCCTTGAACGCGGCGCGCATAGCGACTTCGGTCTTGCCATAGCCCACGTCACCGCAAAGCAGCCGATCCATGGGCTGTTGCGATTCCATGTCGCGCATCACATCTTTAATCGCTTGCGCCTGGTCGTCGGTCTCGGTGAATTCGAACGCATCTTCAAATTCGCGGAACCATTCATTGGGCGGCGGGAACGAGTGTCCCACGGCCATCTTGCGTTGTGCGTAGAGCTTCAGCAACTCGTCGGCCATGTCTTTCATGGCCTTGCGCACCCGGGCTTTCGTCTTTGACCACGCCTGCGTGCCCAGATGGCTGAGCGCCGGCTTTACGCCTTCAGACGAGCGATACTTCTGCACCAGATCGAGCCGCGTGAGCGGAACATACAAGCGCGCGCCCTCGGCGAATTCCAGCAGCATGAATTCCGCGGGGCCGTCGCCGTGATTGATTTCTTTCAACCCTTGATACTGCCCAATTCCGTGTTCCACATGGACCACGTAGTCGCCGACCTGCAGATCACGAAAATCGGAAAGAAATGCCGAGACTTTCGATTTCGATCTTTGCGGGCGCGAAACCACAGCTTCCGATTCGTCGAACAGATCGCGCGAGCCAAAGATCGCCAGATTCGCTTCGGGTAATAACACTCCATCAGGAACGTATGCAGTGGCCAGCGTGGTGGTGTGGACCTCTCCGGCGAAATAACTGGTTTCGTCGGCATAGCTTTCGCCGCTTCGGGTGCGGCTGCCGAGACGAAACGAAACGTTGTATTCGGTGAAGATATCGGCGAGCCGCTCGACTTCACCGATATTGGGAACGGCGAGCAGCACGCGCTTGCCAGCGCCCGTAAGCTTCTGCACTTCTTCGAGCATCGCTGGAACTGCGCCGTGAAAACGCGGCGAGGGCTGGGAGAGAAACGAAATATTGCTCGGATCTTCTTCCGCGCTGCGCGTAATGCCAAGGTGCTCTATGTCTGCGCCGGGCAGCATCGCAGTCTTTTCCCACCAGCCTTCAGGCGCGAGATACAGATCTTCGGGGCGGACCAGATTACCTACTTCGCTGCGTTCGTGCGCTTCGCCGACACGCGCCCAGAAGCGGTCGAATTCCTGGTGCAGTTGCTCGGGTTCGTCAAGCAGAACCGCGGCCTGCGGAAGAAAATCGAAAATCGTGCTGTTGGCGCCGGCGACAGGAGAGTAGAACTCCCAGCCGGGGAACACCGTTGCGCCGCCGGCGCGAATCGCAGCTTCGATCACTTCTTCGTTTCCAGTGATGCGCTTTCCGCTGAGGCGCGTGTGAATGGCACCCAGCAATTGTTCGTTCACCGGAGTCTCGGTGAGCGGAAGCAGCAGCGCTTCATCCACGGGGTTCGATGACCGCTGCGAAGCGGGATCGAACTTACGAATTGAATCGGCTTCGTCTCCGAAAAACTCGACGCGCAGAGGGCGGTCCGCCTCCGGCGAGTAGACGTCGAGAATGCCGCCACGAACCGCATACTGGCCAGGCATCTCGACCACGTCGGTCGAGGTGTAACCGACGGTGTTGAGATGACTGAGCAGAGCTTCCAGGTCGAACGACTCACCGCGGCGAATGGTGCGGCCAAGATCTTTGTAATAGTCAGGGGAGTGTAATCGAATAGCCGTGGCCGCAATCGGCGTGACCACAATCGAGGCCGCGCCAGTAGCGATCTTCCACAGGGCGGTCGCCCGCTCTTCCTGCAACTCAGGATGTGGCGATAGATTCTGGAACGGCAGCACATCGCGTGCAGGCAGAGAGATGATCGAATCAGCGTCGCAAGCGCCGGTCAGTCCGCAGAATCCGCGCAGGACGGGAACAAGATCGTCGACCGTGCGATTGTCGTTAACGACGAAAACCAGCGGACGGCCGGCGGCGCGCTGAAACAGCACCGGCATCAGGGCTTTTGCCGTGGGAGTGAGACCAGAGACACGAATGCGCCCCGTGCCCTCCTTCAGACGGGAGGCTGCACGCACAAAAGCGGGAAGAGTTTCCACGTCCGCAAAGAGTTCACGGACGAAGGGAAGAAGCATGCAGATTCATTTTAGCAGCGGATCGATTGGGTCACCAGCGGGTCGGAGGGCGGCGAGATGCATGAAAGACTCGCAGGATTTCGATTACGCCGGCGCGCACCCGGTAGGGAACTAAATATCGAGTCTTCGGTACCATCAGTTCCCGGGTGCCCGCGACCCGGCCATGCCGACCCATTGCAGGCTGGGTTGACAGCAACGAGACGGCTTCGGTGATCCGATCCATAACGAGACAGGCGGCCGATACATCATCTGAGGCAATATAAGCAATTTCGGCGTCAAGATCTCTCACAGCGGTCTTGAGCCATCTAACGCGAGCGGCCATGCCACTTATCCGTAACGGCCTTCAAATCTGCGTCGTCTGCGAAATCGCCCGCGTCAGCTTCTGCAATTGCCGCCTTGATCTCTTGAATCTGCCACGCATTTATCTCGAGGTATTGACGGATAGCGTCGGCAGCGAGGAAGGACTTACTACGCTGTGTGGCGTCGGAAAGACGTTCAAGTCCTTTCTTAAGTTTGGGATCCAAGCGGACAGTCATCGTTGTGCTCATTTTGTGCCTCTTGTACTAACTTGTACACATTGTAACACCGGATACGAAATTTCCTGAGTTATTCCCGCAACAGCGGGCGGGTCAAACACGTTGGCCCGACGCTGCCATTGATGCACAGCTCGCTGCCCGGAAAGGTGAGCACTTCAAATCCGACCTCCCGCAGGCGGGCGTTGGTCTTGGCATTCTCTTCCAGTGCAAGCAAGCGATTATTTCCCAGCGAGAGGACGTTGCAGGCGAGGGTTTCGCGTTCGGAGTAGTCGATTTCGATAAATCGATATCCCCGAGATTTAAGCAGTTCCACAGTCTCGATCGCCAGCCACGGCAAATCGACGAGCGCGCTTTTCTCGTCGAGCAGGCTAATGAGCGTCATTAAATGCAGGCACTCCGCTGGGCCGGCACCGTGCGGCAGAGGAGCTGTGAGAACCTCGATGCCGTGCGGCGCGAGAATATTCCGCATTTGCTGAATGCCCGCGGCGTTAGTGCGATAGCTGTGGCCAATGACCAGAGTTTTGGCGTCGAGCCAGATCATGTCTCCGGCTTCGGCCGTCCCCTGTGCAATGATCTTAGCCAGCATGGGAATACCGAAGCGCAGGCAAAACGAAACGTGATGGTGGCCCTCAGAGACACGATTCGGTTTGCCTGGGCGTAAAGCAATCAACCCGAAGTCGGTAGGCAACGAAGCATCGTGCGCGTAGACCGCATCCAGAGAAAGTTCGTGCGAGGGTGCCAGTTCGATGACTTCGGCGCCGGCGTTATCAAGCTGACTGCACAGAACGTCGTGTTGACGTTGCGCGGTCTCGAAATCCGGAGAGTGACGGAAACCCAGATCGCGCCAGCGCGCAGCGTATTCCGGACGGTTCCATCCCGCAGTCCGCGGCGAACAGACGAGCACGCGCCGCAGCCCATCGACCATGGAATGCCCGTTGCTGACCTTGGCGCTTGTAACTTCCGAAAAATTAGTCATGGCTTGCGACATCTGTAATCTCACTATTGTGAAACTGTGGAGTCGGTGGCGAATCTAATACCTCTATTATGGCAAAAGCTACGTGGGAAGGTGCGGTTCTGGCGGAAAGCAACGCGACTATAGAAATTGAGGGTAATCAGTACTTTCCGCCTCAGGCGATTCACAAACAATACTTCAAACCCAGCGATGCACATTCCGTTTGCCCCTGGAAAGGAACAGCAAGCTATTACGATGTGGAAGTGAATGGCAAGCGCAATGCAGGCGCGGCGTGGTTTTATCCGGAGCCGAAAGACGCGGCAAAGCAGATAAAAGATTACGTGGCGTTCTGGAAGGGGGTAAAGATCGACAGGTAATCCGCTCCGTAAATATGCTGCGTCAGAACTCCATATGCGCGCGGAATGACGGCACCAGCACCGGTCCACGATCGCGGTTATAACCGGGATTGTTAATGTGCTGCAGATCGGGGGCCACGTATATACCGCGCCAGACGTGCAGCGTGTAATAAGTTTCGATAATATTCTCGCGCCCGTAGTTGAGCGCGCCGTCGCCCAGCAGGAAACCCAGTCCGCCATCGGCCAGATAAATCTGGTGATCTTTGCAAATGGAATTCGTGACGAAAGCGAAGCCGGCGCGATCCTGCTTACGATGCCACCATCCGCCGCGCGCACCCACACCTCCAGAGACGGTCTGGTCGTCTTCCGTGTAGGCGAATGATTCGGTCTTGCCGTTGTCCCAGCCGAAGCGGCCGAACGCAGTCAGATAACGAGTAAGGTTTTGCTCGATATTGACGCCAAATCCATACTTGCGCGTGATGTGCCAGGGATGGTCGGTGATTTCGGGAACGGGAGTGAGCCCAGCCTCGAAGTTGGCGATGGCTTCTCGATAGATTCCCATGTTGGCATAATTGGTGTAGGCCAACAGGCGAATGACTCCTGCTTGTTTCGGAATCATCCCGCGCCGCAATTCATATTCCCAATTTTCGGCATGGACCTGCCATGGTCTCCAGACCAGATCGATTCCATTGGCTATTTTCGGCATTAACGCCTCGGCGAAACGAAAACCCCAGTTACGGTCTTCGTAGTCTGCCGTTATGCCGACGGTGTAGCCTCGCGTATCGGCCGCGTAATCCCATGCTCCGTTGTTGTCGATGGTCCAGTTCATGAATTGGTAATGAGTGTCGCTGCCGACTGAGTTGATGTCGAAAAAATCGGGGAGGCTGAACTTGCCAAAACGCAGCTCGAGCCTGCGGCGGGGCAACTCATCAAAAAGCGAAAACGGGTTGCGCGCGTTTTCGACTTTGTCTTTGCTGAGCGCGATGACCTTGTGAATTTCGGCACGGCCGGGATAAGGCGCCTTGCTGAGCAGCGGATTGCGCACAATATCGAGGTCGGTATTTCCGGCGAGACCGAACCCCAGGCTCAGCGCCGAGCCCCCGGCTTCCTCAAGATCGAAAATGAATTCGGTGGAATTGTTCGCGCGCCAGCCGGTGTAGAGCGTCAACACGCGCGAGGTGGCCTTTTCGTACTCGGGGCCCAGGCTGTGCGTTCCGCTGTACAGGGCATGAAAAGGAGGATGAGTTTGAAAAATAAAATTGGCTTGCCCTGAGAGCCACACGCGAGTGCTTTTGAAATGCGGCACAGTGGTTTCGGGATCGACGTCCGCATCGGGGTCGGCGGGCGATGCCTGGTCTGCGCCGGCGGGCTGCTGGGCCGTATTTTGTTGTGGCGCGGGTGCATCCGGTTGTTGCGCGAAAGCGCTGGGACGCGATAATGAAAACGAAAACAGGAGGGATGCTAGCCATAAGCTGGCAGCCTGACGCATGGTAAAGCGCCGAAAACGCGACGGAATCACGAATTGGATGATTTTGAAAATGAATTTCCCTTCACTTCCATAATTACACGGCATGTCAGTGGAAGCATCGGCTGAAGATCACTCTAAAAGCATCGCCCAGTTCTTGACACTCAAAATGGATATCTTTGCTGATCTTCCCTGCGTCCCTCTCGCATTCGAGCGCCCATCCAATGGATGGAGAATGAACAATCCCGAATGCAAAGCCTACGCGGGATTGATTAAGAGAAAGTTACAGTCTGGCGGTGAACTAACTGTCATCGGCCGGCAGCCACTGTGTGCAGAGGCGGCGGCTGCCATGTTCGCCGGTGACCACGACCCAGTTCATGCGCAGAGATCGCCCTCGGGACATCCCGAAGGCCTGCTCCGAAGTCCGCTGGTCGGCGGCCTCGTAGCTGATCACGCGCTCGAAGTGCGTCGTCGCCATCGTCGTGATTGGCGCGAATACCGTAATGCAAGCCATTGTCGTATCCTCCTTTCTGTGGGTTCGCGAGCCCCGCGTTTTCTTCAGCGGCCCATGGGCTGTTAAGATTCACGCATTTCTCCAGCGTGCAATTTGCAATTGTTCGCTTCCATGTATATGATACCCCCCTATGGTATATGTCAAGTAAAGAAAGTGTAAAAAGGGTATGAAGAAAACCGGTCCCGAAACCTCTGACAAGGAAAAACAAAAGCTGCTTTCCCGCATCAAGCGCCTGCAAGGGCAGATCAGCGCTGTGGAGAGGGCCGTCACCGAAGGCGACGAGTGCCCCGACATCTTAATGCTGCT
>Ga0181522_10001067_pt1 | contig 17445 bp, 19 predicted proteins | sample PEATcosm2014_Bin_27_FD_121103 | JGI IMG/M metagenome (GOLD analysis project Ga0181522, IMG submission 121103) | Peatland microbial communities from MTU Mesocosm Facility, Houghton, MI, USA - PEATcosm2014_Bin05_10_metaG | ecosystem: Environmental > Terrestrial > Soil > Wetlands > Peat | place... | reverse complement strand
GTTGTTGGCGATCACTTCGAGATTCTGTTCCTGGGCGTTCATGCCAGTCGCCGCGATCGAAAGCGCTCTCATGCTTCGACTTCCCTGTTTGAACTCGCCAACTCAGATCGCCATCCGCGAAATTTCCTGATAGGCGGAGACCGCCTTGTCGCGGATCGCCAGCATCGACTGGAGGGTGCGCTGCGCGCCCATGATCGAGTCGACCACCTTGTAAGGCGCCATTCCGCCCTGAAGGCCTTGGATCGCCGCCGCTTCGCCGCCCTGCACCGAGGCGATCGAGTCGTTGAAGGCCTTGCCGAGCGCATCAACGAAATTCGTCCCCCCGGTCGCCGACGTCCCGCTCGTCGAACCGATATCGAGGCTCTTGCCGACTGCGCCGACCGCCGAAATCCCGTCAATCGCCATCGTCTTCGCGCCCGCCGATCCCGGTCTTCCGGGGGGCCGCGGCGCCTCCCTGTTTCGCATTGACGACCGCAACGACGGCGAAAGTCGCCGCGTCCGGTCCGGTGCTCTCGGTCAACCCGCTCCGACTTCCGTGCAGCGCGCCGATCGGCGCGCTCAGGCGTCCTTGAGCAGGTTGACGGTCTGGCCGAGCAGCTCGGCCGATTGCTTGGCGACCTGAAGATTCGCCTCGTAGGTGCGATTGGCCTCGCGCATGTCGGCGAGCTCGGTCAGCACGTCGACGTTGGGCAACTTGACGAACCCGCCCGCGTCGGCGCCCGGATTGCCCGGATCGTGCTCGACTTTGAAGGGGGCGTCGTCCTGGCCGATCGCCTTGATCCTCACCAGCGGCACGCCGAGCGAACGGTCGAGGACGCTGTCGAACGACACCGTCTGTCGCGTGTAGGGATCGGCGCCGGGCGTGTCGCCGGTCGACTGCGCGTTGGCGATATTCTCGGAAATCACGCGCAGCCGCACCGACTGGGCCTCGAGGCCCGAGCCGGCGATGCGCAGGGTCGCTTGCAGCGGATCAGGCATCGTCGCTCACTTCAAAGCCGACATGATCATTTGGTGGATGACGCGCTTGATGTTGGTCGCCATCGTGTAGTCGCGGTTGACCTCACCGAGCTTCATCATTTCGTTCTCGACGTTGACCGAGTTGCCGGAAAGCGTCGTCTCCGGCGCATCCGACTCGACCACCCGCGCTTCGGCGAACGCGTCGCCGCCGGGCGTTATATGCGAGGGGTTGGTCGAGATCATCGACACCTGAGCGTTGTCGAGAATCGCCGAAAACGGCTGCAAGTCGGTCGCCTGGAAGCCGGGCGTGTTGGCGTTGGCGATATTGGCGGCGATCAGTTCGTCGCGTGACGACAGCCATTGTGTCCGCTGCGCGGCGAGCTGGAGCACGTAGGGTTGGGACACGCGTTGACGTCCGTTCAGTCAGAGACGTCCGAGGATTACGCTGCCGGCCTTGCTCCAAGCTTGCGCGGCGGCAACCGCGCAGCCGCCACCGCGCCGCGCAACCGCTCGTCCTTGACCGTGTCGTCGAGATCGTCCTCGCCGTCGACCAGAACCTCGACCACTTCGATTCCTGCCCGCTTGCGACCGATCGTCAACTTGAAGAACGCCGAGACCGCCGCGTAGTGAAACTCCATGTCGAGCCGTACCACCGGCGTCGTGTCCCATTGCACGTCGCAGCCGGCCGAAAGCGCGTAGCGCAGGGCGCCGCCGCGAAAGAACAATTCGCCCGACGAATTGACCAGATCGGCGATGTTCGCCGCCTGCTCGCCGCGGATCATCAGGATCAGCTCGGAGGGGTCGGTCAGGCGCAGTTCGGTGGCGACGTCCACCATCGCCGCGGCGATGATCTGGTCGCGGCGCCGACCGACGGCATGGGTCATTTCGCGCATCGGACTACCCGTTTCTCACGATCGGCCACGAGCTTCTCTTTTCATGGATCAAGTGAACGATTTCCGCCACCGCGCGATAGAACTCGGGCGGGATCGCCGCGTCGACCGACACCGCGGCATAAAGCGCGCGCGCGAGCGGCCGATCCTCGACGATGGGGACCTGGTTCAGTTCGGCGATTTCGCGAATCTTCAGCGCGATCAGATCCACGCCTTTGGCCAGAACGATGGGCGCCCCGCCTTCGGAGCGCACGTAGCGCATCGCCACCGCATAGTGGGTCGGATTGGCGACCACCATCGTCGCGCGCGGCACGGCCGCCAGCATGCGCTTGCGCGAACGATCGAGCCTGAGCGACCGCAGGCGCGACTTCATCAGCCGGTCTCCTTCAGTCTGCCGCAGCTCCTCCTTGAGTTCGTACCGACTCATGCGCTGATCGCGACGCCAATGGATGCGCGTCCAGGCGAGGTCGGCCGAAGCGACGACCAGCGTCGCGACCAGCACCGCGCCGATCACGTCGAGGCACAACCTGAGCGCGCGTTGCGGCAGATCGGCGACGTCATCGAACATCGAGGTCTCCAGCAACAGGCGTTGGCCGTTGAGGATGAGCGTGACCAGGACGCCGACGGCGAAGACCTTCAGCAGGCTCTTCAAGAACTCGGTCCAGCCGCGCAGACCGAAGATGCGCATGAAGCCGGCGCGCGGCGAAAGGCGCGACAGATCAGGCATGATCCGGTCCGGCACGAAACGCGGCGGGTTCTGCGCGGCCGAGGCGATCAGACCCGCGATCATCAGCAGCAGGACGACCGGAATGATGAATTGGACGGCGGCGATTCCAACGATCCCGGCAAGCGCCAGAACGTCGTTGGACCGCTCGAGCCGCCAGCCGCTGGCGTCGTCGAGAAAGCGCATCAGCGCGCTGACGAACGCCTCGGTGTGCGACGGCACGATAAAGACGAGTGCGATCAGGATCGCCGTCAGCGAGGCGAGAATCGGCACCTCGCGCGAGACCGGTACGTCGCCGCGCTCGACCGCGTCGTGAATCTTCTTTTCCGACGCCTCTTCGGTCTTGCTGTCGGTATCGCGATCTTCGGCCATAGCCGTCCCTCCCGGCTACGCCGCTTCGGCGCCGTCGGGCGGGGGGATCTCGATTTCGTTGCGCTGAGCCATCTTGAGGACAAGGTCGGTGATCTGCTTGCGCGCCTTGGCGATGTCGCGCGGCGAGGCGAGCATCGGCGTCGCCAGCTCGCTTTCGACCAAGCGTTTCGAGCGCGAGGCCATCGCCGACAGCACGGCTTCGCGGAATTCGGCGTCGGCGCCGCGCAGCGCCATAACCACCGTCTCGGTCTGCAGCTTGTCGAACAGCACCGCGCGAGCCCGCTGCGACAGGCGTGGCAGGTCGTCGAAGGAGAACAGCATCTTCATCACCATGCGCGCTTCTTTGGGGCGCGCGGCGACTAGCGACTGCACGACGTCGCGCGCGTCGAGCGGTTCGAGGTTGTTGATGATGTCGGCGATGCGGGTGTGGTTGTCGAGCCCGGCGCCGCGCGCCGTCAGATTGGCGAGGTCCTTGCGCACCCCGTCTTCGACGATGAGCTGAATGTCCTCGGAGAGAACCGGCCTGACGATCATCGCCACCAGCACTTCATTGCGCGCCTCGCGCGGCATGCGTGCGACCACCTGGGCCGCGAGCGGCGGGGCGAGTTTCGACAGGATGTAGGTGGCGACCAGCGGATGCTCGTTGGCGAGATAGCCCTGCAGCACCGACTCCGGCACGCCGCTGAGCGCGTTCCATACGCCGAGGTCTCCGGGCGTCGAGACATCGGAGAGAATGTCGGCCACCTCTTCCGGCGGCGCCACGTCGGTGAGCATGTCCCGCGCCTTGCCGACGTCGCCCATCAAGCTGGCGCCGGCCGTGAAGGCCGCGGTGAATTCCTCGACCAGCGATTCCAGCTCTCCCGGTGGAATTGCGCCAAGGCGCGCCGCGGCGCGCGTCACTTCGCGCAACTCGTTGGGCTCGAGATGCTTGAGCAGGCGGGTTGCAGGCGGCTTGCCCATCGCCAACAGGATCGCCGCGGCCCTTTGCGGCCCAGCGAGCTGGCGCAGCTCGCGGCTCGATCCGCCGTTGGTCGTCGCGTCCATTCCGGCCCTACCCTCAGGCGACGCGATCGTCGCGCGACGACGCGACGATCTCGGTCAGAGACACCCCGTAGCGGGCGGTTTCCTCGTCGACCACCACCACTTCGCCGCGCGCGATGGTCCTGCCGTTGACGACGACGTTGACCGGATCGCCGACCTTCTGGTCGAGCGAAACGACGGCGCCGCGACCGAGCTTCATTAGGCTGGAGACCGGCATTGTCGTGCCGCCGAGGACGACCTGCACGGTGACGGGAATCGAGAGGATGGCGTCGTAGCGCAGCGGGCTCGCCGCCGCGGCAGCGGAAGGCGTGGCGGCGACCTGCACGGCCTCGGGCTCAGCCTCGGGCTCGGGCTCGGGCAGGTCGCTGAGAGGTTCGAACGTGTCGTCCATGGCCCTGTGACTCTTTCCTGGGTCGTCTTACGGCGGCAGCCGACTTCGGCGGGTTAATTGGCGAGCGCGGATTCGATGGAATTGTCCTCGGGTTCGATCGCCGATTCGACCTCCAACGAGTAGCGGCCGTCGCCTTGACCGAGCTTGCACCAGAACATCTCGCGTCCCTCGCATTCCAGACGGACCCGGCCCATGCCGGACCCATGCAGGGTCAACACCTGGCCGACCGACAATGCGGCAATGTCGCCCAGCGACATCGGCAACTCGTCGAGCACCGCGGAAACGGCGACGCGAGCGCGGGCGACGCCCTGCTCGAGCTGGCGCGCCCAACGCGGATCGGCGCCGCCCGATTCCGCGCCGGGCTCCGTGGCGAGCCGCTTGCGCAGCGGCGCCAGCGCCGCCTGCGGCGCGAGGACGACAAGCGTGAGCGGGCCGGCGCGCGTTGCCACGTTCAGCCGCGCTTCGACCGCCAGAGCGTCGCGCCGACCGAGCGCGTAAGCGTCGGCAAGCCGCTCGAGGCGTTCGAGGCGCAACTCAAGGCTGCCGAAGCTGTCGAACGCCGCCTCCAGCGCGCCCGCGAGGCGCCGGGCGAGTTCGGCGACCAGATGGAGTTCGATCGTCGTCGCCGGCCGCGGCGAGCGCTCGCTCACCGACACGCTCTCGTCGCCGAAGACGGTCGCGATCAGCGATTCAGCGATCCTGGGATCGAAGATCAGCATCATTCTCGCGTCAAGCGTGCCGCTGTGCAGCGCCGCGGCCAGTTGTCCCTCGCATTCGCCCAGCGCCGTGAACACGTTCTCGGGGCGGATAGCCTCGACCGTCGGCGCCGCGTCGAGCTTCAATAGACTGCCGGCGGCGGCAGGGATGTTGAGCGCGAACTGCTCAAGGGCGAAGGCGAGGCCAGGCAGGCGTTCGAACGCCTGACCGGCTGAATCGGGCTGCGCCCCCTGCAGCCAGGGCGCGCTCGCCGTCGTATTTTCGCGTTCCGCGCGGGGCATCGGCTAGGCCGCCTCCTTGACCGCCGCCTCGGTCGCCGGCGCCGGGCCGGCGATCGTCTCGTTCTCGACCGTGTCGATCGTCGGCCGCTCCCTGGACGGGATCGTCTTGCGGCCGAACTCGACCGCCACTTGCGGCATCGCGCCGTTCATGAAGGCGAGCAGGCTCTGCTTGACCAGGCTGAAAAGGCGCAACTGCTTCTGGCGCACGCCCTTGATCTTCAGCGCCACCGGCTGGACGACGGCGTAGGCAAGCAGGATGCCGGAGAACGTGCCGACCAGCGCCGCGCCGATCAGGCCGCCGAGGATCTCCGGCGACGAATCGAGCGAACCCATCGCGTGGACAACGCCGAGCACGGCGGCGACGATGCCGAGCGCCGGCAGGCTGTCGGCGATGTTCTGCAACGCGTGGACCGGCTTAAAGCGATCATTGGCGAGGGTCTCCAGCTCCTCGTCCATCAGCGCCTCGATCTCGTGGGTCTTGGCGTTGCCGATGATGATCAGCCGGCCGTAGTCGCAGATGAAGGTCAGCAGGTCCTTGTTGGCGAGCAGGCGCGGAAAGCCCATGAACACCGGCGACGAATCCGGATTGTCGAAGTGCGGCTCGACTTCGGCGCGCGACTTGCCGCGCAGTTCGCGCATCAGCGCATGCAGTGCGCTCAGCACGTCGAGAAAGTCGCGTGGCTTCGGCACCCTGTCGGTGATCGCCTCCATGATCGCCTTGCCGCTGTCCTTGATGGCGGCCATCGGATTGGCGACGATGAAAATGCCCAGCGCCGCGCCGCAAATAATTATGAACTCGTAGGGCTGGAACAGCACTTCGAGATGACCGCCCAGCGCGGCGTAACCGCCGAGAACGCTGCCGATGGCGATGATCAGGCCAATGACGAAATTCAAGCCGCGCTCCTTCCGCCCTTAGTCGCCGACCGTGCGACCCCAAACTTACGCCAGGCTGTTTCGCCGAGGTCAGCCCCATGCAAGCCGTCGGACCGATCTTCGCCCCAGGGCCGGCCGACCAGCGGCGCGGCGGCGACGGGTTGGGTGATGCAGAACGGTCTCTACGTTTCGCTGTCGGCGCAGGTGTCGCTCGAACGACGCTTGGAGACGGTCGCCAACAACGTCGCCAACATGAACACGGTCGGCTTTCGCGGCGACGCGGTGCATTTCTCCACCGCGCTCGCCAAGGCCGGCGACAGCTCGATTTCCTACGTATCGCCCGGCACCTCGTACATTTCGCGCGAAGTCGGCGCTTCGACGAAGACCGACAACCCCTTCGACGTCGCCGTCCAGGGCGACGGCTGGATGGCCATCCGAACCCAGTCCGGGATCGCCTACACGCGCGACGGCCGGATGCGCATGTCCGAAAGCGGGGCGCTGCAAACCCTGATTGGCAACCCGGTGCTCGACGCCGGCGGCGCCCCGATCGTCCTCAACCCCATCGGTTCGACGCCGAGCATCGGCGGCGATGGCATGATCTCGCAAGACGGACGGCAGATCGGCGCGATCGGCCTGTTCTCGATCGACAGCCAGGCCAATCTCGTCCGCACCGAGAACTCCGGCGTCATTCCCGACAAGCCAGCGACGCCGATCCTTGATTTCACCCAGAACGGCCTGGCGCAGGGTTACGTCGAAGGCGCGAACGTCAATCCGATCGAGGAAATGACCAAGCTGATCTCGCTGACCCGCAACTTCGACGGCGTGAATTCAGAGGTGTCGCAGAGCGAAACCTCGATGGAAGACGCCATCAAATCCCTTGCGGGCTAGGACCGCCTCGATGAGCGCGAGCGGCGATGAGCTAGGGCGCGGCCGATGATCGGAGAAAGCGGAGCTTCCGCGCCCCCGTTGACCGCGCTCGACCGGTTGGAGCGCGGACTCGCCGCCGCCGCCAAGACCACGCCGCTGACCTCCGTCAGCGGCGTGGTGACCGAGATCGCGATGTCCCACTACCGGGTCACGGGCCTGTCGCGCTTCCTGCGCCTGGGCGAATGCGTACGGGTCGACGTCGGCGACCGCTTCCAGCTCGGCGAGGTGGTGCGGATCGACGATCAGACGGTCACTCTCAAGCCGTTCGACGCCCGCTGCGACGCGGCGATCGGCGCGCGCGCCTATCGCGCCGAAGCGCTGTCGCTCGCGCCGTGTCCGGCGTGGAAAGGGCGGGCGATCGACGCCCTCGGGCAACCGATCGACGGCGGCGGTGCGTTGCCAGTCGGCGACCGCGTGATGCCGATCGACGGCGAGCCGCCGCCGGCGCTGCAGCGGACGCGGCTGCGCAAGCCGATCAAATCGGGCATTCGCGTCGTCGACTTCTTCACCCCCCTGTGCGCCGGACAGCGCATCGGCGTGTTCGCCGGTTCGGGCGTCGGCAAGTCGACGATGCTGGCGATGCTCGCCCGGGCGCCCGATTTCGACACCGTAGTGATCGCGCTGGTCGGCGAACGCGGCCGCGAGGTGCGCGAATTTCTCGACGACGCGCTCGAGGGCAATCGCCAGACGGCGATCGCGGTCGTCTCGACCGGCGACGAAAGCCCGATGATGCGCCGCCTCGCGCCGCGCACGGCGATGGCGGTCGCCGAGTATTTCCGCGACCGCGGCGAGCAGGTGCTGCTGATCGTCGACTCGGTCACCCGTTTCGCGCACGCCGCCCGCGACGTCGCGCTGGCGGCGGGCGAACCGGCGGTGGCGCGCGGCTACGCCCCGAGCGTGTTTTCCGACCTGCCGCGCCTACTCGAGCGGGCCGGCCCCGGCCTCGAAGACTCCGGCTCGATCACCGGCGTCTTTTCGGTGCTGGTCGACGGCGACGACCACAACGACCCCGTCGCCGACAGCATCCGCGGCACGCTCGACGGCCATATCGTGCTCGACCGGGCGATCGCCGACCAAGGCCGCTTCCCCGCCGTCGACATCCTCGCTTCGGTTTCGCGCATCCCAAACCCGACCTGGTCGCCGGAGCAGCGCAAGCTGGTGACGAAGCTGCGCGCGCTCGTCGCCCGCTTCGAGGAGACCCGCGATCTTCGGCTGATGGGCGGTTTCACGCCCGGCGCCGACCCCCTGCTCGACCAGGCGGTCAAGTCGGTGCCGCGCATCTACGAGGCGATGAGCCAGACGCTCGCGTCGCCCCCTTGCGAAGACCCGTTCATCGAGCTCGCCGCCGCCCTGCGCGGCGACATCAAGGACGAAAGCGCCGAGTCGCTCGTCGGCTGAGCGCGGCAAATCGAAAGCGTGCGCATGAAACTCGCCGGACTGTTCGTTCCCCGCTTCGCCAACGCTCTTGCGGCGCGCTCGCCCGTCGATCTCGCGCTATTCGGCGTCGGGCTGACGAGCGCCGCGGCCTCGGTCGTGTTCGCCGCCGTGATGTTCGCTCGCGCGGGCGATGCGCCAATGGTCAACGGCATGCAGTATCTGTCGGTGTTCGGCCAACCGCACCGGCATCTTGCGGTTATCGCTTCCGCCGAGCCGGCGCGCGCCGCCGCCCCGGCGCCCGTCGTAGCCAAGGCCGCCGACTCGAAGGCCGCGGCGCCCGCGCGCGCCGATGCGCGTGATTCCATCGACATGTCGCCGACCGGTTCGATTGTCCGCAGCGGGGACGACGCGCCGCCGGCCGCCGACCCCTACCGCCTGGTGGCGGTCGAGACGGGCATGGCGTGGCTGCGCAACAGCGTCGAGACCCGGGTGATCAAGACCGGCGAGGTCGCGCCGGGACTCGGCCGCATCGCCGCGATCGTTGAACGCCGGGGACGCTGGACGCTGCTCGACGATTCCGGCGCCGTGCTGCTCACGGCCGACCTGCCCGCGACCGCCGGCGCCGCGGTCAATCCGTTTTCGCGACGGATGATCTTCGGCGGCGACTGAGCTTCGCCGAACGCCTTTCGACAGCGCCCGGCGCGGCGCGACAAGTCCGTTACGCGCGCGGGCGATTTCAACGCCTTGGGCGCCATTTCGCGCGCGGCGCGCAGAAGCTCAGGCGCGCCCGCCTTCCTCGACCGCCTTGCGGCTGATGGCGCGATAGGGCCCGCGAGCGGGCTTAAGGGACTGAATCGTGAGTCGCCGCAATTCCCGCCTGCGCGGACCTCATCCTGAGGCGCCCGCGCGTCAGCGAGGGCCTCGAAGGATGCTCCAGGAGGCGTGTTACTCCGTGCTCTGGAGCGTCGTTCGAGGCCGCTTCGCGGCGCCTCACGACGAGGGATGCGGGCGGCGAGCGATTCCAAGCAAACGCCGCGCCCTAGCCGCGTCGGCTGTTCACCGCGAGCGCCGCTTCGGCGCGGTCGAGCAGCATGTTGGCGATCGCCACCCGGCGGTTGGCGAGTTCGCGCGGCGCGTCGCGCCGGCGATCGGGATGGTTGGCCCACATGAAGCGCCGCCGCACGCGGTTGAGATCGGCGAGCGTGGGCGCGTCGCCCAGGCCCAGTTCCGCAGCGATGGCGTCGGGATCGTCGGTCATCGGCATCGCCGGCTCGACGCGGGGCGCGACCGGGTCGACCGGCGGCGGCTCACCCTCCCCCTCGACCCAGGCCAGCGCCTGGTCCCACGCGCTCGCCGGGCCGTCCGCCGTTTCGGTCGGTGGATCGACGGCGGCGAACGGATAGCCAAGCGGCCGGCCGATTCGCTCGCGATCGCCGCCGCTGCTTTCGACTTCGGCCAGAACGCTGCCAAAGCTTGCCGGCGCACGTTTTCGCGCGCGCGACGGTTCGTTCACGACGCCGACTCGTTGGCGACGGACTCGCTCGCGTCGACCATGACCCGATTGCGGCCGCTCGCCTTGGCTTCGTAGAGCTTGGCGTCGACGCGGCGCAGCAGCTCGTCGGCCGACTCGCCGTCGCGCAGGCGCGCGACGCCAAACGAAGCCGTGACCGCGCCGAGGCGTTCGCCGCTGGCCGCCACCGCCCAGCGCTTGGCCTCGAGCTGCTTCTGGATCTGGTTGACGATCGATGTCGCGTCGGAGATGTCGGCGTCTGGGAACAGAATGGCGAATTCCTCGCCGCCGAAGCGGGCGACCTTGTCGTCGCCCTTGATGTTGGCGGTCAGCAGATCGGCGAAGCGCTTGAGGACCACGTCCCCGGCCATATGGCCGAACTTGTCGTTGATGACCTTGAAATGATCGATATCGGCGAGACTGACGCAGAGCGCCTTGTCCTCTTCGCGCGCGCGCTCGATCTCGTCGCTCAGCGCGGCGTCGAAGTAGCGGCGGTTGCCGAGGCCGGTCAGCGAGTCGCGGCTGCCGATTTCCTCCGCCTTGTTGAGGCTCGAGCGCAGCCGCATGATCTGGAAGCGCGACTGCTCGAGTTTCTCCGTCAGCCCATTGACCTTGTGCTGCATCGCACGATTGTCGTTGATCAGGGTGAGCACGATCTCGTTGATCGTGTCATAGGAGCCGTCGCGCGCCAGTTTGCGGTTGGCGCCGGCGAGCGACTCGCTGAATTTCTCGCCCTCGGCGGCCTGGTCGCGAATGTTGGTGAGGACAACAGCCAGCGCGGCGTCGGCGCGCCGCTCGAAGTCCGCCGCCGCCGCGTCGCCATTCTCGCGGACGGTCGGCCCCGCGCCGACGACGATCGCGAGAACGCCGACGCCGATCAGGCCGAGCAGGTAGACCTCGGTCAGCGGGTCGCTGCGGGCGCGCGATGCGCTCAGCGCGCCGAGCGCGATGAAGACGATCACGCCGACGAGGTGGAGCGCGCTCCTCAGGTTCGGGCGGAGGCTCATCGTGACTCCGATCGCAGTCGGCCCTTGGCGTGAGCGCGCCGAAGGACAGATGAAGCTGACATGCCGACGCGACTCCCGCGCTTGTGCGCCGTCGCAAGCGACAGCATCGCGGCGGCGGCGGCGATCCCTGCCGCTCGCCAGCGCGATCTAGACTGACACCGCGCAAGGCTGGCGGATATTGTTTACCAATTTGTTAGTCCTTTGCCGCGCCCGTCACGCGCGCGTCACCGCAGAATTCGCGGGCGCGCGGCGTCCATTGGCCCATGCCGCTCGCCACCATGTTGCCAATGACGTTGCAGACATAGGTCTTTTGCGCCTGCGGGTTGTCGGGGCCGGCGTTGTAACGCGCCACCGCCAGCGTCCAGTTGCCCTCCTGCGCCTTGAGCGTCTTGAGAAAGCCGGCGGCGTAGTCGACGTTGCGGGCGGGGTCGAACATTTCGGCCAGCGAGCCGAAATGCGACGCGTGCCAGCGATGATTGATCTGCATGCAGCCGACGTCGATCAGCTTCGCCCCGCGCGCGCGCTCGGCGGCGAAGCGCTGCAACGCCTCGTCGAGGCTGGCCGAGTGAACGGCGCGCCCATCGACATTCATGTCCCACGGGCTCAGCGCGCCGGCGTGGCCGGTTTCGGTCAGGCCGACCGAGTAGAGGATGTTGAGCGGAATGCCGTTCTCGCGCGCCGCGCGCGCCATCTCCTGCTCGCAAAGCTCGCCACTCTCGGCGCGCGCAACGGCGGCGCTAGACAGTAAGATCGCCAGCGCTACGGCGAACGGACGCGCTCTGCCGCCGGAAGGCGTCCGCCGCGCCGTCGCGCTGCGAAGTCGACTGCCCGCCGGCGGGCGAATCGCGGTTGGCTCCATGGGGGGGATTGTCCTGGGTTCCAGATTGCGCATCGCCATTCGAATCGGCGCCGACGGCCGCATCGGCGCGCATGGGCTGAACGATAAGGGATTCGAGCGGGGTCGACGCCGAACCGAGTCGAGCTGCAATCGCGTCGCGGTCGCCCGCGATCGCTTGCAGCGTGCTGGTCTTGGCGACTTCCACGACGATCGACAGCTTGCCGTCGACAAGCCGCATCGTCACCTGCAGAGAGCCGAGTTCAGCCGGGGCCAGATTGATCTGCAGTTCCTTAACCGGCTGCGCTTTCGACGCGCCCGCGGCCGCCAGATCGCTCGCGCCCTGGGCTGCGGCGCTGAGCTCGTCGGCCGCGTCGGCGATCACGGCCGGCAGTTGATCGAGGCTCACCGGCGCCGAGAAGCCGCCGACAAGGTCCGAAGCGGCGGAGGTCGCGGAGGCGGACGCCGCAGCGGCCGGCGATGGCGCGGCGCTTCCGCTCGAAGCGTCGCCGGCCGATGAATCCCCCGACTTGGCGGACGACGATCTGCCAGCCGCCGCGGCGGCGGTCCCGCCTGCCGCGGCGGGGGCGGCGACGACGCGCGCTGGCGCGCCGCCCGATGCGCCGAGGCGCTTTCCGGTAGCCGGCGCGCTTTCGCTCGCCGGCGCGGGCGAGCCTGACGTCGTCCCCTGCGCGGCAACGGCGCCGGTCGCCGCTACGGCCGCCGCCGCTACCGGCGCCAATGCGCTGGAGGCGATGTCGAGGCCGAGATAGGTGCGCGATTCGACGCTGGAGACGAACAACGATGAATCGCCGCCGAGAATGACGCGTAGCGTCGAGGCGGCCGAATCGGCGGCGGCGCTCTTGGCGACAGCCGCGCCGGGGAGCGCCGATATCGCGCCCGGCGACGCGTCGCCGGAAGGACCCTTGGTGTTGCGGGGCGCGGTCGCAGCTGGGGCCGCGACCGTCGCCGCCGCGGGAGCGGCAACGGCTGAGGCGTACGCGACGACGACCGGAGCGCCGAGACCGGAGGCGACGAGCGCGGTCAACGCGGCGGCGTCGGGAGCTGAGGTCGCAGCGGTGTCGGGTTTGATGTCGTCCGTGCGGCCTTTCGACGCTGTCGAGAACGCGTTGGCGTTTCCGGCGAGCGCGCTCGCGGCGACGCTCGCCGCGCCGACAACGACGGACGACGCGGCGGCGAGCGTCGCATCCGATTTCGGCGTCGCGCGCCACTTCGTCGCAGCATTGGTCGCGCCGCCGCTCGTCGCCTTGGGAGAGGCGGACGGTACAGGCAAAGCCATCTTGGCGCCGCCAAGCGCGCCATTCGCCAGCCCGGCAAGCGCAGCTTCGAGCGCAGCGAGGCGCGACGCCTTGGCGACCTCGGGGCTCGCTGCGGCGGGGGGCGCGTTCGTGCCGTCGGCCGACGCGACCTTCGACGACGCCTCGACTTTCAACGTCTCGTTCTCGAGCGTGCCGAGCAAATCGGCGAATTTCGATCCGGCGCCGCGCCCGGTCGTTTCGCGCGCAGGCTCCTGTGTCCGGGCCGGCGCGGCGTTGGAGGCGGTGACGGCGGCGAGGCTCATAGGTTTCCCTTCGGCGCAGCGTCCGCCAGCGACGCGGTGCGGCCAAGCGCCGCCTCGGCAAGGACGATCGTCTTCGCGACCGCATCGTTCGGATTGGCGTTGGCCATCGCGACGGCGTCGGCGGCGGGCGGCGGCTCGACCGACGCGGCGGGCGGCGCATGGAGGAAGGCCGCCACGCCGCGCGCGGCGGCGAGCAACTCCTGATCGTGGCGATCGAGACGGGCTTGGGCGACGCTTTGCAACTCGGCGAGCGCGGCGTCGTAATCGGGGGTGAGAACGCGCGCGATCGCTTCATAGAGCTTGCCGCGCGCCTCCTCGGCGCTGTCGGGAGGAACGCCGTCGAGCGCCGCGGCGGCGGCCAGTGCGGCGACCTCGAACCGGCCGTTCAGAATCGCTGCGCGCGCAAGTCCGAGCTGGAAGCCGCGACGGCCGTCCGGGGCGAGCGCGGCGAAGAAGCCGCGGAACCTGTTGAAATTCTCAGGGTTGTCGATAGCTCCGGATTGCGCCAGCGCGCCGGCCAGGGTCTGCAGGAAGGCTTCCGCGTAAACCGAGCCGCCGAATCGCGAGGCGTACTGCCGCGCCAATCGGGCGACGCGTTCGACCTCGTGTTGGTCGGCTTCCAGCATGACTTCGCGCCGCAGCGCCGCCTCTTCGACCAGCGTTCCCGGCGCCAAAAGGCGCGCAAGGTCGAGCAGTTCGATCGCCTTGGCCGAATCGCGGCTAGTCTCGATCACCGATTGGGCGAAGGCCATCGGGCCGGCAAGCCGCAGAGGAAGGCTACGCGCGTCGATTCCCGACAAGCGCTTTTCCGCCTCGGCTTCGTTGCCGAGCACGTAAGCGAGGGCCCCCCGCATCAATGGGATTTCGCTGGCGGGAACAGCGCCGCTTTCGACCAGGCGGACAATGTCGCGCGGCTGACCGCCGCTGAAGAGATAGATGACAGCCGCATCGGTTTCATGCTTCGATTGCCAGACTTCGGGTTTGGCCGCGACGATCGCAGCGCCGATGGCGCTGATCCGTTCGGCCTGGCTGGCGTACGCCGCCTTGTCGCCGGCGGCGATGCGCGCCTGAAGATTCTGCAGATCCGAGGTCAAGTCAGAAATCGTCTGCGCCGAAGCGGTCGCGACATCGCCGCACGCTGCGGCAATCGTCGCCGCCGCGAGCGCGCAAGCAAGGCGCCACGCTCTCATGGCTTGGCTCCCTTGAGCAGGATTTCAATGCGGCGATTCTCGGCCGCGAACGGATGGGCGGGGTCACGCAGCCGCTTGTCGGCGTAGCCCTCGATTCGCTCGAAACGGCTTTCCGGCAGTCCGGCGCGAGTGAGCATGTAGTAGGCCATCTGCGCGCGCGCCGACGACAGCCGCCAGTTGTCGTAGGTCGGCGACTTGTAGGGATGAGCGTCGGTGTGGCCGCGCACGACGATGGCTCCCTGCTGTTGCTTGAGGAGGCTGGCGATGGCGTCCATCGCCTGGATCAACTGAGGCTGCGGTTCGGCCGACCCGATCGCGAACATCATGAAATTCATTTTGTCGGTGATGCTGATCAGCAGACCCTCGTCGGTCGCCTTGACGTCGACCGCCGGTCCCAGCCGCGCCGCGCCCGGCGGCGCGATCTGCAACTCCAACTCTTTCTGCAGGCGGGCGGCGGTCGCCGTGGTCGGCTTCGCTTCGGCGGCGGCGCCGGGGGGCGGCTTGACCTCGTTGGCGGCTGCGGCGGGCGGCGTCGGCTCGAGCAGGGTCGGCTGAGGCGTCGGCGCGACGACGCTTTGCGCCGGCGTTGGCGGCGCAGCGGCGACCGCTGGCGGTTTCGGCGGCTCGCTCGAATCGGATTCCGGTGTGACCTCGCGCGCGGCCAAGCGGAACGGATCCGGCAGGCCGTCGTTCGCTGGCGCGCCATTTGCTGCGTCGCGCCGCAGGATCGCGAGCATGTTCGGCGAGGTCGATCCGGCGATGGAATCGAGACTGCTGTAGGGGTCGGCGAACAGCACGCCCTCGGTCATATTCGCCTTGGGGGCCGCGGGATCGCCGAGGTTGGCCGCCGCGCCCGGCGGATTGCCGCCCGGCTTGTCGAGGCCGCTCGTCGCGGCTGGCGGCGGCGGGTCGTCCGGCGTCTTGGCGGCGCCGACCGGACCCGACTGCTTCGACTTCGCCGTCTGTGTCCCGTCGGAGGCGTCGACCGCCGGCGTGGCCGAGCCGTCGCCATGAATGCTCTTGGGCGTCCGCGACGATTCTTCGAGTTTCACCGGATTGAAGTAGCGGGCGATGATCGTCTTGGTGTCTTTGTCGGTGGCGTTGATGATCCACAGCACGAGAAAGAACGCCATCATCGCGGTCATGAAGTCGGCGAATGCGATCTTCCAAGCGCCGCCGTGGTGCTCTTCCTCATGACCGCCGCGGCGCCTGACGATGACGATCTCGGGATGCGGGGCGTCGTCCATGGAAGCGCGTTACCGGGTGAGCGAGGCGATGAGGTCGGCCCAGGGTTGCAGTTGGCTGCAAATCGTCGTGTCGTCGGATTCGATCGAGACTTCGACGCTGTGGTCGGCGACGTATTCGACGTCGACGGCGAGATAGGCGACGCGTTCGCGCAACGCCGCGAGAACGCGTTCCGGGCCGCGTATCTTGATCAGGCCGGACGAGCCGCCGACCCGGAGGCGAGCGAGATTGTCGCACAGCGCCTCGATGATCTGGTCGGCCGTCGCGCGCGTGACGAGCGGCTCGATGAGACGCGCCACGACCGCGGCGACCCGCTGCTCGATCTCCTGCAACCCGGCTGAGACCGTCTCGGCGATCTGTGCGTATTCGTTGAGCTGGAAGTCGAGTTGAGCCAGCATCGCCCGTTCGCGCTCGCCGGCGACCTCGCGCTCGATATTTTCGGTCTCCTCGACGCGCGCGGCGATGGCGCCTTCGCGGCAGCCGCGCTCGTAGGCCTCGGCGATCCGCTCTTCGATCTCCGCTTCGCTCGGAGCAACGTAAGCGCGCGGCCGCGGCGCCGGCGCGCGTTCGTCACGCGGCGGGCCGATTTCGCGCAAGGCCCGGCTCAAGGGCGCCGAAGCTCGCGCGGCGGGCTCGGGCACGGCGCGCAGCGTGCGCGGCTTGAACGGCGTCGGGGCCGGCGCCAGGGCGAATGGCGGCGCCTCCGCCTGGCCGACCCGACCGAAGTGGTCGAGATACTGCAAGATCGGAACCGGCTTCATGCGTTCGCTCCCTCACGGATCCATTGCTTGAGAATCGCCGCGGCGACCTCTTCATCGAAGTCGACGAGTTTCTGGAGATGACGCTGCGGGCTCTTGTCCTTGCGCGCCACGAGTTCCTTGAGAAAGTCGTCGCGCTCGTCGTTGGCGTCGATGAGGAAGTTCGCCTCCGCCCCGCCGAGGTTGCCGAGCGCGATCGCCGGACCGCCAGGGCCGCTGAGACCGTCGAGCGCCGACATCGGCGGCGGAAGCTCGCTCAAGCCCCCGGCGAACGCAGACGCCGACTCTGCAGGCGGCGCGAGCAACATGCGCGTCGCCGGCCGCAGGCCAAACCACAGCAGCAGCATCGCGACGAGAACGATCGCGCCCGAACTGACGAACGACCCCGCCTGGCGCGCCAGTGTTTCGAGCAGGGACGGCGGCTCGACCGGAGCGAGATCGCGGCCGGAATCGGCGGCGAAATCGACGACGGCGATCTTGACCAGGTCGCCGCGATCCTTGCGCAGGCCCGCCGCGGTCGTCACCAGCTGCTCGATTTCCTTGACCTGCTTGTCCAGCGCGTCGGGCGACGGCTTGTCGCCGAGCGACGCCGTCAGCGACGCCTTGTTGACCAGCACCGCCACCGACAGTCCGTCGACGACGAAGCCGGCGCTGGTGGTGGTGATCTGTTTGGAGGAGATCTCGTAGTTGGTCAGTTCCTCGCGCTTGTCGGTGGCGTCGCTCGACTGCTTGGTGTCGGTCGTTTGCGGTTTGGCGGCGGGCAGGTTG
>Ga0181522_10001063_pt1 | contig 17480 bp, 7 predicted proteins | sample PEATcosm2014_Bin_27_FD_121103 | JGI IMG/M metagenome (GOLD analysis project Ga0181522, IMG submission 121103) | Peatland microbial communities from MTU Mesocosm Facility, Houghton, MI, USA - PEATcosm2014_Bin05_10_metaG | ecosystem: Environmental > Terrestrial > Soil > Wetlands > Peat | place... | reverse complement strand
TCGTCATCGAGCGGCGGAACGCTGACCATCAGCGGCACGCCGACATCGGCGGCGACGGTCACCGCCAGCGTGTCTGTAAAAGACACCACGACCGGTGTGACGTCAGGGCCATACGCCTACGCAATCACGGTATACGCCACGGTCACTCTGCCAACAAGCAATCCCTCGACCCTGGGGCCGGCGATCGTGAGCACGCCGTATAGCGGAACCATCGTCGCGGCCGGCGGCAGTGGCAATTATTCCTGGACTATAACCGGCTTACCTTCCGACAGCCTGAACTATTCTGCAACCGGTGGGACTTTGACCATCAGCGGAACACCAGGCAGCACTCCAACGACGGTCTCGTTCACGGCCCAGGTAACTGACACCACAACGAACCTCAGCTCAGGGCCGTACAACTACTCCGTCACGGTGTACAACGCTGTCACGCTTAACGCGTCATCGTTGTCCACCACGGCAACCACAAATGTTGCTTACACCGGATCAATCGCCGCTTCGGGCGGAAGCGGAACAGGCTACGTCTGGACGGTCACCGGCCTCTCTGACGGTTTGAGCTCTGCGTCGAACGCTGGCACACTCACCATCAGCGGTACACCGACGTCGGCCGCAGCGGTGACTTTCACCGTGTCTGTAAAGGACAGTGCCGGTAACTCAGCCGGACCCACGAACTACACCATCAACGCATACAACGCGCTGACGCTGCCATCGCCGAATCCATCCACGCTTGGGCCCGCGACAATCAACCTGCCTTACTCCGGCACGATTGTCGCATCCGGCGGCAGTGGCAACTACTCGTGGACGGTTACAGGATTGCCGTCTGACAGCTTGAGCGATTCGTCGAGCGGCGCGACCTTGACCATCAGCGGCACGCCAGGAACGGCGACGTCGGTTTCATTCGGCGTGACGGTGAAGGACACCACGACCGGAATCAGTGTTGGACCATTCACCTACACCGTGACGGTCTACAACGGTCTGACGCTGCCAGCGCCCAACCCGGCCACACTCGGTCCGGCGGATGCAAGCTCGGCCTATAGCGGCACCATCGTGGCGGCTGGTGGCAGCGGAAATTATTCGTGGACTGTGACCGGCTTCCCTGCTGACGGCCTGAACTACACAACCAACGGAGCGACGCTCACCATCAGCGGCACGCCCACATCGGCGCAAACCGTCCAATTCACCGCCAAGGTGACCGACACTTCCAGCAACCTGAGCGCCGGGCCTTTCACTTATTCGATTGTGGTCAACGGCCCATTGTCGCTCCCTGCGCCGAACCCAGCCTCTTTGCCGTCGGGTTACACGTCGGTTGCTTACAGCGGGACGGTCAATGCTTCGGGAGGCAGCGGGACTTATTCCTGGACGGTAACGGGACTACCCTCGGATAACCTGAACTATTCGGCCGCCGGGGCAACGCTGACAGTAAGCGGAACGCCAAGTTCGACGCCCACCACAGTCACGTTCACGGCCAAGGTAACTGATACCTCGACCAACGTGAGCGTGGGGCCGTCCAGCTACTCGATCGCGATCACCACGCCAACCCCTGTGTCGCTGCCTACTCCCAACCCTAGTTCGTTGGGGCCGGCGACTCAAAACGAGAGTTACAACGGGGCGATCAACGCCTCAGGCGGTGTGGGGCCGTATACGTGGTCCATCAACGGGACAACCGTTACTTCGGGTGGGTTGAGTCTGGGGAACGGCACTCTCGTCGCAACCAGCACCGGCGGGAACACGCTCTCCATCGGCGGAACGCCGAGCACCACAGGTACGGTGACGCTCACCAACGTCAAGGTCGTAGACAGCCTGAACAGCAACGCGACGAACACTTACACCATCACCGTGAATTCGCAAACGCCATTGACACTGCCGCTGCCCAGCACCAACCCACTGCCGCAGGGGACCATTAACCAGTCGTACAACGGGTATATCAACGCCTCGGGCGGCAGCGGCTCCAACTATTCCTTTACGGTGGCCGTAGGCTCCGGTACGGCGCAGGCCGTCCCCACCAATGGAACGCCTCTCGCACTCACAGATAGCTTGAGCGCGTCCAACACCGGCGGCAACACGCTCAGCATCAGCGGTACGCCCACCGCGGCTGCGACCGTAACGCTCGCCATCACTGTGACAGATAGCGCCAACGACACCGCCAGCGAAACCTACACATTCAACATCGTCAACCCGAATGCGGGCTACACGGTCTCCGGCACGGTCACTTACACCGGGTCGCAGACCGGCTGGGTCTATCTGCAACTGGTCCCCAGCAGCGGCTGCTCCGATTGCAACGACCGCTTGGGCACCGCCATCAACGCCACCACATCCGGCGCGCTGGCTTCGGGAGCGTCTTTTACCATCCACGGCGTGCAACCCGGCACCTATACGCTGCAGGCGTTCATGGACATCGTGGGCCAAGGCGCTCAGAACGCGTCCGACCCCGTGGGCAGCACAACCAACGTGACCGTCAGCTCCGCGAACCTTACCGGGGAGGGAATCGCAATCGCCAATCCCTCTGCGGTAACGCTCGCTTCCGCGCCCACCATCAATGGCGTGAGCACATTCAGCTCCGGTGCATTTGTCACCGTCAACCCGCTCGTGAACGGCAGTAACATCGAGACAGCTACGTCCTACAACCTGCGATGGAGCACCAGTTCGTCGTTCGGCTCGGGCGTCTCTACCCAGAACCTCGCGGCGACCGGCGCGAATGGCGGCAAGCCATGGATTGTCAGCGGACTCTCGGCTGGCCAAACATACTACTTCGAGGTGCAGGGCGTGGCTGGGAGTTCGACCAGCCCGTGGTCCTCGGCGTCGAGCGGCGTGACCATCGCCGCGCCCTCGGGCGCCAACGTGGTCACCGGCACGGTGACATGGACCGGCACTGCGACCGGACCGCTCTATGTCGGCTTCTACGACCAGAACACGGGCAACGTCTATGCCGCTGTGGAGGGCAGCAAGACGAATCCGCCTACCAGCGGTGTGTCGTACACGGTCGATGTTCCCACCGGCTCTAACTACTATTTCTTTGGGGTGATCGACCAGAACAATGACGGCCTGATCGGGCTGGGAGACATCTCCAACACGAATGGCAGCGGCTCGTCCGTGGCCATCAACGGCAGCACAACAATGAACCTGGCCCTGCCCAGCGCCAGCAGCATTGTCGCCGTGAGGACCCAAAGCAGCGAGCAGATTACTTCGGGGGGGACGTCCACCAGCTACCAGCTTGACCTCCGCGATGATGGCGTCGTGAAACTGCCCGTAGCCGTCGAATTGACCTCGGGACCCCATGTTGTCGTGCCCGCCGACATTGCCACGGGCGCCTTCGGCAACGACGACGACGAGTTTGACTACTGGCCCAACATCAACGGCGCAACGCCGAGCGTAGGCGACACCTACAGCTTTAACGTGACTTACAGCGATGGGTCTACAGGAACTGTCACCGCCGCCGTCACCGCGGTGCTGAATGCCTTTGCCACCCTTGTCTCGCCCGCGCCCCTCGCGACCGGCGCGAGCGCGACGCCCAATTTCGATTGGACGGACCCGGCAAACGCCAGCAGCTACAGCTATCAGTTCCAATTGGAGAACTCGAACTACAACACAATCTGGGAGATTCCACCTCAGCACTCTGGCTCAAACGGATTCTCCAGTTCCATCACGTCCATCACCTGGGATGTCGACCCGACGGACTCGGGCGACCTGCCCTCCGATTCCAGCCTCTTCGGCAACGCAACATACTACTGGTCGATTACTTCCTCGGATAGTAACGAAAACAGCGCGCAGGTTCAGGCGAGCTTCCAGACGGCGGAATCTACCCTGACACTGCCTGGGTCGAGCGCAACCAACGCGCTTCAGAACACGGCCTTCTCCGAGAGCCTCTACGCGTCAGGCGGCAGCGGGTCGGGCTGGGTCTTCTCGGTGGCCGTGGGTTCCGGTACGGCGCAAAGTGTTCCCACCAACGGAACGCCTCTCGCCCTGACGGACGGCCTGAGCGCCACTAGCACTGGCAACACGCTGACCATCAGCGGCACACCCACCGTGGTTGAAACCGTCACTCTCAATGTTTCGGTGACCGACAGCGCCAGCCACAGTGCTGGCCCGGTAACCTACACCATCAACGTCGTCAGCGCCCCGAGCGGCGTGAATAACGCGAACCTGAAGGGAACCTACGTCTGCAAGATGAACGGATACTACGACAGTAACGGTGCGCAATGGGCCACTCTGGGCAGCTTCCAGGCCGCCGGCGCCCCCGGGACCCTTGCAAACGGCATATTTGACTCGAATAGCCGCAACGACACGACCGCGGTTACAGGCACCATGACGGGAACCTACGCGATCGGCTCCGACAATAACGGCATACTGATCTTGAACGCTGTTCTGACCTCCGGAGGTTCGGGAAGTCAGACAACGCAATGGGCGGTTGCGCTGACCAATGCCGTATCGCCGGCGCAAGAATTCACAATGGTCGAATCAGACGACTTGGGCACAAACCCCTCCGGCCAGCACGGCGTCGGCAATTGCTATCTGGCCACGCCGAGCGCATTTACCTCCAGTACCCTCAGTGGCAACAGCTTTGTATCCAGCTCGGTCGGCGAGAACGGCGAGGGCGCTCCGTCAATGAGCTTGTCGCGCATCAGCGCCCTGAACGGCAACATTACTGGCGTCGCGGACCAGGCGTCGGCTGGAAGTTCAGTGGCGGAGATCACATTCACCGGCGGCAGCTACACCCCGCCGAATGCAACCACGGGTCGACTCACTGTCACCCTCACAGCAGGATCGAGCGGATCGGCGACCTCCGCCGTATACCTCATCGATGCCAATCGTGGGTTTGTGTTGGATATAAGCGATCAGAAAGCGCAATCGGGCGACATGCGCAAGCAGCAACAGACCACATACTCCGCCGCAAACCTGGATGGCGCGCTCGTCTTCTACTCAGATGGATACGAGTACTCGAACGGTAGCGTCAATGGCTACAAATCCAACGTTTACCAGGTCACCGGCAACGGTTCCGGCGGAATCACTGTCAACCAGAGTTATGACGACGATGGCGGCACCTACAAAGACGGCGCCAACATCGGCGGCCCGTTCGCCGTCACCTTCGACTCCTCCAACCCCGGCCGCGCCACATTTGCACCGGGCGATAGCACTGGTTATCTGTATTTCTACGACAACAACTCCGCTCTCACGATGGGCGCGCAAAACAGCAGCGGCGACCCCAGTTGGACGGGCTGGTTTGAGGCGCAATCCCTAGCCACATTCACCGATGCTGCCGTGACCGGCGATTACATGATGAGCAAGTTGCCGCTCCTGGAACCAGAAACCAACGGCATCTCCGGGGAGTTCGACCTGTCAAGCAGCGGCAATGTGACTGCTGGAGTCACGACCGCAGGCGAAGGAGACTTCACCTATGACCAATCCATAACTGGAACCTACAGTTGGGATACGGCGGCCACCGGCACCGGCTCGTTCCTGACCGCCGGCGGTGCGAGTGGAGTAAGCTGTATCGTCATCAGTTCAACTAAAGATGCTTGCATCTTCGACACCGATTCGGAGGCATCGGTGGTAATCCTGCAGCAGTAGGCAACGAGTTGTGAACCGAAACACTGAGGACGGTCAACCATTCGGTTGGCCGCCCTTTTCTTTCCCGGCAGGCCCAACATCTATGAACGCGTTTGAGACGACCTCCCCAATGACAGCCGAGAACATTGTGTTAGCTACCAGCGTGTTTCTTGATTGACTGGCGAAAGAGTCGTCCTCAGGGGCTCCTGGCGGATCATCGCAATTACGGATAGAACCCATTTCCCAGATAATGTCCGGACTGCCGGTTATTCGGCCGAATCGGGTCAGCCTATCTGTGTGATACTACGGCGCAGGTGCAACGGTGGGCACAAGGAGAAGCAGTCCAATGCATTTGAGCGGAGCAGAACGCTGCGTTCCCAGAATGGCAGTAGCGAGGGCGCTGATCCTCGCGGTATGCGCGCTGATGGTAACTGCTGCTGCGCTTTCCCAGACCAACCCCGATCAGTACCGGCAGCCTGCGATGCCCGCAAGTCTGCCTGATGTGTTGGTGTTTGCCAATGGAACGCAGGTAGCCACGCCGGCCCAGTGGCCGAAACGAAGGAACGAACTGCTGCAGCTCTTTACCGAGCAGATGTATGGACGCATGCCGGGACGTCCCGTGCAGATGCTGTTCCACGTGTATAACGTCGACCAGCACGCGATGGGTGGCAGGGCGACACGCCAGCAGATTTCGATTCTGTTTCTCGGACAAAACGACGGTCCGCGAATGGACCTGCTGGTTTACGTGCCAAATCAGGTGAAGCGGCCGCCGGTCATCCTTGGATTCAATTTCTGGGGCAATGAAACGATCAACTCCGATCCGGGGATTCGCATTTCCGATCGTTGGATTGAGTCCTCGAACACTCCTTCCATGGATTTGTCGTGCGTCAAGAATAATCGCGCCACTGAGGCGTGCCGCGGCATCGACCAGGGGCGCTGGCCGGTGGAGAGAATTCTCGATGCCGGCTATGCCCTGGCCACCGCCTATCGCGGCGATCTGGACCCGGACCGCAGAGACGGCTACGACGAGAGCATTCGCAGCGCCTGGCCTGAACTAGCTCAGGGAGGCGACAACTTCTCGACCATTGCAGCATGGGCCTGGGCAATGAGCCGCGCGCTGGACTACCTGCAGCAGGATCCATTGATCGATGGCCGTCATGTTGTCGCATTCGGATGGTCGCGGCTGGGCAAGGCGGCGATCTGGGCGGGTGCCACCGACCCGCGTTTTGCCGCGGTCATCAGCAACGAGTCCGGTGCGGGCGGAGCCAAGCTGTTCCACGATGTGCACGGCGAAACCATACAGCGGCTCAATACGGTGTTCCCTTATTGGTTCTGCAAGAATTTCAAGCAATACAACGGGCGCGACGCGGAGTTGCCCTTTGATCAGAACGAGGTGCTTGCGCTTATAGCTCCTCGGCCGCTCTACATCGCCAGCGCGATCCTCGACGAAAACGCCGACCCACAGAGCGAGTTCCTTGGAGCGCTGGCGGTCACGCCGGTTTATCGCTTCCTGGGAAGCAGCGGCCTTCCCACCACCGTGTGGCCGTCTGTCGACCAGCCCGTATTGGGCCGAGTGAGCTACCACGTTCGCAGCGGCACACACAGTGTCACGGTTTTTGATTGGGAGCAGTATCTGCGTTTCTGCGACGCATACGTGAAACCGAGAACGAGTTCCAAGTGACGCGGAGATAGGAACTCCTTGGCGGCGTCAATCGCTGTTTGTCTCCGCATATCTGACTTGTCCGGAGTTTGAATTTGCAAATGGAAGGCGATTTCTTGGCGCCCGCGGGAGGGGGGCCGAACGGTCCTTGCCTCTTTTCCACGCCACTACCCGGGTATGTATCGCCCGCGTCCAATCCTTTGCCGATCCGGGGTGAGCCCGCGTCACCTTCGAGATGACTGTCGACGAAATCGGCTGCCTCTCCAGCAGTGACTGCCTCTGCGTTTCCGGAGTTCAAAGTCCGTCAACCGTTCATACCGGGACTGGTTCTCAACTTCGCTTTAACACCCGTGTGGGCCTTCGCCTTCGGGATACCGTGCTGATGGCAATCGGTGCACTTCACCCAATGGATGTCATGGGCGCTCGTCGCGCTTGCGTAGGTAGTATCCATCTGCTCCACGTCGATTCCGCAGTGGGACATCTGCGGATGACAGGTCTTGCACGCGGACCGTGCATTCTCGTTATGGCCATTGTGGCAGGAGATGCAGCTCAGACCTTCGTGCACGCCCATCGGCGTGCGATCGTCGCCCGAGCCCACCTGGGGCCCCCAAGCGTTCGCAGCTGCAATTGAACCTGCGTCAGGCAATCGCGGCGCGTGGCACTGGTAGCAAAGTGCCTGCCGCGGGTCCTGACTGACTGTCACCCTACGGGCACCGTCGTAAAGCTGCGGAATGGAAAGCTCCGTTGCGACGAAGTGAAGGGTTTCCCGACGGTCGTAAAAGGCAAGGGAGGCGGGCACGGCCGCGCCTGCCACGGAGATGCGCGAGGCAGGCTTGGTCTCCTGGGCGCCTTCGCGGTGGATCTGGTGGCACGCCATACAGGGCATCGCGGGCTGATCGACGAGGTCCGAACGAATCACTCGCCATGGACCTTTCGTGTCAAGCGGCTGGACCAAGTCGCGAATCGATCCGTTGAAATACATGCCATGGCAGCGGAGGCAATCGTCCATGAGCATCTGTTTGGAGTTTTGTGCAGGATCGGAAAATACCTGGCGATACGCGGCGCTGTGCGGACCCGCATGCCAGCTTGCATATTCCTGCTGGTGACAGGCCCGGCAACTCAGAGTCATCTTCTGCACATCCACGTCCCGAATCCGGATGTTCTCCGGAATGGCGCCGAAGATGTGAATCCGCATGTGGCGCAGCTTGGTGGCCAGGCTTGCCTCGTGGCAATCCATGCAGCCTTCTGTCCGGTGGGGCGCTGCATGAACCACGCTGACGTAGGCGGCCATTTCGTGACAGCTCGCGCAGCCCTGGCCGTATTGCGATGTATAGTAATATGACGCGCCATAAATGCAGCAGATGGCAAACAGAGCCAGTGTCCCAACGGCGATTGCCGCAAATTTGAGGGACTGCTTCATGAATGAAATCCCGTACCCTTCCAGTTGTGGACCAATGCATCAGAGGCAAAATAGGCGATGGCCATGATGGTGAGTGCCGGATTGAAGCCGCCGTTAGTGACGTGCACGCTCGAATCAATCACGAAGACATTGTCCACGTCGTGAAGCTGGCAGTTGCGGTTCACCACAGAGCTTTGCGGATCGTTGCCCATGCGGCAGGTGCCGGCCTGGTGCTGGCCTGCCGACACAGTCGTGGGCTTGCCCGCGTTGATGAGTGTGCTCATCGCCCCGGCCTCCTTGAGCCAGGCTTCGGCACGCTGTGCCTGCACAAGTCCGATCTCGAAAGTGTGAGAATGGACGTTGCCGGAGATGCGCGCGACCGGCATGCCCCACTTGTCTCTCACCGTTGGATCAAGAGTCACCCTGGCGTCGGCGGTGGGAATCTGCTGGGTCGGCCCCATGACGACGATGTTGCGCTTGAAGAAGCAGCGCATGGCCTGTTTGTGCGCGAGCCCCCAGCGGGGTGTGCCGTTGGGCATCTGGTCGACCATTTGAATCGGCAGACGGATGAATTCATTGGCCAGCATGCCCCCGCCACATAGGCCCGGAGTGCCGTGATTGTAATCGGAGACAGCGATGCTGGCGCCCGGCCCCACATCGTCGTATGTATCGAAGTCGAAAAACCCAACCGCGCCGGTGTAATGGTGGCCTTGAAGATTTCGGCCCACCTGATCATGGCGATTTCCCAATCCATCAGGGAAGAGACGGCTTTTGGAGCTCAGGAGCAGGCGCGCCGACTCAATGGCACAAGCGGATACCACGACGATGTCGGAAGGCTGCTGCTGCAAACGCCCGGCGGCGTCATAGTAGGCTACGCCGCGCGCGCGTCCCCGGTCGTCAGTGAGGATTTCCCTGGCCATGCACTCGGTGCGCAACTCGCAGTTTCCCGTTGCAAGTGCTTTTGGGATTACGGTGTTTTGCGAACCGTTCTTGGCATCCACTTCGCATGCAAATCCGACGCACCAGCGGCAGCGCATGCACGGGCCGCGGTCGTTGTATGGTACGCTGTTTCGGGCCATCGGAACGGGAAAGGGATGCAGGCCGAGATGTTTGGCTGCCGGTTCGAGGATTTGAAACTCGCGATTGGGCGGGAGCGGAGGCATGGGCAGAGGACGCCGGCGCGGGCCACGGAACGGAGCATCTGAATCGTCTCCGGAGATGCCGATCTCGTATTCGGCCTTCTCGTAGTAGGGTTCCAGATCGTCGTAAGAGATGGGCCAGTCTTCGAGGGAACTTCCGGCAGGCGCTCCGTAGGTTGAGCGCATGCGGAAATCCTGAGGCAGATAGCGCCAGGCCATGGCCCCATAGCTGAGAGTTCCACTGCCCACACAGGCGGCATTGTTCTGGTAGCCGCCTTCGCTGGGAAGCATGATGTGCGGCACGCCCTCGACATCGACCAGAACGCGCGGATTACCATCATCTTCAGGTCCGAAAGCGTTGCCCAGCCTAGTAATGCGCTGATTCCGCAGGTCGTCCTTGCGGCAATCGTTCGACGTGTACCATTTGCCCCGCTCCAGCAGCACAACGCTCATGCCTGCTGTTGACAGCTGCTTGGCCACAATGCCTCCGGCCGCGCCGGCGCCCACCACAACTGCATTTACCCGTTTCATGAGGCCGGGCCCCTTCTCAGGTCGTACTGTGCGCGTCCAAGAACGGGCGGCTCAGCAAGGCCGAGCATCCGCCAACTTATAGCGTCGCGATTGCCGCCGTGCCGCGGTGAGCCGTAATAACCTTCAAAAGTGTGTTCGCGCACCAGATCGAAGAACTTGCGATTCTGCTGTTCGATGGCTCCAACAATCTCAACCTGCTGCTGCGAGGACAGCTCCGTCAGATCATGACCGAAGCGCTTTCTGCTCATCGCATCGGCCTGCTCCAGCCCATCCCGATAAGCATTTCGATGGCGCCTGTAAGTCCGGGCGAGTTGATGGTCGATGTAAGTGACGACTCCGGCTTGCGAGGCACATGGAAAGTCATCCGCGGGGATAATCCGATCGCACATCGCGGCCAGCGCCAGAGCCTGGTCATCGCTGAGGAAGTCCCAGCCCCCGTGGTTATGGGCAGAGCAGCCAACAGCGATGGCCGCGCCGCCGATAGCCCCGGCAGCTACAAATTGCCGTCGCGTGAATCGAACGCCATCCTTGCTCCCTCGCATTGCTTCCAACCCCGAAATGGATTTAGCCCATGGCTGAGCGCATCAATAACATGGCCCAGGCGTTCCAGAGAATTCCGGGCCAGATCATACTTGGCGTATCCGGCCAGCTTCGTCTGTGCCCCGAATCACACTCGGAATTGCCGGATCACAGTTCTCCATCGCTTTTAAATGCAGCGAAGTCCGCCACTCTGCACGCTCGATCTGCATGGCCGGGTTGTGAAAACGGACGGTATTGTCTTGGGAAACTGTGCGGTTGTATCGTTGCGTGAAGATCATCTCCAGATTCGTGTACCAGCGCGAGCTCGGAACTTCTTGCGCATTCGACTTCGGCACCCGCCGGCGGCTCGGCGTCTCTTGCCGTTGGTCCATTAACCCTACCCCGACAACCTAAGCATCTGGGCGCCATGAATTCCAACTCCAACCACAATTCGGGGAGAGTTGCAGGCAGAATCAACCTATTTCAATATGAAACTCGGCCCGGGTGTCTGAGGCGTGAGCGAACAATCACAATCGCAAGAACCACGGTCAATTCATCCCCGCCAAATTTACTTTTGCGTGTTCATGCTTTCTTCATGTCTTGTATTTCATCCTAAGTTCATCATTGGTAGTGCTTGCTGAAGCTGTCTTTATTCCTTGCCTCTTTTTGCAGGGACCGTCCCCGTCTACAACAAGTCCGTTGCAGTCGCACTGAAGGTGACCGCGTGTCCAGCACTGTTTTCGCAATGCTTGCCACGCATTGGGAGAGTACTGCGCGTACGGTCGTTAAGGTTCAATTGTAAGTTCAGTTAGTACGCCAAACTTATGAACTTCCTACGAGACGTTTATGTTTTGCTTACGACGAACAGTGTGGAATGAACCTGAAGAACGAGGCGCTGGCATGTAAAGACCTCGATGGGCCAGGGCTCCGACTAAGCGAACGCCCGTCTCAATCTGAACGTTCAAATCGCCAACCATCGTAACTTTGCACTCGGCAAATCAAGTGGGGAAAGCTGCAACACGCGCTTGTATCTCAATGACCAGACTCACGAACTTATTTCCTACGGAATGCGAGGGGTGAAGATGAAAGCAATCTTTCGGAACGCCATGACGCTGACGGCGCTCGCAGTTGGGATGACCTGCGCCTGTCTGGCGCAGTCAGCTACAACCGACGCCACTTTGACAGCAAGTGTAGACCCGCCTGCGGCGGCCACGCCTGCCACTCCCGGTGGAGGAACAGACGCGACTAGCGCGTCTTCGACCGCACCTAAGCCGGAGCTGGAGCCCACAGTCGCGCAGGAACTTGAGGCGCTCAAGAACCGCATCGACCAACTGGAAAACGAGGTGAAGGAAGAGAAGGCACGGGCTTTGGCTGATAGCGCCGATACCGCGGCGATCAAGGCCGCGGAGAAGGAGTTAGTCGCAGGAAACGGCGGCGCAGGGCTAATCGCAGCAAGACCGGCTGGGATGTCGCCATCGTTGCAGGCCGCGGCACCGCCCGCGGCGGCCGAGCCGGCGGCGCCGGAAATTGGCGCACAAACGACCACCAAGGGCGAACCGTTCCCGGGAGACTGGACTTGGCTGAATAGCAACGGACACGCCGTTGACAGCCCCATGTCCACCAAGTACTTCACGCCGGAGTTCAGAGCCGATGCAAATTACACGCTCGATTACAACCATCCAGAAGACGACACCCTGGGGGGGTCTACAGAAACATTCCGCTCGGACGAGTGGCAGCTGGAACAGATCAGCATGGGCGGCGACATTCGTATTAACAACGTCCGGGGGCGCATTCTCACGATGGATGGTTTATTCGCCACAACGACCGTGCGCAACGACGGTAGCCCCAATCGCGGTCAGTGGGATCTGGCAAACGCGTACAAGTATGTCTCCGAAGCGTGGGGCGGCTATCACTGGGATGTTGCCCATGGGCTGAACGTCGATGCCGGTATCTTCGTTTCCTATATCGGCCTCTTCAGCTATTACAACTTCGACAACTGGACTTATCAACCGTCCTTTGTTTCCTCGAATACGCCGTGGTTCTTCAACGGCCTGCGCATCCAGTACTTCCCCACAAGCAAGCTGAAGATTGAGCCGTGGATTATCAATGGCTGGCAATCGTACGCTCGCTATGGCAGCAAGCCCGGTTTGGGCGGTCAGATCCTCTGGCGTCCAAAGCCGTGGCTCGACTTCGTGTGGAACAACTATGGTCTGGGCGAAGACGATTCAACAAATCTCGGCCGCTCGCGCATCCACGCCGACTATAGCGCCCAAATCAAGGTGTATGACCAGCCCGCGAACTTCCTGGACAAGATTGCGTTCACAGTCACCGGCGATGCTGGATGCGAATATGGCGGTGGTCCACCTTCGTTCTCCACGCCCGATGGCGCGTTAAACAAGCATGGTTTCTCGCCGCTAAAAGGCACCACCGATACTTACAACGGCGGCGTAAACTGCCACGGCGGCTCGGCAAACGGTCGGCCGAAGCAGGCTTTCATTGGCTGGATGGCGTACAACCGGTATTGGTTCAAGCACGATCTCTATGCAGTTACTCTTGGCGGCGGCCAGATGAACAACCCCGGCCGCTATCTCACCCTGCTGCCGCCCATCAACGGCGCCACGGCCATTAGCGGCAGCCCATACTACACAGAGAACGCAGGCGATCGCGCACAGATGCACGACGGTACGGTCACCTTCGACTACATGCCCAGCCAGTTCATCACTTTTCGCTTAGAAGAGGGCTATCGCTACTCTGATACGCCGTACTGGAGTGGACGAGGAGGCATCACCCCGCCGGGAGGAAACACCGGCGCGCCCGCGGATTACGCCTGCGCTGGCGGCGGTTCTTCAGGTTTCGGCTACGGCACCGTTGGCCTGTTCAACGCGGAGCTCGCCTGCGGCGCAGGCTCAGCTGCAGGTACGACCGCTGGCCTCAATTCGATCTGGTGGCCTGACCTGCGCACCAACCAGACGGTCAGCACGATCGCGATCATGGTCCGGTTCTAGAAGAAGCAAACATGCTGGTCGCGGCCTTCAGGAAGAAGGCCGCGACCAGTGTGTTTATAACTTCCGGCATCCCGACATACCGGATGAGAAGAAAGCTCGAGAAACTAACCCAGGCGCGTCCTGGCGTCAGCCTTACACAAAAGCGAGGAGCACATCGACCTTCATGAGGTATTTACGTGAAGTTCCAACATGCCTGTGTATGTGCGCTATAACTCGGATCGGAGAAACTGTGCGGGTCCCAACACTCAAGAGCTGTCCCGGCAGAATGAATGGCGAGCGTCCTTACGAATTCTCTCTAATTCGTTTATGCGGTTCTGATGGCGAATTGTTTGGAATGAACAAATAGCGGGACGTGTCCCTAGTCTGCAACGTCGACCGGCAAAGAGCCGATGCCGACAATACTTCAACACCCCGGGATGGCGGCGTGGGTGCATGGGGGATGGTTGATGATTTGGGTTCTCAATCTCGGCTGGGTCGTGCTGGCCACGCTCATGTGCTGGCTGTGGGTACGCCATGCGCGGCGCCGGGGCCCAGGACGCCAAGTGCAGCTCATTGCCCTGGCGTTAGTCCTCGCCAATATGTTTGTCGTGATCTCGATATACGACGACATGGCGATGGCGCAAAATCCCGCCGAGACGAGCTGTTTCCAGCGCAAGGATGATTTGGGCGCGCATGCGCACGCCCCGCTTCATCCGACCGTCGCATCGATTCCCGCGCGTGCCCCGGAGCTTCCCTTCAATACGTCTCGCATCGCTGTTCTGGGCGGCCTCCTTGTTCCGACTGTGAAGGTTCCCGCTCTCTCCACCATTCAGAATCGCCCCCCTCCCGCGGCCTGATCCACTTCTCTCAATCGTTCAAATTCTAGGCTGGTTTACTTCCAGCGGCTGTTGTGTGCAGCAATGCGCAGAGGCCGCTTCAGGGAGAGGCTTGTTTCACAATCGGGTCATATTAACAACGGCTACAGCTATTTGAAGGTGTTCGGGTGTCCAGAGGTTCGAAAGGCACAAGGGGGCGGTGAATCCTATGAGTCGCCAAACGATGAAACTTGCAATGCTGCCACTTGCGCTCGTCGCAACTCTCGCCGTAAGTGGCTGCAAAAGTAAAACGGCAGATGCCGCCGCGGAGGCTCCGCCGCCGGCCAATGTGATTTCCGGGGTGGACCCCTACTTTTTTGCGGTTGAGCATCCGGAGTTGTATCCGATCGTAACTGCGACCGAATATCAAGCCCCGTCACAAATGTTCGTAACCGGCACTGTGTTTCCGGATATCTCGCGAACTGTTCCGGTAATTTCACTTGCCTCCGGTCGCGTTGTGGACATCCGCGCTCGCCTGGGCGACACAGTAAGAAAGGGCCAGCTCCTGCTGCGGGTTCGCAGCGACGACATTTCCGGAGGGTTCGGCGCCTACCGCATAGCCGTCTCCGATGAGCTGCTTGCGCGCAAACAATTGGATCGGGCGAAGGATCTGTACGCACACGGGGCCATTGCGCAGCAGGATCTCGAGGTCGCGCAGGACGCCGAAGACGACGCCAAGACCACTCTCGATACGGCGACCGAGCATCTCCGGCTGCTCGGCAGCGATCCCAGCGATCCGAAGGGAATTGTCGATATCGTCGCCCCCGTCTCCGGCGTGATCACCGATCAGGAAGTGGCGATCGGGGCGTCCGTGCAGGCCTACAACACGCCAAACCCATTCACGGTTTCGGACCTGACCACGGTGTGGATCGTCTGTGACGTCTACGAAAACGATATGGCCAACGTGCGCGTGGGTGAACCCGCCGACATCAAGCTAAACGCCTATCCGGACAAAGTTCTCAAGGGCACCATCAGCAATATAGGACCGATTCTCGATCCCAGTATCCGCACCGCTAAGGTCCGTATTGAAGTGGCCAATCCGGGCCAGATGATGCGGCTGGGCATGTTCGCAACGGCGACTCTGTTCGGCAAGGGGAAGCAGACCTACGCGGCTGTCCCGGCGTCCGCGATCGTCCATCTGCACGACCGCGATTGGGTCTACATCCCTTTGCAAGGAAAGTTTAAGCGGACTGAAGTGGTCAGCGGCGAACAGTTGCCGAATCAGATGCAGCAAGTTTTATCCGGTTTGCAGCCGGGCCAGCAGGTCGTGACAAACGCCATCAATCTCGAAAATGCGATCGACAACGAATAACACCCGGCTCCGGGACCCGAGGAAGAAAGCATGATTCGCAAGCTCGTAGATTTTGCTCTCAATAATCGGTACGTGGTGCTGGCAGTCGGGCTGTTGTTGCTCGGCTGGGGGGCGGTGTCGTTTCACAACATGCCCGTCGAGGCCTATCCGGACATCGCCGATAATTACGTGTCCGTCATCAGCCAATGGCCCGGGCATTCCGCCGAAGAAATGGAGCAGCAAGTATCGGTTCCTGTCGAAATTCAGGTGTTTGGGATTCCGCATCTCACCACGGTGCGCTCGGAATCGATCTTTGGTCTTTCCCTGGTTACGTTGATCTTCGACGATTCATCCGTCAACGACTGGAACCGCCAGAAAGTGCTCGAAAGGCTCACACAGGTTAGTGTGCCCCCAGGCGTGCTGCCTCAAATCGGTACGGACTGGAGCATGACCGGCCAGATCTATTGGTACACGATCCGGAGCACCAATCCGGCGTATGACCTGATGAATTTGAGAAGTATCGAAGACTGGACTCTCTACAAGGAGTTCAGGAAAGTTCCGAACGTCGTGGACGTGAGCGACTTCGGGGGCACCGCGCGCGAATATCAGGTACGCGTTGATCCGAACAAGCTCATCACCTACGGCTTGAGCATCGGCCAAGTCGAGCAGCAGTTAGCCAACAATAACGTGAACGCCGGCGGCAGCTTCGTCGAAGAGGGCTTGCAGCAACTGAACGTCCGCGCACTCGGGCTTTACCGCAATGTGCAGGACATCGAGAATACCGTGCTGACGACTTCGAATGGTGCTCCAGTTCGCGTAAAGGACATCGCGGTGGTCGATTGGGGTCCCAGAATTCGACTGGGGCACATGGCCAGAGCCGATCATCGTCCGGACGGCGTCATCGTCGATGAGCCCGACGTCATCCAGGGCGGCGTGCTGATGCGCAAGGGCGCCGAAGAGGGCCCCACGCTCGAAGGCATTCACAAGAAGGTGGAGGAGCTCAACAATCACATCCTGCCCGAGGGTGTGAAGGTCGTTACAATGCTGGACCGCAGCGATCTGCTTCATTACACGTTACACACGGTCCTGCACAACCTCGGCGAGGGGATGATCCTGGTTACCATCATCCTGCTCCTTTTCCTCGGCAATGTTCGCGCGGCCTTGATCGTTGCGGTCACGATACCGTTTTCCCTGTTGTTTGCCTCAATCTTTCTGAATCTGAGCCATATCCCCGCAAACCTGATTTCACTTGGCGCGCTCGATTTCGGTATGGTCGTCGACGGCGCAGTTGTCATGGTGGAGAACATCGTGCGCCACCTGAGCCGTGAGTTTGGTTCCAACGTAGCGCATGCACAGCAAACCAACGGTCAGCCCGGCGGCCGGCAAACACTTCCCAAGTCTGTCTCTACCGTAATTCGTGAGGCGTGTCACGAAGTGCAGCGGCCGGTCTTCTTCGCCATTGCCATCATCATCACCGCCTACATGCCGATCTTCACGCTGCAGCGAGTCGAAGGGCGTTTGTTCCGGCCCATGGCCTGGAC
>Ga0181522_10001062_pt1 | contig 17492 bp, 16 predicted proteins | sample PEATcosm2014_Bin_27_FD_121103 | JGI IMG/M metagenome (GOLD analysis project Ga0181522, IMG submission 121103) | Peatland microbial communities from MTU Mesocosm Facility, Houghton, MI, USA - PEATcosm2014_Bin05_10_metaG | ecosystem: Environmental > Terrestrial > Soil > Wetlands > Peat | place... | reverse complement strand
AGTTGCTCACCGTCAAACAACTGTAACCGCACGGCATATACAACATCAGGTTGGTGGGACACACGAAGTCCAAGCACGGCGGGTTGTTGGTCGGCGGGCAGTTTGGGTTGTTCAGCACCGTCACCGTGAAAGTGCAATTGCTGGTCTCCCCGCTCCCGGACACCGTCATCGTCACCGGCGTCGTCCCCAGCGGGAAACAAAAGCCCGGCGGCGGAGAATAGGTCACTGTCACCCCGGCGAACGGACTGCAATAGTTGGTCGCGAAGGGCGGCGGGTAGTTGCTCACCGTCAAACAACTGTAACCGCACGGCATATACAACATCAGGTTGGTGGGACACACGAAGTCCAAGCACGGCGGGTTGTTGGTCGGCGGGCAGTTGGGGTTGTTCAGCACTGTCACCGTGAAAGTGCAATAGTTGGTCTGCCCGCCACCGGAAACCATCATCGTCACCGGCGTCGTCCCCAGCGGGAAACAAAAGCCCGGTGGCGGAGAATAGGTCACCGTCACACCGGCCGCCGGATCGCAATTGTTGGTGGCGAAGGCCGGCGGATAGTTGCTCACCGTCACACAACTGAAACCGCACGGCATATACAACACCAGGTTGCTGGGACACACAAAGTTCAGGCACGGGGAGTAGTTGGTCGGCGTGGTCAAAAAGAAGGCCAGATCAAGCGGGCCACCCGTGCTGGCTTCCAGGGTTGGAACCCAACCGCCACCGGTTAACGGCAAAGCTCCCGGCCACGGCGCGTGGACGCTGACGTCGTTCTGCACTGTTGCAGTGGTCTTCCAGCCATAATGGTAAACCGTGGTGCCGGCAGGCAGATTGGCGTACGCGGCGAGCCAGTAGATTTTTGGCGCGGTGCTGGCGCCCATTTGGACAAAAGGATTGGTCGGGTAGAAACAGTAAAACCAAGCCTCCTGATCCGTGCCAATGATAGCAGGCGGACCGGGATCCAGAAAAGACTCGCTACCGGAGGCAAAGGGAGATTCCGAATACTGTCCTGGCGCAAAGGTTTCCTGCCAGAGCAGGTTGCCGGGATGACTGAAGGTGTTGGCGGCGTTGGTTGGAACGTCATCGTAAATTCCCAGCGTGAAAGTCAGGCTGTTCAAGGCGACCGAATCACTCAGCCAGGAACCCCAGATGTGAATGTCGGTGATCGGGCCGTCATTGGTGCAGACAAAATCATCGGCGAGCATCCACGGGCCGCTGTTCCAAACATCCAGACCCTGCAAGTTGGGCAATTGAGTGTATTTGACCCCATTGGTAATGACGCATTGGGTTTGGGCCTGCAGGCCCGCCGGCATCGCCAGAAAAGCCAGCACGGCCAGCCCGAGGGTCAACATAGATATTTTTGTGGGATTTGCTGTTTTCATAGTTCTCCTTTTCTGACCTGCGGAGGCATTGCCTTATTTGGATATATTCCCCCCTCCGGAGTTGGGTGAAGCTCTTTGACCCCGTTTTCGGCAACAACCGGATGAGGCATGATTTCGGTTGTTGGTTCAATTCCATGTTTTTCATGGGTTGCAACCTATAATCCGAAGTTATCGAGATTATTTCATGTTGTTATCAAATGTCAACTGCAAAGCTGTGACGTTTGAGTGACATAAAAACCACGCCAGGACTTCGGAGAATCCGGCTGCCGCCGCCCTGGTCGTCTCCCGGTTTCTCCAGGGGTTCCGGCATAAACCGGCGCAATAATCGGCATGACAATGCAGTGCACCGCAGAATTTCATCCGTGCCTTTCGCACATTTCGCGGTTAAATTTTCCCCGCGATGATTCAATACCTCGATCTGCTGCGGCACGTCCTGGAACACGGAAAGTTCAAGGCCGACCGGACGGGAACCGGCACATATTCCGTGTTCGGCGCGCAGACCCGGTTCGACCTGCGGAACAATTTCCCGTTGCTTACCACCAAGAAGGTCCACACCAAGTCCATCATTCACGAATTGCTCTGGTTTCTGCGCGGCGACACGAACGTCAAATATCTCAACGAGCATGGCGTGACGATCTGGGACGAATGGGCGGACAAGGCCGGCAGCCTGGGCCGGGTTTATGGCGCGCAATGGTGCGACTGGCGCACGGCGGACGGACGGTCCCTCAACCAGATTGACCAGGTGATCGCGCAAATCAAAAAAGACCCTGACAGCCGGCGTCACATCGTCAACGCCTGGAATGCCGGCGAGATTGACCAGATGGCTTTGGCCCCGTGCCATGCATTGTTCCAGTTTTACGTGATGGATGGCGAATTGAGCTGCCAGCTTTACCAGCGCAGCGCGGATATTTTTTTGGGCGTGCCCTTCAACATTGCCAGCTACGCGCTGCTCACGCGGATGGTGGCTCAGGTCTGCGGGCTGAAGCCGGGGGATTTCGTCCACACGTTCGGCGACCTGCATCTTTATGCCAACCACCTCGAGCAGGCAAAGCTACAACTCTCGCGCGAGCCGCGTCCGCTGCCGCAGTTGAAACTGAATGCGACGGTGAAGAACATCCATGATTTCAAGTTCGAGGATTTTGAACTGGTGAATTACGACCCGCACCCCGGCATCAAGGCACCCATTGCAGTGTAAAAGCGAATCCGCGGATTCCGCGGATTGATTTTATTTATCTGCCCAACCGGTGTAATCTGCAAACCGCAACATGAAACATTTCAAGGCCATTGCGGCGATGTCGCTGAACCGCGTGATTGGCGCGGGTGGCAAGATCCCGTGGCATCTGCCGGAGGATTTCAAATGGTTCAAGCAGATGACCTCCGGGAACGTTGTCATCATGGGGCGCAAAACCTTCGAAAGCCTTGGTAAACCGCTGCCGAACCGCATCAACATCATCCTCAGCCGGCATCCGGGCCGGTTGCAGCGCGATTTTCCGGAGATCTTTGGCAACGCCTGGGTGGCCCGGGGCAAGACCCATATTCCCGACCAGCCGCATCAATTTGAACTGCCGAAGGTCGGCGATGCGACAGCGGTGGATTTGCGCATCATCAAGGATTTCCTGAAGCTCGACCCGGCCAGCTCGCCACTGGAATTTTTCATCGCCGGCGGCGCGCAGGTTTATGAGCAAGCGTTGCCGTTGTGTTCCGACCTTTACCTGACGCTGGTGAAGCGCGAAGTGGAGGGCGACGTCTTGTTTCCCGTATTTGAAGACAAATTTGTGCTGGCGGAAGAAATCCGGGATACGCCCGAATTCAAAATCCTGCATTACCGGCATCGGTCTCTGATGTCCACCGGGGATTGAGCTTCGCCAATCCCGGCCAATTGAGTACGGCACCGCTCCGCCTCCGAAATAAAACAGGCGGGCCGTTTCCGGCCCGCCTGCGTGTGAAACTGTTGGTGGGAGGATTTACTCCGGTTTTTCGTCCGCACGCGCCTCATCGGCGGCATCGAAGGCATGTTGCAACGCCACGAGGTCTTCGCCGGGCTTGAGGGCATCGAATATCTTCTGCTCTTCCTTGAGCTGTTCGTCGGTGTAGCTGGCGGCCTTGATGGACAGGCCGATGCGGCGTTCGCCCTTGTCAATCTTGATGACCCGGGCGGTCACATCCTGGCCGGCCTTGAGCACGTTCTTGATCTTGTCCACGCGCTCCTCGCTGACCTGCGAGATGTGCACAAGCCCGTCGATGTCGTGCTGCAAGCCGATGAACGCGCCGAAGCTGGCGAGCTTCGTGACCTTGCCGGTGACGACGTCGCCGACCTTGTAGAGCTGGTCGATGTTGGCCCACGGATCCTGCCCGAGCTGCTTCATGCCGAGCGCAATGCGCTGGTTCGGACGGTCCACTTCGAGCACCACGGCCTCGACTTCGTCGCCCTTCTTGAGGATTTCGGACGGGTGATTGATTTTGCGGGTCCAGGACACGTCCGACACGTGAATCATGCCGTCAATGCCCTCTTCCAGTTCCACAAATGCGCCGTAGCTGGTGAGGTTGCGCACCTTGCCTTTGACGTGGGCACCGACTGTGTATTTCGCCTCGGCATTGTCCCACGGATTGGATTCGAGCTGGCGGATGCCGAGGGAGATTTTCTGTTCCTCGCGATTGATGCCGAGCACGACGGCTTCAATTTCCTGGTCCTGCTTGAGCACATCGCTGGGCTTGGCCACGCGCTTGGTCCAGGATAATTCGGTGACGTGCACCAGCCCTTCGACGCCCATCTCCAGTTGCACAAACGCCCCGTAAGGCACGAGGCTGACGACCTTGCCTTTGACCTTGGCGCCGACGGGATACTTCGTCTCGATGTTGTCCCACGGGTTGGCCATCTTTTGCTTGAGGCCGAGGCTGACGCGTTCCTTTTCCTTGTTCACGTCCAGCACGACCACGTCGATTTCCTGGCCGACCTTGAGGATTTCGGACGGGTGATTGATCCGGCCCCAGCTCATGTCGGTGATATGGAGCAGGCCATCGATGCCGTTCAATTCGATGAAGGCGCCGAAATCGGTGATGTTTTTGACCGTGCCCTTGCGGATGTCGCCGGGGACCATTTCGGCCAGCAGCTTGGCGCGTTTTTCGTTGCGCTCCTGCTCGATCAATTCGCGGCGCGAGAGCACGATGTTCTGCCGCTCCTGGTTGATTTTGACGACCTTGAATTCGTAGGTGTTGTTGACGAACTGCGCGAGGTTCTTGGGGGTGATGACATCGATTTGCGACGCGGGCAGAAACGCCTCGACGCCGATGTGGACGACCAGGCCGCCCTTGACGACCGACTTGACCTTGCCCTGGATGGTGCCGCCCTCGTTGCAAATGGTGAGGATGCGTTCCCAGTTCTTCTTGAACTCGGCCTTTTCGTGCGAGAGTTCGACGGTGCCGTCCTTGTTTTCGAGTTTTTCGATGAGGACATCAATCTGATCGCCGACCTTGAGCGCATTGGTGTCGATAAATTCGTTGGTCGGGATGACCCCTTCGCTTTTGTAGCCGATGTCGACGAGGACTTCCTTGGGGCGAAGTTCGATGATCGTGCCTTTGACAATATTGCCGGCAGCAAAGGGCAGCGAACCGCTTTGCTTCATGGCTTCTTCCATTGTGAGCATAACTTGACTGGATGATATTACGGGAGGCTTGGTCATCCCGATGACGGGACTTCGAAGACTCCATTGCCTAACAAACCCGACGCTGCAAACGGCAACGGAGGTTAAAGGTTAGGTTGTGCGTTGACTGTTTTTTCTCAGCCTTAATGAACATCCACCCTCCGCAGTATTGCTCCGGAGGACGGGTCCGCACACGCGGCGTTCAGGCAGGATGAATAATAGGGAAAATACCGGGAAAGGCAAGCGGGATTTATTGCACATATTCATCGGAATTGATGTGAAGCTTCAGCTCCGAGCGGCGCAAAAAAAGAAACGGCGCTTTTGCAGCGCCGTTTCAATGTTCACTTTCCCCACCCTCCAAAAATCAAGCTTCAGGTATTTTCAGCTTGGCCCCGACCACAATGCGGTCGTTCGCCAGATTATTCGCCGCTTTCAGGGCTTTGACCGTCGTTGCATGGGTTTTGGCAATGCGGGTCAACGTATCGCCGGGTTTGATCACGTAAAGGGTTTCGGAATGGCTGGTGGCCACGGTATTCTCATTGGCCACGGGAGCAGCAGGTTTGCCAGCGGCAGTTAGATTCGGTCGCGAACTTGAATCCGTCACCGGCGACGACGCCACAGGCTGATTCTGCTGGGGCGTCGGTAAATCAGTCACTTTGGCACTGGTGGATTGTGGGGTACTCGCAGCCTGTTCGCTCATGCAACCTTCAATCAGCAACCCGACCAGAAGGACCACGATGGCAGCCAGAGCGGCGATAAATCCCCTTTTAAACCGCTCCCGGCGACGTTGTTGAGAATCTGCCCTTTGCAAGCAAACTGGAATTTGAAACGGATTCGACGCATTCATATACCCACATCTATTATATTTATAAATAACTCCGAGGGAGTGCTAGCATAGCTGATGCCAAGACTGTGGGAAAATTGGGCGGCGGTTCATCGAAACTGGCCACCCGAACCGCCCTGCCCTGCTCCGAGGCAAATTGTCCAATTCTTGAACCGGGACACTGGCAACCGCCAGCCTGGTTTCAGCCCAAGTCCTTGTCCAGCCGGCAAATAATCAGCTTTATAGGGACGGGGAACTCTCTTCTCCAGCTTCCCGATGAACCTCAGAAAACCATGGGTTATGCCAGCTGTTCACCCCCGGCCATAAGTCTGAAGAACCTGCCTTAGGCGACTGGTTATACGAAGGCTGCTTGCTAGCCAAAGGGCGTAATGAACGCGCTGCAGATGCTTCAACGGTCTGCACCGGATGGCTTCAACCTTTGACAAATCCCTGCTGCCGGAGCCAGAACAGACAGTCGCCCGCCCACGGATGCGGATTCACAAATGGAGGTTTGTCCTTCAACCCCATGCCGTGCCCGCCTTTTTGGTAGATGTGCAAATCAAACGGCACATGATTTTTCCGCAACGCCTCGGCGAACAGCAGCGTATTTTCCATCGGCACGGTCTTGTCCTCGAACGTCGTCCAGATGAAACACGGCGGCGTGTTCGACGTCACTTGTAATTCGTTGGAAAGCAACTTCACCAGTTCCGGCGGCTGGTTGGTCCCAAGCAGATTGTTCCTGGAACCTTTATGGGTGTATTCTCCCAGCGTGATGACCGCATAGCACAGAACGCCGAGGTCCGGTCTCGAGCTTTGCCGCTCGACCGGATCATCCGAGTTCGTGTTGCCGGCATCAAAGTGCGTCATCAGCGTGGACGCCAGATGTCCGCCGGCCGACGATCCCATGATGCCCACGCGTTTCGGATCAACCTTCCAGTCCGACGCGCGCGACCGCACCAGCCGCATCGCACGCGCCGCGTCCTGCAACATCACCGGATGCCGGTAACCGTTCGAGCCGAGCCGGTATTTCAGCACGAAACAGGTCACGCCATGCTGATTCAGCCAAAGCGCGTAATCGTTGCCTTCATGCGGCGCGAGATGGGCATAGCCGCCGCCTGGACAAATCACCATCGCCGCGCCCGTCGCATTGGCGGGATCAGGCAGGTACGGCGTCAGTGTGGGAATGTCGTTGGTGGTGCTGCCGAGCGCGCCGGGCGCACCGTCCGGCCAGAGTGGAATGGGCGTTTGCATTTCAGCGCGGGACAAAGTCAGCGATAAAAATAATATTGCCGGGGCAAAAAAAAACGTTTTCATGATCAGTTGGCGGCAAGAGCTTACGCAAATCCATGACCGATTCAACCCCGAAGCCCGGTTGACACCCGGCAGTTCCACTCCTAATTTCGCCGTGGATGTTTGAACTTGTCGCACCCTACCAGCCCGCCGGAGACCAGCCGCAGGCCATTGCCAAGCTGACTGACGGCATCCGGTCCGGCGCGCGGCACCAGACACTCCTCGGCGTCACCGGCTCCGGCAAAACCTTCACCGTCGCCAACGTCATCAATAACGTCGACAAACCCACCCTCGTCATCTCGCACAACAAAACGCTCGCCGCGCAGCTGTACGCCGAGTTCAAGGGCTTCTTCCCCAAAAATGCCGTCGAATATTTCGTCAGTTATTTCGATTATTACCAGCCCGAAGCCTACATCCCGCGCACCGACACCTTCATCGAGAAGGACTCGAGCCGGAACGAGGAGATTGAGCGGCTGCGGCTTTCGGCGATGAGTTCGCTGTTTTCGCGGCGGGACGTGATCGTCGTGGCGAGCGTGTCGTGCATTTACGGCATTGGCAGCAAGGAGGATTACGAGGCGATGGTCATTCCGCTGCACACCGGACTGGAATTGTCGCGCGAACAATTCCTCACGCGCCTCGTGGATCTGCTCTACGATCGGAATGACATCGAATTTGCCCGCGGCCAGTTCCGCGTGCGCGGCGACACGGTGGAATTACGTCCAGCCGGACGCGAGGACGGGCTGCGCGTGGAGTTTTTCGGCGAGGAAATCGAGCGCCTGACCCGTTTCGAGCCGTTGACGGGAAACAAAATCGAAACGCTCGACGCCGTCACCATTTTTCCAGCGAAACAATTCGTCACGACCGGCGACAAGATGAAACGCGCCATTCTCGCCATCCGCGAGGAACTCGGCGAACGCATCGCCTGGTTTGAAAAGCACGGCAAACTGCTCGAAGCCCAGCGCATCAAGATGCGCACCGAATACGACCTGGAAATGATGGAGGAAATGGGGGTTTGCTCCGGCATTGAGAACTACTCACGCCACATCGGCGACCGCGCACCCGGCTCACAGCCCTGCACGCTGTTCGACTTTTTCCCTCCGGATTACCTGCTCGTCATTGACGAATCGCATGTCACCGTGCCGCAGATTGGCGGTATGTTCGAAGGCGACCGATCGCGCAAAACCGTCCTGGTCGAGCACGGTTTTCGCCTGCCCAGCGCGCTGGACAACCGGCCCATGAATTTTCTCGAGTTTCAATCCATGCAAGGTCAGACCATTTACGCCAGCGCCACGCCCGCCCCGCGCGAAATCCAGTGGTCGAACGGCAAGGTCACCGAACTCGTCGTGCGTCCGACCGGCCTCATTGATCCGAAGGTCACGGTGAAACCGCTCAAGGGCCAGATTGACGACCTCATCGAGGAAGCGCGGCGGCGCGCCGATGCGAAGGAACGTGTGCTGGTGACGACGCTCACTAAGCGCACGGCCGAGGAACTCACCGACTATCTGCGCGACATCGGCGTCAACGTCCGCTACCTGCACAGCGAGATTGACGCCATCGAACGCGTCGAGATCCTGCGCGCCTTGCGCAAGGGTGAATTCGACGTGCTCGTCGGCATCAACCTCCTGCGCGAAGGGCTCGATCTGCCGGAAGTTTCGCTCGTGGCAATACTCGATGCGGACAAGGAAGGTTTTCTGCGCAGTGAAACGAGCCTGATCCAGACCGCCGGCCGCGCGGCGCGGCATCTCCACGGCGAAGTGATTCTATACGCCGATGTGATGACCGATAGCATCAAAAGATTTCTGGCCGTCACCGGATACCGCCGTCAAAAGCAGATCGATTACAATCGCGAACACCACATCACGCCCCGCAGCGTGAGCCGTGCGGTCGAGGAAAGTCTCGCCACCTACGAATCAAAGCGCGAGGAAGCCGGCGCGGTTTTGCGCGAGGCGAATGTGGATGTGGATATCACGGAAACGATCAAGGAACTCGAAGGGGAGATGCTGGCTGCCGCCGAAGAGTTGCAATTTGAAAAGGCCGCCCTGCTCCGCGACCAGATCAAGGAACTCAAACGGATTACGGACGGCGCTCCTCCAGCCGGGGATGGCGCCGTCAAACCTGCAAATTATCGAAAAAAAACTCGTCGAGGCGCTGCTTGAAAGCGACAGATTCAGCCGGAAAATACCGGCGGCTCGCTTGACCGGCGAGCCGCGGAGTGGGAGATTTGCCCCAGGTTTATGCCAGGAACCAGCGATCCAAATCAAATTGTGGCCGGCCTGGGCGTGGGCTTCTTGGCCCTTGCCGGACTCTGGCGGTTAATCGTCTGGGTCCGTGAGGCGCCCCGGAAACCGGACCCTTGGGATGCGGAGATCGACCACCAAATGGACGCACCGGAAGCGGTTGAAATCTGCCATCGCTGTTTCAGCCCGCAACCTCGCAGCGCCTGGTTTTGTGAACATTGCGGCAGCGCCGTTGGCCCTTACAATAACATGATGCCCTACCTCAACGCCTTCTCCGAAGGTGAAGTTTTAAGAAATGGCGCAACGGACAGGTTGCGGACCAATCCGCTGATCATCACCGGTTATTTGCTTTTCTCCCTGAGCACGTATTTTGTTCTGGCACCGATTTTCTGGTTTTTTCTCTTCAAGAATCTGAAACGGCCAGGGGAAGGAATTCCAACCGGACCGCCAGAAGTCGTTTCACCCTGAGACGGCGCGAGGCACTTTGGATCAGGAAACCCCGCTGCTGATTCCGAGCCGTGAGCCGGCCAGAACGGTTTCATGCCAGAGGCCGATAAGTTCGCCCAGGTTTTGCAGCCAGGGCAAAACACGATTTTCCAGCGCATCGGAAAGGGAAATGGTTTCTTTCGAATGACAGGCCTTGTCCACTTCCCGGATAATGGAGGCAACCTGCTCCAGTTGCCACTTGCGGAGCTGGGTGGATGAAGTCTGGCCATCGGGCGTCCCGCAAACATTCTCCGGCAACAGGCTCAACGTCAGCACCGGCTCCTTGAGCGCCAGCGCCAGGTTCCACCAGACTTCGTGCGCCACCTGGCCATCGTTGATGAGGACCAGGGTAAGGGCGGTCTCGACACACTCCCGGGCATGGTCAGTCTGTTGAAACGCCTTCTTGAGCAGCAACAGGGGTGTTTCTTCCAAGGCAACCGTCCCGCCCTCGACGCGGCAAAAACTCTCCTGACCCGGCATCGGTAATGCCAGGTTGACAGGCTGGCCGTCGATGCTTAACGAATATAAAATGCGATGCCTTTCCAGGGCGAGCGCTTCGAGATGACAGCGAATGGCGCCAAGGGAGCGGTGCCCGGAGGGCGGTTCCACCGGCAGTCCGTCGAGTCTGACTTCAATCTCATCGCGGCCTTCAAGGGGATCGAACGCATTTTTAGCCATATAAACAGGAAAAGCCGCAACCTTTGTGCCCTCGAGCGAAGCCTTGCAAAGAAGTTATTCACAATCGATTCACATGAAGTTCACAAAATGTTTTCGGGAGGATGATCCGGCCGGAAACATCATCAGACAGATCGAAGGGTCCAGAAAAGAAGGGATCTGAAACTGCTCGCCTTACTTGGCCGGATTGGCCCCCTTGACGATCAGCTGAATGGAATAAAATGATTTGCTCGCGGTGATAAAAAGCGTTTGATGATCCTTGCCGCCGAAACTCACGTTGGCCGTCCAAGGTTCATGCACTTCTATATGCTCCACTTGCCGTCCGGTCTTGTCGAAGACCGTCACGCCATGACCGCAGAGGTAAAGGTCGCCCCTGTTGTCAATCGTCATGCCGTCAGAACCCTTCGAGCAAAACAGCATTTTGTTGGTGAGCGAGCCGTCGGGCTGGATGTCGAAGGCATAGGTGCGGTCAGCGCCGATGTCGGCAACGAAGAGTTTTTTGCCATCCGGGGTGCCAGTGATGCCATTGGGCTTTTTGAAATCGCTGGTGACCCGAGTCAGCTTTTTGCCGTCGGGCGAAAGGTAATACACCTGCTCGCCATCCTGTGCCATCGTGTCGTGGTCCCACCACGTCCGTTTGTAAAACGGATCGGTGATGTAAAGGCCGCCGCCCGGCACGACCCAGACATCATTCGGGCCGTTGAGATATTTGCCCTGATAGTCTTTGATGAGCACGGCGGCTTTTTTGTCGGGGGCGATCGACCAAAGCTCGTTCTTCTCGTCGCAGCAGGCAATCAAGTTGCCCTGGGCGTCGAAATACATGCCGTTCGCGCGACCGGCGGGCTGCAGGAATGTGGAGAGCTTGCCATCCACGCTCCATTCCATGATGCGATTGTTCGGCTGGTCGGTGAAAAAGACGTTGCCGTTGGTGTCGCATGTCGGACCTTCGGTGAATAGAAAATCTCCAGCCAGCTTTTCGAGTTTCGCGCCGGGCGCGACGACGCTTTCAGCAGACGCGAACGGCGACGGGGCAACCAGCAGAGCGATCAAGGTGAACGGCAGAAACAGGGGCTTTGTCATAATGACGCGGAAAGATTGCTACGGTCGTCGCCAGGAATCCACCAAAAACGTTTCTTGTTTTCCGCCGTTAATTGGAGCACTTTGCGAAGCGCTGATTTTGCACAAAACCATGCAGCCCGGGACAAAAAAGTTTCTGCGTTTTATCGGGAACTGGGCCATCAACACCCTCGCGGTGGCGCTGGCGGTAATCATCCTGCGCAACCACATCAGTTACGGCGGCAAGGTCGGGAACCTGCTGTGGGTGTCGTTCCTGCTGGGCATCCTCAACGCATTTGTCCGGCCAATCCTGCTGCTCATTGCGCTGCCGCTGCTGGTTTTTACGCTCGGCCTGTTCACGTTTGTCATCAATGCCCTGCTGCTTTGCGTGATCACCAAGCTGCTGCCGTTCTTTACTGTGGACAGTTTCGGCTACGCCTTTGCCGGGGCGGCCATCATCAGCATCATCTCCATGGCCCTCAACGCCCTGACCGGCAACGCGCGCATTATCGTCCAACGCCACCCGCCACCATCCCGAAAACCGGACGACGACAACGGCCCGGTGATTGATGTCTGAGGTTCAGGCGCTTGTTTGATAAGCCGCGCTCAATGTCCGGATTCCCCGCGCGTGAAATTCCCGTTCGAAATCCGTGGGCAATTCCGACAGTTCGGGCGGCGTTCCAATTCTCTGAAATTCCGCGCTCGCGCCAAACACGGCGATCATCTGCGCAAAATAATCCGCGTCGTCAGTCCGCAAATACACCACGCCGTCCGGCGCCAGCGCCGCCCGGGCCAGCCGCGGAAACGCTTCGTTGATGAGCCGCTTTTTGCGGTGCTTTTTCTTCGGCCAGGGATCCGGGAAATAAATGTGCAGCGCGGATGCCGAACGGGGTGGCAACAGATATTGCAGAAAATACGAGGATTCAATCTGAACACCGCGCAAATTTGCCAGCCCGGCGCGCCGGCCCTTGCGATCCAGCTTGCGGAGTCGACCGAGCAGCCGCTCAACGCCGATGAAATTCCGATCCCGGCATTGCCGGGCGTATTCGACCAGGAATGAAGCGTCCCCGCAGCCCAACTCGACCTCCAACCGCTGCGGTTGGGCAAAAAGCTCCGCCAGGTCGAGCGGTTTGACGATGGAACGCAGTTCCATGACCAGATTTTCCGCTGCGTGGGTTTGAGTTTTCAAATCGGGAATCGGAAATTTTAATTTGAAAAATGGTCGGGGCGGTGAGATTCGAACTCTCTTTTCATATTTTCAACTTTGTCTAATTAATTCAACATCCCCAACGCTGCCAATGAAATATGGAGTTTTCAGCAAGTTGACTCTAGGTGCAGGATAGTGCAATAAAATGCGGACTTTTTGTAAGGAATTGTAAGGATTTAGGTTCATAGGACTTGGTCAATCGCGCGGCACATCGTCCTGAAAGGTGCACTTACCAGTCAATGAAATAGTTGCGACGAGCTTGACCCTGCAACAGCCACTCCTCTTGTGTTATAAATCAATGAGAGAGACAGTCTTTTCCGTCTGATCTGCGCCCCCTGCCCCACCGGGGAACTGCCCTCAACCTCAAACCAACCTCGAAGCCCCGACCTTAACCGTCGGGGCTTTTTTGCGTTCCAGAAAGGAGTCCCGATTTGATCTACCACCATTTAACCCTCCTGGCCTACTCCACTAATCTTAACCCCGCGGTCGTCTGCATTACCGGCGCCAGCATCGCCGGGCTGGCAGCGTTAATTTACGCCAACCGTCACCAGTCAGCCGGCATCACCCCAAAATCCACATTAACCGCAAAGCAGTTTACAACCGAAAACATCACACAGCGATTCACGTCGGCGATCCCTGAGATCACCCAGGAACTAAACCTCGAAGTGGCCACCTCCAAACAAATCGAGTCCTTCGGTTGTTCGGACAGGTTGTGTCTGATGTGGGGTCTGATCGATCTTGGCACAAACATCGCGCAAATCAGCATGCCGGTCACCTACCGGTTTCACATTCGCCTGCACGATCCGTGGAAGCTAGAGGTGCGGCATGACACCGTCATCGTACATGCCCCTCCCCTGCGCCCGGCGTTGCCACCGGCCATCCACACCGAGCAGTTGGAACGGCTGGTACAACGCGGGTGGGCACGTGGTTCACCGGCGGAAATGATGCGGGAACTCGAATGCCAGATCACCCCGACGCTCTGCTTATTCGCCAGTGATCCCCGGCGTTTAAACCTCGTTCGGGATGTAGCCCGAAAATCCGTCGCTGAATTCGTCCGGCTCTGGCTTGAACGCGAACACCAATGGGGCCGCAAGCGATTCAGCAAGATCCAAGTGCAGTTCGCCGATGAACCGGCGCTGCCACTGGCGCCCACCCTAAAGTTGTTGTCGCAATCATCGTCCGCGTTGTTCTGATCCAGACACGCGGTCGCCTCTCAACCCGGATCTCAAAACGAAAGGAAAAACCATGTCCCTTACCTTGGAAGCAAATTACAGCAAGAAAATCGGTCTACCCGGTTATTCCAGTCATCAATACTCGCTCACCCTCAAAACCGAGGTGACCAACATCAACCAGGTCGAGGCGGAAAGCGCCCGGCTGCATCAGACCCTGCAAACCGCGGTGGACCGCGAACTCCAGAAGGTGGGTTTCCTGCCCTCCGGCACCAATGGCAATGGTCACAACCAGCCCAACGGCAAGACGGAGAACGGTAATGGTCACAGCAATGGTCGCAGTGAGACCTGGGCCTGTTCGGACAAGCAACGGGATCTGATCATCAAGATCACCGACGAGCACAAGCTCGACAAAACCAAGGTCGAACAACTGGCGTTTGACCGGTTTGGCAAGGGCGTCAAAGCCCTCAACAAGCTGGAGGCATCCGGCCTGATCGAGGAACTCCTGGAACAGACTGGCCAGCCGAAAGGCCGTCGGTTCCAGAAAGCAGGTGCGCGATGATTGCACTGGCTAAACCCGAGGCTGTCACGCCACCGAACGTTGACCGGATTGAAGAACTCAAAAAGTCTGTCTCGGCATCCCGGTTGAACTGCTGGTTGTCATGCCGGCTCAAGTTCTTCTTCCGCTATGTCCTCAAGATCACCAAACCCAAGACGGCGGCCCTGCACTTCGGGAGTGTGGTGCATCTGGTATTGCAGCAATGGAACATGGCCCGGTGGCGCCGGCAGCCCTTCGAGATCACCCGGTTGAAACAGGTGTTCGAGACGGGCTGGCAGGATCAAGGGAGCGTGATTGACTGGGAAGGCGAAGAACCCGAACAGAAGAATACGGCCTGGGCCGTGTTGGAGAAATACTTCACTGAAACTCCGATCAAGGCCAATGAACTGCCCGAAGCGGTTGAAGTGCCGGTCGAGTCAGACCTGTCGAAACATGGCCTGCCCATCCTGATTGGCGTGCTGGATCTGGTTCGTGCCGGCGGTCGGATCGTGGACTTCAAAAGCATCGGCAAAACGCCGGATAACGAAATGGCCCTGCATCAAAACGGGGTGCAACTCGACGCTTACAGCGTGTTGTATCGCGAAGCCGCTGGCAAACGCGAATCAGGCCGGGAACTGCATCATCTGGTCAAAACCAAGGTGCCCAAGGTCATCATCACCCCGGCGGAGCCGATGATGGAATATCAACGGAACCGGCTATTCCGGTTGATGGAGAGCTATGTAAACGGTCTGGAAAAGCAGGACTTCGTTCCCTCCCCCGGCATGCAATGTGCCGGTTGCGAGTTCTTCAACGAATGCCGAAAGTGGGATGGAGGTTGATCAGCACGATGTACCACAACCGCCTGATCGTACTGGGCGAGCGACGGGTGTTGCGCAAATTCCAGGACAGCGATTGGCTGGCGGCTATGGCCGGTCGATACGCTGAACCTCTGGAGTTTGCCCCCACCCGCTTCGCCTGCCAGTTCGATACCACGGGAAATCCACTACCAGCCTTGCGCAGATTATCCCGGTCCCATCCCGGGCTGATCTTCCTGCTGGATTACGAAACGAAACGGTTGAAAGGGTTGGCGAAGGCAAAAGCCGGCCAGCTCACCAACCACCACATCCGTTTCTAAACCCTCAACCCCACCATTGGCCGGGTGCAGCTGACGCTGCCTCCGGCCATTTCCTTTCCATGAAATCAAAATATCTGCCCCACGAGTTCAAGGTGGTCTGTGTTCGTGAATGTGTGGCCACCGAACTGATCGATAATCCCGAGCAGGCCGTAAAATACTGGCGGGACAACATCCCGCAGGCGCCGTGGTTTGATCCGATGAAGGAGGCGTTCGTGGTGCTGGTACTAAACACCCGCAAACGCATTCTCGGCCATAACCTCGTCAGCCTTGGCAATCTGGATACCGTTATCGTGACGCCCCGTGAAGTGTTCAAGCCGGCCATTGTGCAATCAGCGGCCAGTTTGATCCTGGCGCACAACCATCCCTCCGGGGATCCAACACCCTCGGACGCGGACATCAAGGCAACCCGTGATCTGATCCGGGCCGGTCAACTGCTCAAAATCGAAATCACCGACCACGTCATCATCGGCGGCCAGGACAAACACACGTCACTTCGCAGTCTTGGATACTTTTATTAAGCGGCCTTCCAGTCATCGTTTAGCAAGTTGAGCAATCAAGTAGCCCAACGCGATAAAGCCCTGTCCCAAACTGCCATCATAAGATGCTGGAGTGTAATCGGGAGGTGGAGCGTCCCCCATCAGCCAGCCATGAACAAACCACTTCATGGGGTAATTATGAGGCACTGACGCTTGAGTCTGGGCAGGAGGCGTGTTTGTGCTTTGTGCAGAGGTGTTCTGTACGGGTGCTGGTTGTACAGACGAACAGCCGACACAAAAAACCAAACATCCTGCCGCAACCAACACGGTGGCCATAAGTCTTTTCATGTGCTCGATGCCTGCCAATGAAACACCGCCGCTGCCACTTTGATTCCATTAACCCCAAAGCCACTCAAACAAAAGGAAAAATCAACATGCAAACGCTCACACAACCCAAACTCGAAACCATCACCCTCTACTACCGTGAAGGCACATCCGACAAAGTCTACCAATGCGCCATTGAACCGGCCGGTGAACGCTTCGTCGTCAACTTCGCCTACGGACGCCGGGGTTCCACCCTCAACGCCGGCACCAAAACCAACGTGCCGGTCGATTATGACAACGCCAAACGCATCTTCGACAAGTTGGTGAAGGAAAAGACGGCCAAAGGCTACACGCCCGGGGAAGATGGCACACCGTATCAAACTCCGGACACCGCCGACCGGTTCACCGGCATCCTCCCGCAACTGCTCAATCCGATTGATGAAGCTCAAGCCAACCGGCTGATGCATGACCCGGCATTTGTCATGCAGCAGAAGTTCAATGGCCGGCGCATGCTGATCCGCAAACAGGATGCGACCATTCACGGGATCAACAAGAAGGGCTTGGTCATCGGCCTGCCGGAAACCGTGTTGCAGGACATCCACCAACTGCCCGGCGACTTCATCCTCGACGGGGAATGCATCGGGGACGTGTTCCATGCCTTCGACCTGCTCATGGTCGATAACGAGGACCTGCGGCCTTCTCCCTACCGCCAACGATTGACTGCACTGCTGAACCTGCTGGCCAGTGCGCAACATCGGTTCATCAAATATGCGACCACGGCGTTCACTGCGAATGAGAAAACCCGGTTGCACCAGCAGTTGCAGCGCGAAAAGCAGGAAGGCGTCGTGTTCAAGCGTTTGGATGCGCCCTACACGCCAAACCGTCCGAACAGCGGTGGTCCGCAATTGAAGCACAAGTTCTACGCCACCTGCTCGGCTGTCGTCGCCCGGATCAACACGCAGCGAAGTGTGGAGGTGCGCCTGCTGGGTCAGGACGGCTGGATGCCCTGCGGCAATGTCACCATCCCGACCAATCAGGCCATCCCCGCGGTCGGCCAGGT